>OJTH01000097.1_pt1 | contig 14440 bp, 13 predicted proteins | sample 1599661 | NCBI WGS metagenome assembly OJTH01 (sample SAMN04436666, study PRJEB24849) | human gut metagenome | biome: human gut; feature: NICU; material: stool | host: Homo sapiens | place: USA: Saint Louis, MO | collected 2010-06-02 | reverse complement strand
TGGCGATCGACCCGGTCCGCGCGCGATGCGGCCAACGCGGACTCCGCATCTGCCAGTGCGGCCTGGGCCGAAAGCACATCGAGAAAATCGATCCTGCCGAAACGGTAGAGCTGCTGCGCCTGCCCCGCGGCCCGCGCTGCGTCCCCACGCGCCTGTGCCAGGCTGCGCTCGCGTTCGAGCTCCTGCGTGCAGGCAGAAAGCGCAGTCTCGGTCTGGCGCAGTGCCTGCAGCACCGCGCCGTCAAAGGAAGCAAGAGCGGTATCTGCATTGGCACCGGCCGCTGCGATGCGGGCCTTGGTGGCGCGGCGGTTGGGCCAGTGCCATGACAGCAGCGGCCCGACGCTCGCCCCGAAACCGTTGGCGGAAAGCAGCTGCCCTCGCATGCCCGCCGTGCCCAGGGACGCGCCCAGGGTGACCTGCGGATAGAGTTCCGCGGTCTCTACGCCGATCATGGCCGTGGCCGCGGCAAGGCTCCGCTCGGCGGCACGTATGTCGGGGCGCCGCTGGAGCAGCTGCCAGCCCTCACCGACCGGCAGCGCCTGCCCCAGCTCCGGGGGGCGCGGGCACGCTTCCGCCTCCCTCGGATAGTCTGCCGGCACCCTGCCCATCAGCGCGGCCAGTTCGAACAGTGCGGCCTGGCGCTTCGCCAGCAGGTGCGGCACCGCCGCCGCGCTGCGGTTGACCGCCGCTCCGGCACGGCTGACATCGAAGTCCGTTCCGCGCCCGCCCGCGGCCAGGCGACGGGTTGCCTCCAGCGTGGCGCGCTGTATCGCCAGCACCTGCCGGGTCGCAGCGAGCGTGTGATTGCTTGTGCAGATCTGGAGATAGGCACGGGTGACAGCAGCAGCGACGACCACGCGGACCTGGTCGCGTGCCGCAGCGACAGCCTCCGCGTCGGCGTTGGCGGCTTCGATGCCGCGGCGGATGCCGCCTGCAAGATCCAGTGGATAGGAGAGGTGAAGGCCCAGCGCATAGGACTGCGGCGCGGCCGACGCCTGGGTGTAGCCACCGGCACGGGTGAGCGTGCCCGATGCATCCACGTCGGCCTGCACGGCACCGCGCGCGCGGTACTCCAGCACGGTAGCGCTGGCGCGCCGAAGATTGGCATCAGCGGCGCGCAGGTCGGTGTTGGCCGCCAGTGCTTCGCGCACGTAGCCGTCAAGCTGGGGGTCGCCATACAGTTGCCACCACCGATCGGGTGGCGCGTCGTGGCTGAACGATGCCTCCTTGCCCGAGACGAACGGCTGCGCCGCGCGTGTGGAGGCAGAGGCGGCATTCGCAGGCAGGTGATAGTCGGGGCCGGAGACGCAGGCCGTCATCGGCAGCAGCAGGGCAAGCAGCCCACCGCGTAGTGTTCGCAAGCTCACTTGCAGGCTCCCTGTGCCGAGGGCGTGATGGTCACACTCGCAGTGCGACCGACGATCAGGCGGGTATCCGGCCGCGCATCATCAATGCGGATGCGTACCGGGATCCGCTGTGCCAGCCTCACCCAGGTGTACGTCGGCGCTACGGCGGGGAGCAGGTTGTGCGTGCTTGAGCGCTGATCGTCGGCAATGCCGGCGGCGATGGTATCCACCTGCCCGCGCACGTCGTGGTCGTCGCCCATCAGCCGGGCCACGGCGGCATCGCCCTCGGTGATGCAGCCCAGCTTGGTTTCCTCGAAATAGCCCTCGATGCGCAGGCTGCGGGTGTCGATCAGCGCCAGCGCCTGTGCCCCCGGCTGCAGGTAGTCGCCCGCGTGCAGGTCCAGGTTGGTGACGATGCCATCGGTGGTCGCGCGCACCTCGGTGCGTTGCACATTGAGCCGGGCAACGCGCTGTTCGGCCCGCGCCTGTGCCAGGGCGGCCAGCTCGGTATCGACCTTGGCGGCATTGCGTTCGCGGGTTTCCGAAGCGACCAGGTTGCCCAGTGCGTTGTCCCGCGTCGATTCGCGGCGGGCCAGCGCCAGCGTGGCGCGTGCGCTGCTGGCCGCTGCGTCGGCCTTCACAAGTGCGGCAGCGAAGCGCGGCTGGTCCAGCACCAGCAGCAGCTGTCCGGCGCTCACCCGCTGGTTATCGTGCACCAGCACCTGGGTGACCAGCCCCCCCATGTCTGATGCAACGCGCACCACGTCGGCACGCACCCGTCCATCGCGCGTCCACGGGCGTGTTTCGTAGCGATGCCAGATGGCCAGTGCAGCGACGACGGCAATTGCGAACACCACCAGGGTTGCGCTCCAGCGCCCGATGACAGCAAGCGTGTGTTTCATCTCATTTCTCGAACAGGGGCGCGAGCCGGATCATCAGCTCCGCCAGGATCACGAACAGGGACAGGCCCACCAGTGGCCACGCGGCGAACAACCGGTACAGACCGAGGCTGGCGAGGAAACGTGAGGTCAGTACCGACACCGCCAGCGCGGCGACGGCCACCGCAAGCAGGCCGGGAATCAGCACGCCGTCAATCGAAAGATCAGGAAGCATGAGCTCAGCGCCGATGAGTGAGCGGAGATACGAGAAGGTCGCGGCGCAACCCGCAGAGCAGGTGCGACAGCTGCTCCCGATCAGCCCCGCTGCTGGCCGCGGCAGCCTCGCGCATGCGGTCCAGCAGTTTCAGAAGATGGATGTCGCCACTGCTTGGCGCGCGTGTGCGCATCCTGAAATGTGCGGCGATGCGCTCGACCAGCGCGGCGTGAAGCGACTGCGTGCGCGGATCGACCAGGCGCCTGCCCAGTGCGCGGAGTTGGCTGGATGCACGTGCCGCACGAACCTCCGCAAACAATGCCCGCAGGTCGTGTGCCGCGCTGGAACGGCCCTGCAGCCTGGGAGCGAGCAGCCCGATTCGATCCAGCATGCGGCTGAGCCAGGCCCGGGTCAAATCACCTTGTCCGGCGGCGTGTCGTGCGATGTCCCGACGGATCGAACGCTCCAACCGAGCGCGGTTGCGGCCCGCATCGGCGGTCTGGAACAGCTGCATGCTGCACAGTGCCACCGTCGTACCGATGAACAACGCAACGCTGTTGTTGAGTGCGCCGACGATATTGATCGCATTGGTCGCACCCAGGCCGGCGATGAGCGGGAAGGTCAGCACCACGCCCAGCGCGGCCATGATGTAGGGCGGCCGGGCCAGGAACGATCCGCACAGCAGCAGCACCGGCGCGAGCGCGGCGACCAGGCCGGCGATACCCGACAGCGAAGGAATGATCACCAGGGCGTACACAAGACCGACGGCGACACCGATGGCGGAGCCGACCAGGTAGCGCATAACATGCGGCGCAGGCGCTTCGATCGTGCCGAACAGCACGCACGCCGTGCCGATGATGGACACCGCCGTGGCGCCCTCCGACCAGCCGGTGACGATCCACAGAACGCAGCTCAGCAGGATGCCCACGAACGCGCCCAGCGCGCTGCGCAGGGCAAGCTGATGATCCCGGTGAAGCGCCGCACCACGCGCATGTCGCGCAAGGCGAGCAGGTACATGCAGGCGCCAGTCGGGCCGGGCAGTGTGCAGTTGCGCCTGCAGCACGCGGCAGTCGGCGTGGGCCAGGTCGAGCTCGGCCTGTTGCGTGGCGAGGCTGGCCTGCAGCAGATCGCGCCAGCCGCTTGCATCCATTGTGCCGGCCTGCGGTGAACGCAGCCGAGCGATGGAATCTTCCACCGCGCTGGACAGCATCAGGACGTCCAGCATCCGGTCATGCAGGGCGCGCAGGATCTGCACCTGGGCCACGCCGTGGGCGCTGTCGAAGGGCAGGTGGATCGACAACACGTGCAGATCAAGCAGGTCGGCTGCCACTTTCGAGCGGTCCGTCACCAGCACCGTGTCCGATGCACCGGCGCGCATGTCCCGTGTCCATCGTTCCGCATCATCCAGCACGGCAGCAACCCGTGCGCGCACGCGCGACGAAACCCGGCGCGGCAGCACCAGCCCATGTACCAGCGTGGCGGCCAGGATGCCGATGGCGATTTCCTGCACCCGCGTGATGGCGATGGTGAACACGTCTGCCGGCACCATCACCGCAGGAAACCCGATCAGGCTGGTGGTATAGCCGGCCAGCAGGAACGCGTAGGCACGCGGCGTGCGGTCGAGCATCGCCAGGTACAGGCACAGCGCCATCCACGCGGCGAGCGCGGCGCTCAGCACCAGGGGTGCATTGGCGAAACGTGGCACCAGCGCGAGGTGGCGACGGCCCCGCCCACGGTACCGAGCAGGCGGAACAGGCCGCGGCTGAGTGTCGCCCCGGAAAGGGGCTGCGACACCAGATAGACCGTGCCGATCACCCAGAACGGGCGATTCAGGCCGATCCGCAGGGAGACATACAGCCCCAGCGACGCGGCGAGCAGGCATTTGAGCGAGAACAGCACGGCCTCCTGGTCGGTCCGGAGGGCAGGGCTTTTCAATCGGGCGAATGCCTGGAGCAGGTGGGGAAGGAAAGGTGTGGGGAGGTGCATGCGGCTCATGCTAGTGATCGGCCGCAACGACTAATTTCGCTACAATGACAATCAATCGCTAAAATCGGTCAATGTGAGAATGGCTCGCATTTCGCTCCCCGGCTTTGACCTGGACCCGGACGAGACCGACCGCCCGGCGGTTGCCAGCCGCCTGCAGGTGGCCGAGCACGACGCAGAGATTCCCGTGCATGAACACCGCAAGGGCCAGCTCATTCTTGCGCTGCATGGCGCGGTGACCTGCGAAGTGGCCAATGCGTTGTGGATCGTTCCGCCCCAGTGTGGCGTCTGGATCCCGGGCGGCATGCCGCACAGCAATCGCGCCACCGCCAACGCGCGCCTGTGCTACCTGTTCGTCGAGCCCGGCGTCGTCGACCTGCCGGCGCAGTGCGTGACGCTGGCGATCTCGCCGATGCTGCGCGAGATGATCCTGCACCTGGCCGACGCGCCGCTGGACTACCCGCATGGCAGCCACACCGACCGGTTGGCGCGGGTGTTGCTGGACGAGCTGGTACAGATGCCGGCCGAGCATCTGTCGTTGCCGGTCAGCCATCACCCGAAGGTGCGTGCGCTGGCGGCGGCGCTGTCGGCGGATCCGGCAGATCGCAGCACCATCAGCCAGTGGGCGGTGCGCCTGGCCCTGGGCGAGCGCACATTGACCCGGCTCATCGAACGGGAAACGGGCTTGTCCTTCGGGCGCTGGCGGCAGCAGCTGCACCTGCTCATCGCCATTCGGGAACTTGCCACGGGCGCACCGGTACAACGCGTTTCCGAGACGCTGGGCTATGAGTCGGTGACGGCCTTCATCACGATGTTCAAGAAGGCGCTTGGCCTTTCCCCGGCGCGGTACTTCGCGGTGCGCTTGCGTGGGCGGTAGCGGGGAACAACGGGCGAAGCCGTTGCCTGGAACGGCTACTTCGAGGTGTCGGAGACCGATTGAATCGCGGCCACCACCGCAGCGGGTTCCTCGCGCTGGAGGGTGAGGCCGGTTGCCAGGTAGCGGTGCGAGCCGCGTGTGAAGCCCGGGAAGAGCAGGGCGTGTGTGGGAGATTGTGCTGGTAGTTTTGTGAGCTATGAACACGGACTCCCTGTAGAGGAAGTCATGGGAGCCCGGCGTAGGCCGCTGAATGGCCACGGATGCTTGAATCTGTGACCGGTTACGCGACTCCACACTTGAATGTGCAAGCGTCCTCGCCGATAAAGGCGGCATGTGGCACTGCCGCATTCCGGACCAGGGACGATCCGATGCACGACGCGTGGGCTCAGCTCCGCGTTCTCGTTCCCGCCGGCGCTGTGTTCGTCCAGGAAGGAGAACAGGGATGTTGGAACGACTGAAGACCCTCTCGCGTGCCGCGCTGGCGATTGTTGCCGCTGGCTGCATTGCGCCGGCTGTTGTACAGGCGCAGGAAAGCAAGATCACCTGGCGTATTTCGCAGCCCGGTGGCGATGCGACCCAGTACAAGACCCAGCAGGCGGCGGTGGCCGGCATCAAGAATCTGCCGGCGCCCAGCCCCTTCCCGCCGGAGTTCCAGTTCGGCTGGCAGTACGTCGACAAGATCAAGTCGAAAGTCGTGGACTTGAACGGAAACACGGCGATTACCTACTGGATGGGAAAGACTCAGCCCTCCGATCCTGACTGGACTTACTACGGCGCGGGTGATGGTGGCTTCCTGTCCGAAGAGGAAGTGCTGGAAGCGCTCATTGCAGACTTGCAGGACATCAATCCCCAGTGTCCTGGGGAAACTGCTGTGCCGGAAGGAGAATGGGGCCCAACTGCTCCAGGGATGGACGGAATTTCGGAGGTCAGGGAGTACCGGGTCACCGGCATGCTGGGCAGCAATTCGGCGGAGTCTCCGTGCGTGCCCTTCGACGCAGGAACGACAGGGCTTGCTCGCATGCGACGCTTGAACTGCCCGATCCCCTTCACGCAGTGGTCCAACACACACAACGCCTGCGTCAGCGAAGAATTCGTTGCAACCATCACCTCGAAGTCGCAGAAGTGCGACAAGGACGGCGGCAACGGTAGCTGCCCCATGTCCCGCAACGATACAGCGGCGAACATGAGTCCGATTCCCGACAAGGACCCGGCCTCCAACGGCGGTACCTGCGACGGCAATGTCGGCAACCCATGTGATGTCAAAACGGGCGAGAAGTACGAGATCGCGCCGGACTTCGATCTGGGCTGGATCGCGCTGACGCGCTTCCATCACTCCGGCATCTCCACCTCATCCGGTGGCTTCGGCTATGGCTGGACCCATTCGCTGGGCGCCCACCTGGCACTGGACGGCGTTGACAGCGTGGGCATCATTGAAAGCACCGGTTTCCAGCGTGCATTCAAGAAGATCGGCCAAGCCTATGAGGCGGACGACGACAGTGGTGACCGTCTGGTCCAGAACGGCAACTGGACACTGTACTCGGCGGATTCCATCTCGACCTTCGGCGCGGACGGGCGTCTGGCCGCCAAGCGCTTCGCGGATGGCACGTCGCTGACCTATATCTACGACGACAGCGACCGCCTTGCGGCGGTCACGCACAGCAGTGGCCGCACACTGGAGTTCGTTTACCAGTCCAACGACTATGAGGCGCTGATCAGTTCGGTGCTGGTCGAAGGCATTGCGCTCGCCACCTATACCTACACGCCGCAGAACCAGGTCGCCACGGTGACCTATGCGGGTGGTGGTGTGCGGACGTATCACTACGAGAACCAGGACTTCCCCCAGCACCTGACCGGCATCACCGCCGAGGACGGTCGCCGCTACAGCACCTTTACCTACGATTCCATCGGTCGTGTGATCTCCAGTCAGCATGCCGGCGGTGCCGATGGCGTGACACTGGCCTACAGCCCCAATGGCGGTGCGGTGGTGACCGACGCGCTGGGGCGGCAGACCGACTACACCCTGACACCCGGCGGCGACACCGCGCCGTCGCGCAAGGTGACCGGCCTGACGGATTCGCAGGGAACCGTCAGCCGAACCTACTACGACCAGAGTGTCGACTTCCGCCGGCGTCTGGATACCTACACCGATCGCCGCGGCATCCAGACCAAGCACACCTATGCGCAGGGCACCGATCCGGTAAGCGGTCGTGCCGTCAGCATCCATACCGTGACCGAAGCGGTCGGCTTGCCCGAGCAGCGTGTGGTGACCACGGCGCGCGACGTCGAAACCAATGCGGTACTGACCACCCGGATCGGTAGCCGCGAAACCCGCACGGCCTTCAATGCCCGACGCCAGCCGACGGCCAACACGGTGACCGACACCGCATCCGGCCAGACGCGCATCACCAGCTACACCTACTGCGAAGCTGCGGACGTGGCTGCGGCAGGCAGCTGCCCCGTGGAAGGGTTGCTGAAGAGCGTGGACGGCCCGCGCACGGATGTGGTCGATACTGTTACCTATGCCTACTACCCGGCGGATGACGCAGGGTGCGCGACCGGAGGTGCCTGCAGCTATCGCAAGGGCGACCTGCGCAGCGTGACCAATGCGCTGGGCCAGACGGTCGAGACCTTGGCCTACGACGCGTTCGGACGGTCGTTGTCGGTCAAGGACGCCAACGGCGTGGTGACTGATTACACCTACCATCCCCGCGGCTGGCCGACCTCCATCACCGTGCGCGGCGCGACCACTGCCGAGGATCGGGTCACCCAGCTGAGCTACTGGCCAACCGGCCAGGTGCAACAGATCACCGAGCCCGACGGCAGCAGCGTTTCCTATGTCTACGATGCGGCGCTGCGCTTGACCGATATCGAGGACAACGCGGGCAACACGATTCACTACACGCTGGACAATGCCGGCAATCGCCTCAAGGAAGACACGCTCGATGCAGGCGGCACGCTACGTCGCACCTTGGCACGGACGTTCAACACACTCGGCCAGCTGACCGCGCTGAAGGACGCAGGCAATCACGCCACCGGCTTTGCCTACGATGCCAACGGCAACCCGCAGACCGTGACCGACGCCCTGCAGCGCGTGACCAGCCAGCAGTACGACCCGCTGAACCGCCTGGCCCAGACCCTGCAGGACGTCGGCGGCGTCGCGGCGGAGATCCGCAGCCAGTACAACGCGCTGGACCAGGTCACCCAGGTCACCGACCCGAAGGGTCTGCATACCACGTACGCCTACAACGGTTTCGGTGATCTGACCGGACAGGTCAGCCCGGACAGTGGCGCCAGCAGCTTCACTGTGGACGCCGCTGGCAACCGCAAGACCGCTACCGATGCGCGTGGCGTCACCGCCACCTATCACTACGATGCACTCAACCGCCTGATCGGTATCGCCTACCCGGACCCCAATCTGGATATCGGCTATAGCTATGACGTGGCGCCAGCGGTCTGTGCCGCCGACGAACGCTTTGCCAAGGGACGTCTGGGGCAGGTGCTGCACGCCAATGGCAGCACCCAGTACTGCCATGACCGCTTCGGCCAGGTCACCCGCAAGGTGCAGACCGTCAATGGTGTGACCACCACCCTGCGCTATGCCTACAGCAAGTCGGGTCGCCTGACCGCGTTGACCTACCCCGACGGCAGCGTGGCCGACTACGTGCGCGATACCCAGGGCCGCATCAGCCAGATCGGCCTGACCCGGCCTGGCCAAGCGCGCCAGATCGTGGTGAACAACGTGACCTACGCGGCCTTCGGCCCGGCCACCGGCTGGACCTATGGCAATGGTCGCCAGCTGCAGCGTCCGCTGGACCTGGACTATCGCCCGCAAGCGGTGCATGACCCGGCCGCGGGCGGCCTGTCACTGGGCTACGGCTATGACCCGGTCGGTTCAATTACCGAGCTGAAGAACGGCGCAGGCTCGTCGGTGCTGGCCAAGTACGCCTACGACGCGCTGGGTCGCCTGATCCAGACCCAGGACGGTGCGACCGGCACGCCGATTGAAACCTATGCGTATGACGCCACCGGCAATCGCACCGCGCTGACCACCTCGGCGGGCACCGCCAGCTACACCTATCCCGCAACCAGCCACCGGCTGACCGCAGTGGATGGCGAAGCGCGCAACCATGACGCTGTGGGCAACACCACCCGAATCGGCAGCAAGACCTTCACCTACAACGATGCCAACCGCATGAACGCGGTGAAGCAGGGTAACGCCACACTGGAGAGCTACGCGTACAACCATCGTGGCGAGCGCGTGCTGCGTACTCCGGCTGGTGGCGCTGCTCAGATCACCCTGTATGACGAGACGGGGCAATGGCTGGGCAACTACTCGGCCACGGGCCAGGCGCAGCAGCAGGCCATCTGGCTGGACAATTATCCGGTGGCGCTGATCAACGTGCCGAGTACCGGCGTGCCAGAACTGGCCTACGTCCAACCAGATCACCTGGGCACCCCGCGCGTGGTGATCGACCCGGCGCGCGATGTCGCGATCTGGGAGTGGAGCAACAAGAGCGAGGTATTCGGCAACCAGATTCCGAGTGCTGACCCGGATGGCGATGGTGTGGTGTTCGAGCTGGCGCTGCGCTTCCCGGGCCAGCAGGCGATGGATGCAAGCGGGTTGTTCTACAACTACCAGCGCGAGTACGACCCATCCGTGGGGCGCTACTCTCAGAGTGATCCGATTGGGTTGCTGGGAGGAATTGGCACCTATTCCTATGTGGGAGGCAACCCTCTTATTGGCTTGGATTCACTAGGCCTTTGCGAGCAGACATCGGTTTGTCGAGCGCTACCTGGCATGTCAGGATTTAGCGAGGCTGCGCGAGCTGCTTACTTGGCGAATCCGTCCTCTCCCCTCGACAAAATATGGCCTTTCAGTGTGCTGCGTGGAACGCGAATTCATGTACAGTTTGCATTTAATGTAAAGGCCCTTGGAGGCCCGTACGATTCCGAAGTTTCTTACTTGAACGGCATCGTTGTAGATTATGGAACTCCAGGATCAGTTCGCGCCGACGGTGTATATGGACCCAGGGCGTACCCAAAGTATGTGGTCGAGTTGAAGTCGGGAGCGGCTGGTCTGACCGCGGCAGAAATTCGCAATTACTACACACACCTGCCCAAGGGAACTATACTTTGCGGTGTTCTGGAAAGGTCGGTGCCCTAGCATGAGATCCATTGCACTTTGGAGAATGAAGCGCGAGGCCAAGAGGAGCGGTCTGCGAGTCGTTGGCAATTTTTTGATCGCGTTACATACGCGCGATGTTATCTCAGGCTTCACATTGGATCCTGCGCCATCCTCTACCTACATATGGACCTTCGTAATTCCGACATATGATGATTTGCCCTACCTGCACATGTCTCTAGGTCAGAGGATTGCAAGCGCGGAAGTGGATAAAGTTTTTTTTTGTGGAATGCATGAGGCGCATATCAAAAAGCTTGAGGCAGTGAGAACGGCGGCAGACTTGTTGCTCTATGTCGACAGTCTTGACTTCACAAGCGACTATTCAGAATGGGTAAAGTACATATCCGCCATCCGGCTGGGCGATTTCGTGGCGGCGGACGCGACGCTGAAGACGCTTTTGAAGTTGCCAATGTCCAATGCTATTAAAAGTAGATTAGATGCGATTCTTTCTGTGCTGAAGAATGGCGGTGAATCGGGCGCGCAGCATCTTTTGGATGCGTGGTCTGTTCAGACGGATCGATTAGTGGGCGGCAGCTCCTGGGGCAGCGGACGGTAGCGAATCGTCGCGCTGCACGCAGCCCCAATGCAGCAGGGAATACCACGCTCTGACAGCAGATCGTTTACCTGCAGCGATACCAACCGCATGAACGCGGTGAAGCAGGGTAATGCCGTGCAGGAAAGCAACGCCTACAACCATCGCGGCGAGCGCGTGCTGCGTACCCCTGCCGGTGGAACTGCCCAGATCACGCTGTATGACGAAGCAGGGCAGTGGCTGGGCAACTACTCGGCCACGGGTCAGGCGCACCTGTGGCGTTGATCAACATGCCGGGTACCGGCGTGCCGTTGCTGGCCTACGTCCAGCCGGATCATCTGGGCACACCGCACGTGGTGATCGATCCGGTGCGCGATGTGGCGATCTGGGAGTGGAGCAACAAGAGCGAGGTATTCGGCAACCAGATTCCGAGTGCCGATCCGGATGGTGATGGTGTGGCGTTCGAACTGGCGTTGCGCTTCCCGGGCCAGCAAGACGGAAGCCGCTACCTTGTGCTGCCAGGTCTGATAAAAGGAAATCCGATCAATCAGATCGTTGATCCTTGCGAGAGAACCATCAAGAATGTGGCTTTGCCAGGTCGCCAATTTGGCGGATCGGTCACTGTTTCAATTCAACAGAGGAGCGGTGTGGCGGGTGCGCATATCGTTGGAACTGTTATCGGGCCGAATCCGATCATGAATCAGCTTATGGGGCCGATGAATTTTGAGTATCTCGGTTCCCGCGCCGCGAGGTCTTTGGGGTCATGAATAATGTGCTAAATAAGGGCTCAAGGCGCCGATTGGTGTTCGCTCTGTTTCTGCTCCTATGGTTCGTAAAATCTATTTTGGGATTCATTGCTGTCGCAGGACGAGATGCTCCTGGCTACCCGGGCGCTGTGAGTGGCTTCCCATATCCGTATCTTGGAGACGCGACATTTTACGTTGTAATGCCGGCTATGTTTGTAGGGCTTAACGTGATCATGTTTTTGTTCGCGAGCAGGATTCCGAAATGATTAGCCATCATCGTTGCGGCGCTGCAATTATTTACTCTGCTGATGCTCCTGTTTCTTGGTGCAGGAGGAATTTAAGTGAGCTGCATATCCGAAGCCCCGCTCACGCGGGGCTTCTCTTTCACCTGCAACGATGCCAACCGCATGAGCTCGGTGAAGTTGGGTGACGCCACAATTGAGAGCTACGGTTACAACCATCGCGGCGTGCGCGTGCTGCCTACCTCGGGTAGTGGCGTAGCGCAGATCACCCTGTACGACGAAGCAGGGCAGTGGCTGGGCAACTACTCGGCCACCGGCCAGGCGGAGCAGCTGGCCATCTGGCTGGACAACTACCCGGTGGCGTTGATCAATGTGCCGGCTACCGGCGTGCCGGAGCTGGCCTACGTGCAGCCGGATCATCTGGGCACGCCGCGTGTCGTGATCGATCCAGCGCGTGATGTCGCGATCTGGGAGTGGAGCAACAAGAGCGAGGTGTTCGGCAGCCAGATTCCGAGTGCCGATCCGGATGGCGATGGTGTGGTGTTCGAGCTGGCGTTGCGCTTCCCGGGCCAGCAGGCGACGGAGGCGAGTGGGTTGTTCTACAACTACCAGCGCGAATAAGACGCTGCGACAGGACGCTATACGCAAGCGGATCCCATAGGCTTGTCCGGTGGCATTTCCGCGTACGGGTATTCGAATGCCTCTCCGCTTCTCGCGGCTGACCCACTTGGGCTTGAGCCCGTGTTCGATACAAGTACGTGCGGCGGACAGCTGGGAATGGTGACTTGTGATGGCAATGGAGGATTTCTGGTCAGTGTCTGCAATTCAGGCTGCGACAAGATATGCACCGTTATGCATGAGCGAAACCATAAGGCGTTATTGGAAAAGAGGGTTCCTAATGCCTGCGTGGGTAGGCCTAAAGGTGCAAGCCCATTCCCAAAGGACTGGGAATATGGTGGGATCGAGCATCGGCAGCTGGCCAATGAGCTTGAGTGTCGTGCATATCAAGAGCAGATGATCTGTGCAACTCGGCTGCGCGATGGAGGACTCGGAGGCGCCGCAGTAGACAAGGCCTACAGCAGGGCAGTAAAGGAAAGGAGCAACAGGCAATGCGGTGCATTCGGATACTAGCCATCCTCTCGCTCGTTCTGGGCCAGCTGGGGTGCCGGGATGAGGTTGAGAGTTCAACGTACCCCATGGGTCAGACGGGAAAGAGTTGCACTGCCTACAAAGGCTTTGATCGCCAGCCTCCCGAAGTGGTTGTTACGGAACTGGCCAGACGGGGGTTGGACAGTCGCAGGTTGATCCATAAAACAGTTTGCGGCTCGATCACCAGCTGGGAGATCCTTCCCGCAGGGGCGTCAATCAATCGGATACCTCCCCCAGATACCTACGTGAACGTCTGGCTGAGGGAAGACGGCTCTGTTTCCGTCAGTACGGACCTCCCTTGATGTCGGCGCTCTGATGCTCACGCATCGGGCCAGCGCGCCTGCGCAATAGGTCAGCTAAGGCGAAGTCGCGCTCACTTGATGTCATCCGGGTGGACCGCGCGTGGCAATCGCTCGGTCGCCCGATGTCCCGGCTTGGGCGCGGAGCAGAAAGAGCGAAGTGTTTGGCAACCAGATTCCGAGTGCCGACCCGGACGGGGATGGTGTGGCAGTCGAGCTGGCGCTGCGCTTCCCGGGCCAGCAGGCGACGGATGCGAGTGGACTGTTCTACAACTACCAGCGCGAGTACGACCCGGCTGTGGGGCGCTATTCGCAGAGTGATCCGATTGGGTTGAATGCTGGCGTCAGTACGTATGGCTACGTGATCTCGAATCCCACCCGATTTATTGATCCGCTCGGGCTGACGACTACGCTGATAACGACATATAATTTCGGTATTGCAAACCACTCGGCGATTCATGTTTCGAGGCCTGGAAAGCCTGATTTCCTGTACGACCCTTCCGGCACTTACGCACCTGGTGGCCGTCGAGGAACAGGCGGGCTATTTGAGGGGCGCGATGCTAGCTTGGCCAGCTACAAAAAGTATCAGGTGGGAACTGGTAGCCGAGTTGAATTAACGGTAATCCCTTTGACTCCGGAGCAAGAGTTAACTCTCATTGCGAACGCGGAGGAATGGGGGGATGCACGTGGCTTCTGGTGTGCGAGCCACGTGTCCGGCGCGTTGGATGGAATGTGTGGGATAAAGCAAACACTCTTCCCGGGTGTTCTTCACAAGAGTGCAAAGGCGGCAGAATGTCCAGTCAAATGAAGGATAGGCTTATCTCATCATTGATATGCTTCACTCTATCTGTTTCTGTGAATTCTGCGGGATGGATATGGATATCCGCTTTCATGAAGATAGGAGCGATGCGAGTTCCATACGTACTGCTTCTCTCACTACTTCTTTCGGTTACATTCTATGCGCTCTCTCGATGCGAAAGTATGCGCCGCAT
>OJTH01000085.1_pt1 | contig 15298 bp, 12 predicted proteins | sample 1599661 | NCBI WGS metagenome assembly OJTH01 (sample SAMN04436666, study PRJEB24849) | human gut metagenome | biome: human gut; feature: NICU; material: stool | host: Homo sapiens | place: USA: Saint Louis, MO | collected 2010-06-02 | reverse complement strand
CTGAAGCGCTTATAGCGCGGCAGCCTGCAACTGGAAGTCGATGTAGCCGTAAGCGATGCGCCGGGACTTCTCGGCGTTGAACTGGCCGCCGACCAGGCTGCCGCGCAGCCACAGGCCATCGATCATCGCGGCCAGGCCGCGGGCGGCCAGGCGGGCCTGCGGGTGGGGCAGCAGGTGGTTGAACTGGTGGCACAGGTTGGAGAACAGGCGCTGGTCGTTGGCGCGCTGGAGCCGGGCCAGTTCCGGCTGGTGCATGCTGGCGGCCCAGAAGGTGAGCCAGACGCGCATCGCGGTGCCGTTGATCTGGCTGTCGTCGAAGTTGCCATCGACGATGGCGCGCAGCTGCTCGCGCGGGTTGTCGCTGGCGTCGGCGCGGTAGCGGGCGACGGCGTCCTTCAGTTCGCGCAGGATCTGCCGCATTGCAGCATTGAGCAGGCCGTCCTTGTCGCCGAAGTAGTGGGCGACGATGCCGCTGGACAACCCCGCCTTCTTCGCGATGGTGGCGACGGTGGCATCGGCCATGCCGATCTCGTCGATGGTCTGGAAAGTGGCCCGGATCAGCTGTTCGCGCCGTACCGGTTCCACGCCTTTCTTCGGCATTGTCTCTCCACGGTTTGCGACCCGAAGGATCGGGCTGCCCGCCATTATGCTTTTTATTGATTGAACGTTCAATCAATAAACCCTAGGATGCGCTCGCGCCCCACGCCATGGGCCCGGTTTACCGGTCCGGCCCCGCCCATGTGCTCCCTCGGACTTGATGAGACGACCCCATGTCTTCCCTGGCTCATCCCAAGCGCTCGCCCCTGCGCTTGAACCGTTTTGTCTTCCTCAGCTCCTCGGTGTCGATCGGCATCCTCGGGCTGCTCACCGTTCTCTATCCCGAAGGCAGCGAGCACTGGCTGCAATGGGCGCAGGCCGAGGTCTCGGCCGCGTTCGGCTGGTGGTACATGCTGCTGATCGTGCTGTGCCTGGGCTTCGTGCTGTGGCTGGCGTTCTCGCCGTACGGCCGCATCCGCCTGGGCCACAACGAGGAATCACCGGCCTTCGGCTACGTGGCCTGGGTCTCGATGCTGTTCTCGGCGGGCATCGGCATCGCGCTGCTGTACTACGGCGCCTACGAGCCGCTGGATCATTTCCTCAATCCGCCCGGGCAGCCCGGCGGCACCGTGGCCGCCGGCCGCGAGGCGATGGTGCTGACCTTCCTGCACTGGGGCCTGCATGGCTGGGCGCTGTATGCGCTGGTCGGCGTGGCACTGGGCTATTTCGCCTATCGCCGGGACCTGCCGCTGGCGCTGCGCTCTGCGTTGTACCCGGTCTTCGGTGAGCGCATTCATGGCCGCATCGGCGACATGGTCGATGGCTTCGGCATCCTGGCCACGCTGATCTCGATGGTGACCAACCTCGGCATCGGCGCGCTGGTGGTGCAGTCCGGCCTGGTCTACCTGTTCCACATCCCGGATACACCGCAGGTGCTGGTGGCGATCGTGCTGGTTATGATGGTCGTGGCCACCATCGGCGTGGTCGCTGGCGTGGAAAAAGGCATTGCCTGGCTGTCCAACCTCAACGTGCGCCTGCTGTGCGGCCTGCTGCTGTTCGTGCTGGTCACCGGCCCGACCCTGCACCTGTTCGACGGCCTGATCCAGAACACCGGCGATTATCTCGGCGCGTTCGTGCGCAAGAGCTTCGACATGTACCTCAACGATCCCAAGGGCCGTGAGTGGATGGGGGCGTGGACGCTGTTCTACTGGGCGTGGTGGATCGCCTGGGCGCCGTTCGTCGGCCTTTTCGTGGCGCGCATCTCGCGCGGCCGCACCATCCGCGAAGTGATCTTGGGCGTGCTGCTGATCCCGCTCGGCTTCACCCTGGCCTGGCTGTCGATCTTCGGCAACACCGCCATCGACCTGGTGCTCAACCATGGCCAGGCGATCCTCGGTGACGTGGCCCAGCACGATGCAGCGATGACCTTGTTCAAGCTGCTGGAATACCTGCCTGCGGCGCCGTACGTGGCCGGTGCTGCGGTGGTGATCGGCTTCGTGCTGTTCCTGACCCCGGTCGACTCGGGCACGCTGATGATCGCCAACCTGTGCACGCGTCGCGTTGACGATGGCGTGGAAGATGGCCATGACGCGCCGATCTGGCTGCGCGTGTTCTGGGCCGCCGGCATCACTGTGGCCAGCGTCGGCCTACTGCTGGCTGGCAATTTCAGCGCGATGCAGACCGCGGTGGTGCTGTGCGGCCTGCCGTTCTCGTTCACCCTGGCGTTCTACATGTGGGGCCTGTTGAAGGCCCTGCGCACCGACCCGGATGCGCCGCGCCGGTGATCGCTTCTGTAGAGCCGAGCCCATGCTCGGCTGCTGTTGGCGCAGAAGCAGCCGAGCGCAGGCTCGGCTCTACAAGGGCATCGCAAACGCAAAGGGCCGGATCCGCAAGGATCCGGCCCTTTCCTCAATCGGGCGCAGCCGCGCCGTTACTTGGCTGCCAGCTGGCGCAGCACGTACTGCAGCAAGCCACCATGGCGGAAGTACTCGACTTCCTTCGGGGTCAGCAGCATCACCGAGACCTCAAAGGTCTTCTTCGTGCCATCGGCCTTGGTCGCGGTGACCGTGGCGCGCTTGCTGGCACCGTCCTGCAGGCCGGTGATGTCGATCACTTCCGAGCCGTCCAGGCCCAGCGTCTGTGCGTTCTCGCCGTTGCGGAACTGCAGCGGCAGCACGCCCATGCCGACCAGGTTGGAGCGGTGGATGCGCTCGAAGCTCTCGGCGATGACCGCCTTCACCCCCAGCAGCAGGGTGCCCTTGGCCGCCCAGTCACGCGACGAGCCGGTGCCGTATTCCTTGCCGGCCAGCACCACCAGCGGCACCTTGTCGGCCTTGTACTTCATGGCCGCATCGTAGATCGCCAGCTTCTCCGGCTGGCCACCACCGGCCGGGTAGTACAGGGTGTTGCCGCCTTCCTCGCCACCGAACATCAGGTTCTTGATGCGGATGTTGGCGAAGGTGCCGCGGACCATCACGTCATCGTTGCCGCGACGGCTGCCGTAGCTGTTGAAGTCGGCCGGCTGCACGCCGCGCTCCTGCAGGAAGCGGCCTGCCGGCGAGTCCTTCTTGATGTTGCCGGCCGGGGAAATGTGGTCGGTGGTAATCGAGTCGCCGAACAGGCCCATCACGCGTGCGCCGTGCACGTCGTCGATGCTGCCGGTCTGCATGGTCATGCCATCGAAGTAGGGCGGGTTCTTGATGTAGGTGGAGGCGTCGCTCCACGCGTACAGGTTGCCGTCCGGCGAGGCGATGGTGTTCCAGCGGGTATCGCCCTTGAACACATCGGCGTAGTTCTGCTTGAACATCTCCGGGCCAATGGTGGCGGCGATGACGTCGCCGATTTCCTTGTTGCTCGGCCAGATGTCGCGCAGGAACACGGGCTGGCCGTCGCTGCCGGTGCCGAGCGGCTGGGTGGTCAGGTCGATGTCGGTGGTGCCGGCGATGGCATAGGCCACCACCAGCGGCGGGCTGGCCAGGTAGTTCATCTTCACTTCGGGGTGCACGCGGCCCTCGAAGTTGCGGTTGCCTGACAGCACCGAGGTCACCACCAGGTCGCCGGCGGCGATGCCGGCGCTGACTTCGGTCGGCAGCGGGCCGGAGTTGCCGATGCAGGTGGTGCAGCCGTAGCCGACCACGTAGAAGCCGATCTTCTCCAGCTCCTTCAGCACACCGGCCTTTTCCAGGTAGTCGGTGACCACGCGCGAGCCCGGGCCGAGCGAGGTCTTGACCCACGGCTGGCGGTTCAGGCCCTTGGCGGCCGCATTGCGGGCCAGCAGGCCGGCACCGATCATCACCGCCGGGTTGGAGGTGTTGGTGCACGAGGTGATGGCCGCGATCACCACCGCGCCATCCTGCAGCCGCACCTTGCGGCCTTCGATCTCGATGTCGGCGAAGCCTTTGGCCAGCTGCTCGTTGCCGACGGCGGCGCCGCCGCCTTCGTTGACGAAGGTGGCAACGTCCTCGCTGCGCTTGTCACGGTTGGCGGTCATGCCGACCAGCGCTTCGCGGTAGTTCTTCTGCACGTCTTCCAGCAGGACGCGGTCCTGCGGGCGCTTCGGGCCGGCCAGCGACGGCTTCACCGTGCCCATGTCCAGTTCCAGCGTGCTGCTGTACTGGGCGTGCGGGCTGCCCGGTTCGTGCCACAGGCCCTGCGCCTTGGCATAGGCCTCGACCAGGTTGATCTGCTCTTCGCTGCGACCGGACAGGCGCAGGTAGTTCAGCGATTCGGCGTCGATCGGGAAGATGCCGCAGGTGGCGCCGTATTCCGGGGCCATGTTGCCGATGGTGGCGCGGTCGGCCAGTGGCAGGTGCTGCAGGCCGTCACCGTAGAACTCGACGAACTTGCCGACCACGCCCAGCTTGCGCAGCATCTGGGTGACGGTCAGCACCAGGTCGGTGGCGGTGGCGCCTTCGGGCAGCTTGCCGGTCAGCTTGAAGCCGACGACCTGCGGAATCAGCATCGACGATGGCTGGCCGAGCATGGCGGCCTCGGCTTCGATGCCACCCACGCCCCAGCCGAGCACGCCGATGCCGTTGATCATGGTGGTATGGCTGTCGGTACCGAACACGGTGTCGGGGTAGGCAATGTCCTTGCCATCCTTCTGCGCGGTCATCACCACGCGGGCCAGGTTCTCCAGGTTCACCTGGTGGACGATGCCGGTGTTGGGCGGCACCACCTTGAAGTTGTCGAAGGCCTTCTGTCCCCAGCGCAGGAAGCCGTAGCGTTCCTGGTTGCGCTGGAACTCGATCTTGCCGTTGAGGTCCAGCGCGTCGGGCTTTCCGAACACATCGACCTGCACCGAGTGGTCGATGACCAGTTCGGAGGGAATCTGCGGGTTGATCTGCTCCGGCTTGCCGCCGAGCTTGACGACGGCGTCGCGCATCGCGGCCAGGTCGACCACGCAGGGCACGCCAGTGAAGTCCTGCAGGACCACGCGCGCCGGCATGAAGGCGATCTCGGTGTCCGGCTCGGCCGCCGGGTTCCAGCGGGCCACGGCTTCGATGTGGTCCTTGCCGACGGTGATGCCGCCGTCCTCGTGCCGGAGCAGGTTCTCCAGCAGGATCTTCATCGAGTAGGGCAGGTGGGAGATATCGAAGCGCTGGCCCAGCGTGGGCAGGCTGAAGTAGTCGTAGGTCTTGCCACCGACATTCAGCTGGCTGCGGGTGGAGAACGAATCGCTCATGCGGGTTAACTCCTTCTTGCGGATGGCTTGCAGTGGCCCGCGCATGGGCAGGCCTGCTTGCGGTGGCCGGCAGTCCGTGCCGCCGGGCAGAAGGCCAGTATCGCCGATGCCGTCGGGGCCGCAGAACTGCGGGCGCAGAACGCAAGGTTATAAATTCGTATGTAGTTTTCGTGTCATGGCGCCGCCGGACTTAGTGCGGGCTGACAGGCTCGAGGCAGTGCCGTATGGCGCCGGGGGACAGGTGGAGGGCAGCATGGGGGGGGCTGCAGGCGCTGGGGGCGGAGCCGAGCTGAGCGATGGTCATCGTGGCGGTCGAGGCGTTCTTGACCGGGCACGGGGGGCGCGCCGCCGACGGGCAGCGCGCCAGTCAGTGGCGATCAGCCACCCAGGAACGGATTGCCGGTCTTGGCGGGAGCCGCGCCCTTGGATTTCACCTTGAGTACGTTGTCCTTGCCGAACTCAAAGACGGTCGATTCCTGCACGTTCTTTCCGAAGTGCTTGATCTTGGCGTAGTCGTAGTACCAGACCTGGGTGTCGCCAAGCTGCTCACGACGCGTCGGCGCTCCAAACTTCTCGCGGACCTGGTCCTGGGTCGCCTTGCCCACCTCCAGCTCGTCCAGTTGCTTCTGGGTGATCTCAGTGCCGGTGGTGTGGGCCGCGAACGGATTGGCGTGGGCCGGGCCTGCGGCCAGGGCCAGGGGGGTGGCCAGAGCCAGGGTCAGAATGAATGCGCGCATTGAACGTCCTTTTATGAGAGAGGGGGCGTGCGGTGCCGGAGTGTCCCGGCCCGGTACAGCGAGGGCTGCCCGGCCAGTCTAGCGGTCGAATGCGACTGGTTCTGGTTCAAGGTCACAATTCGCCCGATTTGAGGTGTTTACGTCAGGTATGTATAATTCATACATACTTTTTGAGGCCTACCCATGGAAGCCACCGTTGCAGAACGCGGACAGATCACCCTGCCCAAGGCGGTGCGCGATGCCCTCGGCCTGACCAAGGGCACGCTGCTGAAGGTCGAGCTGGACGGCAGCCGCATCATCCTGCGCAAGAGTGTTGACGATGCCATTTCACGGGCGCGCGGCAAGTTCGCGCTGGACGGCTTCGAGTCGTCCGACGCGGCCGTGCGCGCGGTGCGTGACGAGGAGTAAGCCGTGATGATCGCCGTCGATTCGCCGGTACTGGTCGAACTGCTCAGCAACGGCCCGCAGGCCGATGCCGTGGAGGCCATCCTCCGGCAGAGCCTGGTCGGTGGCCGCGTGGTGGTCTGTGGCGCGACTCTGGCCGAAGTGTGCGCATCGCTGCGCGGTGGTGCCGAAGTGCTCGAAGCACTGGAAGAGATGGGCGTGCACTTCAACCCGATGGAGGCCAAGTCGGCGCTGCGCGCCGGCGAGATGCACCGCCGTCATCGCCAGCGCGGTGGCAGCCGCCGCAGCCTGGACGAATTCATGGTCGGCGCCCATGCACTGCTGCAGTGCGATGGCCTGATCACCTGGAACGATACGTTTTACCGCGACTACTTCAAGGGCCTGAAGCTGATCGTGCCGCACGCCTGAGCCCACTTTTGATTTTTCAACCTACGCATTACCCGGGAGTTGTCATGTTGGAAGCCTACCGCCACCACGTCGCCGAGCGCGCTGCGCTTGGCATCCCGCCGCTGCCGCTGAGCGCGCAGCAGACGGCCGATGTCATCGAACTGCTGAAGAACCCGCCGCAGGGCGAGGCCGAGTTCCTGCTCGACCTGCTGACCCACCGCGTGCCGGCCGGCGGCGATGACGCAGCCAAGGTCAAGGCGTCGTACCTGGCGGCGATCGCCCTGGGCAGCGAGCAGAACCCGCTGATCAGCCGCGAGCGCGCCACCGAACTGCTGGGCACCATGCTTGGCGGCTACAACGTTGCACCGCTGGTGCAGCTGCTGGACGACGCCAGCGTCGGCACCATCGCTGCCAACGGCCTGAAGAAGACCCTGCTGGTGTTCGATGCGTTCCATGACGTGCAGGAGAAAGCGAAGGCCGGCAACGCCAACGCCCAGGCCGTGCTGCAGAGCTGGGCCGAGGCTGAGTGGTTCACCAGCAACCCGGAAGTGCCGCAGAGCCTGACCGTCACCGTGTTCAAGGTGCCGGGCGAAACCAACACCGATGACCTGTCGCCAGCACCGGACGCGACCACCCGCCCGGACATTCCGATGCACGCCCTGGCGATGCTGAAGAACAAGCGCGACGACGCGCCGTTCACCCCGGAAGAAGACGGCAAGCGCGGCCCGATCCAGCAGATCCTGTCGCTGAAGGACAAGGGCCACCTGGTCGCCTACGTCGGCGACGTGGTCGGCACCGGCTCCTCGCGCAAGTCGGCCACCAACAGCGTGCTGTGGTGGACCGGCGATGACATTCCGTACATCCCGAACAAGCGCGCCGGTGGCGTGTGCCTGGGCGGCAAGATCGCCCCGATCTTCTACAACACCATGGAAGATGCCGGTGCGCTGCCGATCGAGCTGGACGTGTCGAAGATGGAGCACGGCGATGTCATCGAGCTGCGTCCGTACGAAGGCAAGGCGCTGAAGAACGGCGAAGTGATCGCCGAGTTCCAGGTCAAGTCCGACGTGCTGTTCGACGAGGTGCGTGCCGGTGGCCGCATCCCGCTGATCATCGGTCGTGGCCTGACCGGCAAGGCGCGCGAAGCGCTGGGCCTGGCCCCGACCGACCTGTTCCGCCTGCCGGTGCAGCCGGCCGATACCGGCAAGGGCTTCTCGCTGGCGCAGAAGATGGTCGGCCGCGCCTGTGGCCTGCCGGAAGGCAAGGGCATGCGCCCGGGCACCTACTGCGAACCGAAGATGACCTCGGTCGGCTCGCAGGACACTACCGGCCCGATGACCCGTGACGAGCTGAAGGACCTGGCCTGCCTGGGCTTCTCGGCCGACCTGGTGATGCAGTCGTTCTGCCACACTGCCGCTTACCCGAAGCCGGTGGACGTCAAGACCCACCACACCCTGCCGGAGTTCATCTCCACCCGTGGCGGCGTTTCGCTGCGCCCGGGCGACGGCGTGATCCACAGCTGGCTCAACCGCATGCTGCTGCCGGACACCGTCGGTACCGGTGGTGATTCGCACACCCGTTTCCCGGTGGGTATTTCGTTCCCGGCCGGCTCGGGCCTGGTCGCCTTCGCTGCCGCCACCGGCGTGATGCCGCTGGACATGCCGGAGTCGGTGCTGGTGCGCTTCAAGGGCAAGATGCAGCCGGGCGTGACCCTGCGTGACCTGGTCAACGCGATCCCGCTGTACGCGATCAAGTCGGGCCTGCTGACCGTGGCCAAGGCGGGCAAGAAGAACATCTTCTCCGGCCGTATCCTGGAAATCGAAGGCCTGCCGGATCTGAAGGTCGAACAGGCGTTCGAACTGTCCGACGCCTCGGCCGAGCGTTCGGCGGCCGGTTGCTCGGTGCGCCTGAACAAGGAGCCGATCATCGAGTACCTGACCAGCAACATCACCCTGCTGAAGTGGATGATTGCCGAGGGTTACCAGGATCCGCGCTCGCTGCAGCGCCGTATCGAGAAGATGGAAGCGTGGCTGGCCAACCCGCAGCTGCTGGAGCCGGATGCGGACGCCGAGTACGCCGCCGTCATCGAGATCGACCTGGCCGACATCCACGAGCCGATCGTGGCCTGCCCGAACGACCCGGACGACGTGAAGACCCTGTCCGAAGTGGCCGGTGCCAAGATCGACGAGGTGTTCATCGGTTCGTGCATGACCAACATCGGCCACTTCCGCGCCGCTGCCAAGCTGCTGGAAGGCAAGCGTGACCTGCCGACCCGCCTGTGGGTGGCCCCGCCGACCAAGATGGACGCCTCGGAACTGACCAAGGAAGGCGTGTACGGCACCTTCGGTGCTACCGGCGCTCGTATGGAAATGCCGGGCTGCTCGCTGTGCATGGGCAACCAGGCGCAGATCCGCGAAGGTTCCACCGCGATGTCGACCTCGACCCGCAACTTCCCGAACCGTCTGGGCCGCAACACCAACGTGTACCTGGGTTCGGCGGAACTGGCGGCGATCTGCTCGCGTCTGGGCCGCATCCCGACCAAGGAGGAGTACATGGCGGACATCGGCGTGATCAACGCCAATGGTGCGGAGATCTACCGCTACATGAACTTCGACCAGATCGAGGAATACCAGGACGTGGCCAGCACGGTCGCTGCCTGATGCGGTAACGGAAAACCCCCGGCTCGCGCCGGGGGTTTTTTGTGAGCGGACGACGCATGGTAGTGCCGGCCGCTGGCCGGCATCCCGTTGAAATGAAAAATCCCCGGTGAGAGCCGGGTTTTTCATTGTGCCCGGCCAGGTGGCCTAGCCCATCCGCCTCGCCGTGAGGACCTGCTCGTGGGCGAGGTCCTGCTGGGCGACCTGCTGTGCCTGCGAAATCTGCTCGGCCTTGGCGAGCGACTGTTCTACGGGCGTATTGACGGCCTCACTGATTGGAACCGACGCCCGCAGGTGTGCTGGATTGTCGAGCGCTCCCTGCACAACGAACATGCGAGAGACTGAGCCATCGCTGGGTGAATTGCCCAGTACAACATGATCGACGTGTTCCAGGCCGCTGCCCTTGGCCGCCGCAAGCAGGCCGGCCGTCACGCGCTCACTGGTTTCATCGAAGCTGCGCCCGTGCCTGGCATCCACGGTGGATACGCCCTCGCGAATCTGCCGGTAGAGCGCATGGTCTGGATGGCCTTCCTTCCTGGGATCCTGGCCTGCCTTGTCCAAGGTTGATTCAATGCTCTCCTGTAAAGGGTTCTTGGGAGAGAAAGCGGGATTGCTGAGAGAGGGCGAGCCCTTGCCGGTTGCATCCTGGATCAGTTGCTCCCCCGGCTTGAGCGCATTCTGGGCCCGCTGCTCCGCTTCAGCCTCGCGGCGGGCGTATGCACCGGCTTCCTCGACACCGCGCAGGAAATTGATACCGTCGCGCAGCAGACCGGGCCCGCCGCCGACAAGCACGGTCGCACCCGCACGCAGTTGATGAACATCACTGCGGTAGTCGGCAATCCGGCGCAGGTCCTCAGGATCCGTGACCCGCGCCTGTGGGTTGTCCAGTACAGATTGCACCGGACCCTTGTCGGTCATGCGATCAAGGAAATGAACCACTCGATGGGAGTCGCCCAACTGGACCGCCACCGCGGCGGACATGACATGGCCGCTCTTCATCCCGGGTGTTCCGATCGAGGCGATGCGCTGGCCGTGCTCGGCGTTGCGCAGGATCTCCAGTTCCCTGGGCAGCGCATACATCTCGACCTTGCCGTAATGGGGACCGCCGGCACTGACCAGGTCGCCTGCCATCACATGGTTGGTGAAGGGGGCCGCGTTGGCTGGCTGGCCTTCAGGAAGGCGATATGCCAGCCCGGCGGCACCGTAGGGATTGAACGCGTCGCCGGGGAGGTTGTAGTGGTGTGCAGTGATCTGCGCGAGCGCGCCGCCCAAGGAGTGGCCGGTGACGTGTACTGGCCCGGCTCCCCTTTCTTCGGCCAGCCTGAGGGCTTGCTTTGTCAGCGCCAGCGCGTCAGTCAGTTGCGCGTTGAATCTGGCGGTGACCATCGCGGCGTCGATGCCGCCATCAAGCATGGGCTGACGATCAAACTCGGTACCGCGATGGGCGACGATGACTTCCTTTGTATTGATGTTGAGGTAGACAATACCCTGATATCCGCTCCCAGAGTCACGACAAGCGAGGACCTCATACTTTGTTCCGCCGACGGTGATGTCGGAACTGACGGGCGGAAGCGGGTCCTTATAGACATCGTCCGAAAGCGCCGCGCTTTCTTTAGGATTCATTGCGATGCTCCTTCAATCCGTGTGGAGACTTCGATTGGAAAGTATTCCTCGCGCTTCTCTGGGGGCATCTTTTCGTACCAACTTGAAGGCTCGGTTGGCGTCCGCTCTGTCGACTGTCCTGTGGTCAAGGGCGGCAATGCGCGCTTTACGTAAGCAGTGAAGGTTCTCCCGCCCTCAATTTCCGTGAATAGTGCTGCGACGGACGCTCGGATTGGGCGATCATCGATGATGAAGGGGAATGAAGCTTCCACAAGCACGGGTGTCCAAGTGCACGGGCCACGACCGTAATAGTCGGCAACTTCCATACCGTCGTTGAAAACAGCACTGCTGAATTCAGTTGCACTGAGGCGCTGTGCCTGAACCTCAACCTTGTGCTGGTTCGGCTCGTACTGCACCCCCTCCCAATTGTTGACCGGAGGCAGACAGAGTGGGTCTATCTCATACGTGACGAAGACCGAAGGAACGGGGACATCCACGGGTGCATCGTGGACCCGAATCACAATCGGCAGCGCATCTCTGGGCGCAGGATTCTCGCGATAGACCGGGAACGAGCGTTCCTTGTTGCAGCCTGCAACAACCAGTGTGATCAAGGCGATCAACGCAACATGAGCAAGGCTGGGGACGAATTTCAGCATGAGCGGTCCGTGTCGCTGCAGGATTGTCCTTGATCCTTGGAACATGCGGACTCATCACGGACGATGGCGCCATATCTGGGCAAATGCGACAGGTTGCGCAGTGGGTATTGTCCGTTACCCGGACTTCCCACCCTGTGTACCCGAGCAGCGCGGCCTTGCGGGGTAACGTTCATCGGCGTTCCATTGCTGTGCGATACCTGACTATACGACCCGCTCCAGCCGCGCTCCAGTCGGTGTCCTGCGGGCCTCCCGTTTGCCGCGCATGGCTTGCGGCAGGATCAGATCTCGATCAGCGCCGTTGAAACATCAATGGTCGAAAGTGCTGGCGGCGGATCGGCAATTGAGCCTGACGTCTCTTGGAGGTGTCCAGCAGGGAGCGGAGCCGAGCGTGGGCTCGGCTCTACAGGGGCGTGAGCAACCGCGCGGCGACCCGCTCCAGCGGCACCTGGTCCTCGGCAGCGCCCAGCTTGAACGCGGCACCGGGCATGCCCCACACCACGCTGGTCGCTTCGTCCTGCACCAGCGTCGGCGCGCCGGCCTGGCGCATTTCCAGCAGGCCGCGCGCACCGTCGTCACCCATGCCGGTGAGGATGGCACCGATGGCATTGCCACCGGCGCTCTGCGCGACCGAGCGGAACAGCACGTCCACCGCGGGCTTGTGCCGGTTTACCGCCGGGCCGTCGTCGATGCGGCAGCGCCAGCGCGCACCGTCGCGGATGATGCGCAGGTGCTTGCCGCCGGGTGGCAGGTAGGCGTGGCCGGGCAGTACTGCTTCGCCGTCGCTGGCCTCGCGCACGGCCATCGCCGAATGGCGGTCCAGTCGCTCGGCGAAGGCGCTGCTGAAGCTAGCCGGCAGGTGTTGGGTCATCACCACGGCGGGTGCATCGGCAGGCATGCCTTCCAGCACCACGCGCAGCGCTTCGGTGCCACCGGCCGACGAGCCGATCGCGATCAGGCGGTCGGTGGTGCGGAACTGCGGCGAGGCAGCACGCATCGCCGGCGTTGCGTCCAGCGTGAGCTTGGGGGCGCTGGCACGCACCAGCGGGCGCACGCGCGAGCGCGCCGCCATCTTGACCTTGGCGATGATCTCCTCGGCATAGCCCTGCAGGCCACGGGCCACGTCCAGCTTGGGCTTGGAGACGAAATCCACGGCGCCCAGCGCCAGTGCCTGCAGGGTGGTGTCGGCGCCTCGCTCGGTCAGCGAGGAAATCATCACCACCGGCAGCGGATGCAGGCGCATCAGGTTTTCCAGGAACGCCAGCCCGTCCATGCGCGGCATTTCCACGTCCAGGGTGATCACGTCCGGGAGCAGGCGCTTGATCTTCTCGCGCGCCAGCAGCGGGTCAGCCGCGGTGCCGACCACGTCGATGGCCGGGTCGCTGGACAGGATTTCCGTGAGCATCTGCCGCACGACGGCGGAGTCGTCGACGATCAGGACCCGGCAGGGGGCGTTGCCGGTGAAGGTCATTCGAACAGCTCCACGCCACCGGTGACCGGCGCCTTGGACAGGCGCGCACGCACCGCCGATTCGGTGGCGGCCACCTCGGCCTCATGCGCATGCGGCAGGCGCTGCACCACCACGCGGCCGGTATCGGCGAAGAACCAGATCTTGCGCGGATGGATGCCGCACAGGTCCTCGGCAATGATCGGAATGTGCTCGGCCTGAAGGTACTGGCGGACGAACTCGGCGTTGCGGGTGCCAACCGGGTTGCTGGTGAAGCCCTTCAGCACGTTGGCGCCACCGAACACCTTGGCCTCGATACGCTTGCGGTGGGCACCACGCTTGAGCATGTCGTTGATCAGCAGTTCCATCGCGTAGCTGCCGTAGCGCGCGGGCGCGCCGTCACCGGCGTTGCCCTCGGGCAGCAGGAAGTGGTTCATGCCGCCGATCTTCAGCACCGGGTCGCGCAGGCAGGCGGCTACGCACGAGCCCAGCGTGGTGGTCAGCGCGGTGGTGTCATCGACCACCAGGTACTGGGTGGGCAGCAGCTTGGCGGCGATGGTCTGGAAGCGCGCATCCTGGTAGCGCATCACATCGTCGGTACGCAGCGAAGCATTCATGCGCCGGCCTTCGCCGCACGGCGGTACAGGGTGCGGCCGCAGGGCTGGATCAGGTCGGCGGCGTGCAGATAGTTCTCCGAATGGCCGGTGTAGAGCAGGCCGTCATCGGCCAGGTGCTGCACCAGACGGCCGAGGATCGCGCGCTGGGTCGGCTTGTCGAAGTAGATCATCACGTTGCGGCAGAACAGTGCGTCGAACGGGCCACCGACGTCGTAGCGCGGGGCGAGCAGGTTCAACGGGCGGAATTCGATCAGCTCGCGCAGCGCAGGCAGTACGCGGCACTGTCCCTCGTTGGGGCCGCTGCCACGCTGGAAGTAGCGGCGGCGCAGGTCCGGATCGAGGCTGGCGACGCGATCGATGTTGTAGACGCCGCGGCCGGCGGTGGCCAGCACCTGGGTGTCGACGTCGGTGGCGATGATGCGCACCGGCGGCTTCAGGGTGCCAAAGGCCTCGCACGCGGTGATCGCCATCGAGTAGGGCTCTTCGCCAGTGGACGCTGCGCACGACCACAGCAGCAACGGCGTGCGGCTGGAGCGCTGCTGCAGTTCTTCGCGCAGCTTGTCGAAGTGGTGCGGTTCGCGGAAGAACGAGGTCAGATTGGTGGTCAAGGCGTTGGTGAACGCCTGCCACTCGTCACCATCTTCCTGTTCCAGATGGTCCAGGTACTGCTGGAAGCTGCGCATGCCCAGCGTGCGCAGGCGGCGCGACAGGCGGCCGTAGACCATGTCGCGCTTTGCCGGCGCAAGCGCAATGCCCACGCGCTGGTAGATCAGGTCGCAGACGCGGCGGAAATCACGGTCGGCGAACTCGAATTCGCGTGGGCCGGTAACGATGGGAGTAGGACTTTGCACGGGGGACGTGTCCATCGGCGGGGGCGGCGGCCGAAGCCGCCACGGGTGGGTCTCAGAATTCCTGCCAGTCGCTGTCGCTGGCGGCGAAGGTGCTGGCGTTGCTGCTGCGACGTACCGGCGCGGGGGTGCTGGTCGGCTGCGGACGTGCCACGGTGGTGATGCGCGCCGGTTCCACGCGCTCGGCGACAGCCTTCACTGCGGCCGAGACCTGGTTGTCGAGCCGGAAGATCGCCACGGCATCTGCAAGCTGTGCGGCCTGGTCTTCCATCGCACGTGCGGCAGCGGTGGCTTCCTCCACCAGTGCGGCGTTCTGCTGGGTGGTTTCGTCCATCTGCACCACGGTCTGATTGACCTGCTCGATGCCCGCGCTCTGTTCCTGTGAGGCCGCGGAGATTTCGGCCATGATGTCGGTGACGCGCTGCACCGAGGCGACGATCTCGCCCATGGTGGCGCCGGCCTTGTGCACCAGCGCCGAGCCATCGTTGACCTTGCCGACCGAGTCGTCGATCAGGCCCTTGATCTCCTTGGCGGCAGCGGCTGAGCGCTGGGCGAGGGTGCGCACTTCGCTGGCGACCACGGCGAAGCCGCGGCCCTGTTCACCGGCACGCGCGGCTTCCACGGCGGCATTCAGCGCCAGGATGTTGGTCTGGAACGCAATGCCGTCGATGACGCTGATGATCTCGGCGATCTTCTTCGACGAGGCTTCGATGGCGGACATGGTGGT
>OJTH01000083.1_pt1 | contig 15371 bp, 11 predicted proteins | sample 1599661 | NCBI WGS metagenome assembly OJTH01 (sample SAMN04436666, study PRJEB24849) | human gut metagenome | biome: human gut; feature: NICU; material: stool | host: Homo sapiens | place: USA: Saint Louis, MO | collected 2010-06-02 | reverse complement strand
CGCCGGCCCGGGGCGAGCTGGAACGCGTGCCGGTGGACCAGCTGGAGGCCGCCAACCAGCGCCTCGGCCTGGCCATGGCCCAGGACGAGATCGACTACCTGCGTGAACGCTTCACCGCGCTGGGCCGCTCGCCGTCGGACGTGGAACTGATGATGTTCGCGCAGGCCAATTCCGAGCACTGCCGCCACAAGATCTTCAACGCCAGCTGGACCATCGACGGCCAGGAGCAGGACCGCTCGCTGTTCCGGATGATCAAGAACACCCACCAGCAGACCCCGCAGCACACGCTCAGCGCGTACAGCGACAACGCTGCAGTGATCGAAGGCCATCCGGCGTCGCGCTACCGTCCCGATCCGGCCAGTGGCGAATACCGCCGCGAAGCGCAGGTGCCCAGTGCCTTCCAGATCAAGGTGGAAACCCACAACCACCCGACCGCGATCGCACCGTTCCCGGGCGCTTCGACCGGCGCGGGTGGCGAGATCCGCGACGAAGGCGCGACCGGCCGTGGCGGCAAGCCCAAGGCAGGCCTGACCGGCTTCTCGGTCTCGCACCTGCGCATTCCGGAATTGCCGCAGCCGTGGGAGGCGCCGCGCGCGCTGAACCCGCGCATGGCACCGGCGCTGGAAATCATGACCGACGGCCCGCTCGGCGGCGCCGCGTTCAACAACGAGTTCGGCCGCCCGAACCTGCTCGGCTACTTCCGCAGCTTCGAGCTGCCGGAAGGCGCCGACCTGGTGCGCGCCTACGACAAGCCGATCATGCTGGCCGGTGGCCTCGGTGCGATCGATCGCGTGCAGGTCGACAAGATCCCGCTGCAGGCCGGTGATGCGGTGATCGTGCTGGGTGGCCCGGCGATGCTGATCGGCCTGGGCGGCGGTGCGGCCAGTTCGGTGGCCTCCGGTGAAAGCGCCGAGGACCTGGACTTCGCCAGCGTGCAGCGCGACAACCCGGAAATGGAGCGCCGCTGCCAGGAGGTCATCGACCGCTGCGTGGCGATGGGCGCCAACAACCCGATCAAGTTCTTCCACGACGTCGGCGCCGGTGGCCTGTCCAACGCCATCCCCGAACTGCTGCACGACTCGAACGTCGGTGGTGTCATCGACCTGGGCAAGGTGCCCACCGATGATCCGTCGCTGTCACCGATGCAGCTGTGGTGCAACGAGTCGCAGGAACGCTACGTGCTGGGCGTGGCCCAGGAGCGCCTGGCCGAGTTCGCCGCGCTGTGCGCCCGCGAACGCTGCCCCTTCGCGGCCGTCGGCGTGGCCACCGCCGAGGAACACCTGGTGGTGGCTTACGGCGCCGTGCCGGGCCACACCCCGGCCGATGCACCGATCGACCTGCCGATGGACGTGCTGTTCGGCAAGCCGCCGAAGATGCATCGCGACACCGCGCATCCGCCGGCACCGCGCTGGCCGGCGCTGAAGACCGGTGGCCTGGACCTGCAGGAAGCCGGCCTGCGCGTGCTCGCGCACCCGACGGTCGCTTCGAAGAACTTCCTGGTCACCATTGGTGACCGCAGCGTCGGCGGCCTGACCGCGCGCGAACAGATGGTCGGCCCGTGGCAGCTGCCGGTGGCCGACGTGGCGATCACCCTGGCCGACTTCGATGGCGTGGCTGGCGAAGCGATGTCGATCGGCGAGCGCACCCCGCTGGCCCTGCTCGATGCCGCTGCTTCGGCACGCATGGCGGTGGGCGAAGCGCTGACCAACCTGTGCGCGGCCCCGGTCGATGCGCTGGATGAGATCAAACTGTCGGCGAACTGGATGGCTGCAGCCGGTCACCCCGGCGAAGACGCGCTGCTGTACGACGCGGTGAAGGCGGTGGGCATGGAACTCTGCCCGCAGCTGGACATCAGCATCCCGGTGGGCAAGGACTCGCTGTCGATGCAGGCGCAGTGGCACGACCAGGGCGAAGCGCACAAGAGCGTGTCGCCGGTGTCGCTGGTGATCTCGGCGTTCGCGCCGGTCGCCGACGTGCGCCAGCAGTTGACCCCGCTGCTCGACCGGGAGGTGGACAGCGAGCTGTGGCTGATCGGCCTCGGTGCCGGCAAGCAGCGCCTGGGGGGGTCGATCCTGGCCCAGGTGCATGCCGACCACGGCGACCTGCCGGCCTTCGCCGGCGCCGCCCCGGACCTGGATGATCCGCAGCGCCTGCGGGGTTTCTTCGAACTGATCCGCGATGCACGCCAGTCCGGCCTGCTGCTGGCCTACCACGACCGCAGCGACGGTGGTGCCTTCGCCGCGCTGTGCGAAATGGCGTTTACCTCGCGCCTGGGCCTGGACATCACCCTCGATGCCTGGGGCGATGATCCGTTCCGCAGCCTGTTCAACGAAGAACTGGGTGCGGTGGTTCAGATCGCACGCGAAGACCGCGCCGCGTTTGCCGACCTGGTCGAACGCCATGCATTGACCGAATGCGCGCAGCGCATCGCCAAGCCGACCACGGCACCGGTGGTGCGCGTGTCGCTGGGCGGCGAGAACCTGGCCGAGTGGCGCTGGGAGGCCTTGTTCGACGCCTGGTGGTCGGTCACCCACGCGATGCAGAAGCGCCGCGACAACCCGGCCAACGCCGATGCCGAGCGCGAGGTCGCGCGTGCCTTCAACGCACCGGGCCTGAAGCCGAAGCTCAGCTTCGACCTCAACGAAGACGTGGCCGCACCGTTCATCAGCACCGGAGCGCGTCCGCGCGTGGCGGTGCTGCGCGAGCAGGGCGTCAACGGCCAGATCGAAATGGCCAACGCCTTCGAACGCGCCGGCTTCCGCGCCTTCGACGTGCACATGAGCGACCTGATTGAAGGCCGCGTGGCCCTGCAGGATTTCACCGGCCTGGTGGCCTGTGGTGGCTTCAGCTATGGCGACGTGCTCGGTGCCGGCCGTGGCTGGGCCACCTCGATCCTGGAGCGCAGCGCACTGCGTGATGCCTTCGCCGCGTTCTTCGCGCGCGAAGACAGCTTCGCGCTGGGCGTATGCAACGGCTGCCAGATGATGAGCCAGCTTAAGAACATCATTCCGGGTGCCGAGCACTGGCCGCAGTTCCGCCGCAATGCCAGCGAGCAGTTCGAAGCCCGTACCGCGCTGCTGGAAGTGGTGGAATCGCCGTCGATCCTGCTGCGTGGCATGGCCGGCTCGCGCCTGCCGGTGGCGGTGGCGCATGGTGAGGGCCAGGCCGTGTTCGACAATGCCGTCGACCAGGCTGCTGCACGTGTCTCGCTGCGCTACATCGATGGCAATGGCAAGGTGGCCAGCCAGTACCCGCTGAACCCGAACGGTTCGCCGGACGGCATCACCGGCCTGACCAGCAGCGACGGCCGCGTCACCATCATGATGCCGCACCCGGAGCGTACCCCGCGCGCGCTCAACCTGAGCTGGGCACCGGCGGAATGGCAGGGTGATTCGCCGTGGATGCGCATGTTCCGCAACGCGCGGGTGTGGTGCGGCTGATCGCATCGTTCCGCGCAGGCCGCAATGCCACCGCGTATGGAAAACCCGCCGCTTCGTCGGCGGGTTTTTTCTTTGCACGCGTGAAACCCTTGTCGCGCCCGCTAGTTACATCGGTTTTCATGCGCCAGCGGTCCGTCACGTGTACCTAACAGAATACTTTTATAAACACGCGAAATGGTGAACTGCTTCACGGCAACAGCATTTGTCGTGTCAAAGTCTTGACGATCTGCAAAGTTGCCGTTAACACTTGAACCCCGTTTCAGAACCATTCATTCCGCAGTAACCGCTCGGCGTACGCGCTCGGTTTTCTGTCGCTGCGCGCCGTTCGGCAATACCCCGCAGTAAATCACGCGAAAAAACGCCCCCAGGGGACGTTGGGCCAGAAGGCCCGGCGGTGGCGTTGCTTTGCCCAAAACCAGTCCAATCAGGAGCCGTACCGATGAATCGGATTTATCGCAAGGTCTGGAACAAAGCATTGGGTCAGTTGGTGGTGGCCTCGGAACTGGCCTCCTCCGACAGCAGCGGTGGTGTTGTCGACCAGCGCCGCGATACGACACCAGCCACGCCCGCGCTGTTGGCGGTGGCACTGGGCCTGGTATTGGGATTGGGCATGAGCGGTTACGCCGCTGCGCAGTCGGTGCAGATCGGCGGCAGCGCAACCTGCGTGGCATTCAGCGGCAAGCTGCTGGAAAAATGCCTGGTGGAAGGCTCCGCCAGTGCCAAGGGCAGCAACGCGGTGGCGATCGGCAGCAACAGCAGCGCCACTGCCGCCAACAGCGTGGCGCTGGGCGCAGGCTCCAGGGCCAACCGCGCCAACACGGTGTCCGTTGGCGATGCCGGCAAGGAACGGCAGATCACCAACGTGGCTGCAGGCACCCAGGCCACCGATGCGGTGAACAAGTCACAGCTGGATGCGCAGGCACGCGCCACGCAGGCCGCGCTGGCGGACGTCGCCGCAGATGGAAACCGCTATTTCAAGGCCGATGGCGCAGGTGATGACAGCGACGCGGCGAAGATCGACGGGCAGGGCGCGGTTGCAGCGGGCGCCGGTGCGCAGTCGTTGGCCAATGCCACCACCGCCATCGGTACCCAGGCGATTGCTGCCGGCCTGGGCGCCAGCGCGTTCGGCCAGGGCGCATTGGCAATCGGTGACGCCAGCGTGGTGGTCGGGCAGAGTGCTGCCGCGTTCGGTCTTGGTGACACCGCCGTCGGCGCCAGTGCCTATGCCGCAAGCGAGAATGGCGCGGCCACCGCCTTGGGCGCGTTGTCCGAAGCCACTGCCGATGGCGCCACTGCCGTGGGTGGCGGTGCCGTGGCGATGGGCCCGGGCAGTACCGCACTGGGCCGCGGCGCCACCGCCGCCAATGAAGCATCGATCGCGGTGGGTGCGTTCAGCACCGCCGTGGGTGAGTACAGCGCCGCGCTGGGGTCAAACTCGGCGGCGGTTGCCACGGGCAGCGTGGCGCTCGGCGCCGGCTCGCTGGCCGACCGCGTCGATACTGTCTCTGTCGGCGCCGCCGAATATGGCCTGACCCGGCAGATCACCAGCGTCGCGGCGGGTACTGAAGATACCGACGCGGTCAATGTCGGCCAGTTGAAGGACGTGGCCGCCGTGGCCGATGCCACCGCCAAGCACTTCCAGGCCACGGGCAGCCGCAACAGCGATGCGGGCGCGCTGGCCGAAGGTGACGAGGCACTGGCGGCCGGCGAGACGGCCAACGCCATCGGCAATGGCACCACCGCCGTGGGTGCCGGTGCCACGGCCGTTGCGCAGAACGCCACCGCCATCGGCAACAACGCGCTGGCGTCAGGCCAGAACAGCGCCGCGTTCGGCAACAACGCACAGGCGAACGGCCCGGGCAGCGTCGCCGTCGGTGGTGCTGCAGTGGATGCCGATGGCAATCCGCTGATCACCAGTGGTGGCGTGCCGGTCGAAACCGGCGCCACCAGCGCAGGCGTCGGTGGCACTGCAGTCGGTGCCAGTGCCGAAGCCAGTGGATTTGCGGCGTCGTCCTACGGCGTTGGCGCGTATGCCGCCGGTGCGCAGTCGTCCGCATTCGGTGCGGTCGCCAATGCCATCGGTGACTACTCCACCGCACTGGGTACGCAGAGCACCGCCACCGGTACCAGCAGCGTCGCCATCGGTGGCCCGGCCGACCTGATTCCGGGCCTGGGCTTCTTCGTGCAGACCCAGGCCAGCGGCGAAGCGGCGACGGCCGTCGGCGCCGGTGCCATCGCCAGCGGTGATCGTGCGGTGGCCAACGGCAGCCTGACCGAAGCGTCCGGTGCGGAATCCACCGCCGTCGGCTACTTCGCTTACGCCCCGGGTGAGAATGCCAGCGCGCTCGGTGCGCAGACCTGGGCCAGCGGCGCGCAGAGTACCGCCGTCGGTTATTACGCCACCGCTCGCGGTGCCAACAGCGTTGCACTGGGCGCGAACTCCGAAGCTGTCCGCGCCAACAGCGTAGCGGTCGGCAGCGCAGGCAACGAACGGCAGATCACCAGCGTTGCCGCGGGCAATGAAGCCACCGATGCGGTCAATCTGGCCCAGTTGAAGGGCGTCGCTGCCGTGGCTGACGCCACCGCCAAGCACTTCCAGGCCACCGGCAGCAGCAACAGCGAGGCCGGTGCGCTGGCCGAAGGCGAAGATGCGCTGGCCGCCGGCGAGGCGGCCAATGCGATCGGCAATGGCACCAGTGCACTGGGAGCGGGCGCCGTTGCCATCGCGCAGAGCGCCACTGCCGTCGGCAGCAACGCGCTGGCTTCGGGGCAGGGCAGCGCGGCCTTCGGCGCGGCGGCCACCGCCAGTGGCAGCAACGCTACCGCCCTGGGAACGCAGAGCAGCGCCACCGGCGCCGGCAGCGTCGCCATTGGTGGCCCGGCCGACATCGTGCCGGGCATGGGCCTGTATGTGCAGACGCGGGCCAGCGGTGTGTCCTCCACCGCGGTAGGCGGCGGTGCGGTCGCCAGTGGTGACCGCTCGTTGGCCAACGGCAGCTTCACAGAAGCGCTGGGTTACTTCGCTTATGCCGCAGGCGACAACGCCAGTGCACTGGGCGCGCAGACCTGGGCCATCGGCAAGGACAGCACGGCCATCGGTTACTACGCCACCGCTGGCGCCGAAAACAGTGTCGCGCTGGGCGCCTATTCGGGCTCCAATCGGGCCAATACGGTGGCCGTGGGCACCAATGGCAATGAACGCCAGATCGTCAGCGTGGCCGCGGGTACGCAGGCGACGGATGCAGTGAACAAGGCGCAGCTGGACGCTGTGGCAAGCACCGCCGACGGCACCGCGCGCTTCTTCCAGGCACAGCCCGAAGCGGGCAGTGATGCCGGTGCGTTCGCCGAGGGCGAAGGCGCGGTCGCGGCCGGTTCGTCGAGCAATGCGATTGGCGCCGGCGCGGTTGCACATGGCGCTGCCGCGTCGGCGATCGGTGATGACAGCGTGGCGGTGGGTCGCAACAGCAGCGCCACCGGCAACGGCGGTGTTGCCATCGGTGGCCTCGGGCAGGCCTACGATGAGTACAACCAGCCGATCATCGGCGCCGACGGCAAGGCGCAGCAGGTGGGCACCACGGCGGCCGCCGATGCCACGGCGGTCGGCAGCGGTGCACAGGCCACCGGGGCTGCCAGCGGCGCGTTCGGCAATGCCGCGAAGGCCAGTGGCGACAACAGCTTCGCGGCAGGCGGCAAGTCGCGCGCCACCGGCAGCTATGCGGTCGCGGTCGGTGACAGCGCCTTCGCCAGCAGCGATGACAGCACCGCTGTCGGTGGTTACAGCTGGGCGACGGCCAGTGGCGCAGCAGCGTTCGGTTCGGGTGCGTGGGCCACCGCCACCAATGCCTCGGCATTCGGCAACGCAGCCTGGGCCAGTGGCAGTGGCGCAACCTCCATCGGCTACAACAGCTGGGCCAATGGTGCCAGCTCCACCGCCGTCGGTCGCGGCGCATTCGGTTATGGCGACAACAGCGTGGCACTGGGCTTCCAGGCGTTGGGCAACAGCCTCAACAGCATTGCCATCGGCACCAACACGGTGGCCGGCGGTGAAAGTGCGATTGCGTTGGGCGCCGGCAGCACCGCCAGCGCCAGGTTGCCGGCCACGCTGGCGACCGTGCCCAGCGTCGCGCCGTCCTGCAGCACGCCATCGCCGGCCTGTGCCGGTGCCGCGGTATGCAGCAGCTGCACCGCGCGCTTGGCCTTGCCGAGGAAGTGGGTGCGGGCGACGATTTCCTGGCCTGGGTAGCAGCCTTTCTTCACGCTGTAGCCATTCAGGCGGTCCAGGCCCAGCTGCTGCGGGGTCCACACTTCGCGCTGGCTTTCGTCCAAGCGCGGCAATCCGTAGCGCAGGTCGGCCTGGCGCCAGGCGAGGGCGGCCTCATCGGTTTCGCTGCCGGATGCAACGGCATCCGTCGCCCCGATGCGCAGGGTGCGCGGCAGGGCGTCGCTGCCCAGGTCCAGCTCCCAGCCGTCACCTGCAGCGTGCGCGATCGCGGCGCCGCTGGCAGCCTCGGGTGCAGTGAACGCACCGGCCACGGCCAGATCGCTGCGCACCTGTACCTTCACCTTGCGACGGAACACGAAGCGCTGCAGTTGCGACGCAATCGCATCGGCATCGCCGTCGGCCAACACCAGCATCACGTGATCGTCGGCCAGCCGGAGCAGCTGGAACACTGCCAGGGTGCGGCCCTTGGCACTCAGCCAGGCGCTCCACTGCCAGTGCAGCAGGGGCAGGGCGGTGACATCGCTGCTGAACTGGGCGTGGGCGAAGGCGGCCGCATCCGGGCCCTGCAGGCTCAGCAGCTGGTGGCCGGGCAGGCGCGGATATCCGACGAAAGCAGGGGGCAGGTTGTCAGGCACGTGAACGAGGTCTAAAATTTGTGCGTTGCGAGACCGAACATGATAGGCCAAACAACCCCCACTCCCGACGACGAATCTGAAGCCCCGCTGGTCCCCGCGGCACCCGTGCCCGTGGAACAGGAAAAAGCAGAGGAATTCGGCGGCCGCGGCGGACTTGATCCGGTGCGGTATGGCGATTGGGAGAAAAACGGACGCTGCATCGATTTCTGATCAGCATTGAGCCAACGCGGCCGCGTGCCGCCCAGCCGAGACAACGAGCCCAGCGAATGGCGACCAGACAACGCCCACTTTCCCCGCACCTTCAGGTGTATCGCTGGCAGATTCAGATGGCCACCTCGATCCTGCATCGAGCCACCGGCATCTTTCTGTCTGTTGGTGCCCTCATCATCGCTGCCGGCCTGCTGGCCCTGATGATGGGGCCCGAGTCCTGGAACTGCTTCACCGGCCATGCCGGGGCCTGGTATGGCCGCGTGTTCCTGTTCGCGTGGACATGGTCGTTCGCCTATCACCTGTGCAATGGCATCCGCCATGTGGTGCAGGACTTCGCCATCGGCTTCAGCATCCCTGCCTTCATCCGCAGCAGCTGGCTGTCGGTCATCGGCAGCCTGGTGATCACCCTGCTGGTGTGGGCCTATGTGATGTTCGGAGGTGCCGCGTGAGCAAGTTCCGTACCCCGCTGAAGAACGTGCGCGGCCTGGGCTCGGCCAAGACCGGCACCGAGCACTTCGTGCACCAGCGCCTGACCGCCGCCGCGCTGGTGGTGCTGGGCATCTGGTTCCTGGTCTTCGTGCTGGGCCTGCTGGGCTCGGATTACGCGACCGCCGCCGCCGCCGTGGCCAAGCCGTGGAATGCAGTGCCGTTGATCGGCCTGCTGATCGCCATGTTCTGGCACGCGCAGCTCGGCATGCAGGTCGTGCTGGAAGACTACATCCACGAATCGCTGCTGGCCCTGGTGCTGCAGACCGCGGTGAAGTTCGTCGCCGTGCTCGGCATGATCGTCAGTGTGTTTGCGGTGGGCCGCATCGCCCTCGGCGTTGCCTGAGCCCAGGCACCTACACAGGAATCCAGATTAGATGTCCGCTTACAAGATCACCGAACACAAGTACGACATGGTCGTGGTCGGCGCCGGCGGTGCCGGCCTGCGCGCCACGTTCGGCCTGGCCGCCAAGGGCCTGCAGACCGTGTGCCTGACCAAGGTCTTCCCGACCCGTTCGCACACCGTTGCCGCCCAGGGCGGTATTTCGGCCGCACTCGGCAACATGGGCGAGGACGACTGGCGCTACCACTTCTTCGACACCATCAAGGGGTCGGACTGGCTGGGCGACCAGGACGCCATCGAGTACATGTGCCGTGAGGCCATCCCGGCCATCATCGAACTGGAACACTACGGCGTGCCGTTCTCGCGCACCGCCGAAGGCAAGATCTACCAGCGTCCGTTCGGTGGCATGACCACCAAGTACGGCGAAGGCCCGGCGGCGCAGCGTACCTGCGCGGCGGCCGACCGTACCGGCCACGCGATGCTGCATACCCTGTACCAGCAGTCGCTGAAGCACGATGCGCGCTTCATGATCGAGTACTTCGCGCTCGACCTGATCTTCGACGACGAAGGCGCCTGCCGCGGCGTGCTGGCCCTGGACATGTCCGATGGCACGCTGCACCTGTTCCGCGCCCAGGGCGTGGTGCTGGCCACCGGCGGCTACGGCCGTGCCTACTTCAGCGCCACCTCGGCGCACACCTGCACCGGCGACGGTGGCGGCCTGGCCATGCGTGCCGGCATCGCCATGCAGGACATGGAGTTCGTGCAGTTCCACCCGACCGGCATCTACGGCGCCGGCTGCCTGATCACCGAGGGTGTCCGCGGTGAAGGCGGCATCCTGCGCAACAGCAGCGGCGAGCGCTTCATGGAGCGCTATGCACCGCACTACAAGGACCTGGCCTCGCGCGACGTGGTCAGCCGTTCGATGACCATCGAGATCCGCGAAGGCCGCGGCGTCGGCGAGCACAAGGACCACATCCTGCTCGACCTGACCCACCTCGGCCCGGGCGTGATCGACGAGAAGCTGCCGGGCATCGCCGAGAGCGCCCGCATCTTCGCCGGCGTCGACGTGCACAAGCAGCCGATCCCGGTCATTCCGACCGTGCACTACAACATGGGCGGCATCCCGACCAACTACCACGGTGAAGTGGTGCAGAAGGTCGGCGACAACGACAACGCCGTGGTGCCGGGCCTGTACGCCATCGGCGAAGCGGCCTGCGTGTCCGTGCACGGCGCCAACCGCCTGGGCTCGAACTCGCTGCTCGACCTGGTGGTGTTCGGCCGTGCGGTGGCCAACCGCTGCGCCGAGACCATCAAGCCGGGTGCCGCGCACAAGCCGCTGCCGGCCGATGCCTGCGACAAGGCGCTGGGCCTGCTGGACAAGCTGCGCCACGCCAACGGCGATACCCCGACCTCGGTCATCCGCGATCGCATGCAGCGCACCATGCAGGCCGACGCGGCCGTCTTCCGCACCAGCCAGACGCTGAAGGAAGGCTGCGAGAAGATGGACAAGATCTTCGACTCGTTCCAGGACGTGAAGGTCTCCGACCGTTCGCTGGTCTGGAACTCGGACCTGATCGAGACCTACGAGCTGAACAACCTGCTGCTCAACGCGGTGGCGACGATCAACTCGGCCGAACAGCGCAAGGAAAGCCGTGGTGCGCATGCGCACGAGGACTATCCGGACCGCGACGACGTCCACTGGCAGAAGCACACCCTGGTCAGCGTCGACGAGAAGGGCAAGTGCAGCTTCGACTACCGTCCGGTGCACATGTACACGTTGACCGACGACGTGTCCGTGGTGCCGCCGAAGCCGCGCGTGTACTGATCCGACCCCGCCTACCATGCAATCCGCGCCCACGGGCGCGGGCCGCCTGAGCCAACGAGAGCAGCCATGGCCGAGTTTTCACTCCCCAAGAATTCCAAGATCACGAAGGGCAAGCACTTCCCCGTCAAGAACGGCGGCAAGAACGTGCGCACCTTCAAGATCTACCGCTGGAGTCCGGACGACGACAGCAACCCGCGCACCGATACCTATGAAGTCGATCTGGACGCCTGTGGCCCGATGGTCCTGGACGCCCTGATCAAGATCAAGAACGAGATCGACCCGACCCTGACCTTCCGCCGTTCCTGCCGCGAAGGTATCTGTGGTTCGTGCGCGATGAACATCGACGGCACCAACACCCTGGCCTGCACCCGAGCCATCTCGGACTGCGGCAAGAAGGAAGTGCCGATCTACCCGCTGCCGCACATGAACGTGGTCAAGGATCTGGTTCCGGACCTGACCCACTTCTACGCGCAGTACGCCTCGATCAAGCCGTGGATCCGCACCCAGACCCCGGCACCGCCGGACCGCGAGCGCCTGCAGTCGCCGGAAGACCGCAAGAAGCTCGACGGCCTGTACGAGTGCATCCTGTGCGCCTGCTGCTCGACCAGCTGCCCGAGCTACTGGTGGAACGGCGAGCGTTACCTGGGCCCGGCGATCCTGCTGCAGGCCTATCGCTGGATCATCGACTCGCGCGATGAGGACACCGGCGCGCGCCTGGACGATCTGGAAGATCCGTTCAAGCTGTACCGCTGCCACACCATCATGAACTGCGCCCGGACCTGCCCGAAGGGCCTGAACCCGGCGCTGGCGATCGCCGAGATCAAGAAGCTGATGATGGAGCGCCGCGCCTGATACAGGCCTGGCAGTACCCGGTGGAGCCACGTCACGTGAGGCTGCACCACCCAGTAGAGCCACGCCATGCGTGGCTTTGCTGTATCTGGAGAAGCACGATGGAAGACGATGTCCTGCTGAAGAAGCTGCGCTGGCGCTGCCGCCGCGGCATGCGCGAACTGGACCAGCTGTTCGGCCGCTACCTGGACCGTGAGTGGAGCACTGCACCGACCGGAGAGCGCGAGGTTTTCCTGTTCCTGCTCGACTGCGAGGACGATAAGTTGTGGCGCTGGTTCATGGGCTATGAGGCCTGCCCGCATGCGCACGCGATCCCCCTCATGCAGAAGATCCTCGCCCTCAAGCCTTGAGTGGCGCCCCTCGCGGCTGCAGGCTGCCGCCCAGTTGGCGGTGCTGCTGGCCGCGCCCTGGTTGTTGCGCGCCTCGGATCTGCCTGCGCGGTTGCTGATGCCCGCGCTGCTGCTGGCCTGGGGCGTCGGCTTGGCCGAACTGGCCTGGCGCCAGCGCAGGCCGCGCGTGCAGGTGCTTCTGCCTCCGCTTCCCGAGGCATTGCAGGTGGCCGGACGGGATGTCGATACGCCACGGCTGGTGGTGCGTGGCCCATGGTTGTTGTTGCTGTGGCGGGAGGATCGGCGCCGCCGGCGCCTGCTGTTCTGGCCGGATGTGCTCGATTCAGGGCAGCGACGTGAACTGCGACTGGCCGTGGCCACACGCAGCGTTTCCCGTCGGCCCCGGTCAATGGCACCATAAGCTGAATTGACCGGCGTGCCTGCATGTTCAAACCCATTCCCGTGGCCATCGGCCTGCGCTACCTGCGCGCCAAGCGCCGCAACGGCTTCATCTCCTTCATCTCGATGGCATCGATCCTGGGCATCGCGCTCGGCGTTACGGTGCTGATCACCACCCTGGCGGTGATGAGCGGTTTCCAGAAGGAAATCCGCAGCCGCCTGCTGCAGATGACCGCCCATACCACCATCAGCCGCGATGGCGAGCCGATGCCGGACTGGATGCGGGTGGTTGATGTCGCCCGCAAGGATCCGCGCGTGGCGGGTGCCGCGCCGTACATCGAGATCCAATCGATGATCAGCGGCCCGCGCGTGCAGGGCGCGATCATCCAGGGCATCGATCCGGCGCTGGAGCCGAACGTCTCGGTGATCGACAGGAAGGTCACCAAGGGCAGCTATGACAGCCTCAAGCCGGGCAGCTTCAACCTGCTGCTGGGCAAGGAGCTGGCGATCTGGCTGGGCGTGGACGTTGGCGACCAGGTGCTGGTGACCTTTGCCGAAGTGCAGGGCACGCCGGCCGGTGCGGTGCCACGGATGAAGCGCTTCACCGTCAGCGGCATCTTCGAGGCCGGGTACAACGAGGTCGATCGCGGCGTCGGCTTCGCCAACATGCAGGACCTGGAGCGTGTTCTGCGCAGTGACGGCGCCACCGGCGTGCGGCTGAAGCTGCACGACATGGACCGTTCGCTGGAAGTGGGCGTGGACCTGGCGCAGAGCCTCGGCGGTGCCTACCGCGTGAGTGACTGGACGCAGCAGAACGCCAACCTCTACCACTCGCTGCGCATGGAGAAGGTGGTGATGGGCATCCTGCTGTCGCTGATCATCGCCATGGGGGCCTTCAACCTGGTGTCCTCGCAGGTGATGCTGGTGACCGACAAGCAGGCCGACATTGCCATCCTGCGCACCCTGGGCCTGACCCCGGGCGGGGTGATGCAGGTGTTCATGGTGCAGGGCTCGTTGATCGGCATCTTCGGCACGCTGGCCGGCCTGATCGGCGGCATCACCCTGACCCTCAACCTGGAACGCATCCTCGGCGCCATCGAGAGCGTGTTCAACGTCAAGCTGCTGCCGGAGGATGTCTATTACATCACCGGCCTGCCGACCGACATGCAGACCGGCGACGTGGTGGCGATCACCGTGGTCGCGCTGCTGATGAGCTTCCTGGCCACCCTGTATCCCGCCTGGCGGGCAGCACGCACCCAGCCGGCGGAGGCCCTGCGTTATGAATAAGGTCGTCAACCGCGGCGATGAAGTGATCCGCGCCGAAGCGCTGGGCAAGACCTATGCCGAAGGGCGCATGCAGACCCCGGTGTTCGATGGGCTGGACCTGACCGTGACTGCTGGCGAGACGGTGGCGATCATCGGTGCCTCCGGTGCCGGCAAGAGCACGCTGCTGCACCTGCTGGGCGGCCTGGACATTCCGACTGCCGGCGAAGTGTATGTGACCGGCCAGCGCATGTCGGCGCTGTCGGATACCGCGCGCGGCCTGCTGCGCAACCAGGCGCTGGGCTTCGTCTACCAGTTCCATCACCTGCTGCCGGAGTTCACCGCGCTGGAAAACGTGATGATGCCGGTGCTGCTGGCCGGCACCGCCGTGGCCGAGGCGAGCAGCCGGGCCACCACGCTGCTGGAAGCGGTCGGCCTCGGCCATCGCCTGGACCACAAGCCGGGCGAGCTGTCCGGCGGCGAACGCCAACGTGCTGCAGTGGCGCGCGCGCTGGTCAATCATCCGGCCTGCGTACTCGGCGACGAGCCGACCGGTAACCTGGATGACCGCACCGCCGGCACCGTGTTCGAGCTGATGCTGGAGCTCAACCGCGCGCGTCATACCAGCCTGGTGCTGGTGACCCACGACCGCAGCCTGGCACGGCGCCTGGACCGGGTGCTGGAGCTGCGCGAAGGGCGCCTGCACGCATTGGCCCACGCCGACGTCTGAGCGCTGGGACCGCTTTGGTAGAGGCCGGCCTTGGTCGGCTGCTCCTGCAGGGCAAGCGCCAACCAGGTTGGCGTCTACCGTGGTCCGGCCAGTAGCCGCCGACCGGCGGCTGAATGGGGCGCGAGCCGTCGCGCCGGCGTTGCCAGCCCAGGCGCATGATGGCGACAGTTCCCCGAGGAGATCGCCATGAAGACCCCGATCCTGATGGCCGGACTCTGCCTGGCACTGGCCGCCTGTGCGACCACCGGCCGGCTCAGCAGTACCGAGAAACTGGATCTGTACCGTGCCCACGCCGGCGCGCCGCAGAATGACATGCAGTTCTTTGGCAGCCTCAATGGCTGGACCGAGCTGGGCGACAGTGCGCTGGCGGTGTGGACCCGTCCCAGCGAAGCCTATCTGCTGGAGTTGAATGGTCCCTGCCAGGACCTGCCGTATGCGACCGCCATCGGCCTGACCAGCAGCATGGGCCGCGTGTCGTCGCGCTTCGACAAGGTGCTGGTGCGCGACCCCACCGGCGGCCCGCGCCTGCCGTGCTTCATCAACAGCATCCGCAAGCTGGACGTGAAGGCCCTACGTGCGTCCGAGCAGGAGCTGCGACAGGCGCAGGTGCAGGAGCGCGAGGAAAACGCGAAATAGCGTG
>OJTH01000070.1_pt1 | contig 16469 bp, 10 predicted proteins | sample 1599661 | NCBI WGS metagenome assembly OJTH01 (sample SAMN04436666, study PRJEB24849) | human gut metagenome | biome: human gut; feature: NICU; material: stool | host: Homo sapiens | place: USA: Saint Louis, MO | collected 2010-06-02 | reverse complement strand
GTCAGGTTGACGATGCAGCCCTGCTGGCGGCGCAGGTAGGGCGCGGCCGCCTGTGACAACAGCAGTGGCGCGCGCGCATTGACTGCATACAGCTCGTCCATCGCCTCGGCGGTGATCTGGCCGAGCGGGGTGGCATAGAAGTTGGAGGCGTTGTTGACCAGAGCGTCCAGGCGGCCGAAGTGGGTAACGGCCTGTTCCACCAGGTCGGGCAGGGCGTCGGCGTCACGCAGGTCGGCCTGAAGGGCCAGCACGCTGCCGGGGCGCACGTTGTCGAAATCGAACGCGGCCTGCTGCAGTTCGGCGCTGGAGGTGTTGGCATGCAGTACCACCGACCAGCCACAGGCGTGGAACTGGCGGGCGATGGCCGCACCGATCCGGCGCGCGCTGCCGGTGATCAGGACCACGGGGTGGGTATCGCTCATCGAGGGTCCTCCAAGGCTCGGCTATCCTGTGCACCATTGTCACCGCATTCGAAGACGCCATGCAGCCCACCTTCCCCCTGCCCGACGCCGATGCCCTGGCCCACAGCGACCAGCTGGCGGCCGCCCTGCGCGCCGAAATCCTTGCGCAGGGCGGGGCGATGCCGTTCTCGCGCTTCATGGAGCTGTGCCTGTACACCCCAGGCTGGGGCTACTACAGCGCCGGCGCCAGCAAGTTCGGAGGCAGCGGCGACTTCACCACCGCACCCGAGCTCGGCAGCCTGTTCGCCGGCAGCGTGGCCAATGCGCTGGCGCCAGTGTTCGCCCAGCTGGGCGCGCAGGCCCGCATGCTGGAACTGGGCGGCGGTACCGGCGCCTTCGCCGAGGCCGTGCTGCTGCGCCTGGCCGAACTGGACGCGCTGCCATCGCGCTACGCCATCCTCGAACCCAGCGCCGACCTGCGCGAGCGCCAGCAGCAGCGCCTGCAGCAGAACCTGCCGGCCGAGTTGGCCGCGCGCGTGGGCTGGATCGACCGCCCGTTCGAGGAGGACTGGGAGGGCGTGGTGTTCGCCAACGAGGTGATCGACGCGCTGCCGACCCCGCGTTTCCTGATCCGGGACGGCGAGGTCTATGAGGAAACCGTCGAGCTTGATGGCGAAGGCAACTTCATCCGTGGCGCGCAGCCGGCTGACATCCTGCTCAACGGTGCGGTGCGCCACATCGAGCGCTACCTGGAAAAGCCCTTTGCCGACGGTTACCGCTCCGAGGTGCTGCCGCAGCTGCCGTACTGGCTGCAGGCAGTGGCTGGCGGCCTGCAGCGTGGTGCGATGCTGTTTGTCGATTACGGTTACAGCCGCAGCGAGTTCTACCAGCACGACCGCGACGATGGCACGGTCCGCGCGTTCTACCGCCACCACGTGCACAACGACGTGCATCGTTGGCCCGGCCTGCAGGACATCACCGCGTCGGTGGATTTCACCGCGATGGCCGAGGCGGGCATGCACGGTGGTTTCGAATTGGCGGGGTACTGCAGCCAGGCCAGTTTCCTGCTCGGCAACGGCCTGGACCAGGTGCTGCTGCTGGCCGAAGAGCGTACGGATGAGGTCGGCCGCATCCAGCTGCGTGACCAGGTGAAGAAGCTGACCCTGCCGACCGAGATGGGCGAGCGCTTCCAGGCCATCGGCCTGCAGCGTGGTGTCGATTTCGAGCCGGCGTTCGAACTGGGCGACCTGAGCTGGCGCCTGTGAGCAATGCGTTGCCGCTGATCAAGCCGCTGCGGCGGCCGCGGCTTTGGACCGCGCTTTGGACATTGGCGGTGTTGCTGGTGATCGTGGTCTGCCTGATCCCACCACCGCCGATCCCGCTGCCGGAAAACAGCGACAAGGGCGAGCACTTCCTCGCCTACTTCCTCCTGGCCGGCAGCGCGGTGCAGCTGTTCCGGCCGGGGCGCCCGCTGCTGTGGGTGGGCGTGGGGCTGGTGCTGATGGGCGTCGGCATCGAGTTCGCGCAGGGTACGCTGACCAGCAACCGCACTGCTGACCCGATGGATGCGCTGGCCAACACGATCGGCGTGCTGGCCGGCATGGCCACGGCACTGACCCCGTTGCGCGATCTGCTGATGCGCTGGCGGGGCTGAGGTTCCTGTAGCGCCGAGCCCGTGCTCGGCTCCCTCCCGAAAGGCAGCCGAGCATGGGCTCGGCTGTACAGTAGATCCACGCCATGCGTGGATGGATTGCGCCAGGACAGGCTTGCGGTTACTTCTTCAGCGTGACCTCATCCAGCACCCACATCGCCGGGCGCGTATCGCCGGTGAAGTTGATGCACAGGTCACCCGTGCCCTGCGTGCCCTTCGGCAGCGCCGCACGCAGGGTCACGAAGCCATCGGCATCGGGCGTGGCCGGCAGCGGTACCTGAGCCAGCACCTTGCCCGTGCAATCACCGCGGCGGATCAGCATTTCGCCGTGTGCGCTCCGGGCCTTTTCGAAGCGACGCTTGGGTTCATCGTGGGCCAGCTGGAAGTAGTACGGAATGCGGCCCGCGCGGACCTCCACGCTGCCGATGCCGTCCAGCTGCGCCTGCGGCCAGCGCCAGCATGGCTGGAAGATGTCGACGTTGAACACCGCACGCGTTCCCTCGCGCGGGCCGTCGTCTTCCAGGCGCAGCACCAGCCCCTTCTTGCCCACGCAGCTGAGCAGCGCATCGCTGCGGCGGCTGAGCAGCGACTGCGCGGTGAACGTGGCGATGGTCGGCTTCGCGGCCAGCATCTGGCCCTGGTAGAACGCGGCGGCCTGCACGGTGGTCGGCAGCGTCGCGGTCAGCGGCTGCAGGTACAACGGCGACTGCCCGGTCACCGGCTGGCCATCGGTGCTGTAGCGCACTTCATAGCCCAGCGGATTGGCCAGCGATAGGGTCACGGAGTTTTTCGCGCGATCATCGGTGTAGTCCACGCCCACTTCGAACGGGGTCTGCGCGTAGGCCAGGCCCCAGGCACGGTAGCGCTGCAGCTGCGCGGGCAGGCGCGCTAGGAAATCGCGGAAGTCGCGATGTTCCGGCGTACTCCAGCCGGTCTCGGCCACGGCGGCCAGGCGCGGGAACAGGTTGTGCTGCAGGCGCGCGTAGGTGCGCGTGTGCTCGGTGAACATGTTGGCCTGCAGGCCGAGAATGTGCTGGCGCTTGTCGGCCGCCAGCTCGGCCGGCACCGGCTCGAAGTTGTACAGCTTGCCGAGGTTGACCTGGGCCGGGCGACCCGGTGGCTCGTTCGGCGAGGCGGTCTGCAGGTAATCCAGGTACAGGTATCCCACCGGGGACATGACCACGTCATGGCCGGCACCGGCTGCAGCCAGGCCACCTTCGGTGCCCTGCCACGACATCACCGTGGCCTGCGGTGGTAGGCCGCCTTCGAGGATTTCGTCCCAGCCGATCAGGCGCCGGTCGTGCTGCTCCAGGAAGGTCTCCAGGCGCTTGATGATGTGGCTCTGCATGGCCATTTCATCCTTGATGCCCAGCGCACGCATGCGCTGCTGCACCTGTTTCGAGGCTTCCCACTGGTCCTTGACCGCCTCGTCGCCGCCGACGTGCACGTACTTCGCAGGGAACAGCGCGATCACTTCTTCCAGGACGTTCTCGAGGAAGGTGACGGTGCTGTCCTCCACGTTGAACAGGTTCGGGAACACGCCCCATTCGCTGATCGGCTTCAGCGGGGTGTTGATCGAACCCAGTTCCGGGTACGCGGCGATCGCCGCGGTGGCATGGCCGGGCACATCGATTTCTGGAATCACCTGGATATGCAGCCTGGCGGCATAGGCGATCACTTCGCGGATCTGCTCCTGCGTGTAGAAGCCGCAGTACGGATGCTGCTGGCCACTGGCCGGGTCGATGCCGCCGTCGCCGGCCGGCAGGCGGCAGCTGCCCACCTCGGTCAGCTTCGGGTAGCGCTTGATCTCCATGCGCCAGCCCTGGTCATCGGTGAGGTGCCAATGGAAGGTATTGAGCTTGTGCGCGGCCATCGCATCGAGCACGCGCTTGATCTCATCCAGGCTCTGGAAGTGCCGCGCCGAGTCGAGCATGAAACCGCGCCAGCCGAAGCGCGGCGCGTCCTGGATCTGCACCGCCGGCAGCACGCCGTTGCTGCCACCCGTGGCCAGCTGGGCAAGCGTGGTTGCGCCGTAGAACAGGCCGGTTTCGTTGCCGGCCTGCACCAGTACGCCCTGCGCGGTGCTTTCCAGCGTGTAGCTCTCACCGCTGTCGCGGAAGGTCGGAACGATCTGGAAGCGGATGCTGCCCGACGTGCCTGCCGCCTTGCCCTTGGCCGGTATGAGTCGCGGACCGCCACTGCGGGCCAGCAGGTCGGCGAACTGGGTGGCGACGCGCTGCGCGGCTTCGCCTTCGGCGTGCAGCGCGGTATCGGCGCGTACGGTGATGCCGCTGCCCTGGCCGTGCTGCACGGTAGCGGGCGCGGGAATCAGCATCAGGCTGCCGGCACGCAGCTGCGGACCCGGTGCTTCAGCGGCCGGCGTGGGATCGGCGGCGAGTGCGGGCAGTGCCGGCAACAGGGCGAGCAGGCTGCCCAGCAGCACTGCGCTGCGCATCCGGGCGCGGGAAGGTTTGACCATCGGAACGACTCCTTGGAACGGTGCGATGAACGCTATACATGAAAAACGCCGGGCCCGGAATGACCCAGGCCCGGCGTGCGTGCACGACTCGGCGATGTTGCTGCCGCTGGATCAGTACTTGAAGCGGAAGTTGAGGTAGTACTGGCGACCGTTGCTGTAGAACGAGGTCGGGATGGCCGCGGTCTGGTAGTACTTGTAGGTCGGGTTGTTGAGGTTCAGGCCATCCAGGCTGATGCTCAGCCAATCGGTGGCCTTGTAGCTCAGCGATGCCGACAGCGTGCCGAAATCATCCTGGTAGTACGGGTTGGTGCCCGACAGGCTGATCAGGAACGAGGAACGGCGGGTGTAGCTGACCCGGGCGCCAAAACGCTCGTTCTCGAAGTAGGCACCCACGTTGTAGGTGTTCTTCGAGGTGCCCAGCAGGTTGTGCGAACCATCCGACCAGGTGTGCGAGGTGGTGCCGTTGGCGTAGGTGTAGTTGGCGTTGATGCCGAAGTACTCGCCGATCGGCTGCTCGTAGGCCACTTCCACGCCGGTGACCTTGCCGTCGGCATTGATCGGGGTGGAGATCTGGTAGGTCTCAAGCTGGTTGGTCAGTTCGCTGTAGAGCTGGCGCGAGACCACGTCGAAGGCGATGTAGTCCTTCAGCTTCATGTGGTACGCACCCACCGACAGCAGGCCGCGCGGCATGAAGTACCACTCCAGGTTGGCATCCAGGTTGGTCGACAGGGTCGGCTTGAGGTTCGGATTGCCGCCGCCGCCGGTGCGGTTCAGGTCCGAGCCGTACGAGGACGCGCCCAGTGCCGAGTAGTCCGGCAGGGTCTGGGTCTGCGAGGCGGCGACACGCAGCACCAGCGAGTCGTCCAGGTCGAACTTGATGTTGGCGCTGGGCAGGACACGGTTGCGCTTGTTCTGGAAGGCCAGGCGCTCCCACATGCCGAACAGGCTGCTGACATCGGCATCTGCGGCCTTGCTGACGGCGTTGTAGGTGTCGATGTCCTGCTTGATGTTGACGTAGCGCAGGCCGACGTTGCCGCTCCACCAGTCGCCGCGGAAGTTGGCCTGCACGTAGCCGGCGAAGTTCTTTTCCTTCACCTTCCACTCGGCGCCATAGTTGTGGCGACCGGTCGGGCCGTCATTGCCGGCCAGCCAGGTGGAGTTGTTGGTCACCGCGTCCTTCAGCGCGCCCGGGGTGAAGTACCACAGGTTGCGCGGGAAAGTGCCGCCGATGTCACCGGCAAAGCCGCTGGGATAGTTGGCCGTGGCACCGTTCTTCAGCGCGCTCCAGATGTCACCCGGGGTTGCACCTTCCGGCGACAGCGCTTCGCGCTTGTGGTCGGCGAAACGCAGGCCGAAGTCGATCGAGCTCAGTACGCCGCCATCATTGAAGTACTGGTTGAAGTCGAGCGTGGCCCACTTCTCCTTGTCTTCAGCGGTGACCTGCTGGTTGCCCCAGGTGCCGAAGCCGGTCACGCCGTTGGGCGAGAGGTCGCCGCCGACGTTCCAGTCGATCGGCGAGCCATTGCCGTGGGTGGCCCAGCTGGCGCCGCCGCCGTTGGCGAGGGTGACCTCGGCGATGTACTGGCGCGGCGTCTCGCCGGTGCCCTTGGTGCTGCCGGCCTGGAACGTGGCGGTCAGGCTGTCGCTGATCTGCCAGTCGGCATCGAAGGTGACATAGCTCGACTTGGCCTTCGACTCGCGGTAGATCATGTCGTACACCGCATAGTCGGTGCCCGGCACGCCCCTGTAGGTGGCGTTGGTCAGCACGCCGTCCTTGACCACATAGCCCGGATCCGGCGCCTGCGACTTGGCGAAGCTGTTGCCGAACATCATGAAGTTGCGGTTGTAGTTGTTGGCCTTCAGCTCGGAGCTGAAACCATTCAGGCCCAGGGTGAGGCTGTCGCTCGGCTTGAACTGCAGCGAGACCAGGCCGCCCTTGCGTTCGCGGGTCTGTTCGAACAGGGTCGAACCCAGCAGGCCCGGCACGTTGACGCCGATCAGGTCCGGATTGGTCCTGGCGACCGGGTCGCCGGCGCCGATCTTGAAGAAGCCGCCCGGGATTTCCTGCGCTTCACGGCGCAGTTCGCGCTTCTGGCTGAAGCCCTGCACCATCACGCCGAAGGTGCCTTCGTCGTTCTTGTAATTGAACAATGCCGAGTACTGCGGATCGGTCGATTTGGCCAGGTCCGAACGCACCGCACCGATGGAGCCTTCCGCGGTGAACGGCTTGGAGAATTCCAGCGGCTTGCGGGTGATGATGTTGACGGTACCGGTGGTGCCGCCGTCCTGCAGCTTGGCCTGCGAGGACTTGTTCACTTCCACCGAGCTGACCAGTTCCGACGGCAGCAGCGAGTAGCTGACGCTGCGGCCGACGTTGTTGCCCTGGCTGAGCACGAACCAGTCGGCCGAGCCGACGGTGTGGCCGTTGATCAGGGTCTGGGTCAGGCTCGGGCTGGTGCCGCGCAGGCTGACACGGTCGGCTTCATCGAAGCCACCTTCGTCGGCGCTGGACGAGCTGATGTTCACGCCCGGCAGGCGCTGCAGGGTATCGGCAACGTTGTGCGCGGGCAGCTTGCCCACGTCTTCGGCGGTGACCACTTCCACGCGCGCATTGGCTTCGCGCTTGGTGTCCAGCGACTTTTCCATCGAGCCACGGATGCCGGTAACGGTCACGGTGTCCAGATCGGTGGCGGTCGGGGCCGCCTGCTGTGCGTGCGCACTGAAGGCGATGCAGCTTACGATGGCGGCCGAAAGCAGGGTCTTGCGGGTGTTCATGATGTCTCTCCTCATCACTCGATTGGGTGCCGGCGGCGGTGTTCGGTTACGGTTGCGATGACATGCGCGGGGCGGCGGCGAAGTCCCCTGCGTTGGCGTGCCACGTACTGCGTGCTGCGATTGCGTTGAAGCCTGTTGCGGTGTCAGGCGGCCGATTGCTGCAGGTACCAGCTGGCAGCGCCGACCACGCCCAGCTGGCCGTGTTCGACGACCTTCACCGGGATGCGTGCCAGCGCTTCGCCCATCGGCCCCTTCTGCAGGTAGCGTTCGACGAAGGTGCTGGCGTGCAGGTATTCGCGGATCTGCGGCAGGATGCCGCCGGCCAGGTAGACGCCACCGTGGGCGCCGTAGAACAGCGCCATGTCGCCGATGGTGCTGCCGAGCAGGCCACAGAACACGTCCAGCGCCTGGCGCGCATGTGCATCGGTATCGGCCATGGCGGCGGCGGTGACTGCGTCGGGGCTTGCCAGGGTCGGCGCCTGCCCCTGCAGTGCACACACCGCACGGTACAGGTTCATCAGGCCGGGGCCGGAGATCGCATGCTCGATCGACACGTGCGCGCGGTCGCGCTGCATGTGGCGGACGATGGCCATTTCCAGTTCGGTGCTGGCCGCCAGGGTCGGCTGGCCGGCTTCGGTGGGCAGCACCACCGGGCCGTGCGCGGTGGGGATCCACAGCGCGGCGCCCAGACCGGTGCCGGGGCCGACCACGAGGGTCGGGCCACGCGCGGCGGTCTCCGGCCCGCACAGGTGCAGCACGCCGCTGGCGTCGACCTGCGCAGCGGCATAGGCCACCGCTTCGAAGTCGTTGACGATGTAGACCCGCTGCAGGCCGACATCGGCCTCCACCTGGCGCGCCGACAGCGGCCACGGCAGGTTGGCGGTGATCACCGTGCCGTCTTCGCGGGCATAGCCGGCGCTGGCGACCACGCAATGCGTGGGCCGCGGGCCTTCGCCCAGGAAGTCGGACAGGATCGCGCTGAGGCCGGCATGGTCGGCATTGCGGTACTTGCGGTACTCCAGCACCTGCACCGGATGGGCGGCGTCACCGCTGGCCTGGACCCGGGCCACGCGCACATGGGTGCCACCGACGTCGGCGGCCAGGAACGAGGGCGCGACGCGGGACAGGACATGCGACGGGGCGGGGTGGCTGGCGGTCACGCGGGCTCCTGCTGCAGGTGGGCCGGCCCGGGGATCGGGGGCGGCGATTGGGGCGGAGTCTGTAACCGCGCTGACAACGATGTCAACGAGTTCGTGACACTTTCGTTGCTGCGTCGCAACGAATGCGGCGCGCAGTAAACGTTTACACGGTGTGAGTGCGGGTTTCACATGGGAACCATTGGCGCACGGGGCTCTAGGCCTGCCGCGCATTCAGCGGGGCGTACCGCGGCGGACTTGCGCAGTGCAGCACAAGGTTCAGGCAGGCGTGCATGGAAGTTGACAAACCGCCGTTGTCCATCGAAAGAATGTGACAACGTTGTTCCCAGCCACTCTCCGACGCCGCGTTCTGCGGCCGTCGCCGCAGGAGCCCTCCTGATGTCCGCCGTCCCCGCTGCAAGCGCGCGCCCGAACGTGGCCACCTCCATCGCCATCGTTGGCGTGTTGTTCTTCCTGATCGGCTTCTTCACCTGGCTCAACGGCCCGCTGATCACCTTCGTCAAGTTGGCCTTCGAACTCAGCGAGGTCGGCGCCTTCCTGGTGCTGATGGTGTTCTACCTGTCCTATTTCTTCCTGGCCCTGCCGGCGTCCTGGATCCTGCGCCGCACCGGCATGAAGAAGGGCCTGAGCCTGAGCCTGCTGGTGATGGCCGGTGGTGCCGCGCTGTTCGGTGAATTCGCCACCCAGCGCTGGTACCCGGGCGCACTCGGCGGCCTGTTCGTGATCGGCAGCGGCCTGGCGCTGCTGCAGACCGCGATCAATCCCTACATCTCCATCCTTGGTCCGATTGAAACCGCGGCACGCCGCATCGCGCTGATGGGCATCTGCAACAAGATTGCCGGCATGCTGGCGCCGGTGCTGATCGGCACTCTGGTGCTGCATGGCATCGGCGATCTGGACAAGCAGGTGCAGGCTGCCGACGCGGTCACCAAGGCCGCGCTGCTCAACGAATTCGCCGCCAAGATCCATGCGCCGTACCTGGCGATGGCCGCGCTGCTGGTGGTGCTGGCGGTGGCCGTGCTGTTCTCGCCTCTGCCCGAGATCAAGTCCTCCGAAGCCAATGCAACGCCGTCAGGGGCACCGGGAACGGCCGAGCGCCGCAGCATCTTCCAGTTCCCGCATCTGTGGCTGGGCGTGCTGTGCCTGTTCGTGTACGTAGGCGTGGAAGTCATGGCCGGTGATGCGATCGGCACCTACGGCCACGGTTTCGGCTTGCCGCTGGACCAGACCAAGATGTTCACCTCGCTGACGCTGGGTGCGATGTTGGCCGGCTACGTGGTCGGCCTGCTGGCGATCCCTGGCCTGGTCTCGCAGTCGCGCTACCTGACCATTTCGGCAGTGATGGGCGTGGTGTTCTGCCTGGGCGCCTGGGCTACGCACGGCTACGTCTCGGTGGCTTTCGTGGCGCTGCTGGGCTTTGCCAACGCCATGATGTGGCCGGCCATCTTCCCGCTGGCGATCCGCGGCCTGGGCCGCTTCACCGAGACCGGCTCGGCCCTGCTGGTGATGGGCATCGCCGGCGGCGCGATCATTCCGCAGCTGTTCGCCGTGCTCAAGCAGCACATCGACTTCCAGCTGGTGTTCGTGCTGCTGATGGTGCCGTGCTACCTGTACATCCTGTTCTACTCGGTGATCGGCCATCGTGCCGGCCTGCCGCAGGACAAGGCCTGATCGGCGATGATGGACGGCAGCCAACCCCAGGGAAAACCCATGCGCAGAGCGACCATCAAGGACGTTGCGGAGAAGGCCAAGGTCTCGCTGAAGACGGTCTCGCGGGTGATCAACAACGAGCCCTCGGTGATGCAGGCCACCCGTGCGCGGGTGCTGCGTGCCATCGCCGAGCTCGACTACGAGCCCGATCCGTCCGCGCGCAACCTGCGCAGCGGCACTACCTTCGTGATCGGGCTGGTCTACGACAACCCGAACCCGTACCACATCATCGGCGTGCAGAACGGCGTGCTGGCCGCGTGCCGCGAGACCGGTTTCGGCCTGCAGATCCATCCCTGTGATTCGAGCTCGCCGTTGCTGGCCGATGAACTGGCCGACTGGGTGCAGCGCTCGCGGCTGGCGGGGCTGGTGCTGACCGCGCCGATGTCCGAGCGCCGCGACCTGATCCAGGCGCTGACCGCGCGTGGCATCAAGCTGGTGCGCATCATCGCCGCCACTGAAGACCCGGCCGACGGCGCCTGCGTGTTCGTCGCCGACCGCGAGGCGGCCTACGAGATCACCGAGCACCTGATCCAGCTGGGCCACCAGCGCATCGGCTTCCTCTGGGGCGGCAGCTCGCACCGCTCCTCGGGCGAACGCTACGCCGGTTACGAAGCCGCGCTGAAGGACTACGGCATGACCGTGGACAAGCACCTGGTGGTGCAGGGCGATTACACCTTCGACGATGGTTTCCGTGGGGCGCGCCGCCTGCTGGCGCTGCGCGAACCGCCCACCGCCATCTTCGGTTCCAACGACGAAATCGCTGCCGGCGTGCTGGCCGCCGCCAAGTCGGCCGGCATGAACGTGCCGTACGACCTGTCCATCGCCGGTTTCGAGGACAGCCCGTTCTCGCGCCAGTCGTGGCCACCGCTGACCACCGCCAAGCAGGCCACCGAGGACATCGCCCGCCACGCCGCGCGCCTGCTGATCGCACAACTGCGCAGCGACGCCTACGACGATGCGCCGGCACCGCTGCACAACCAGGGCTTCGTGCCGCAACTGGTGGTGCGCGGTTCGACCGCGCCGATGCGCCCGGCCGGCGCACGCCCCCTTCCTTCCGATCCTGCCTGAGCCTGCCATGTCGCTGTCAGACCCCACCGCCACCCTGATGTTCGCCGAGGCCGCTGAAGCGGCAGACGTGGTTGCCCGCCAGTTCTCGCGCAACCACGCCACCATGGAAACCCTGGCCGCCAGCCTGCGCGCCGCGCCGCCGCCGTTCGTGGTCACCTGTGCACGCGGCAGCTCCGACCATGCCGCCACCTACGGCAAGTACCTGCTGGAAACCCAGCTGGGCCTGGTGGTCGCCTCCGCGTCGCCGTCGGTAGGCTCGGTCTACGCCGCACCACTGCAGCTGCGCGGTGCGCTGTTCATCGTCATTTCGCAGTCGGGCAAGAGCCCGGATTTGCTGCGCAACGCCGAGGCGGCCAAGGCCGCTGGCGCACGCGTGATCGCGCTGGTCAACGTCGAGGATTCGCCGCTGGCGCAGCTGGCCGACACGGTCATTCCGCTGCATGCCGGTGCCGAAAAGAGCGTGGCGGCAACCAAGAGCTACCTGGCCTCGCTGGCTGCACTGCTGCAGCTGGCCGCCTACTGGAAGCAGGACAGCAGCCTGCGCAACGCGCTGGACCTGCTGCCGGACGCGATGCGTGAAGCCTGGCAGTGCGACTGGAGCGCGGTGACCGAAGGCCTGGTCGAGGCCACCAACCTGTTCGTGCTCGGCCGTGGCCTGGGCCTGGGTGCGGCGCAGGAAGCGGCGCTGAAGTTCAAGGAAACCTGCAGCCTGCACGCCGAAGCCTACAGCTCGGCCGAGGTCAAGCACGGCCCGATGGCACTGGTCGACCGTGGCTTCCCGGTGCTGGCCTTCGCGCAGCCCGATGAAACCGGCGCCGGCACCCGCGCGGTGGTCGAGGAATTTTCTGCACGCGGCGCGCAGGTGTGGCTGGCCGGTGCCGGCGGCAACCTGCCGGTGGCGCCCGCGCCACACCCGCTGTGCGCACCGCTGCTGACCGTGCAGAGCTTCTATCGCGCGATCAACGCGCTGGCGCTGCGCCGTGGCTTCAACCCGGACCTGCCGCCGCACCTGAACAAGGTCACGGAGACGGTGTGATGGCAACCGTGCTGCGCAATGCCCGCATCCTGGCAGGCGATGAATTCCGCGACGATCTGGCTGTGGTGATCGAAGAGGGTCGCATCAGCGCGCTGTTGCCCGACGCCGCACCGCAGCTGGGCCACGCTGCCGAGCAGGTGGACCTGGGCGGCGGCTGGCTGCTGCCCGGCTTCATCGACGTGCAGGTCAATGGGGGTGGCGGTGCGTTGTTCAACAACACGCCCGATGTTGCCTCGCTGCGTACCATCGCGCAGGCACACCGCCGCTTCGGTACCACCGCGATGCTGCCCACGCTGATCAGCGATGACGTGGCGGTGATGCGCGAAGCCATCGGTGCGATGCGCGAGGCCATCGCGCAGGGCGTGCCGGGCGTGATCGGCATCCATCTGGAAGGGCCCTACATCGCGCCGGCGCGCAAGGGCACGCACGATGCCAGCAAGTTCCGCGTGCCTGACGAAGAAGAGATCACGCTGGCCGCGTCGCTGGACAACGGCGTGACGCTGCTGACGCTGGCGCCGGAGCGCGTGCCACTGGAAACCATCCGTGCGCTGGTCGAACGTGGCGTGATCGTGGCCGCCGGCCATACCGCAGGCACGTACGAAGAGGTCCGCGCCGGCCTGGATGCCGGCATACGCGGCTTCACCCACCTGTACAACGCGATGTCGCCGCTGCAGGGCCGTGAGCCTGGCGCAGTGGGCGCTGCGCTGGAAGACCGCGACAGCTGGATCGGCATCATCGTCGATGGCGTGCATGTGCATCCGGCCAGCCTGCGCGTGGCGCTGGCGGCCAAGCCGCGCGGTCGCCTGCTGCTGGTGACCGATGCGATGCCGCCGGTCGGTGCCGACGATCCCAGCTACGTGCTGTATGGCGAAACCATCACCGCCATCGATGGCGTGGTGCGCAATGCCGCTGGTTCGCTGGCCGGTTCTGCGCTGGACATGGCCACGGCGGTGCGCAACACCGTGCAGCTGCTGGGCCAGCCGCTGGCCGAGGCCGCGCGCATGGCCTCGACCTACCCGGCGCAGTTCCTCAACGTCGACGACCGCCTGGGCCACATCGCCGAGGGCTACCAGGCCGACCTGGTGCTGCTGGATGACGCCCTGCAGGTGCGTGGCACCTGGATTGCAGGACAGTACGAGGCCGCCTGATGAACAGTACGCCGCCGCGCCGTCTGGGCTCGATCGATGCCCTGCGCGGCATCACCGTGGCGGCGATGCTGCTGGTCAACAACCCAGGCGACTGGAGTGCAGTGTTCGCACCGCTGCGCCATTCGGAATGGCATGGCTGCACGCCCACCGACCTGGTGTTCCCGTTCTTCCTGTTCCTGGTGGGTGTGTCGATGGCCTTCAGCGTGGCACCGCGCGCGTTGGATGCCGCCGCACGCCCGGTGTTGGCGCGCGGCGTGCTGGAGCGCGCACTGCGCATCCTGGTGGCCGGCGTGCTGTTGCATCTGCTGATCTGGTGGGCGCTGCATACGCACCACTTCCGCATCTGGGGCGTGCTGCAACGGATCGCCGTGTGCGCGGCATTGGTGGGCGTGCTGGCGGTGTATGCACAGCCGCGCATGCAGGCCGGCGTGCTTGTTGGATTGCTGGTGGGATACACGATGTTGCTGCTCGGCATGGGTGACCTGGCGCCGTGGATCAACCCGGCCAGCCGCTTGGACACCGCGCTGTTCGCGCCGTGGATCTATCAATGGCATGCCGATACCGGCCTCGGCCATGACCCGGAAGGATTGCTGAGCACGCTGGGTGCACTGGCCAGTACCGTGCTCGGCCTGTTGGCCGGTGGCCTGCTGCGCAGCGGGCGTTCGACGGCACTGGCCGGGCTGGGCGTGGCGACCGCCGTGCTGGGCCTGTTGCTGGCCGGGGTGTTGCCGTTGAACAAGCCGCTGTGGACGCCCAGCTACGTGCTGTGGACCGGCGGCCTGGCCGCGCTGGCGCTGTGGCTGGGCCACGTGCTGATCGACAAGAAGGGATGGCCGCCGCTGGGCCGGCGTTTCGGGGTCAACGCGATCACCGCGTATCTGGGGGCCTCGGTGATGTCGGTGGCGTTGATGGCCAGCGGTGCCTGGGGCTGGATCTGGCAGCAGCTGGCCAACGCGATGCCGCAGGCGCTCGAGCTGGCATCGATGCTGCAGGCACTGGTGTTCGTCGCGCTGTGGTGGGGCGTGGCCTGGTGGCTGGACCGTCGCAAGATCTACCTGAAGATCTGAGCAGTCCCGGGGTCGGACCCTTTTCCGCAGGAAAAGGCCCTGACCCGATCCGCCAACGGCATCCACGCATGTGCGGCTCCCAACGCCCAGAAAAAATGAACGATTTCAGCCACATCACATTGGCGTGAGGGCCCGGCGATTTCACATCCGAAATGTGATTTTCCGCACGCAAGTTCATCTATCGAAACGATTCACATCACGGCAGACTGCATACGCAGCAGCGTGCATTTGCAGTTCCTGATTCTCTGTCCAGGAGGACTGTATGACCCGTGCCGTCCCGCGCGCTTTCCGTCCGCGCCGCCTCACCGTTTCCGTGCTTCAGGCACTGGCAGTCCCGTCCATGGTGCTGTTGACCGCCAGCGCCGCCTGGGCCGGCTGCAGCACCGTCGCTCCGGTCGCCGGCCAGACGGTCACCTGTGACGCCAACGCGCCGAATCCGCAGACGGTGCCCATCTCGGCCAGCGGCGAAGCGGGCATCACCGTCAACGTCGCCAGCGGTGCCCAGTTGCAGCAGAGCGGTGGGGCGTCGGCCGTTACCCTGGTCGGTGCAAGTGGTCACCTGTTGACCAACCAAGGCACGATCAGTTCGGTGGGGGGTGTGGCGGTCCAGCTCGGTGGTGGCAGCCGCGTCGAAAATGCGGGCAGCATCAGCACCGGCAACAACACCGCGCTGCAGTTCGTCGGTGCGGGCGACAGCGTGCTGGTCAACCGCGGAACGATCAGTGGGCGTACCGGCGTACAGTTCGATTCAGGCAACGACCGCCTGGACATGCAGGCCGGCAGCATCAGCGGCGGTGTCCTGCAAGGGGATGGCAACGACGTGCTGCTGCTGGGCAATGGCACCATCGACAGCGTCGACCAGGGCAGTGGCGATGACCGGATGACCGTCACCGGCGGCACCGTCACCGGCCTGGTAGCGCAGGACAGTGGCCGCGATGATTTCGTCATGAGTGGCGGCACGATCGGCGCGCTGCAGCAGGGCGACAACATCGATACCTTCCGCATGAGCGGTGGTCGCATCATCGGCGCGTTCGAGGATGGCGACCAGGCCTGGATGACCGCTGGCCGCATCGGCCGCGTCAACATGAAGCTGGACAAGAACCTGTGGGACCAGTCCGGCGGCACCGTGGATGGCAACGTGGTGACCGGCTTCGACACCGACACCATCATCATTTCGGGCACGGCCTACATCGGCGGCAACATCAGCGTCAGCGGCGGCAACGACAGCGTGACCATCACCGACGGCACCGTGCGCGGGCAGGTACTGCTCAGCACCGGCGATGACACCTTCAACTGGGACGGCGGTGGCATCGTCTACGGTGCGATCGACATGGGCCCGGACAACGACGTGGCCAACCTCAGCAACCTCAACCAGGGCAACCTGGGTGCGGTGCCGCTGTTCGACGGGGGCAGTGGCATCGACCAGCTCAACCTGAGCAACGTCAAGACCGCAGGCGTGGGCCGCTTCCAGAACTGGGAGGCGATCAGCCTGGCCAACAGCACGGAGCTGAGCTTCGATGGCGACCTGGTGCTGGGCGACAGCGCAACCGGCACCGGTACGCTCACGGTGGACGACACCAGCACCGTCTACGCGGGCAGTGGCGGCCATGCCATCCGCCCATTCAACAGTGCTGCACTGGTGGAGATGGTCAATGCCGGGCGCATCGACCTGACCGGTACCGGCGCCGGCGACGTGTTCACCGTGCGCGGCAACTATCGCGGTGACGGTGGTGGCCTGTACCTGCGCACCGTGCTGGGCGCGGACAACTCCCCCAGCGATCGCTTGGTGATCGATGGCGGTACCGCCACCGGAACCACCGGCATCGGCGTGCTGAATGCCGGCGGCAGCGGCGCGGCCACGCTGGCCGATGGCATCCTGGTGGTGCAGGCCTTGAATGGTGGCCGCACCTCGCCGGGCGCGTTCTCGCTGTTCGCACCGGTCGCGGCCGGCGCCTACGAGTACTTCCTGTTCAAGGG
>OJTH01000057.1_pt1 | contig 18052 bp, 23 predicted proteins | sample 1599661 | NCBI WGS metagenome assembly OJTH01 (sample SAMN04436666, study PRJEB24849) | human gut metagenome | biome: human gut; feature: NICU; material: stool | host: Homo sapiens | place: USA: Saint Louis, MO | collected 2010-06-02 | reverse complement strand
GCACCTTCATCGCCATAGATGGACTCGGCCAGCGCCTTGGCGAGCTCGGTCTTGCCCACGCCGGTCGGCCCGAGGAACAGAAAAGTCGCCACCGGCTTGCTGCCTTCGCGCAGGCCCGCGCGCGCCAGACGCACGGCATCGGCCACCGCGCGCACCGCTTCGTCCTGGCCCACCACGCGCTCGTGCAGCCGCTGCTCCAGATGCAGCAGCTTCTCGCGCTCTTCCACCGTCAGCTCGCTGACCGGGATGCCGGTCAGCCGCGAGACGATCTGCGCGACATGCTCGGCTTTGACCTCGGCGCTGCCCGAGGCGCGCTCGCGTTCCCATTCCTCGACGAGCTTCTTGAGTTCGGCCTCCTTGGCCTCGATGCGCTTGCCCAGCTCGGCGGCCTTGTCGTACTGCTTGCGCGAGGCCATGTAGTCCTGCTCACGCCGCAGCTGGTGCAGTTCGGCCTCCAGCTCCTGCACGGCAACCGGGCGGGCCGTGGCTGACAGCTTCACGCGTGCGGCTGCCTGGTCGAGCAGGTCGATGGCCTTGTCGGGCAGAAAGCGGGCGGTGATGTAACGGTCGGACAACTCGGCGGCGGCGATGATCGCGTCCTCTGTGATACTGACCTTGTGGTGCGCTTCGAACGTGTCGCGCAGGCCGCGCAGGATCATAATGGTCTGCGCTACCGTCGGCTCGGGCACCATCACCGGCTGGAAGCGACGCTCCAGCGCGGCATCCTTTTCGATGTACTTCTGATACTCGTTGAGCGTGGTGGCGCCGATCAGGTTCAGCTCGCCGCGCGCCATCATCGGCTTGAACACGTTGGCCACGTCCAGCCCGCCTTCGCCGCCACCCTGGCCGGCACCGACGATGGTGTGCACCTCGTCGATGAAGAGAATCAGCTCGCCCTGGTGCTCGGTCACTTCCTTGAGCACCTTCTGCACACGCTCCTCGAACTCGCCGCGGTACTTGGCGCCGGCCACCATGGCGTTGATGTTGAGTTCCACCAGGCGCTTGTCGCGCAGCGTCTCGGGCACCTCGCCTGCGACCATGCGCTGCGCCAGCCCTTCGACGATGGCGGTCTTGCCCACGCCAGGCTCGCCGATCAGCACCGGGTTGTTCTTCTTGCGCCGGGCCAGCACTTCGATGGTCGTCTCGATCTCCTGCGCGCGGCCGATGACCGGATCGAGCTTGCCCTCGCGCGCCATCTTGGTGAGGTCGCGCGAATACTTGTCGAGTTCCGGCGTATTGGTCGGCGTCTCGGCACGGCCGTCCTCGGCCCCCTTGCCGACCACCTTGCTCACCTGCTGGCGCAGCGCCTGCGGCGTGAGCCCGTAGCGGCGCAGCAGGTTGGCTGCCAAGCCTTCGCCTTCTTCGGCCAGGCCGATCAGAAAGTGCTCTGGCCCCACATAGGAATGACTCAACTCGTTGGAGGCCACGAAGGCACGGCTGAGCGCATCCTTGACACGTGGCGACACGCCGATCTCGCCTTCGAACGGCTTGTCGCCACGCTTGGCTTCGGATTCGATCTGCCGCTTGAGGTCATCGACCTTGATCTTGAACTGCCCCAGGATGGTCTTGACCACGTCGCTGTCGGTCAGCGCCAGCAGCAGGTGTTCGGTATCGACTTCGGGCCGGCCGAACTCGGCAGCATGTTTGGCGGCTTCCTGCAACAGGGCCTCAGACTGTTCGCTGATACGGCTGGCCAGCCCACTGCCGCGGCGGCGCGCCGTGCCCGCCGTTGCGGGAGCGGATTCGCCGAACGAGGCATCGACGACCTCGTCGGTATCGGCCGCCACGGACGGTGCATCGTCACCGATGCGGAAGAAGTCGCTGCCGAGGAAGTCTTCGAACGAACCGCTGCGCGAGCCAAACAGAGCCTCCAGCGGCGAGACGGTGCGCTTTTGCTGGCGCGCCAGTTGGCGATAGTGATCGTCACACAACAGCATGGTGCTGTGGCGACCATTGAGATTGGCTTCCACCCGCACCGTGGCGGGCTGGCCGCAGACTTGGCACTGCTTTCTGGCCATGCTGATGCTCCTTAAAGGGACTGATTTGACGAGGCACCGAAGGTCACGGCGCCTCGCCATTCACTTGGTTGTTTTTCGGAGGACGAGCCGATCGGCGTCAGCCGTTGATCGGGATCGAGCGCCCCTGCCTGGGGGCACTGGCCTCGCGCTTGTCCATCGTGATCGTGAGCACGCCGTTCTTGAAAGCGGCCTTGATCGTTTCCTGGTTGGCATCGGCCGGCAGATTCAGGGCGCGCTGAAAGCTGCCGTAGGAACGCTCCACGCGGTGGAAACCACCATCCTTCGTTTCCTGTTCCCGATGCTTCTCACCGCGCACCAGCAACACATCGTTATCGAGCGTGATCTGGATGTCCTTTTCCTCGACCCCGGGCACTTCCAGGGCGATCTTGTACTGCTTGTCGGTCTCCTGGATGTCCAGGGCCGGCTTCAGCAGGCCCGGCCACTCCGACGGCCAGCGTGGCATGGCCAGCGTCGGGAAACCGAAGCCTCGAAACGCGTCGTCGAACAGGCGATCGATCTCGCGATGCAATTGCAGGATGGGACTGACCGACCCACCCGCCACCGGCAGGTCATTGCGCTGCACCGGCAGCGAGGCAGTGCTCTGTTGTTCTTCCTGCTCCTTCTTGAACCAGTTCCAGGGAGCCAATTTCTTGAGATCAATGTCCATGTCACACCTCCAGAAGAAAAATTGAAGACTCTCGCTCACTCCGTTTGCCTGCGGCGACGGACAGCGCGCCCTGGCGACACGGGTTGTTCCGCTGACTTTGGCTGCTCATCCGTGCGTATCACCTCCTTCTTTCTGCCTGCTTGGGTCTGATCATTGATCCATCGATCGATTTCACTTTGACGAAACCGCCACGTCCCGCCGACCTTGAAGGCCGGAATGTCCCCGTGCGCGGCGAGCCGGTAAAGCGTCCGCTTGCCGACTTTCAAGTAGGCAGCCAACTCGTCGAGTGTGAAGATCGCCTGCTGGCGCGCTGTCATACCACCCCCACAAGTTCCGTCGTCACGCGGCCTCGCCTGAGGAAGTTCTTGCAAGACTTTGCAAGATATTGCGCTTACCATGCCGAAAGTCAAGCGTCAATATCCAGCGATCTGCTGGCTGAACCGCCCCGGAAATCCCGGAGGCTCGTTGGTGTGAGTCACGCCGCCATGGCGAGCTCACGGGTCTGCTGATAGTAGGCTGCTTCAGCTTCGGCTGGGGGGGATGTTGCTGATCGGCTCCAGCAGGCGTCGAAGATTGAACCAGTTCACCCATTCCAGCGTGGCCAGCTCGACGGCCTCGAGGCTTTGCCAGGAGCGACGGTGGATCACCTCGGCCTTGTACAGTCCGTTGGCAATACCCTCAATCAGCAGATGTCCGCTTCGGGTCGCATCACGCCTTGATTCTTGACGTGGGAGAACCCTGACCACCCCCTTCATCAGGAGTAGGTCATGGCAATTCTTCACACATCTCAGCCCCACGAGCCTTGGAACAAGGGAAAGCTGATCGGACAGAAGGCTCCGCTCAAGCTGAAAGATATCTGGGCCATCCGGATCAGACTTCAGCTTTGACCTGCCCCCACTGGCCATACCAGTGATTACTGATAAAGCCCGGGGTTGAAGGTTACTGCGTTGTCGGCTTGTTGTGCTCGGTGGTTGGCAGCGAACTGGGCAGGCGGGATTCGACCGCAGCTGCTGTGTGGTCGCACCTGGTTGTAGTCGCGTCGCCAGTCGGCGATGACCTGGCGGGCTTGGGCGAGCTCATTCATCTCTCGCCGGCCACTTTGGATGTGTTTGCCCGCTACGTGCAAGACGGCGATCAAGCTCCCGAGTCAGGCGGGCTACTTCTTGGGACAGTTCATGGCGAGCATCTGATCATTGAACAGGCCACAGCCCCAACTATCTGGGACCTCAGGCTGCGCACCTTTTTTCACCGCTCCCCATTCGGTCATTCCAAGCTTGCCCTTGATCGCTGGCGCGCCTCACGTGGCACGGTACGATATCTGGGCGAATGGCACACCCACCCGGAGGACTACCCGACCCCGTCCGGATTGGACCGCTCGGAATGGCGCCGACTGGCTACGGGGAGAAAAGACAAGCGACCGCAGCTTTCGATCATTGTCGGGAAGCAAGGTCTCCACGTCGAGCTGGTTCATGGAGACGGTAATGGCGACCTCTTTCAGCCCCACCGATAAAAAAATGCGTTGACCCATGAAGCCGCAAGCTTTGAAGCTCAAAGAGGGGACAAGCGGCGAGGGGGACTGGCCACTAGTCAGAAGCCTTGCAGCGACTGTTCTGGGTGTTGCGGACCACGAGTTGGCCTGTTGCGCTTAGGAGCCTGAGTCGCGCAACACAAGGCTCGATGCAAAAGGCGCAACAGATTAATGTGCTATATCGGCAAAAACGCTTTTAAATTTAGTCCGTTACTGATGCAACACTAAACATACCTACCAAGATTGCGAAATCTCGTATCCGCCGGATCTGGGCCTTTGTTGGGTCCGCGTGGCTGACTGCCACAACGGAAACGCCCCAGATCCCACAGCTGTCCGCCCGTATTTCCCCACAAGGACGCCCGCGATTTCCAGATCTCCCCCAAAGATGCCCTTGATTCCTGGATCCGCACCTAAGACGCCCTCGATTTCTGGCTCCACATCCAGCTCGCCCTTGAGTTCCCAACTGCGCACCTGATCGGTCAGAGCTTGTCGCCTGCACTTCCCAGTTCCGCCAGTCGCGACATTGGTCGCAAGAACAATTAGACGAGATCTCGGGCCTGAACGTGCGAACAGTTCAGCGGGTTGAGCAGGACTACAACACCGCGACTTCCCTGGGTGACGCGCCACGCCCCGCTCCACCTGCTCAAGCGCGTCGCTCGCCCCCTGACCAAGCTTTGACCTTAACTGGGCGTCGGTGACTCCCTCCCGTTCTGGTCGGCATCTGGGCCTTGTAGCGGCTCAAGCGCTGAGCTATAACGCCTTAGCCAGTCGCTATAAAGCGCCGGTGTTGTGCCCGCATAGCCAATAGGCTCCGGGTGCCCGAGGTCCACCCAATGGGGGCACGGGAATCCTTCGATTCCGGAGCCATCCATGACCGCCAAACGCCGCAGATCCCTTCGCACTTCTGCCTTCTACGCCCAATCGGGCCGTTGCTTCTATTGCGGCCTGCCGATGTGGCTCACTGCACCCTCAGAGCTCGGGCTGAAGGCCAGTAAGGCCCGAGCCTTTCAATGCGCCGCCGAGCACCTGGTGGCCCAACAGGACGGGGGCAGAGACGTGTCCGGGAACGTGGTGGCCGCGCATAGCCGGTGCAACCAGGGCAGGCACCAGCGGAAGGGACCAGCCCCTTCCGCTGAAGCGTTCCGGGCGCTGGTTCAGACGCGGCTGGCAATGGGGAGATGGTGGTCCCGACTGCCATCAGGGATTGCACGTGCTTCCGTATGGCCAATTGAATTGAATCTTTGCAAGGAATCGGCAGCTGCTTGCCTGATTCGCTAGTCCACACTAGTGGCGCCCGGTTGCGGTGCTAGAACGGCGAGTCTGCTGCGAAATGGTCGCGCATTGGGCCTAACAAGGTCTGCGACCCTGTCAACACGTCCGAGAATTCCACCTGTCGCCACCTTCTCGTTCCAATATCGTTCCATCCACTCGGCTTTATCCAGGATCTTACCCGGAGCGCCTAGCAGCCTCTTGGCGATGAAATGCCGGATGAGAGCGGCCTGGCTATCGAGAATCACGACGCCCGCCCTTGGATTAGAGTCATAAGCGCTGTACGAGATCAGATAGTGGACATAGTGGCGGTCTGGCTCTTCGTCATCCCACGTCAACAGGTTGCTTAACCCCGCAGCGCGAGCATCCGATCGCACCTCTTCGCTCACGAGCACCATGGGATTGCGTGCTTCCTTACATTCCATGCGATAGGCGTCCAGCATCGCCGGTCCGAAGATCATCTGAGAATCATGATGAATGCTTCCAACTGTGAGCCCTCCACGTATCAATATATCAACAACTAGCAGGTTCTCGGCCAACATTCTGATGCAGCTCAGGATGTCGGCAAGGCCAGCAGGAGAGCGGCTGCTTGATATGACGATGCAGTCGCTGAAGTAAGTGAACAAAAGTCCTGTTGCTGGGTTGCAGCACGCTGTGTTCTTTAGTCTGTCGATGGCCTCTGCTATTTCATCAAGCTTGCTCATGTCGGCTGCCGACTCTTGGACAAGTGCGGAGAACCCGAGCATGTCGATGAAGGCGACGTACTTATCTTGGTAGAGCATGAAGAACTCCTTAGATGGTCGTGCCCATGGTGCCGAGGGCGGTTCCATTTGACCAGCGGGTGCGGGGCACGTCATAGGCCATGGAGCAATGTCAGCGACCTGGCTCGCGCACTAGTCTCGCAGAGGCTTGTTACGGCGCATCTTCGCATCGGATAGAAGCGAGCGAACGAGAGAGTTGAAGTCCATCCTGGCCCTAAAAGTTTCCTTCACCCTTGGTTAAACGAATGTCCGCTTTCGGTCAGAAGCGGACCAAAGTAGCCGGTGCTCTTCGCAGCCCGTACGCGACTTGGAGTCATATCATCAATCTGTATCAGGGCTCAGACCTAAGTGCCTGATGGTCCAATTCAGCGACACTATCCAGCTTCGGCGTCATCGCACACTTCGGGATACAGCCAGCGCGATCCGCTTATGGAACCAAACCGCACTGTGCCTTACTCTTAAGGAACATTGCCAACGGCAACCTTCGGCAATTGAATTTAGAGAATCCGGGCGGTTCATCCCGCGCGGCCCGTTAATGTCTACAGCTGTGGAGTTGTGAATGGCAGAAGATCAAGGTGGTGAAGAGGTAATTAGGGAGATAGGGAAGGCGCTAGCCCTTGCGTCTGAGCTTGATCCACAAATTGTTAGATCGCTTCGCTCCGCGATTGTTCAGGCGATGTCTGATTACGAGGACGACACGAATGCACAAGCTGCAGCCGCACTTGCGGCGGTTCTCGATTTTAGACCTGTGACGACCCAAGACGCCCTCTCGCAAACCTTGGGTGAGATCGGGAAGCTGGTCCAAGGTCTCACCGGACTGGAGGACGTTCATTACACTGTTGAGACACCAGAAGGTCGCCGAGTTCGCTCAATCCGGTCACATCTACCAACTGTATCACCCCAGCGTTTGACGGATCACGAGCAGGCAGATCTTGAGGCCTATATCGCTCGATATCTGCCACCGGACGACCCTCGCGAGGAACACGCGCCACGAGGACCGCGACTGTGACGATCAGTAAGTTAGCAATCCTCAACGCTGTGAAAGCAGCCATTTCGCGTGCTAAGGCGAGCGGGTCTCCCTACGCGCAAGGAAAGGCTTACGAACTTCGGGTGCTGCTTAGGCTTCTGCGAATCATCGATAGTGCGGGCTACAAGCTCACGTGTACCCCCAAGATGGCAGGCGTCCTGACGTTTGGAGGATCTCCATGCAAAGCAAACCATCCGGATCACGATTACATCAGTGGATCTACGTCTACTGAGAAGCTCGAGATTAGGATTTCAGTGCAGGTCACCACACTAAGCCATAGCTGGAAAGGCACGACGGTGGTCAAAGCGGCTGACCGTCACGAGATTGACGTCGGTGTATATCGTCCGATTAAGACCCGTCGCTATCCCGCATTTACGGAGTTACTTCTTGGGGTCTCGTGCAAGACTGGCGGCTGGAACAAGGCGTACGTCCGCGAGGCGCTAGGTATGCGTAGGGAGCTAGGATTCCTCACATCACCTAGGACGAGCTTGACGAGCTCAGCTCCGTGGTTCATCGCAACAGTTCCCTGCGATCCTCCGGTTCCCTTTGCCTTGTACGCGACCAACGCTGGGTCCGCCGTGTATGCGTCGTTGGCAGCTTTGGGGCTCTACGTCGAGCACTACAAGGGGTAGCGGAAACAGGCTTTGGAGTACGGATCAACTCAGGTGTGTCGAGAACGATGCCCGCTTTGGGTCGAAGGCGGATGCCATCACCGGGCCGGTCGCCGCCCAATGTCCGCTTCCGGCCAGAAGCGGACATCCACCCTGCCCTCGATAAACATCCCAAATCCACGGACGACCTTGGTCTGCTTTGGCCTTCTGCCTTAGGGCCAGACCTGAACTTCGATTTCAGCCCCTAGCGTATTTGACTCCCGCGACCTAGATCTCTCCTAGATCCTTGAGCAGGGCTTGCCCCTTCTGCAGAAACCCAACTAGCAGTCGACCTCCTGCTACTTTCCGGCCCAATTGCCCATTGAGGTAGCTGACCTGGAGACGCGCATGGGCCAGCAGATCCACCTGGGCCATGCTAGGGGTCGCGGCCTGGAGCGGTTCGCCCGGCGACGCCATCTGCCCCCCGATCGGCTGGACAACGCAAGGGCGCCGGCTGTCACTCTTCGCATACGCCGTGGCCATCATCCGGCCGTTCTTCAACGACCATCCACCAAGCACCAACTCGGTCCCGAGTTGCTCGATCGGCAATCCCGCTTCGCTAACCGCTTTCTCAAAGTTCGGCCAGAGTTGGTCCACCACCAGCCCTAGCTCGGCAGATAGCTGTTCTATTGTGAAATCTGCGCGGAAGCTGGCCTGCAGTGCAAGCTCGTAGATGCGGAGGAAGGGGGAACCGCAGAATTCGGAAAAAATCGTACGCTAAGCTAACGGTGTTCTCGTGACAGCTCTTTGACTAGGCTTTCTAAGGGGTCGTCTCAGAAAACGGAAAATAAAGCACGCTAAGGCATAGCCGAACCTGCCAAGCTTGCTCCACCCTGTAGTGACGCGATCAGCGGGCAGGAAACGTTCCCCCTTCGCGCATGGCAGGCGCGCACCAACTCAGACAGCACGGCCTCCATGCGCGCCAGGTCAGCCATTTTCTCGCGCACGTCCTTGAGCTTGTGCTCGGCCAGACTGCTGGCTTCCTCGCAATGGGTGCCATCCTCCAGCCGCAGCAGCTCGGCGATCTCATCCAGGCTGAAGCCCAGCCGCTGGGCTGATTTCACGAAGCGCACCCGCGTTACATTCGCCTCGCCATAGCGGCGGATGCTGCCATAGGGCTTGTCAGGCTCCAGCAACAAGCCCTTGCGCTGATAGAAACGGATGGTCTCCACATTGACCCCGGCCGCCTTGGCGAAAACGCCAATGGTCAGGTTCTCCAAATTGTTTTCCATATCGCTTGACTCCGTACATGAGTACGGAAGTAAGGTTACGCTATCCAATTTCAATTCGAAAGGACAAGCGCATGTCTGAACCAAAAACCGGGCGCGGCGCGCTCTTCACTGGAGGGCTTGCCGCCATCCTCGCCTCGGCTTGCTGCCTCGGGCCGTTGGTTCTGATCGCCTTGGGGTTCAGCGGCGCTTGGATCGGCAACTTGGCGGTGTTGGAACCCTATCGCCCCATCTTTATCGGCGTGGCGCTGGTGGCGTTGTTCTTCGCCTGGCGGCGCATCTACCGGCAGGCAGCGGCCTGCAAACCGGGTGAGGTCTGCGCGATTCCCCAAGTGCGAGCTACTTACAAGCTCATTTTCTGGATCGTGGCCGCGCTGGTTCTGGTCGCGCTCGGATTTCCCTACGTCATGCCATTTTTCTACTGATCGGAGTTCACCATGAAGAAACTGTTTGCCTCCCTCGCCCTCGCCGCCGTTGTTGCCCCCGTCTGGGCCGCCACCCAGACCGTCACGCTGTCCGTACCGGGCATGACCTGCTCCGCCTGCCCGATCACTGTCAAGAAGGCGATTTCCAAGGTCGAAGGCGTCAGCAAAGTTGACGTGACTTTCGAGACACGCCAAGCGGTCGTCACCTTCGACGATGCCAAGACCAGCGTGCAGAAGCTGACCAAGGCAACCGCAGACGCGGGCTATCCGTCCAGCGTCAAGCAGTGAGTCACTGAAAACGGCACCGCAGCACAACGGACGTCATTGTCTGGCGCCACAAACGATAAAGGATCTGTTGCATGACCCATCTAAAAATCACCGGCATGACTTGCGACTCGTGCGCGGCGCACGTCAAGGAAGCGCTGGAAAAAGTGCCAGGCGTGCAGTCGGCGCTGGTGTCCTATCCGAAGGGCACAGCGCAACTCGCCATCGTGCCGGGCACATCGCCGGACGCGCTGACTGCCGCCGTGGCCGGACTGGGCTACAAGGCAACGCTAGCCGATGCGCCACTGGCGGACAACCGCGTCGGACTGCTCGACAAGGTGCGGGGATGGATGGCCGCCGCCGAAAAGCACAGTGGCAACGAGCCCCCGGTGCAGGTAGCGGTCATTGGCAGCGGTGGAGCCGCGATGGCGGCGGCGCTGAAGGCCGTCGAGCAAGGCGCGCAGGTCACGCTGATCGAGCGCGGCACCATCGGCGGCACCTGCGTCAATGTCGGCTGTGTGCCGTCCAAGATCATGATCCGCGCCGCCCACATCGCCCATCTGCGCCGGGAAAGCCCGTTCGATGGCGGTATTGCGGCAACTGTGCCTACGATTGACCGCAGTAAGCTGCTGGCCCAGCAGCAGGCCCGCGTCGACGAACTGCGGCACGCCAAGTACGAAGGCATCCTGGGCGGTAATCCGGCCATCACCGTTGTGCACGGTGAGGCGCGCTTCAAGGACGACCAGAGCCTTACCGTCCGTTTGAACGAGGGTGGCGAGCGCGTCGTGATGTTCGACCGCTGCCTGGTCGCCACGGGTGCCAGCCCGGCGGTCCCGCCGATTCCGGGCTTGAAAGAGTCACCCTACTGGACTTCCACCGAGGCCCTGGCGAGCGACACCATTCCCGAACGCCTTGCCGTAATCGGCTCGTCGGTGGTGGCGCTGGAGCTGGCGCAAGCCTTTGCCCGGCTGGGCAGCAAGGTCACGGTCCTGGCGCGCAATACCTTGTTCTTCCGTGAAGACCCGGCCATCGGCGAGGCGGTGACAGCCGCTTTCCGTGCCGAGGGCATCGAGGTGCTGGAGCACACGCAAGCCAGCCAGGTCGCCCATATGGACGGTGAATTCGTGCTGACCACCACGCACGGTGAATTGCGCGCCGACAAACTGCTGGTTGCCACCGGTCGGACACCGAACACGCGCAGCCTCGCGCTGGACGCAGCGGGGGTCACTGTCAATGCGCAAGGTGCCATCGTCATCGACCAAGGCATGCGCACGAGCAACCCGAACATCTACGCGGCCGGCGACTGCACCGACCAGCCGCAGTTCGTCTATGTGGCGGCAGCGGCCGGCACCCGTGCCGCGATCAACATGACCGGCGGCGATGCGGCGCTCGACCTGACCGCAATGCCGGCCGTGGTGTTCACCGATCCGCAAGTGGCGACCGTGGGCTACAGCGAGGCGGAAGCCCACCACGACGGGATCGAGACCGACAGCCGCACCTTGACCTTGGACAACGTGCCGCGTGCGCTCGCCAACTTCGACACACGCGGCTTCATCAAGTTGGTTATCGAGGAAGGCAGCCATCGGCTGATCGGCGTACAGGCGGTCGCGCCGGAAGCGGGTGAACTGATCCAGACGGCGGCTCTGGCCATTCGCAACCGCATGACGGTGCAGGAACTGGCCGACCAGTTGTTCCCCTACCTGACGATGGTCGAGGGGTTGAAGCTCGCGGCGCAGACCTTCAACAAGGATGTGAAGCAGCTTTCCTGCTGCGCCGGGTGAGAAAAAGGAGGTGTTCAATGAACGCCTACACGGTGTCCCGGCTGGCTCTTGATGCCGGGGTGAGCGTGCATATCGTGCGCGACTACCTGCTGCGCGGATTGCTGCGCCCGGTGGCGTGCACACCAGGCGGCTACGGCTTGTTCGATGACGCCGCCTTGCAACGGCTGTGCTTCGTGCGGGCGGCCTTCGAGGCGGGCATCGGCCTCGACGCGCTGGCGCGGCTGTGCCGGGCGCTGGATGCGGCGGACGGCGACGAAGCGGCCGCGCAGCTTGCCCTGCTGCGTCAGTTCGTCGAGCGTCGGCGCGAAGCGTTGGCCGATCTGGAAGTGCAGTTGGCCACCCTGCCGACCGAGCCGGCACAGCACGCGGAGAGTCTGCCATGAACAACCCCGAGCGCTTGCCGTCCGAGACGCACAAACCGATCACCGGCTACCTGTGGGGCGGACTGGCTGTGCTGACTTGCCCCTGCCACCTGCCCATCCTCGCTGTCGTGCTGGCCGGCACAACCGCCGGTGCTTTCCTCGGCGAGCATTGGGTCATCGCGGCGCTCGGTTTGACCGGCCTGTTCCTTCTGTCCCTGTCGCGGGCGTTGCGGGCATTCAGGGAAAGAGAATGAGCGCTTTCCGGCCGGATGGATGGACGACGCCGGAACTGGCCCAAGCGGTCGAGCGCGGGCAGCTTGAACTGCACTACCAGCCCGTCGTCGATCTGCGCAGTGGTGGGATTGTCGGCGCGGAAGCCCTGTTGCGCTGGCGTCATCCGACGCTTGGACTATTGCCACCGGGCCAGTTCCTGCCCGTGGTCGAATCGTCCGGCCTGATGCCTGAAATCGGCGCTTGGGTGCTGGGCGAAGCCTGCCGCCAGATGCGTGACTGGCGAATGCTGGCATGGCGACCGTTCCGGCTGGCCGTCAATGTTTCGGCGAGCCAAGTGGGACCGGACTTCGACGGGTGGGTAAAGGGCGTGCTGGCTGATGCCGAGTTGCCCGCCGAGTATCTCGAAATCGAGCTGACCGAATCGGTCGCGTTTGGTGATCCGGCGATCTTCCCCGCCCTGGACGCCTTGCGGCAGATCGGTGTGCGCTTCGCCGCCGATGACTTCGGGACGGGGTATTCCTGTCTGCAACATCTGAAGTGCTGCCCAATCAGCACGCTCAAGATCGACCAATCGTTTGTCGCCGGGCTCGCCAACGACCGCCGCGACCAAACCATCGTGCACACCGTGATTCAGCTTGCGCACGGGCTGGGCATGGATGTGGTGGCTGAAGGCGTGGAAACATCGGCGAGTCTTGATCTATTGCGACAAGCGGACTGCGACACAGGACAAGGCTTCCTGTTCGCGAAGCCAATGCCGGCGGCGGCATTCGCCGTCTTCGTCAGTCAATGGAGGGGTGCCACCATGAATGCAAGTGACTCGACCACCACCAGTTGCTGCGTGTGCTGCAAGGAAATCCCGCTCGATGCCGCCTTCACCCCGGAAGGCGCGGAATACGTCGAGCACTTCTGCGGGTTGGAGTGTTATCAACGCTTCGAAGCGCGTGCCAAGACAGGGAACGAAACCGATGCCGATCCGAACGCCTGCGACTCGCTACCGTCAGATTGAGGCATACCCTAACTGGATGTCAGGCAGGGCCGCGCCGCTTAGTCAGAATAGAGTCATCTTTCGCATTTTTTGACACATGCCTGCGAAGGTCATAGATTTCAGCCTGACAGAAACGGGGTTTGAGGCACAACGGAACAGAAGGAGCACTTAAGCCGCCTTCAACCAAGGAGACATCGTGCAGGGGCACCGCATCGGCTACGTCCGGGTCAGCAGCTTCGACCAGAACCCGGAACGCCAGCTGGAACAGACACAGGTGAGCAAGGTGTTCACCGACAAGGCATCGGGCAAGGACACCCAGCGCCCCCAGCTCGAAGCGCTGCTGAGCTTCGTCCGCGAAGGCGATACAGTGGTGGTGCACAGCATGGACCGGCTGGCCCGCAACCTCGATGACCTGCGTCGCTTGGTACAGAAGCTGACTCAACGCGGCGTGCGCATCGAGTTCCTGAAGGAGGGCCTGGTGTTCACTGGCGAGGACTCGCCGATGGCCAACCTGATGCTGTCGGTGATGGGGGCCTTCGCTGAGTTCGAGCGCGCCCTGATCCGCGAGCGGCAGCGTGAGGGCATCACCTTGGCCAAGCAGCGTGGCGCGTACCGGGGCCGCAAGAAAGCCCTGTCCGATGAGCAGGCTGCTACCCTGCGGCAGCGAGCGACGGCCGGCGAGCCCAAGGCGCAGCTTGCCCGCGAGTTCAACATCAGCCGGGAAACCCTCTACCAGTACCTCCGCACGGACGACTGACACATGCCGCGTCGCTTGATCCTCTCGGCCACGGAGCGGGGCACCCTGCTCGCGTTGCCAGAAAGCCAGGATGACCTGATCCGCTACTACACCTTCAACGACTCCGACCTGTCGCTGAGCCGATGGGCTGGGAAACGTTGGCAAGATCCTTCGTCGGCCCAGTCCAGTCTATGTATGGCAAGCGGGCAAACCAACCCGGGGCCGCTCCTTCGCAAGCCAATAGGTCGGCAATCTCGCGAAATCTAGGCTCCGGAACTGTGGTGAAGATGACTAGACCCTCAAAGAGCGACTTTGCCGACTCCAGAAATTCGTAGAGGCCCGGGCGCGGGATCTGGCTTACAGCGTTGGAAATCAGCGTTCCTTCTAAGTCCAAGGCGAGGATGGACGGGCGCATTGTGTAATGGTCCTCTTTGGCGGGGGTGAACGTCGGTACCGCTACCAAGCCCCGCCGGAGGGTGATCCGCCGGCGGGGCTTGGTAGCATCAGACATCTTCGAACTCGCTCGCTTGCTTGAGTTGGTTCTCAAGGAAATCAATGCGCTTCTGAAGATCGGCACTTAGATAGGCTTTGTCCGTAAAGTCCATTGCTGTCTCAGGGATCATCTCCAGCTCGACGCGTGTGGATGTAGCTTGACGAATTGCCAAGGTGGTCCAGGCCTTATCGCCCTTGACGAATCCGACAGTGAATCGAGCCGTAACATGGTGTTCGGGCTTGAGGCCTTCGATGGAACGGAAATCGCTGCGCACCTTCGACGTGGCTACAGGCTGTACATCGCCATTGATGTACAGCGCCGCATTCCAGCTCGCTTCGCTCAATGGCAGTGTTGAGCGGTTGATGATGCGGGCGGTGATGACTGGCTTGGGCCCAAAGAAGCTGTTTTCCATCCGGAACTCTGGATCAACCGCACTGACCCTCTTTAGCTCGGCGATAGTAGGAAGTTGATCGTTGGCCTCCTGTCGTAGCGCTTCTATCTCCTTGGGATTGCTATCCCTGATGTGCTTAACCTGCCCTCTCACCACCTGCCTTACGGAAGCGTTTGGGTAGGTCTGGTTCAGTTTTTCAAGAAGGTCGGCAGGGATTCGTGAGAAAAACAGCCGAATCGTCTCTAACACCATGATTCAACGAGGAAACACCCCTCGACGTCAGGCAGTTCGTGGATTACAGACCTAGGCTTGATTGAACCAGAAGCCGCGTGACACAGGCATTCCTGGAGTACTGCTCAGGCACGCGTGCCCTTCTTGAATATTGGATTCAAGAGTTTCCACGCTCCTGACCCAACGGAAACCTTCAAGAAGGCTCTGACCGTCGCCTGATCCATTGCAGTAGTTCCTCGTGCGGGATCGTACGTCCAGCGTCGACGTCGGCCATACCCTCGCGGGTCCGCCGTTCCTTCTCTTCCTCGGTCAATCCCGGAAGGAGTGCTAGTAGCTTATCTTCAGGGCTCATAGGCCGATGAGCTGTGCTCAAGTTGGCTTGATTCTCGTGAAAAAATATGGGCAGGATCTGGGGATCATCCAAGCCCGCCGGCAAAGGCAGCGATACGTCGTGGACCGCCAAGTCGATGATGACGTCCAAATCTGAGCATAAGGGCTGTATGGCGGTGGTCACCAGACGAGCCGCCCGCTCGGCGAAAGCCAGGTCCACCACCAGCCAGATCAACAGACCGGGAGGCTGTTCGACGCCCCCTGACGAGTGAGTTTCCAGGAGATAGGCCGACGAGACGAAGTCGGCGTGCTCAAGGCTGCCGCTGATGGCCGGAGCGAGCCAAGCCGGCGCGGCCTGGGCAGGTCTCACCGCGAACTCCGCCGGCGCCAGACGTTCCACCCTGGCCAGAAAGCCCGTATCCAACAATGTCGCAACCTCTTCCGGGTACAGGACAACGCCGCCGTAGTTGGGATTGAGCATCAACGTCGCGCCGCGAGTACCGGTTAGCAGCTCACGGCCTGAAACTCCCAGAATTCTGACAGCAGACGAGCTGGCCGCCTGCGCCTTGTCGAGCGAGGTAAAGAAAGGGATCGCATCGAAACCGTCAGGATGGCGGAACTGGACCAGCCGCAGTGTCTGCGCGTCGTCCGAGATGGGCGCATGCACGTACACGATCGCATCCATCAGTCGCTTGAAGAATGCGCGTTCCTCGGCCGCACTGTCGCGGGCCCGTTCAAAGGAAGCCTCCAGCGCTGTCTCCGCAGACGTAGTCCCTCTTCCACGCGGCCTGCTCGGTTGCTTCATGGTCAGATGCGATGAGGGCCGAGCGGGTACCCGGAGAACCAATCCGCCTCGATCTCGCTGCTCAGGTAGGGTCGTACGAAGGCCGACTGGGTCAGCGCTCGCAGCCGCTCTTCGTGCTCAGCAATCGCCTCGATGTCGCTGACGGTTGGATAGTGCCGCAGCAGTCGATATGCCTCTTGCCGCACCTCTTTAGGCACGGCTTGGCTGGCCGCTAGCTGCCTGAGGAACGCGCCCGCCTGCAGCACATTGCGGGTGCGCTCAGATGGCATCGTCATGACATCAAGAATGACTAGCACTAAGGAATGCTTAGCTTATCGCGTTTGTGGCCGGCCAGGGCACGGTGCAACTACAGACCTTGCGATTCCTGTATTAATGTAATATAATCAATAACTTAATTCGCATAAGTGAGCGTTATGTCCATGGAGTGAGGGCCAATAGGAACGAGCAGGTAGCCTGAGCCTTCCCATGATGGGAAGGTCAACAACGCGGGACGGATTACCACTCAACTTGCCTGTCGTTTGACCTTCCCACCGTGGGAAGGCTCATCGTCACGCCGTCGGCAAACCGCCGATGCTTTTGGAGGGTTGTCCATGAATCTCGTTGTTGAAGGTATGACCTGTGGTCACTGTGTCCGAACGGTCACCCAAGCCATTCAGGCCCTTGACCCCCACGCCCAGGTGGACGTCGATCTGGGCAGTGGCGTGGTCAAGATCGAGGGCCTGCTTGCCGTAGAACAGGCGGTTGAGGCTATCCAGCGGCAAGGCTATGTGATCGCTGCGGTGCTCCCTTCTGAGGCTGGTACGCCGGCCGCCCCGGCCGTCGCATCCTCCTGCTGCGGCGGATGCCACCGCTGAGTCCGCGCGAGGGCTTGATCCTGATCAATGACAGTCGGCCCCAAGAGGGCTAGACTGGCCATCATGAGAGCTCGCACGTCCCCTGCCCTGATCTGCCCAGCGTCCGCAGGCGCTGCTTCGGGCGTGCGGGAGCTGTCATGGTGAGGCTGCTGAGGCGATGGCGGCGACCCCGTTCTCGTGCCCGACTGGCATGGCTGGGACTGTGGGCGCTGCTGCTGCAGCAACTCGCGCTGGTGGCTTACGCCTGTCCGCTGGAATCGGTGGAAGCTGGACAAGCGACCCTGATGGTCGGTTGCGAAGAGATGTCCACGCCGGATCCCGATGCTCCGGCGTTGTGCGACCAGCATTGCCAGCGCGATCACATCGCCACGGCCGATGCGAAGGCCCCTCAAGTGCCTTACCAGCCCGCGCTGGCCGCCTTCGCGCTGGTGCAGGCTCTGTTGCCACCGGTACACGCGCAGTTGTATCGGGATGTTCCGGTGTGCGTGTCCGATCCGCCTCCCCTGCAGCGCTTCTGTAGCCTGCTGATTTAAGCCCCCTCCTGGATTGACCCGTGCTCGTGCTGCATGCGTTGCAGCGCGCTCGTTGTCGTTTCCCGGAGGTCTTATGGAGATGTCTTTCTTCTTGCGTGCAAGGCGCAAGATGGCGTGTGGGTTCGTGTTTGCCCTGGCGCTCAGTGGTCCTGTGCTGGCGGCATCGCCCGCTATCCCGATCAGCTACACAGAAGCCCTACAACGGGCGCTTGCTAACGCCCCAACCCTGCAGGTGCGCCGATCGCAGATCGATGCCAGTACCGAAGAAGCCGCGCGTGCTGGCGCGCTTCCCGACCCACGTTTGATCGTGGGGCTGGCGAACTGGCCCGTCAGCGGACCCGATGCCTTCAGCTTGCGGGCCGATGAGATGACCACCCAGCAAATCGGTCTGATGCAGGAGTTTCCTGCGCGTGCGAAACGACGTGCCGAGCACGCGTTGGCGCAAGCGCCGCTGGCGCAAGCGCGCTCACTGTCGATGG
>OJTH01000055.1_pt1 | contig 18087 bp, 6 predicted proteins | sample 1599661 | NCBI WGS metagenome assembly OJTH01 (sample SAMN04436666, study PRJEB24849) | human gut metagenome | biome: human gut; feature: NICU; material: stool | host: Homo sapiens | place: USA: Saint Louis, MO | collected 2010-06-02 | reverse complement strand
TTTTATTTGGGAGATGTTAATTTTGGCTAATAGTGAAAAGAACAGGGTTTATGGTATTTTACAATTAGAGACATTATTCAAAGAGATTGATTCAATTTTTAATACAATCAAAGAAGAATATGGAATGTCTAAAGAGGAAATTTTGATTTTACTTACACTTTTGGAAAAAGGCTCAATGACTTTAAAGGAAATGGATAAATATGTTCATATTAAACCGTATAAACGTACACGTACTTATAATAATTTAGTTAATCTTGAGTGGATTTACAAAGAAAGACCTCAAGATGATGAACGTACAGTTATTATTCATTTTAATGACAAGCAAAATTCTAAAAAAGAAGATTTGTTAAAGTTTATTGATGACTCAATTAAAATCAAGTCTGAACCAATGCAATCTAGTTTACAATCTATTTTAGCAGTTTAATTTAACGTGCTTTAAATCTTTAACTGAACAAATTATTTTATTTGAATCATGGGTATAATTATGAGAATTAGTTGTTGAACTATATTAAAGAGTGTTTTCAAAATTATGAGGATCAGTAAACTTAATAGCACTTAAAAGTAAGGTATACTTCGTGATGAAATTTATAATTAAAAAAGAACCTGGGACAAAATGTTTGCTTGTCTCAGGTTCTTTTTACGTGCACGTGTATAAATTTTTTAATTACGTTTTTCAATAGCACAGATAAAAGGAGCGTTATTCTTTTGATTTATGAATTGATATTGTAATATATGAGCTTTATTTTGATCAAAGTTTTGTAAAAATTCAAGTAGTGCTTCTTTTTCTACTTTACCTTCTTCATGACCGTGATATATAACTAATATAATAATTCCTTCAATACTTAAGATATCAAAGATTTCATTAATAGCCATAATTGTTGTTTCAGGTTTAGTGACAATTTCTTTGTTACCTTTCGGTAAATAACCTAAATTAAAAATAGCAGCATCTATGCAACCGTGATGTTGGGCGGGAATGTGCAATTTAGCATTTTCATGACCAGATTGGATTAATTTTACATTCGAATAATCTTTTGTTTTTTTGTGCGTATTCAAAATTGCTTGTTCTTGTATATCGAATCCATAGACAAATCCATTTGGAACATGTTGAGCAAAATAAGCAGTATCATTCCCATTACCACATGTTGCATCAATTACAATACTATTATGATTAATATGAGAATCAATTAACGATTTAGAGAAGGGTAAAATACGTTCTAGTTTCATGATTGTATACTCTGCTTGTTCATTTTACCTTGATAGGAGTTTCGTCTAGCAAGCTCATTATCAATTTCATTTAATACTTCCCATTTATTAACACTCCACATTGGTCCAACCATTAGATCTATAGGTCCATCTCCAGTGATTCTGTGCACAATCATTTCTGGGGGTAATACTTCAAGTTGATCACAAACAAGATTGGTATAATCTTGTTGACTCATAAACTCGAGCATACCTTTTTCATATTGTTTAACCATAGGCGTTCCTTTTAGCAAGTGTAATAAATGAATTTTAATACCTTGAACGTCCATCTGAGCGACTTCTTTAGCAGTCTCCATCATCATGTCATAATTTTCACCTGGTAAGCCGTTGATTATGTGCGTACAAACATTTATATTATGTTTGCGTAATTTTGTTACGCCGTCATAGTATGTTTGCATATCATGAGCACGATTTATTAAATCGGAAGTTGACTGATGCACAGTTTGTAGGCCCAACTCTACCCATAAGTAAGTGCGCTGATTAAGTTCAGCTAAATATTCTACAACATCATCAGGCAAACAATCAGGTCTTGTCGCGATTGATAAACCAACGACGCCATCTTCTTTTAAGACAGGTTCATATTTTTCTTTTAGTACTTCAACAGGTGCATGCGTATTTGTAAACGCCTGAAAGTATGCAATATATTGACCTTCACTCCATTTTTCATGCATACGTTCTTTTATTTTTTTGAATTGAACTTCAATTGGTTCAGCTCTATTACCTGCAAAGTCACCGCTTCCTGCTGCAGAACAAAATGTGCAACCTCCATGAGCTACAGTACCATCTCTATTTGGGCAATCAAAACCTCCGTCTAATGCGACCTTAAATATTTTCTGACCAAACTTGTTTTTTAAATGATAGTTCCATGTGTGATAGCGTTTATCTTCAAAGGCATACGGGAAATAGTTACCCATAATACATTTTCCTTTCTATTTAGGTTCTAAGTACAGATTTTAACATATTTTAGTGTTATAGTGTCTATTGTAGATTGAGAAAAATATAAAGAGAGGGACTCATGATATGAATATACCTAAATCAGTATGGTGGCTAGTTATAGGTATGGCACTTAATATAACCGGCGCCAGTTTTTTGTGGCCTTTAAATACAATTTTCATGAAGGAAGAACTTCATAAGAGTTTAACAATTGCAGGTATCGTTTTGATGATTAATTCATTTGGAATGGTTGTAGGTAATTTGTTAGGTGGTTCTTTGTTTGATAAACTTGGTGGTTACAAAACGATTTTAATAGGTACATTTACGTGTTTATGTAGTACCACATTACTCAACTTGTTTCATGGCTGGCCATGGTATGCAATTTGGTTAGTACTACTTGGATTTGGTGGCGGAATGATAGTTCCTGCTATTTATGCGATGGCAGGTGCCGTTTGGCCTAATGGAGGAAGACAAACTTTTAATGCTATCTACTTAGCACAAAATATAGGGGTTGCTTTAGGCGCGGCATTAGGAGGTTTTGTGGCTGAATTTAGTTTCAATTATATTTTTATGGCAAACCTCATTATGTATGTACTTTTTGCCATCGTGGCGATTACACAGTTCAATTTAGAGATTAATGCTAAATTTAAACCACAAGATTCGATAGATTTAAAAAGCAAAGAAAATAAAAAACGATTTACTGCTATGATGCTAGTATGTGCAATGTTTGCAATTTGTTGGATTGCATATATTCAATGGGAAACAACGATAGCTTCATTCACACAATCAATTAATATTTCAATGTCTCAATATAGTGTATTATGGACAATCAATGGAATTATGATTTTAGTAGCTCAACCTTTAATAAGACCAATTATTATCTTATTAAAAGGTAATTTAAAACATCAAATGTTTGTAGGTATTTTAATTTTTATGAGTTCTTTCCTAGTGACGAGTTTTGCAAATCACTTTGCTATATTTGTAGTTGGCATGGTCATTTTAACTTTTGGAGAAATGTTTGTTTGGCCTGCAGTACCAACTATAGCAAATCAACTTGCACCAGTTGGAAAGCAAGGGCAATACCAAGGATTTGTTAATTCAGCATCTACAGTGGGTAAAGCATTTGGACCATTTATTGGGGGTATACTTGTAGATACATTTAATATGAGTATGATGTTTATTGGGATGATTATATTATTAAGTTTTGCACTGTTATTTTTAAGTTTCTATGATAAAGTGTTACCCAAGAATTTTAAAAATCAACATCAATCAAGAAGACGACGAAATCAGAATGGTATTTAATTAAAGTAATGATATTTAATTAACTACTTGCATTCATTGACCATATACAATAATATTAAACACGTATAGTATTAAGCATTTAGAGGCTTTTCTACAGAGAGCTAGTGTTGGTGAGAGCTAGTGTTAAGGACTAAATGACTTATTAACATAAACGACATTTAACTAGACATCTCTTACTATTAAAATGAAGTGCGCTAACTGTTAGCGAATAAGGGTGGTAACGCGGCACAGGTCGTCCCTTTCAAATCATTAATAGTAGAGATGTCTTTTTATGAATTAGGAGGAAATGTGTTGAATTATAATCATAAGGAAATTGAAAAAAAGTGGCAGAATTACTGGGAAGAAAATAAGACCTTTAAAACGAATGATAATTTAGGACAAAAGAAATTTTATGCATTAGACATGTTTCCTTATCCATCTGGTGCTGGTTTACACGTAGGTCATCCAGAAGGATATACGGCAACGGATATCATCTCACGATATAAAAGAATGCAAGGTTACAATGTATTACATCCTATGGGGTGGGATGCTTTTGGTTTGCCGGCAGAACAATATGCTTTAGATACTGGTAATGATCCTCGTGAATTTACACAGAAAAATATTCAAACTTTCAAAAGACAAATTCAAGAATTAGGATTTAGTTATGATTGGGATAGAGAAGTGAATACTACAGATCCTGAATATTATAAATGGACGCAGTGGATATTTATTCAGTTGTATAATAAAGGGTTAGCTTATGTTGATGAAGTTGCTGTCAATTGGTGTCCTGCATTAGGTACTGTTTTGTCGAATGAAGAGGTTGTCGATGGGGTATCAGAACGTGGCGGTCATCCTGTTTATCGTAAGCCTATGAAACAATGGGTACTCAAAATTACAGAATATGCTGATAGATTACTAGAAGATTTAGATGAGTTAGATTGGCCTGAATCAATTAAAGACATGCAACGAAACTGGATTGGACGTTCAGAAGGTGCCAAAGTAACATTTAAAATTGAGCAATCTGACCAAAATATTGAAGTGTTTACGACACGACCAGATACAATCTATGGTACTTCTTTCTTAGTTTTAAGCCCAGAACACCCACTTGTGAATGAAATTACGACAAGTGATAAAGAACAAGAAGTCAAATTGTATCAAAATGAAGCATCAAAAAAATCTGATTTAGAACGTACGGACTTAGCTAAAGAAAAAACAGGTGTGTTTACTGGAACATTTGCAATTAATCCGCTCTCTGGCGATAAATTACCTATTTGGATAGCAGATTATGTTTTATCAACTTACGGTACTGGTGCAGTAATGGCTGTGCCTGGACATGATGAGCGAGATCATGAATTTGCTACGAAGTTTAATTTACCAATTATCGAAGTTATAGAGGGTGGCGAAGTTCAAAAATATGCATACACAGGTGAAGGAAAACACATTAATTCTGGAGAATTAGACGGTCTAGAAAATGAAGCGGCAATAAGTAAAGCGATAGAATTGCTTGAATCTAAAGGTGCTGGTGAGAAAAAAGTCAATTATAAATTACGTGATTGGTTATTTAGTAGGCAACGTTATTGGGGAGAACCAATTCCTATTATACATTGGGAAGATGGATCAATGACTACAGTTCCTGAAGATGAATTGCCTTTACTACTTCCTGAAACAGATGAAATTAAGCCATCAGGTACCGGTGAATCTCCACTTGCAAATATAGATGCGTTCGTAAACGTTATCGATGAAAAGACAGGTATGAAGGGGCGCCGAGAAACCAATACAATGCCTCAATGGGCTGGCAGTTGCTGGTACTATTTACGTTACATTGATCCACATAACGAAAAAATGATAGCAGATCCTGAAAAATTAAAGCATTGGCTACCTGTTGATTTATATATTGGAGGCGTGGAACATGCAGTACTTCACTTATTATATGCAAGATTCTGGCATAAAGTGTTATATGACTTAGGTGTTGTACCAACAAAAGAACCATTCCAAAAACTATACAATCAGGGAATGATTTTAGGCGAAGGCAATGAAAAAATGAGTAAGTCTAAAGGTAATGTGATTAATCCAGATGATATTGTTGCATCACATGGTGCTGATACATTACGACTATATGAAATGTTTATGGGACCTTTAGATGCTGCGATCGCATGGAGTGAAAAAGGTTTAGATGGTTCTAGAAGATTCTTAGATCGTGTTTGGAGACTTATCATTACTGATGAAAATTCAATCAATAAAAAAATTGTAGATTCTAACAATCATTCACTTGATAAGGTTTACAATCAAACTGTGAAAAAAGTAACAGAAGATTTTGATACACTTAGTTTTAATACTGCAATCAGTCAATTAATGGTGTTTATTAATGAGTGTTATAAAACCAATGAAGTTTACAAACCTTATATCGAAGGGTTTGTAAAAATGTTATCGCCTATTGCACCACACATTGGTGAAGAATTATGGGATCGATTAGGGCATGAAAATACCATTACTTATCAACCATGGCCAACATTTGATGAAAGTTTATTAGTAGATGATGAAGTTGAAATCGTAGTTCAAGTCAATGGTAAAGTTAGAGCAAAAATCAATATTCCAAAAGATTTATCTAAAGAAGAAATGCAAGACTTAGCCTTGTCTAATGATAATGTTAAAATGAGTATTGAAGGAAAAGAAGTTAAAAAAGTTATTGCTGTACCTCAAAAGCTAGTTAATATAGTTGCTAAATAATATTTTTCTAAAGGAGTGCTATTAAATGGAGTCAATAACAGTAGATGAATTAAAGAAAAAAATATTAGATTCAAATCCAGTTAACATTGTAGATGTTCGCACAAACGAAGAAACTGAAATGGGTGTTATTCCTGGAGCAAAAACAATTCCTATGGATGAAATTCCTGATAATTTAAAAGAATTCAATAAAAATGACACGTATTATATTGTGTGTGCAGCGGGGTCACGCAGTGCTAAAGTAGTTTCATATTTAGAAGAACAAGGTGTTCATGCTGTAAATGTCGAAGGTGGAATGAATGCATGGGGCGATGAAGGTACTGTAATTGATAATATTTAAAGAACTTCGAAGTTGTAGATAACGATATTCTAAATTAAAAATTAATACAAATGAGTTTATAATTTATTCTAGTAAATTCTGGAATTACACTGTAAATCACAAATGTGGTCACTGAGTACGATTAAGATTTTTATTTGAAATCTTAGTCGTACTTTTTTTGATATAAAAATCATTAAATAATTCAATGTGGATCTCAAAAAACAAATTCTGATATCATTTAAAAATATATTAAGATAAATTTTTATACTACTAGATTTAGAATAATATAGATGATAAAATTAAAAAGACTTTAAATAGTTGTGTTTGATTAAATGAGCGATATTGGGATGAGTCATTACTTTAAATATTTTTCAAAGTTCATTAGACATACATCATAAAGAATTTACAACTAGGAGGCCAATTTAATGAATCTATTTAGAAAACAGAAATTTAGTATTAGAAAATTTAATATAGGTATTTTTTCAGCATTAATAGCTACAGTCGCATTTTTAGCTCATCCGGGGCAAGCAACAGCATCAGAACTGGAACCTTCTCAAAATAATGACACTACAGCTCAATCTGATGGAGGGTTAGAAAACACATCTCAGTCTAATCCTATAAGTGAGGAAACCACAAATACATTATCTGGGCAAACAGTACCTTCATCTACTGAAAATAAGCAAACACAAAATGTTCCTAATCATAACGCTCAACCAATTGCAATAAATACTGAAGAAGCTGAATCTGCTCAAACAGCATCTTATACCAATATCAATGAAAATAATGATACGAGTGACGATGGGTTACATGTTAATCAGCCGGCTAAACATCATATTGAAGCCCAATCTGAAGATGTAACAAATCACACGAACTCAAATCATTCAAATTCATCGATTCCAGAAAATAAAGCTACAACAGAATCATCAAGTAAACCTAAAAAAAGAGGGAAAAGATCATTAGATACAAATAGCGGAAATGACACGACAAGTACAACTCAAAATACGGATCCAAATTTAAGTAATACAGGTCCAAATGGCATTAACACTGTAATTACATTTGATGATTTAGGAATTAAGACAAGTACTAATCGCTCTCGACCTGAGGTAAAGGTAGTTGATAGTCTAAATGGCTTTACAATGGTTAATGGTGGTAAGGTCGGTTTATTAAATAGTGTGTTAGAACGTACAAGCGTGTTTGATAGTGCCGATCCGAAAAATTATCAAGCAATAGATAATGTCGTAGCCTTAGGACGTATTAAAGGAAATGATCCGAATGATCATGATGGTTTCAACGGTATAGAAAAAGAATTTTCAGTGAACCCTAATTCTGAGATAATATTTTCATTTAATACAATGACTGCTAAAAACAGAAAAGGTGGAACTCAATTAGTTTTAAGAAATGCAGAAAATAATCAAGAAATTGCTTCAACTGATATTCAAGGAGGCGGCGTATATCGTTTATTCAAGTTACCTGATAACGTACATAGGTTAAAAGTTCAATTTCTACCTATGAACGAAATACACTCAGATTTTAAAAGAATTCAACAGCTACATGATGGGTATAGATACTATTCTTTTATAGATACAATTGGTGTTAATTCTGGTTCACATCTATATGTGAAATCAAGACAAGTTAACAAAAATGTAAAGAATGGTAAAGAATTTGAAGTTAATACTCGTATAGAGAATAATGGTAACTTCGCTGCTGCTATAGGTCAAAATGAACTTACTTATAAAGTAACACTACCAGAAAATTTCGAATACGTTGATAATTCAACTGAAGTTTCATTTGTTAACGGGAATGTGCCTAATTCTACGGTAAATCCGTTTTCAGTTAATTTCGATAGACAAAATCATACTTTAACGTTTAGTAGTAATGGTTTAAATTTAGGAAGAAGTGCTCAGGATGTTGCTAGATTCTTGCCCAATAAAATACTAAATATTAGATACAAGCTTAGACCTGTCAACATCTCAACGCCACGTGAAGTGACTTTCAATGAAGCAATTAAATATAAGACATTTTCTGAATATTACATTAACACTAATGACAATACTGTTACTGGTCAACAAACACCTTTCAGTATTAATGTCATCATGAATAAAGACGATTTATCAGAACAGGTCAATAAGGATATCATCCCATCGAACTATACACTTGCTTCTTATAATAAATATAATAAGTTGAAAGAACGTGCTCAGACTGTTCTGGATGAAGAAACAAACAATACACCTTTTAACCAAAGATACTCTCAAACTCAAATTGATGATTTGTTACACGAATTACAAACAACACTAATAAATCGTGTGAGTGCTTCGAGAGAAATTAATGATAAAGCTCAAGAAATGACTGATGCTGTATATGATAGTACAGAATTAACTACTGAAGAAAAAGATACATTAGTTGATCAAATTGAAAATCATAAAAATGAAATTTCTAATAACATTGATGATGAACTTACAGATGATGGTGTTGAAAGAGTCAAAGAGGCTGGATTACATACTCTAGAAAGTGATACTCCACATCCAGTAACAAAACCAAATGCACGACAAGTTGTGAATAACAGAGCAGATCAACAAAAGACGCTTATACGTAACAATCATGAGGCAACTACCGAAGAACAAAATGAAGCGATTAGACAAGTTGAGGCACATTCATCTGATGCTATCGCCAAAATAGGTGAGGCAGAAACAGATACCACTGTAAATGAAGCTAGAGACAATGGTACGAAATTAATAGCTACAGATGTTCCAAATCCAACTAAAAAAGCAGAAGCTAGAGCGGCAGTTACCAACAGTGCAAATTCAAAAATTAAGGATATCAACAATAATACACAAGCAACATTAGACGAGAGAAATGATGCTATCGCACTTGTTAATAGATCAAAAGATGAAGCAATTCAAAATATTAACACTGCACAAGGTAATGATGATGTCACTGAAGCACAAAATAATGGAACGAATACGATACAACAAGTACCATTAACTCCAGTGAAAAGACAAAATGCAATAGCAACTATCAATGCTAAAGCGGATGAACAAAAACGTTTAATTCAAGCAAACAATAATGCAACGACTGAAGAAAAAGCTGATGCAGAGCGTAAAGTTAATGAAGCAGTCATAACTGCAAATCAAAATATTACCAATGCAACTACTAATAGAGATGTTGATCAAGCACAAACAACTGGAAGTGGTATCATATCTGCTATTAGTCCTGCAACGAAGATTAAAGAGGATGCACGTGCAGCAGTAGAAGCTAAAGCTATTGCACAAAATCAACAAATTAATTCAAATAATATGGCAACAACTGAAGAAAAGGAGGATGCATTAAATCAAGTAGAAGCACATAAGCAGGCCGCAATAGCAACTATCAATCAAGCGCAGTCAACTCAGCAAGTTTCTGAAGCTAAGAATAATGGCATAAATACTATTAATCAAGATCAACCTAACGCAGTTAAGAAAAATAATACAAAAACAATATTAGAACAAAAAGGAAACGAGAAAAAGTCAGCAATAGCTCAAACACCTGATGCTACCACTGAAGAGAAACAAGAAGCTGTCAGTGCTGTTTCGCAAGCTGTTACCAATGGCATTACCCATATCAACCAAGCAAATTCTAATGATGATGTTGATCAAGAACTTAGTAATGCAGAACAAATTATTACTCATACTAATGTCAATGTTCAAAAAAAACCTCAAGCCAGACAAGCATTGATTGCTAAAACAAATGAAAGGCAGAGTACGATTAATACTGACAATGAAGGCACTATAGAAGAAAAACAAAAAGCAATTCAAAGTTTGAATGATGCTAAAAATTTAGCTGATGAACAAATTACACAGGCTGCTTCTAATCAAAATGTCGACAACGCCTTAAATATAGGTATAAGTAATATCAGTAAAATACAGACTAATTTCACTAAAAAGCAACAAGCTAGAGACCAAGTAAATCAAAAGTTCCAAGAAAAAGAAGCTGAGTTAAATTCAACACCTCATGCAACTCAAGATGAAAAACAAGATGCGTTAACTAGATTAACACAAGCAAAGGAAACTGCACTCAACGACATAAATCAAGCACAAACAAATCAAAATGTGGATACAGCACTTACTAGTGGAATTCAAAATATTCAAAATACACAAGTTAATGTTAGGAAAAAGCAAGAAGCCAAAACTACGATTAATGATATTGTTCAACAACATAAACAAAGTATACAAAATAATGATGATGCTACAACTGAAGAGAAGGAAGTCGCAAATAATTTAGTTAATGCATCACAGCAAAATGTAATTAGTAAGATTGATAATGCTACAACGAATAATCAAATTGATGGTATTGTGAGTGATGGTAGACAAAGCATAAATGCAATTACACCTGATACATCAATTAAAAGAAATGCTAAAAATGATATTGATATTAAAGCAGCTGATAAGAAAATAAAAATTCAAAGAATAAATGATGCTACAGATGAAGAAATTCAAGAAGCGAATCGTAAAATTGAAGAAGCTAAGATTGAAGCAAAAGATAATATTCAACGCAATAGTACTAGAGATCAAGTAAATGAAGCGAAAACTAATGGAATAAATAAAATAGAAAATATAACACCAGCAACTACTGTGAAATCTGAAGCTAGACAAGCAGTACAGAATAAAGCAAATGAACAGATTAATCATATTCAAAACACGCCTGATGCAACTAATGAAGAAAAACAAGAGGCAATAAATAGAGTAAGTGCTGAATTAGCAAGAGTTCAAGCACAAATAAATGCAGAACATACAACCCAAGGTGTCAAAACTATCAAAGACGACGCGATAACTTCTTTATCTCGAATTAATGCACAAGTTGTTGAGAAAGAGTCTGCAAGAAATGCAATCGAACAAAAGGCAACACAACAAACGCAATTTATTAATAATAATGATAATGCTACAGATGAAGAAAAAGAGGTCGCCAACAATTTAGTTATCGCTACAAAACAAAAATCATTAGATAATATTAACTCCTTATCTTCAAATAATGATGTTGAAAATGCTAAAGTAGCAGGAATAAATGAAATAGCTAACGTTTTACCAGCAACCGCTGTTAAGTCAAAAGCAAAAAAAGATATTGATCAAAAACTCGCGCAACAGATTAATCAAATTCAAACGCATCAAACTGCTACAACTGAGGAAAAAGAAGCGGCTATTCAATTGGCAAATCAAAAATCAAATGAAGCAAGAACAGCAATTCAAAATGAACATAGTAACAATGGTGTCGCACAAGCTAAATCTAACGGCATTCATGAAATTGAATTAGTTATGCCAGATGCGCACAAAAAATCTGATGCTAAACAAAGTATCGATAATAAATATAATGAGCAAAGTAATACTATCAACACTACACCAGATGCAACAGATGAAGAAAAGCAAAAAGCATTAGATAAATTAAAAATAGCTAAAGATGCAGGATACAACAAAGTTGATCAAGCGCAAACAAACCAACAAGTATCTGATGCAAAAACTGAGGCTATAGATACGATAACTAATATTCAAGCAAATGTTGCAAAAAAACCATCCGCTCGAGTGGAATTAGATTCAAAGTTTGAGGATTTAAAGCGTCAAATCAATGCAACGCCCAATGCTACAGAAGAAGAAAAACAAGATGCAATTCAAAGATTGAATGGTAAAAGAGATGAAGTTAAGAATCTAATAAATCAAGATAGACGTGACAATGAAGTTGAACAGCACAAAAATATTGGACTTCAAGAATTAGAAACGATTCATGCTAATCCAACTAGAAAATCTGATGCGCTCCAAGAGTTACAAACTAAATTTATTTCACAAACAGAGTTAATTAATAATAACAAAGATGCAACTAATGAAGAAAAAGATGAAGCCAAACGACTTCTTGAGATTAGTAAAAATAAAACTATAACAAATATCAATCAAGCGCAAACTAATAATCAAGTTGATAATGCTAAAGATAACGGCATGAATGAGATTGCTACCATAATACCAGCAACAACAATTAAAACAGATGCAAAAACGGCTATTGATAAAAAAGCTGAGCAACAAGTTACAATCATCAATGGTAACAACGATGCAACAGATGAAGAAAAAGCAGAGGCTAGAAAGCTGGTTGAAAAAGCGAAAATTGAAGCCAAATCTAATATTACAAATAGTGATACTGAAAGGGAAGTCAATGGTGCTAAAACCAATGGGTTAGAAAAAATAAACAATATTCAACCATCAACTCAAACTAAAACAAATGCTAAGCAAGAAATAAATGACAAAGCTCAAGAACAATTAATCCAAATTAATAACACGCCTGATGCAACCGAAGAAGAAAAGCAAGAGGCAACAAATAGAGTCAATGCTGGATTAGCACAAGCAATACAAAATATTAATAATGCACATAGTACTCAAGAAGTAAATGAATCTAAAACAAATAGTATTGCTACAATCAAGAGTGTACAACCCAATGTGATCAAAAAACCGACTGCTATAAATAGTTTGACTCAAGAAGCTAATAATCAAAAGACGTTAATAGGTAATGATGGTAATGCTACTGATGATGAAAAAGAGGCTGCAAAGCAATTAGTGACCCAAAAATTAAATGAACAAATTCAAAAAATTCATGAAAGTACACAAGATAATCAAGTTGATAACGTAAAAGCACAAGCTATCACTGCAATTAAATTGATTAATGCAAATGCACATAAAAGACAAGATGCCATTAATATTTTGACTAATCTAGCTGAAAGTAAAAAATCAGATATAAGAGCCAATCAAGATGCAACTACTGAAGAGAAAAATACGGCAATACAATCTATAGATGATACGTTAGCACAAGCACGTAACAATATTAATGGTGCAAATACAAATGCGTTAGTGGATGAGAATTTAGAAGATGGTAAGCAAAAGTTACAACGTATTGTGTTGTCAACTCAAACTAAAACACAAGCTAAAGCAGACATTGCTCAAGCAATAGGTCAACAAAGGTCGACAATAGACCAGAATCAAAATGCTACAACAGAAGAAAAACAAGAAGCCCTTGAGAGACTTAATCAAGAAACAAATGGAGTCAATGATAGAATACAAGCAGCTTTAGCAAATCAAAATGTTACAGACGAAAAAAATAATATATTAGAAACAATAAGAAATGTTGAACCTATTGTAATTGTAAAACCAAAGGCTAATGAAATAATTAGAAAAAAAGCTGCGGAACAAACGACTTTAATAAATCAAAATCAAGATGCGACACTAGAAGAAAAACAAATAGCACTTGGCAAATTAGAAGAAGTAAAGAATGAAGCGTTAAATCAAGTATCACAGGCACACTCAAATAATGATGTGAAAATTGCGGAAAATAATGGAATTGCTAAAATTTCTGAGGTCCATCCTGAGACTATAATTAAACGTAATGCTAAACAAGAAATTGAACAAGATGCGCAAAGTCAAATTGATACTATCAATGCAAATAATAAATCAACTAATGAAGAAAAATCAGCCGCTATAGATAGAGTTAATGTAGCTAAAATTGATGCTATTAACAATATTACTAATGCTACAACTACACAATTAGTTAATGATGCTAAAAATAGTGGTAACACGAGTATTAGCCAAATATTACCAAGTACAGCAGTCAAAACTAATGCATTAGCAGCTCTAGCTAGCGAAGCTAAAAATAAAAACGCTATAATAGATCAAACACCAAATGCGACAGCAGAAGAAAAAGAAGAAGCAAATAATAAAGTTGATCGTCTTCAAGAAGAAGCAGATGCTAATATCCTAAAAGCGCACACTACTGATGAAGTTAATAATATTAAAAATCAAGCTGTTCAAAATATTAACGCTGTTCAAGTTGAAGTTATCAAGAAACAAAACGTTAAAAACCAATTAAATCAATTCATTGATAATCAAAAGAAAATTATTGAAAATACGCCTGATGCAACACTAGAAGAAAAAGCTGAAGCTAATAGATTGCTTCAAAATGTACTAACTTCCACATCAGATGAAATTGCTAATGTAGATCATAACAACGAGGTTGATCAAGCTTTAGATAAAGCTAGACCAAAAATCGAGGAAATTGTACCACAAGTTAGTAAGAAACGAGATGTTTTAAATGCAATCCAAGAAGCATTTAATTCACAAACTCAAGAAATACAAGAGAACCAAGAAGCTACGAATGAAGAAAAAACTGAAGCATTAAATAAAATAAACCAATTACTTAATCAGGCTAAAGTAAATATTGATCAAGCACAGTCAAATAAAGATGTAGATAGTGCGAAAACACGTAGTATTCAAGATATAGAGCAAATTCAACCACATCCACAAACAAAAGCAACCGGGCGTCACAGATTAAATGAAAAAGCTAACCAACAACAAAGTACTATTGCAACTCATCCTAATTCAACAATTGAAGAAAGACAGGAAGCAAGTGCAAAACTACAAGAAGTTCTTAAAAAAGCCATAGCTAAAATAGATAAAGGTCAAACCAATGATGATGTAGAAAAGACTGTAGTAAACGGAATAGCTGAAATTGAAAATATATTACCTGCTACTACAGTTAAAGATAAAGCTAAAGCTGATGTAAATGCTGAAAAAGAGCAGAAAAACCTACAAATTAATAGTAATGATGAAGCAACGACTGAAGAAAAATTAGTTGCTAGTGACAATTTAAATCACGTTGTCGAGACAACAAATCAAGCTATTGAGGATGCACCAGATACCAACCAAGTGAATGTAGAAAAGAACAAAGGTATAGGTACAATTAGAGATATTCAACCACTTGTAGTTAAAAAACCTACTGCCAAATCTAAAATTGAAAGCGCAGTAGAAAAAAAGAAAACTGAAATTAATCAAACACAAAATGCAACTCATGATGAAGTAAGAGAGGGTTTAAATCAGTTAAATCAAATTCATGAAAAAGCCAAAAATGATGTAAATCAATCTCAAACTAATCAGCAAGTTGAAAATGCTGAGCAAAATAGTTTAGATCAAATCAATAACTTCAGACCAGATTTTAGTAAAAAACGTAATGCAGTAGCTGAAATTGTTAAAGCGCAACAAAACAAAATTGATGAAATAGAGCAAGAATTTAGTGCTACACAAGAGGAAAAAGACAATGCTTTACAACATTTAGATGAACAGGTTAAAGAAATCATTAATTCTATAAATCAAGCTAATACAGATAATGAAGTAGATAATGCTAAAACTTCTGGGTTGAATAACATAACTGAATACAGACCAGAATATAATAAAAAGAAAAATGCTATATTAAAATTATATGATGTTTCAGATACTCAAGAAGCTATAATTAATGGTTATCCTGATGCAACTGAAGATGAACTTCAAGAAGCTAATAGTAAGTTAAATAAAATACTTTTAGATGCAAAAAAACAAATTGGTCTTGCGCACACAAATAATGAAGTTGATGATATTTATAATGAAGTTTCCCAAAAAATGAAAACTATTTTACCACGTGTAGATACAAAAGCGGTAGCACGTTCTGTACTTAATGCACTTGCTAAACAATTGATTAAAACTTTTGAAAATACTGCAGATGTTACTCACGAGGAACGTAATGATGCGATTAATCATGTAAAAGAACAATTATCTTTAGTATTCAATGCCATTGAAAAAGACCGAAAAGATATACAAGTTGCGCAAGATGAATTATTTGGATTAAATGAATTAAATAGTATATTTATCAACATAACTCAAAAGCCAACTGCCAGAAAAGCAATTAGTGGTATGGCGAGTCAATTAAACAACTCTATCAATAATACGCCATATGCTACAGAAGAAGAACGACAAATTGCACTGAATAAAGTTAAGGCGATTGTTGATGATGCAAATGAAAAAATACGAGAAGCTAACACTGATAGCGAAGTACTTGGAACAAAATCAAACGCAATAACATTGTTACAAGCAATCAGTGCGGATGTACAAGTTAAACCACAAGCATTTGAAGAAATCAATGCACAAGCTGAAATTCAAAGAGAACGAATTAATGGAAATAGTGATGCGACAAGAGAAGAAAAAGAAGAAGCTTTAAAACAAGTTGATACATTAGTAAATCATTCATTTATTACAATTAATAATGTTAATAAAAATCAAGAAGTTTATGATACTAAAGACAAAACGATTGAAGCTATTCATAAAATCAAACCAATATCAACTATCAAACCACAAGCATTAAATGAAATCACTATTCAACTAGACACTCAACGTGATTTAATAAAGAATAATAAAGAGTCTACAGTTGAAGAAAAAGCCTCGGCTATCGATAAATTAATTAAAACTGCAGCAAGAATAGCCGAAGCAATAGATAAAGCTCAAACAAATGAAGAAGTTAAAAATATTAAAAAACAAAGTATTGATGAAATTTCTAAAATACTACCTGTTATTGAAATTAAATCAGCTGCAAGAAATGAAATTCATCAAAAAGCAGAAGTTATTCGCGGATTAATTAATGATAATGAAGAAGCGACTAAAGAAGAAAAAGATATCGCATTAAATCAATTAGACACAACTCTAACACAAGCAAATGTTTCAATTGACCAAGCATTAACAAATGAAGCTGTTAATAGAGCTAAAGAAATAGCAAATTCTGAAATTAATAAAATTTCTGTCATTGCCATTAAAAAGCCTGAAGCTATAGCAGAAATTCAAGAACTAGCAGATAAAAAATTAAATAAATTTAAACAAAGTCAAGAAGCTACTATTGAAGAAAAGCAATCAGCTATCAATGAATTAGAACAAGCTTTAAAATCAGCTATTAATCATATTCATCAATCTCAAAATAATGAATCAGTGAGCGCTGCATTAAAAGAAAGTATATCTTTAATAGACTCGATTGAAATTCAAGCACATAAAAAATTAGAAGCTAAAGCATACATTGATGGATATAGTGACGATAAAATTAATGACATATCTTCTAGAGCGACTAACGAAGAAAAACAAATATTTGTAAGTAAACTTAAAGCATTAATCAATCGTACACATAAACAGATTGACGAAGCTGAAACATTTGTTTCAGTTGAAACAATTGTCCGAAACTTTAAAGTTGAAGCGGATAAATTAAACTCAATTGTACGTAAAAAAGCTAAAGCATCGAAGGAAATTGAATTAGAAGCAGACCATGTAAAGCAAATGATAAATGCAAATTTAAGTGCTAGTACTAGAGTGAAACAAAATGCTCGTACATTGATAAATGAAATTGTTAGTAACGCTTTAAGTCAACTTAATAAAGTAACCACAAATAAAGAAGTTGATGAAATAGTTAACGAAACGATTGAAAAACTTAAGTCAATACAAATAAGAGAAGATAAAATATTGAGTAGTCAACGTTCATCAACATCTATGACGGAAAAATCTAATCAATGTTATAGTTCCGAGAATAATACAATTAAATCTCTACCAGAGGCAGGAAATGCTGATAAATCACTACCATTAGCAGGAGTTACTTTAATATCTGGTTTAGCAATCATGTCCTCACGTAAAAAGAAAAAAGATAAAAAAGTAAATGACTAAATTTATAAATCACAAAACCGGAGATATCAATTGATAAACTCCCTTCAAAGTAGACATTAATATAAT
>OJTH01000054.1_pt1 | contig 18140 bp, 17 predicted proteins | sample 1599661 | NCBI WGS metagenome assembly OJTH01 (sample SAMN04436666, study PRJEB24849) | human gut metagenome | biome: human gut; feature: NICU; material: stool | host: Homo sapiens | place: USA: Saint Louis, MO | collected 2010-06-02 | reverse complement strand
CCTCGATCTTCTCCGACAGCGGAAAGCTGACCGGATAGTCCAGCGAACAGAACTGCCGGATCTGCGCCGCGTCCCCCGGCTCCTGCGCACCGAACTGGTTGCACGGGAAGCCGATCACCACCAGGCCGCGTTCGCGGTAGTCCTGCCACAGCTGTTCCAGCCCGGTGTACTGCGGGGTGAACCCACAGCGGCTGGCAACGTTCACCAGCAGCAACGGGTGGCCCTGATAACGGGCCAGCGCCTGCGGCTGGCCGTCGAGGTCACGGAAGCTGAAATCGTAGGCGCTGGTCATGAGGGCGGGCCGTGGGCGGTGAATGCATGGTACCCGCGCCCGGAGCCGGCAACATGCCTTTTGACACAAGTGCGGGCGCCGCCGGCCGGGTTACCCTCGGGCCCTTGTTTGCCTTACCGGAGTTCCTGCCTTGACCACCCGCCTTGCCCTTGCCGTGGCCATGTCCCTCGGCCTTGCCCTGCCCGCCTTCTCGGCCGGCGCCGTCACCCCGGCTGCCAGCACCCATGCCCAGCAGGCCAATCCGTTCTTTGCCGAAAGCCCGCTGCCCCTGCATTATCCGCAGTTCGACAGGATCAAGGACAGCGACTTCGCCCCGGCCTTCGACGCCGGCATGGCGCAGCAGCTGAAGGAAGTGGAGGCCATCGCCAACAACAAGGCCAAGCCGACCTTCGACAACACCATCATCGCCCTGGAAAAGAGCGGTGACATCCTCGACCGTGCGACCACCGTGTTCTTCAGCCTGGTCGGTGCCGATACCAATGACACCCGCAAGAAGCTGCAGGCCGACTACTCGGCGAAGTTCGCCGCGCACAGCGATGCGATCGCGCTGAACGGCAAGCTGTTCGCCCGCATCCAGGCGCTGTACGACACCCGCGGCCAGCTGGGCCTGGACGCCGAAGGCGTACGCCTGGTCGAGAAGTACTACGACAACTACGTGCGCGCCGGTGCCAAGCTGTCCGAAGCCGACAAGGCCAAGCTGAAGGAGATGAACGCCGAGCTGGCCAACCTGGGTACCAAGTTCAGCCAGAACGTGCAGTCGGAAGTGAACGCTTCGGCGATCACCGTCGACGACGTCAAGGAGCTGGACGGCCTGTCCAAGGAGCAGATCGCCGCCGCCGCCGAAGCTGCCAAGGCCCGCGGCCAGGACGGCAAGTACGTGATCACCCTGCTCAACACCACCGGCCAGCCGCCGCTGACCAACCTGGCCAACCGCGCCCTGCGCCAGAAGATCTACGAAGCGTCGGTCAGCCGTGGCAGCCGTGGCGGTGAGTTCGACAACACCGCGCTGGTCTCGCGCATCATGCAGCTGCGTGCCGACAAGGCCAAGCTGATGGGCTTCCCGAACTTCGCGGCCTACAACCTGACCAACCAGACCGCGAAGACCCCCGAAGCGGTCAACGCGATGCTGGGCAAGCTGGCTCCGGCCGCCGTGGCCAACGCCAAGCGCGAAGCTGCCGACCTGCAGGCGATGATCGACCAGGAACAGAAGGCGGCCGGCAAGCCGACGTTCAAGCTGGAACCGTGGGACTGGGCCTTCTACAGCGAGAAGGTGCGCCAGGCCAAGTACAACTTCGACGAGTCGCAGCTGAAGCCGTACTTCGAAATGAAGAACGTGCTGGAGAACGGCGTGTTCCATGCCGCCAACCTGGAATTCGGCCTGACCTTCAAGCAGCGCACCGACCTGCCGGTCTATCACGAAGACGTCACCGTCTACGACGTGTTCGATGCCGACGGCAGCCAGCTGGCGATCTTCATCTTCGACCCGTATGCACGCGCCTCCAAGCGCGGTGGTGCGTGGATGAACTCCTACGTCTCGCAGTCCAAGCTGACCGGCTTCAAGCCGGTGGTCGCCAACCACCTGAACATCCCGAAGCCGCCGGCCGGCCAGCCGACCCTGCTGACCTGGGATGAGGTGAACACCACCTTCCACGAGTTCGGCCACGCCCTGCACGGCATGTTCTCCAACGTGAAGTACCCGTACTTCTCGGGCACCTCGGTGCCGCGTGACTTCGTCGAGTTCCCCTCTCAGGTCAACGAGATGTGGGCTGACAACCCGGTCATCCTGAAGAACTACGCCAAGCACTACCAGAACGGTTCGGCGATGCCGCAGGCGCTGCTGGACAAGGTGCTGGCGGCGGCCAAGTTCAATCAGGGCTTCGCCACCACCGAGTACCTGGGTGCGGCCATGCTGGATCAGCGCTGGCACCAGATCGGCCCGGACCAGGTGCCGGCAGCCAAGGACGTGATGGCCTTCGAGCGCGCCGCACTGGAGAAGGACGGCATCTACTACGCTCCGGTTCCGCCGCGTTACAGGACCCCGTACTTCAGTCACATCATGGGCGGCTATTCGGCCGGCTACTACGCCTACATCTGGTCGGAAGTGCTTGATGCCAACACCCAGAAGTGGTTCAAGGACAATGGCGGCCTGAGCCGCAAGAACGGCGACCACTTCCGTGCCACCCTGCTGTCCAAGGGCGGCAGCGTCGACGCGATGCAGCTGTTCCGCGATTTCGCCGGCCACGAGCCGCAGATCGAACCGCTGCTGGAAAAGCGTGGCCTGACCGGCGCCGGCAACTGATCGCCTGCGCGCTAGCGTGAAACGAAAACCGCCCGGGAGACCGGGCGGTTTTTTTGTTGTGGTTGGGGTCAGAGCCCTTTTCTGTGAAAAGGGATCTGACCCCGGGGTCTCCGACCCCGCGCTGGCTTCATCGCGGCGCCACGTACCCGCCCGGCACGCCTTCCGGCGACAGCACCAGCTGCCACAGCTGCGCATGCCGGCAGCGGAAGGTGGCCATCGACCCGGCCAGGTAGAAGCGCCACATTCGCCGGAAGTGCTCGTCGTAGTGCGCATCCAGCCGCGGCCACGCTGCTTCCACGTTGCGCCGCCATGCCTGCAGGGTCAGGTCGTAGTCGGTGCCGAAGTTGTGCCAGTCTTCCAGCACGAAACGGCCTTCGAACGCCCGGGTGATCTGCGCCGCCGACGGCAGCATTGAGTTGGGAAAGATGTAGCGCGCGATCCACGGATCGGTGCGATGCCGGGAGATGTTGGTGCCGATGGTGTGCAACAGCAGCAGGCCGCGCGGCGACAGGCAACGCTTGGCCACCTCGAAAAAGCCCGCGTAGTTCTTGTCACCGACGTGCTCGAACATGCCGATCGAGAAAATCGCATCGAACGGTTCGTCCAGCTCGCGGTAGTCCTGCAATCGGATCTCGATCGGCAGGCCCGCGCACAGGTTCCGCGCGAACTCGGCCTGCTCCTGCGAAATCGTCACGCCGACGCCACTCACACCGTAGCGCTCAGCGGCGAACTTCAGCGCTTCGCCCCAACCGCAGCCAATGTCCAGCACGCGCTGGCCCGGGCGCAGGCCCAGCTTTCGGCAGACCAGGTCGAGCTTGGCTTCCTGTGCGGCGTCGAGATCATCGGCGTTGCGCCAATAGCCGCAGCTGTAGACCAGGCGCTGGCCGAGCATGGCCTGGTAGAGATCGTTGCCCAGGTCGTAATGACGGCGCCCGACCTCGTAGCTGCCCTGCCCCGCCTGCAGGTTGAACAGGCGCGCCTTCAGCGCATCGGCCACTTCGCGCCAGCCGTGCACCCGTTCATCCAGGTGCGCCTGCATCAGGTGGGCGAGGAATTCATCCAGGACGTTCGCATCCCACCACCCTTCCATGTAGCTCTCGCCCAGGCCGAGCGAGCCTTGGCCCATGACCCGCGCGAAGAAGCGCGGGTCATGCACCTGGATGTCCTGAGGCTGGGTACCGCCGATGCGGACCCCGGCTTCGTGGAGCAGGCCGGCGACCCGCTCCTGCAACCCTGTATCCACGTCACCTCCTCGACTGCGGTCAACCGCGTGCGAACAGCTCCACGTAGTCCTTGGCCACGTGCGGCAACAGCACCGCCGCCGGTACATCGGCGGTCTGGGTGCCGTCCGAGTATGGACCCACCTGGTACGGAGGGAAAACAAAGCGCAGCGCGGTGATCTGCCCCTTGTCGTCGGTCAGTGGCTGGAACTGGCTGAAATTGTCGGCCTGCGGGCCAGTACCGTCGGCGATCATGCGCGATGCGTTGCGCAGCGATTCCTGCAGTTGGGCCGGGTCCATGTCCTCGCCGCTGAGCCGCGTGGCCACGCGTTCGCGCAGCTGGTCGGCGACGAACTCACTGATCACTTTCCAGCCCTTGGCATCGGCCACCAGCTTGTCGGCGCTGAGCATCTGCTGCTGCTGCGGCAGCCACACGAAGCGCGCCACCAGCGGTTCGCCATGGGCGCCACCGGTATAGCGGCTGCCATCAGCACTGACCACCACCAGCTGCGGCGTTTCCAGCAGCTTCTCGAAGCTCAGCGACAGCTCGTAGGGCATGGTCGGCTTGTCGTTGCCCAGCCCGTCCAGCGCCTGCTGCAGGTCGCTGCGTGCGCTGGTGGCATAGCTCTGCAGCGCGCGCGCCAGGCCGGGGTAGCGGTCGATACCCGCCGGGTAGCTGATGCCCACCACCTCACGCTCGTTGTTTTCGATCACGTCGCGCAGGTCCAGCGGCGCTTCCGTGGCTGGCGTCTCGCCGGCGGCGGTGGCTTCGGCGGCGGGTGCCGCGTCGGTCACCGGCGTCGGCTCGCTTTCACGCTGGCAACCGGCCAGCAACAGCACGCCCACCACGCCGGCCAGCACGCTGACGTGCAGTGGCCGGTTGTCTCCAATCTTCATCGGGATCCCCTGTTCATGTTTGTACATCATCGCCTGCCATGGCTGAAGCGTGGCCCGCTGGCACTCAGCCAACGAGCAGGTCGTGGTACTCCTCGTGCCGCTGCAGGAAAGCCTCGGCGTAGGAACATGCCGGCACCACCTTGTACTTCTGCTCGCGGGCGAAACGCAGTGCCACGCGGGTCAGCTCACCGGCGATGCCACGGCCGGCGATCGGCTCGGGCACCTCGGTGTGGGTGATCACCATGCGCTTGCGCTTGATCTGGTAGTCCAGCACCGCCAGCTGTCCTCGCACACGGGCGGTGAAGCGGTGGTTGGCCAGGTCGTGTTCGACCTCGTAGGCCAGACCGGGGGGCGTGACCGAAGCCATGGAACTGTCTCCTGCGGCGACTGCGTGGATGGTGCGCAGCCGGGCGCCATGATCGCGTGAAGCCTGAACAGGGGCAAGTCCAGTCCATTCACGTCAGTTTTCGCCCTCAAGCTGGAGGGTCGCCGGCCGCTATCGCCTATGGCGGGGTACGGCCAGGCTGGCACGACCCTTGCGACCGTTGATCATGCGCACCACCGTGGAGGCTCCCATGCACGCCAGCGATTCCCATTCCGATACCGACCGCGCCCTGCTGGAGGGCCTGCTGCAACTGGCGGTGGAAGGGCAGACCGAGGATCAGGATTTCCAGCGCATCGGCGAGGAAGTATTCGCCCGCCTGCTGGATACCTACGGCCACACGACCCAGGCCTGAAACCGGATACGCCGGGGCCGGATCCACAGGATCCGACCCCGGCACGCTTCAGCCGCCCAGGCGGAAGGTCGGGTTGGAGAGTTCGCGCAGGAAGTGGTTGAAGATGCTCGGCTGCATGGCCAGCATGAAGATCACGCCGAACGCCGCACCTGCCAGGTGCGCGCTGTGGTTGATGCGGTCGCCGCCGCGCTTGTCCATCCAGATGCTGTAGCCGACGTAGAACGCGGCATAGATGATCGCCGGTGCCGGGATGAAGAACACCAGGATGATCGACCACGGCTTGATCAGGATGAAGGCGAACAGCACCGCCGACACCGCACCGGATGCCCCCAGGCTGAGGTAGTTCGGGTTCTTCTGGTTCTTCAGGTAGCTGGGCAGGATCGAGACCAGCAGCGCGCCGATGTAGAACGCCGGGTAGGTCAGGTAGCTGCCGGTCAGCTGCACCATCACGCTCTCGATGAATCCCCCGAAGAAGAACAGGGTGATCATGTTGAAGATCAGGTGCGACCAGTCGGCGTGGATGAAGCCATAGGTCACCAGCCGGTCGTACTGGCGATGGCGGTCGACGGCCGGCGGCCACAGGATCAGGCGATCGGCCAGCTTGCGGTTGTTGAACGCCATCCACGACAGGATGGCGGTGATGGCGATCAACAGCAGATTGATGGGGGTCATGTCAGGCTCAGGCGCTACGGTAGTTGTCGACCATACGATAGCGTTTCGCGTACCAACCGAAGGCCAACGCCGCGACGAAGGCGAAACCGGCGAAGAAGAACATCAGGAACGCCGCTTCGCTCAGGCCCGTACTGGCAATCCTGTGGGTCACGGCATCGTTGCGCACGGCAGCGTTCGACAGCAGCACCCACAGGTTGCCGATGGTGGTGGTCAGGTTCCAGAAGCTCATCACCACACCCTTCATCGCCTGTGGCGCCTGGCTGTAGGCGAACTCCAGGCCGGTGGCCGAGACCAGCACCTCACCGAAGGTCAGCAGCGCATACGGCAGCATCTGCCAGAAGATCGACATGGCGTTGCCGCCGTCCATCACCACCTGGATGCCGCCGACCACGATCCAGGCCAGGCCGCTGAAGGCGATGCCGGCGGTCATGCGGCGCAGCGCGGTCGGCTCAAAGCCGAAGCGGCGCAGGGCCGGGTACAGCACCAGGTTGTTGAACGGAATCAGGATCATCACCAGCAGCGGGTTCAGCGCCTGCATCTGCGAGGCGGTGAACCAGCTCGGCATCTGCATCTGCTGGCCCTGCAGGACCCAGGTCGAGGCCTTCTGGTCGAACAGCGAGAAGAACGGCGTGGTCAGCGCGAAGATCACCAGCACGCGCAGCACCGAGCGCACGCCTTCCACGGCTTCGGCCGGATGCTGGCCACGGGCGCGGTCCAGCTGCAACCAAGTGCCGCCACCGATGCCGGCGAGGATGGCCACCAGCGCCAGGCACAGGCAGATCACGATGCCCAGCGAGCCGACCAGGCCGAACGAGGCCGCCGCCAGCGCCAGGCCGAGCACGGCGATCACCAGGCCCGGACGGCCCTGGCCGGCCACGCGCGTGGTCAGCGCGGTACGCACCACGTTGGCGAACGAATGCGGATCCTTCGGCGGCAGCGGCACCAGCACGTAGCGCTTGCGGCCCAGCCAGAACACGAAGGTAGCAATGAACATCAGGATGCCCGGGATACCGAACGCCCACTGCGGCCCCCAGTTCTTCAGTGCCAGCGGGATCAGCAGCGAGGCGAACAGCGAGCCGAAGTTGATGATCCAGTAGAAGGCGTCGAAGACGATCTTGGCCAGGTGCTTGTTGCTCTGGTCGAACTGGTCGCCCATGAACGAGGCCACCAGCGGCTTGATGCCACCGGCACCCAGCGCGATCAGGCCCAGGCCGAGGAAGAAGCCCTCGCGGCTGTTCTCGAACAGCGCCAGGCACAGGTGGCCGGCGCAGTAGACCAGGCTGAACCAGAGGATCGTGTGGTACTTGCCGAAGAACCTGTCGGCCAGCCAGCCACCGAGCAGCGGGAAGAAATACACGCCGATCATGAAGCTGTGCATGATGTCCTTGGCTTCACCGGCACGGCCTTCCGCAGTGATTTCCTGCAGCAGCAGCGAGGTGATCAGGAACTGCACCAGGATGTTGCGCATCCCGTAGAAACTGAACCGTTCGCAGGCCTCATTGCCGATGATGTACGGAATCTGGCGCGGCATCTTTCCTTGGCCGGCGATGGGGGCGACTGCGTCGTGGCTCATCCTGTAAGGCATTCCTGCAAAGCGAAAGGCGCAAGGTTACCGGAACCGGGGCTTGCGAAGCACGCTGCAGGGCTGCATGACAACGGTGCCAATCCGTGGCAGGCAGTGCAGGCCCTGCCGGAAGTCACGGCACCTGCACGGCAAAAGCGTAAACTTATCGTTATGCGCCCCCTCGCCCCCGCCCGCCTCCTGCTCAGCTGCCTTGCGCTGTTGCTGGCATTGCAGGCGCAGGCACGACCACAGGCGCCGGCCGCCGTTGCCAGTGAGAGCGAACCTCGGCAGCTGACGGTAGCCGCGCTGGAGCTGCCCAGCCGCGATGACGCGCAATGGAAGCAGCGCCGCGAGCAGGTCGCACAACTGCTGACCGACCTGCAGCCGGACGTGATCTCGGTGCAGCAGGTGCTGCAGCAGCAAGGCCGCAACCCGGCCTGCTGGCTGGCCAGCCGGCTGCGCTACAGCTGCGACTTCGTCACCGCCGACCCACCCAGCCAGCCACTGCGCCATGGCAACGCCATGCTGACCCGGCTGCCGGTGAGCGAGGACGGCGTGACCCTGCTGCATCCTCCCGGCACCTTCAGTGCGGCCGGCATGATGCGGCTGAAGCTGGGCGAGGCGCTGGTCAACATCTATGTGGCGCGGCTGCGCCCGGACCCGGACGCGGCCACTGCCCGCCACCACCAGACCAGCGACCTGATGACCTGGATCGGCGCCACCGCCGAAGGCATGCCGAGCCTGATCGCGGGCGACTTTTCGGCCAGCACGGTGGAGCTGGTGCGGAGCACGCCCGGCTTCCAGCCGGCACGGCGCAATCCCGGCGGCCGCCCCGAGCCGCCTGCGGCCAGTGGCGGCGGCGCCAGTGGCCACGGCTTGGACGTGCTGTTCCAGGTCAAGCACTTCGGCGGCAGCCGCCAGCAGCCGATCCTGCTGCCCGCCGACGGCGACCTGCCCGGACTGCGCCTGGGCGTGTTGGCAACCCTGCGCCTGCAGGACGCTACGGCCACGGCGGAATAGGTCGTGCCGGCCGCAGGCCGGCACTGCTGCCAGGGTTGCGGACAAAACGGGATGCCGGCGCGCGGCCGGGTACCACACGATTGCCGGCCAGCGGCCGGCACTACCGAATGGATCCTGCAACAGAAAAGGCCGGGGTCTCCCCCGGCCTTTCCACTCATCCCGTCACCGCGATCAGGCGATCGCTTCCTGGTAACGGCGCTCGACTTCATTCCAGTCGATGACGTTGAAGAACGCGCCGATGTATTCCGGGCGGCGGTTCTGGTACTTCAGGTAGTACGCGTGTTCCCACACGTCCAGGCCGAGGATGGGAGTGTTGCCTTCCATCAGCGGGCTGTCCTGGTTGCCGGTGCTCTCGACCACCACCTTCTTGTCCGGGGTCACGCTCAGCCACGCCCAGCCGCTGCCGAAACGGGTCAGCGCCGCCTTGGTGAAGGCGTCCTTGAACTTGTCGAAACCGCCCAGGTCCTTGTCGATGGCCTTGGCCACGTCACCCACCGGGTTGCCACCTGCGTTCGGGGCCATCACGGTCCAGAACAGCGAGTGGTTGGCATGGCCACCACCGTTGTTGCGCACCGGACCCTGCAGGTTCTCCGGCAACGACTTGAGCTTCTTCACCAGCTCTTCGACCGGCAGGTCAGCGTATTCGGTGCCTTCCAGCGCCGCGTTGACGTTGTTGATGTAGGTCTGGTGATGCTTGGTGTGATGGATTTCCATCGTCGCCGCATCGATATGCGGCTCCAGCGCGTCGTAGGCGTAGGACAGCTTGGGCAGGGTGTAGGCCATGATGCATCTCCTGATTGCGAGGGCACCCGACGATGTCGGGCGGTGCGCCGTGAATGATGGGGACAGACCCGCAGATTACCAAGGGGGATGTAAAGGAAATTGCGTCCTGCCAGTGAGCACGACGGCAATTGTTACGCAGCAGTGACGCGGCACCCTCCTCATGCGCCATGCAGCGCGCAGGCGCTACAGTGCATGTACCACCCTCGCCCGCCCCTGCCCATGCGCAACCCCCGGCTGCTGATCACCGCCATCGCCCTGCTGCTGCTCGGCCTGGTCGCCAACCATTTCCTGCAGCGGCCGCCGGCGCCACAGTTCGCACCGGACCTGCAGGGAACACCGACCGCACGGGCCCCTGCCACGGCAACGCCCGGACGGGACAACGGCCTGCCCGCGTTCCTGCCCACCGAAGCACGCCAGACCATTGCCCTGATCCAGCGAGGCGGTCCATTCCCGCACCGCCAGGACGGCACTACCTTCGGCAACCGCGAGCAGCAGCTGCCACAACGTCCGCGTGGCTACTACCGCGAGTACACCGTCGACACTCCCGGTGCACGCACGCGTGGCACGCGCCGCATCGTCACCGGCGGCGATCCGCCGGAGGCGTGGTACTACACCGACGACCACTACGAATCGTTCCGCAGCTTCACCGTACCGGCCCAGGGAGCGCAGTGATGAGCCACGATGATTTCGGCCTCGGCCTGCATGACATCAACAATGCCGGCGTCTATGCCATCGACAGCGATGACATCGGCGCACTGGCCGCAGCAATGCGCGATGCCAGCCTCAAGGTGATCCGCATCGATCTGGAAGGCGTGACGGACAAGCGCACCCTGCTCGCCCGGCTCGCCGCGCAACTGGATTTCCCGGCCGGTTTCGGCGGCAACTGGGATGCACTGTCGGACAACCTGCGTGATCTGCAATGGCTGCCGGCCAACGGCTACGCGCTGTTCCTGTGCGATGTGGACGCGCTGCGCGCCGCCGCACAGAAGGACTTCGACACCCTGCTGGACGTGATGGATGAAGCCAGCCGCGATTGGGTCGGTCGCGATGTGCCGTTCTGGGTGTTCCTGTCGCAGAGCGCGTAAGGGCAACGCCCTGATAGAGGCTGACCTTGGTCGGCATGGGCGTGCCCCCCATTGGATCATCCACGCATGGCGTGGATCTACCCGGCGCAGCTGGATGCACAGTAGATCCACGCCATGCGTGGATGCGCCGTCCTAGCGGCTCCCGTTGTCTTCCTGCAGTTCCTTCTTGAACGGGATGTCCGGCGGCGGCCGTGCCACGGCCGGCTGGTCCTGCATGTTGGGGTTGGTCAGGCCACAGCCACCGCCGGCCTGCAGGATCGAAATGACGCAGGAAATCCTCGTGTTGGTGCCCGGCAGCGGAATCTCCATCGCCTTGACGCCCTTGCGCACCCATTCGGCCAGCAGCGATTCCTGCGGCACCCAGTACTTGTCGAACGAGGTCGGCGTGTAGTCGTAGGGCGGGCGCTTCAGCCAGGTGCCCGATTGCGCGATGCGCTCCTTGCTCCAGCCGTCGTTGGCGCCACCGGGCGCACCGCGCTCGGCGTGGCCATCGCCGTCCTGGCCCGGCACGCGCACGCTGCCATCGGCAGTGAACAGGCCATTGCCCTTGCCGGCAGTGCTGGCCTGGCGGGCGCCACTGCTGGCACCGTTACGGTTACGGCTGGATGAACCCCAGTCGTCGCCCTTGGCAGGCGTGGCCCAGTTGCCTGGATTGGGCGCCGGGCGCGCTCCGGCGTTTGCCGTGCTGCTGGAGGCCGACGGACGCGTGCTGCTGCTCGTCTGCGCCGCGCTGCCTTGCGCCGCAGCCGCAGGCGCCACGGTGGTACTGCCACTGGAGGATGCCGGTGCCGCCGCCGGTGCCGCTGCCGGGGCCACTTCACGCTCCCGCACCTGTACATCACGGCCGGTGGGCGCGCGTACGGCGGGCTCACGCCCGGCCACCGCCGCCATCCGCACCTGCGGATCGGCCACGGCCTGCACTTCACGTTCACGCACCTGCACGTCCTGCTGTGGCACGCGCACCTGCATTTCAGGGCTGCGCAGCGGTTTGGGTGCGACGGGCGCTTCGACGATGCTGACTTCGCGTTCGCGCACCTGGATGTCACGCACCTGCGGCGTGCGCACGGCCAGTTCCGGGCTGCGCATCTGGCTTGGCGTCGGCGGCGCCTGCACCGGCTGCACGCTGCGCTCGCGCACAACGGGCGTGCTGTCACGCGGTACGACGCTGACTTCGGTTCGAGGCACGCTGACCGGCGGCACCACGAAATCCGTGCTGGCCTGCGCCACCTCGGTGGCCTGGACCGGTGAAGGCGGCGGCGCGGCAACCGGCGCCGGCTCGGCTTCGGCAGGCGGCGGAGGAACACTGGCGGTCGGCGCGGATGCAGGGGAAGATGCGGCGGCTTCGGCAGCCGCCGGGTGCGGGGCAGGAGCTGTGGCGGCACCCGTCTGCTGCCCCGTCGCAACCCGACCTGCCGCAGCGGCCGCAGCGACTTCGGCGCCTGGCTGATCGCCCCCGCCTTCCTGGGTCGCGCGGCCGACGAACTCCACCTGCACGCGCTCACCCTCGGCACCCTCTTCGTCTGGCGCAGTGGTGCGGATCACCGCCACCCACAGCAGCAGCATGAAGAACAGCAGGTGCAGCAGTGCGCTGATCAGTGCCGAGGTCCAGCGCATCCAGCGCTGGTCGCGCGGCGCAGCGTCCCAGTCCTGCCAGAACAGACGGCGCAACGCTTGCCACAGCGACAGCTGCGGCGATTGGCCTGGCCGGCCGGGCAGCGGACGCGGCAGCAACACCGCAATTACTTCGCCGGCATGCAACGGCCGCGGCAGCGGCCCCAGCGAGCGCAGCCACAACGCCCAGCCATAAGGCAGGCGCGTGGTCTTCTCAAGGACGGCGCGGGGCTGCTGGCGGGCCAGCAGCAGATCGATGAGTTGCTCGGCCCGGGTCAGAGGCACGCGTCAGCGATCAGGCGACGTTGTCGCGCGGAATGTACGGCGCGTGGCCGCTGTCGTGGTCGGTCGCGTCGCGCACGGCGGTCACGCCCGGCACGCGGCCCATCAGGGTCTTTTCGATGCCCTGCTTGAGCGTCACGTCGGCCATGCCGCAGCCCTGGCAGCCACCACCGAAGCGCAGCAGCACCACGCCGTCGGCCGAGACTTCCTGCACGGCCACCTTGCCGCCATGCGAGGCCAGCTGCGGATTGACTTCGTTCTCCACCACCCAGTGCACGCGCTCGACCAGCGAGGCCGCATCACCGGGCGCTTCACCCTTGATGCGCGGCGCCTTGATGGTCAACTGCTGGGCACCGGCGGTGCCGGCGACGATGTCGATCTCTGCGCCGTCGAGCCAGCCAACGCTGCCGGCATCGACATAGAGGGTGAAGCCATCGCAGTCCACCGCCCACTCGTCGCCCAGCAGGTCGGTGGGTTCGGCGAATTCCAGCCGGGCGTCGGCGCGCGGGGTACCGGGGTCGACCGCGCTCAGGCGCACGCCCATGCCAGGCACGCCCTCGCGTTCGATCAGCTTGCGGAAATGGGTCTGGGCAGTGTCGGAGATCTGGATCATCAGGCTATTCTAGCCAAGTAAGCGTCAGCCGCTCATTCGGTTTATACACCGTCCGGCGCATTGTTCAGTCAACACGAGGTGGAGATTCCCATGGCCGACCTGATTCCACTGGCCCAGGCCCGTTGCGTGCCACGCAAAGGCAGCGACCACAAGCTCGGCGAAGCCCGCCTGGCCGAACTGCTGCCGCAGGTTCCCGGCTGGGAGCTGAGCGAGGGCGGGCAGGCCCTGACGCGCACCTTCCGCTTCAAGGATTACTACGCCACCATGGCCTTCGTGAACGCGCTGGCCTGGATTGCCCATCGCGAGGACCACCACCCGGACCTGGGCGTGCACTACGACCGCGCGGTCGTGCGCTTTTCCACCCATGACGTGGGCGGTCTGAGCGAGAACGACTTCATCTGCGCGGCAAAGACTTCGGCCCTGACGGAGCAACTGCCATGAACGTACGCTTGCTGAGCCTGTCCCTGATCGCTGCGACCGGCCTGGCCGGCTGCGGCTCGTCCGAACCGCCGGCACCACCGCCGCCACCGCCGACCGAAGTCGCAGCAGTGAAGACGCCGCCGCCGCAGTACCCGCTTGAACTGGCCTGCATGGGCGTGGGCGGCACCAGTACGTTCAAGGTGACCATCGGCACCGACGGCAAGCCGAGCGAGGTCGCCCTGCTGACTGGCGCGGGCAACCCGCAGCTGGACGAACTGGCCAAAACCGCCGTGCAGGGCTGGCAGTTCAAGGCCGCGACACGCAATGGCCAGCCGGTGCCGGCCACCATCCAGGTGCCGGTCAGCTTCAACCCGCCGCAGCCGAAGCCGGACCAGTGCTTCGCCATTGAAGAGCGCCTGCGCCGCGGCGGCTGATCGCACGCAACCCGACGAGGCCAGCCGGCGCCCGCCTCGCCCTCGCCGCCCCGGTCCTGTCCGGGGCGGTTGTCTGTTGACCAGGACTGCGTCGGTAGATGCTGCAGATTCCCCCCGAAAACATCTGGATTGCGCTGGCGGTCACCCTCGCGGCCGGCCTCGCCACTGCGATCGGCAGCCTGCTGGTGCTGTTCTCGCGCCGCCCCAACCCGCGCCTGCTGGCCTTCGGCCTGGCCTTCGCCGGCGGCGCGATGGTCTATGTGTCGCTGTCGGAAATCCTCAACAAGTCCATTGCTTCGTTCGCACTGGCCCATGGCGAGCGCACCGGTTTCACCTACGGCACCCTCGCGTTCCTGCTGGGCGTGATCGTGATCGTGATGATCGACCACTTCATTCCCAACCCGCATGACAGCCTGGACAAGCAGGATCCCGCGTTCCGCGAGAACAGCCGCGAGTACCTGAAGCGGGTGGCGCTGCTGACTTCCGTCGCGATCACCGCGCACAATTTCCCGGAAGGGCTGGCGACCTTCTTCGCCACGCTGGAAAGCCCGTCGGTGGGCATGCCACTGGCCTTTGCGATTGCCATCCACAACATCCCCGAGGGCATCGCGATCGCGGTGCCGGTGTACTTCGCCACCCAGAACAAGGCCTATGCATTCAGCGCCAGCCTGCTGTCGGGCCTGGCCGAGCCGGTGGGCGCGGCGCTCGGCTACTGGTTGCTGTCCGGGTCGCTGTCGCACGCCACCTTCGGCTGGGTGTTCGGGCTGATTGCCGGCGTGATGGTGTTCCTGGCACTGGACGAGCTGCTGCCGGCCGCCAAGCGCTATGCGAAGGGCCACGAGACCGTTTATGGGCTGGTGGCCGGCATGGGCACGCTGGCGATCAGCCTGGTGCTGTTCAAATGGTGAGGGGTTTGCGGCCGACGGGCTGAGCCCCTTCGCGGCTGGTACGTCCCACAGTATCGAGAGGTCACGGGCGGGTATGGGCCTACGCTGCGGATGTCCGGGTCCGCCTTGTAGCGAGCCGAGCACCGCAGGTCCGGCGAGGGCGAAGAGGCGCGGGTGTCTGAGCGCAGCGAGTTCCGCGCCGTCCCTCGGCGGACCGAGGAGCGCAGGGCACCGGCGCGCGGCGCCGGCTCGCGGATGGCGGCGTGTTTCTTTGGTTACTTTCTTTGCACGAGCAAAGAAAGTGACAAGCCCACTCTCCGCAGGGAAGCGACGGCGCCGACCGAGCACCCGGCGCCGCCGAACCGCCGTCAGCGCAGGCGGTCCAGCGCCTCGACCAGCTCATCCGCCAGCGGCGCGTTCAGCACATACGGGCTCTTGCCGTCGTCCAGTGCAAACTCCAGCGAGGCCGCGTGCAGGAACAGGCGCTTCAGCCCGATCTGCTCACGAAGCCGCTTGTTGACCGCAGGATCGCCGTATTTGTCGTCACCGGCCACCGGATGGCCCAGATGCTGGGCATGCACGCGGATCTGATGGGTGCGGCCGGTTTCGATGCGCACCTCGCAGTACGACTGGCCGCCGCGGCGCTCCAGCACCCGGAAGTGACTGATCGATTCCTTGCCGATCGCATTGACCTGTACATGGCGCTCGCCACCCTGGCGCAGGCCCACGTGCAGCGGCGCGTCGACGGTCATCACGCCGTCCGGCATGCGGCCGGCCAGCAGGGTCAGGTAGCGCTTGCGGATGCCGGCGCCGTGGTCTTCACGCAACAGCGCCTGCAGTTCGCTCAGCGCCGAACGCTTCTTGGCCACGATCAGCAGGCCCGAGGTGTCGCGATCCAGCCGATGGACCAGCTCCAGTGTCTGTCCCGGGCGCAACGCGCGCAGAGTCTCGATGGCACCGAAGCTGATGCCGCTGCCGCCATGGCTGGCCACGCCGGAGGGCTTGTTCAGGGCCAGCAGCCGGGCGTCCTCGAAGACGATGGCCTGCTCCAGGCGCCGCATGAACGCCTCTGGCGGGCCGGCCTTGTCTCCTTCCTCACTGAGACGGACCGGCGGCACACGCACCTCATCGCCCGCCTCCAGCTTGCGCTCGGCCTTGGCGCGGCCGCCGTTCACCCGAACCTGCCCGCTGCGCACCAGCTTGTACACCAGGCTGCGCGGGGCTCCCTTCAGCTGGCCGAGCAGGAAGTTGTCCAGGCGCTGGCCGGCGCGGTCGGCGGGAACGGTGATCATGCGCACGGAAGGCTTGTCGCCAGCGGGTTTGGTCGGGTCTTGGGCGGTCATCAGGCTGTTTATTCTGTTACACTCGGGGGGCGAGATAAGGGATTGATTTCGTTGGAAGTTACTCAGGGCCAGAAGCCCAGCTTCCGACGAATCCGGCACAGTGCGCGACCACCGCCCGCGGGGCGGCCATGTTAGCGGCTCACCGGCCTTCCCGGCCATCGCCGGATGCCTGACACGCAACCGTGCTGAACATGTCCCGCGTGGCGCTCCAGCCTGGCTGACAGCTGCCTGCGGCCCTGCAACACCCAAAACCCATAAGAGTGAAGCGCTCCCGCGGCCTGCCGTGGTGTCGTAGCGCTGGAAACCCAAGCCGCCCTCCCCGCGCTTGCGCGAATGGGCGGCGAGCCGTGTCCAGAGGCGAAACCCCATGGCGTTCCGCGCGGTAGCCGCTTGCGAGGAACGCAACAATGAAGCGAATGCTGATCAACGCCACGCAGGCTGAAGAGCTGCGTGTTGCCATCGTGGATGGCCAGTCGTTGTATGACATCGACATCGAACAGCCGTCGAAGGAACAGAAGAAGTCCAACATCTACAAGGGCCGGATCTTCCGCATCGAGCCCTCGCTGGAAGCCGCCTTCGTCGAGTACGGCGGTGGCCGCCATGGCTTCCTGCCGCTGAAGGAAATCTCCCGCGACTACTTCCAGGCCGGTGTCGACCACAACAAGGCCGGCATCCGCGAGCTGCTGAAGGAAGGCCAGGAGATCGTTGTCCAGGTCGACAAGGAAGAGCGTGGCAACAAGGGCGCCGCCCTGACCACGTTCATCTCGCTGGCCGGCCGCTACATGGTGCTGATGCCGAACTCGCCCAGCGCCGGCGGCGTGTCCCGCCGCATCGAGGGCGAAGACCGTGCCGCGCTGAAGGAGGCCCTGGACAAGCTGAACATTCCCGACGACATGGGGGTGATCATACGTACCGCCGGCGTCGGTCGCGATGCGGAAGAGCTGCAGTGGGACCTGGACTACCTGCTCAACGTCTGGCGCGCCATCGCCGAAGCCGCACTGAGCAAGCCGGCCCCGTTCCTGATCTACCAGGAATCGCGCCTGATCGTGCGCGCCCTGCGTGACTACCTGCGCGCCGACATCGGCGAGATCCTGGTGGACACCGAGGAGATGTACGAGCACGCCCGCGAGTTCATGCAGCAGGTGATGCCGCAGACCCTGCGCAAGCTCAAGCACTACAAGGACGACATCCCGCTGTTCAACCGCTTCCAGATCGAGTCGCAGATCGAAGGTGCCTACGAGCGCAACGTGCGCCTGCCGTCGGGTGGCTCGATCGTGGTCGACCAGACCGAAGCATTGACCGCAGTCGACGTGAACTCCTCGCGCGCCACCAAGGGCAGCGACATCGAGGACACCGCGTTCCAGACCAACCTGGAAGCGGCCGAGGAAGTGGCTCGCCAGCTGCGCCTGCGCGACCTGGGCGGTCTGGTGGTGATCGACTTCATCGACATGGCCTCCAACAAGCACCAGCGCGAGGTCGAGAATCGCCTGGCCAACGCGCTGAAGTACGACCGTGCCCGCGTGCAGGTCGGCCGCATCTCGCGCTTCGGCCTGCTGGAAATGAGCCGCCAGCGCCTGCGCCCGAGCCTGGGCGAATCCAGCCAGATCGTCTGCCCGCGTTGCGACGGCCACGGCCGCATGCGCAGCGTCGAGTCGCTGTCGCTGTCGATCATCCGCGTCGCCGAAGAGCACGCGATGAAGGAGAACACCGGGCAGGTGCTGGTCCAGGCGCCGGTGGAGATCGCCAACTACCTGTTGAACGAGAAGCGCAGCGCCCTGCGCGAGATCGAGCAACGCCACGAAGCGCCGATCGTGATCGTCGCCGACGAGCAGCTGCACACCCCGCACTATGCGGTCACCCGCCTGCGTGAGAACGAGCTCGGTGAAGAGAGCAGCAAGCCCAGCTACCAGCGCGGCACCCCGCGCAAGCTGCCGGTGCACGCCCTGACCAAGGGCCAGCTGTTCTTCCCGCCGCCGGCTGT
>OJTH01000053.1_pt1 | contig 18273 bp, 18 predicted proteins | sample 1599661 | NCBI WGS metagenome assembly OJTH01 (sample SAMN04436666, study PRJEB24849) | human gut metagenome | biome: human gut; feature: NICU; material: stool | host: Homo sapiens | place: USA: Saint Louis, MO | collected 2010-06-02 | reverse complement strand
CCCCCCCCCCCCCCCTTTTTTTTTTCAAGCAGAAGACGGCATACGAGATCGGGCTCGGCATTCCTGCTGAACCGCTCTTCCGATCTCCATGTATGGGTCGGACATTGCACCAATGTAGTGCAAAACGCGGGGTTCGGGGTCGGATCCCTTTCCGCCTGGAAAGGGCTCTGACCCCCTGCCGCAGGTCGAGCAAGCTCGACCACGACCACATGCGTGGCCGGTTACAGCTTCATGTTGAGGCCGACGAATACGCTGCGGCCCGGCGCCGGCGAGAACATCGGGCGGGCGGTGTCCCAGAAGAAGCTGTCGTACCAGGCGTAGGCGTACTCGCGGCCGGTAACGTTCTTCAGCTGCAGGTCCACGCTGAAACGCGGGGTGAGTTGGTAGGCCGCGCTGAGGTCGAGCACGGCGAAGCCTCCGAACTTGCCGGCCACGTTGCGCTCTTCCAGGTAGTAATCGCCCTGTGCACGCGCCTGCAGGCCCAGCCGCAGCGCATCCGTGGCGCGGTAGTCCACGCCCAGGTTGCTGATGTGGCGCGGGGTGGCGGCCACTTCCCGGCCCTGCAGGGAAATGCTGGCATCGCGGTCGTCGCGGGTGATCTTCGCTTCCTGGTAGGCGTGCGACGCCCATACCGTCCAGTCGTCGCCCAGCTGCAGGCTCAACTGCGCATCCACGCCGCGCCGGCGGGTCTTGCCCAGGGTGACCGTGGTGCCGGTGGCCGGCATGTTGGACACCTCGTTTTCCGCGTCCTGCTGCCACACCGCCAGGCGTGCCTGGCTGCCGGCAAACGGCTGGAATTTCAGGCCCAGCTCCATGCCGGTGTTGGTGGACGGCTGCATCGGTGCCTGCCCTGGGGTGAGGTAGGCCGGTGCGGTGGAGCCGGTCAGTACCTGGAAGGTGCGGCCCCAGTTTGCGTAGACATGGGTGGTCTGGCCCAGGCTGTGGATGACGCTCAGCTTGGGCTGGCCGATGCTGCTGTAGTCCTGCAGGCGGCCGTAGACGCCGTTCATCAGGTGCGTGCTGCCACTGAAGCGATCGATACGATAGGCCGGCACGATCTTCCAGGCCTCGACGGGCTGGTAGACGGCCTGCACGTAGGCGCCCCAGTTGTCGAAGCTGTGGCGATCATTGTTCTGCACCCGCGCTGGGGGCTGGCTGAAATCAGTGGGTTCGGCGTAGGCGTAGCGCTCGCGGAGGTAGCCGTTGTCCTGCTGCTCGTAGTTCAGGCCACCTTCGACGGTGAGCGTGGGGCTGGCCTGCCAGGTGAGCGTGCTGAGCAGGCCATGCTGCCGCTCGTCCCATATGCGGCGCTGGCGCGGCAGGTTGCCGGTGGGCAGGTCGCTGAAGGTCACGCGGCGGTCGTCTTCGTAGCGGTTGTAGTACAGCCGGGTGCCGAAGGTGATTGCGTCGGACAGTTTCATGTCCAGGTGCGCAGCAAGCTGGCGCATGTCGCGGTCATCGCCATCGTTGCCGTTGCGCAGCTCGCTGCCACGGCGGTGCGTGCGCAGCTCGTCGGCGGTCATGAAGCCGGGTTCGTCGGCTTCGTGGTGGTACGCACGGGCGGTCAGACCCACGCGCAGGCCGTCGTCCAGCGAGCCGTAGAACCACTTGCCGCCCAGCGAATATTTCTTCGAGGTGTCGTGGTCGCGGTAGCCGTCGCTGGCCTGGGTGCCAACGAAATAGTTCTGCGCGAAGCCATTGGCTTCACGGCCAACTGCCAGCTGCGCATCACGAGTGTTGTAGCTGCCGTAGGCCAGGCGCGCATCGGTGTAGCTGCCACCCTGGCGCGTACCGAAGTTCACGTTGCCGCCGATGTTGTGCAGGCCATAGCGCGGGTCGTTGGTACCACGCACCACTTCGATGTAGCTGATGTCCAGCGGGAACAGCATGTCGATGAAGCGCTGGTTGCCGCTGTTGACGTTGCTGGGGATGCCATCGATCAGCGTCTTGATGGCATTGAGGTAGCCCTCACCGTTGAAGGCGCGGAAGCTGACCTTGCCCGATTCGGCGCCCTGCCGGGTTTCGGTGAGCTGGATGCCGGGCATCTGCCCGAGCAGTTCCCAGCTGTGCGAGACGTTGCGGTTTTCGATCTGGTCTGCACCCAGGACGTCCACCGAGGTCAGTACCTGATGCGCACTGAGCTGGCCTTCGCCGTGCTGGTGCACCTGCACCTTGCCGAGAGTGAGCGCGGCGTCGGCCGACTGTGCGAAGGCTTCAGGGGCGAACGGTGCGGCCGCGAGGGCGGCCACCAGGGTGGGAGTCTTCATGGGAAGGGGTGGCTACGATAAAATGTAATTATATAACATTTCACATGTAGCCGTTGAAGAGCCGAGCCACGCTCGACTGCTGCTGGCAAACGGCAGTCGAGCGTGGCTCGACTCTACAAAGACGGGTGGCGAGAGGGGATTACACCGGGTAGCCGGTGGCTTCCCGTGCCTTCTTCCAGGCGGCTTCGAATTCACGCGCGGGAATTTCGTCGTCCTCGTCGAAATCCAGGAACGACACTGGCTGGTCGGCCAGCAGGAAGCGGTCGTCGCTGTGGGCATGCTCGTCGGCCCAGACCATCTTGGTCCCGTAGATTTCCACCTGCCGCACGATCTTCTCGCCACGCGCTTCCATCAGCACGTTGCCCTTGCCCAGGCCCGATTCGGCCCAGTGCTTGTAGTACTTCTTTGCGGCAGATTTCGCGCCGGATTTTGCGGTGTGCTTTGCGTAGGTCATTGCAGGAGCCCTGGCCGCAGGCGCGGCCGGAAAGTACGGAATGGAGCCATTATCAGGCATCCGGGGTCAGAGCCCTTTCCTTTGGAAGGGATCCGACCCTTGCCGGTTCAGTTGGGCAGGGGCACGCCCTTCGGCCACAGCATCCAGATGTTGCCCTTCTGCTTCATGTCGCCAGCCAGCTTGCCGGCGGCATCGCCGCTGCCCCAGTACAGGTCCGCGCGCACTTCGCCGGCGATGGCGCCGCCGGTGTCCTGCGCGGCCACCGGGCGCACCACCGGACTGCCGTCCGGGCGCGTGGTGGACAGCCACAGCAGGCTGCCCAGCGGCACCACGGTGCGGTCCACGGCAACGCTGTAGCCGGCGGTGAGCGGGACGTTCAGTGAACCGCGCGGGCCCTCCGGGCTGTCCGGGTTGCGCACGAAGAACACGTAGCTGGGATTGCTGCGCAGCAGCTCGGGCACCCTCGCAGGATTGGCCCGGGCCCAGCTGCGGATCGCGTCCATGGTGACGTCTTCCTTCTTCAGCTGGCCCTGGTCCACCAGCCAGCGGCCGATGGCGCGGTAGGGGTGTCCGTTCTGCTCTGCGTAGGCCAGCCGAATCTGCGTGCCGTCGCCCAGGCGCACGCGGCCAGACCCCTGGATCTGCAGCAGCTGCAGGTCCATCGGGTCGGTCAGCCAGGCCAGCACCGGCGCCTTGGCGCCCTTGGCCGCGATGGTGCCGGCGTCGTCATAGGGCTTGAGCACCTTGCCTTCGACGCGACCGCGCAGGCGCTTGCCCTTCAGTTCCGGGTAGAGGCTGTCCAGTTGCACCACCACCAGATCATCCGGCGTGCCGTACACCGGCACCGTCGCTTTGTCGGTGCGGGTGAGGCTGCCGGGGTAGATCGGCTCGTAGTAGCCGGTAATCAGCCCGTCGGCCTGGTGGCCACCGGCACGCAGCGCGTAGGCATCGAGGTCGCGCTGCAGGAACTGGCGGATCGCGGCCGGGTCCTTGTCTGATACTGCGACGGCAGTGGCGCAGGGTTTGGCCCAGACCGCATCGTTCTTCAGGCGGGTGCAGCTGCTGCGCCAGGCCACGAAGCCGGCCTGCAGATCAGCGTCGGAGACTGCGGGCAGGGCTTTCCAGTCGACCTTGGCGTAGGTGGCCGCCGGCGGCGTGGGCGGCGTGGGCGCTTCGGAGCCCGTGCGGGGAGCAGTGGTGGCGCAACCGGCGAGCACCGCCGCTGCCAACAGGGTCCAGTGCTTGCGCTTGAAGAAGGTAGCGGAATCGATCATGCCGCCATGGTGGAGTGCCGGCCGCCGGGCGGCAACCCAGCGCGGGGTCAAGCGTTCATGCGCCGGATCACGGCGTCTGCAGCAGCAGCGAGTGCAGGATGCGGGCGTCTTCGGCATCCAGCGTCTTCGGCAGGTCGTCGCGACCACGGAAACGGCGGTGGAAGGCCGCAACGGTGGCCTCACGGTTGTCCAGCGGATAGCCGAAGCGGGCCAGCGCATTCCACGCATCGAAGCCTTCCGGCGCAGCACCATCGGCCGCACGCGGCCAGACGCCGAATCCGGCCTCGGCCAGCTGCTGCCATGGGAAGAACCGGCTCGGATCCTGCTTGCGCGTCGGCGCCAGGTCGGCATGGCCGATCACCTGGCGCGGCGGAATGTTCAGGCGCGTGGTGAGATCGCGCAGCAGCACGATCAGCGATTCGATCTGCGCCGCACTGAACGGGCTGCGGCCATCGTTGTCGAGCTCGATGCCGATCGAAGCCGAGTTGAGATCGGTGATGGTGCCCCAGCGCCCGGCCCCAGCGTGCCAGGCGCGGCGCTCATCGGCCACCAGCTGGTAACGATGGCCATCGGCGCCGATCAGGTAGTGCGCACTGACCGGCCCACCGCTGTTGGCCGTGCGCAACGTATGCAGGCTCTGCTGCACCGATTTCTGCTCGGTGTGGTGGATGACGATGATGACCGGCGTGCGCGCGTTCTGGTTCGGTGACGGCACCCAGGTGGCGAGCGGGTTGTGCTGTACGGGCGCGGTAGCCGTGCAGGCCGAAAGGGCCAGCGCCAGCAGTGCGGAAACCAGAAGGCGGGGGCTGATCATGGGCAGATTGTAACCATGGACTGCGGCCGTGGTTCGACGCAGCGTACCGATCGACATCGCCGGTGGCTCCGCAGTCCGCGTGCTGATGGCTGTGCCTGATCATGAAGATGTAGCGAATCACATGGAAAGAGCGAAGCGGCACTACGAGGCAGCAGGACCCGGAAAGATCAGATCCTGCCCAAATCTTGCGGCATAGATGCTCTCGAACTGGAAGGAAAGCACGAACCGCGATTCACATGCCGCAGCATAGCGCTTGATGAAACGGCAAATTTCCTCCCAAGCGCATTCAAATCCGCCTGCGCGGAAATGGAACGAACCCATCAGCGCCACACGCCACTCGGCCTCCTGCCCTTCCGCGACGACAGCCTCCGGCGGTTCAACGATACGGAAACCGAATCCCGTGTTGGACGCTGGGAGATACCGCTGTAGCTTGTCCAGATCATCGGAATATGCGAACTGGATAGAATCCAAGGCTTGTAGCACGACCTCGAGGCTGGAACCGACCTCGACTTCGAGCGAAATGCTCATCGTCGAACCTTTATAGCGGCGCCATCATCAAAGATCTTGTGCTGCGGCAGAGCGGTCTCATCCGCCTATCGGGCAATCGGACGCAATGATCCTCTTATCCGCTGATCTTACCCATGAATTCCGCAATCAACGCCCGATCCGAATCATTCTTTCCAGCCCGATCCAGAACTGGACCAATATGGTAGGCAAGAAGGTCACGATAGGCACCGGCCTCTGGAATGAAAGCATCAAGACAACTCAAGAACGATCTCACCGACATAAACGAAAGAAACACCTCGTAGGGATATGAGCTCGCAAAAGGAACACCCTGCAAATAGTAGTTTGCCAGCTTCTTCTGCTCTGCCCTTGGCCAAGAGCGGCACTTCATCAGAACAAATGCATCCCGATAATTGTCCGATTTCAATGGCGCGTAACTCATCAACCACTCTGATGCGGCCGTAGCGTCCATTGCAGACATCTCAGCGCAGAGCTTTCTAATTCTTTCATCCATAGATCTGCAGCCCGACTTGATGATTGCCTCGTTGTAGATTGCTTCATTCCCCCGCTTCGGCATCAACTGCTGTTTGTGCCCCCTCCTTTGCGAGGTCGCCCAACAGCGCATGTGGGTAGCAATCATCCTTCGACAGTAGATACATACACCACCCGGCACTTAGATCACCGCGCCATCGCGATCCGGAATCCTGAAAAGTCACTCGCAAGAGTGGACTTTGGCTTCAAAACACTACCCCGCTTTTGTTCACGCCAAGCGAGTTGATTCAAGGGCTGTACCCGATGAAGTCCACGCTCAAATCAGGTCCAGGCGTCTCCCTCAGGCGTGATCCAAACCAATCCAAACGGAGCATCCGTAAGAAACCAGAATCCATCCTCATCGAGATCTTCCTGATCTCTTGTAGCAGGCCAAGCGTGACGCATAACACCCAATTGCGCATCGATTTCGCCATCGGCGAAGACACCATCCGAGGCAAGCTTCAGCTTCCCTTCCTCCATCAACATCCTAAGCATCGAGAAGAACTCTTCCGTCTGCTGCTCAAAATTCATACCGCCCCCCTCAAACTCCATATTCATATTTCTCCATAGGACTCCCATGGAGTATCCATAGGAGTAATGAAGAACATTCCTGATCGCGCCAGTCATCATTTGAACTTGATCTCCACGATTCTATTGTTGCTAATCAGAGGATGCCTGACTTCAGTAGTCCACATTGCGCCTGTCTGCTGGGCTGATGAAGAGAAGCTTCGCAGAGTAAACTTTGAACCGTCAGGCCGAGTTGCAACGTAGACACATCTGCCAGATTCCACTTCTCGTTCGGCGGCAAGCCCCTGCATCTTCTGCAGGCGACCGTCAGACTTGCGCGGCGTCGACGCTGTTGAGCAGATCGGTCAAGGGCGACTTGACCCGTGCGAAGGCGCCGAAGATAACACCGCCATCAACCATTAAAATTCAATCATTGTAGGCTGCCAGGAAAGCTCTTGCGGCCTTCTCAAGGTCGCCTCCATCCACGGCCCAGGCCTGCAAATCACGAACCGAAATCAATCCCTCACCAAGATTCGATATAAACTCATGTGCTTGGATCGAATCTCTAACTGCAAGGACACCCAGCTCCTCGCAAACACTTTCAAAGCCGATCCAACGCCCCTCCAGATCCCCAAAGATGACAGGATATCCTAGGTCCATCAAATTATCTTCATAAGCATCAGCGGCCGAATCAAATGCCCGCCCGACGCAAGAATTATCAATCACCAAAACTGAATTCAAATCAGACGATCGAGAGAATTTTACAAAAATACCTGAACCAAAAGTTCTTGATGAACTTTCAATTAAATTTGACATAACGTCATCATCCAACAGAACTGGCCTCTCAAAGAACCTGAAGCGCCAGCCAGCCCCCCTAAAAACCATTTGCGGTAGATCCATTTCAAGATCAACCAGACGAGGAACGAATCCCGCCACCTTTTCTTTTATTTCAAGAAGATAATCATTTTCCATTTTCATTCCCGACGAAATCAATCTTCAGAACAGGCTGTTTCCGGTCAGAAATGGTGAGCGATGCAGATGGGACAGCATCGGAAGAGGAACTCGGATAGGTCCTGTAGATATTGTTACCTTTCTGCAAAACGACCACTGCCCCATCCTTGGAAACGGCTGTGGAATATTCATTACCATAAAGAGCTCCGATCGCATCACCAACGGAAACGTCTGTTTGCGTCTGATCCGCACTGTATCTGGACTGATCCTTTGAGAACTTGACATCGGTCAGAAGTAGATTTTCCCACAATGTCACAAGCTTGGGCTGAGGAACGCCTCGCCCCACTGCTGCCGGGTCCTTTGTCACCCCACTTCGAGAGCGTGTTGATTTCGGGCCAAGGCGACCGCAGCTCCACCACATCCCATGCAAGGGATCCAATTTGATTGGTTGCGGGAATTGTTTCCGGACTTGCCCCCCGAGCGTAGAAGCATGCTGGGCATTGCAGAGACAGGACCCAACACCGCCATTTCCAAACGATTCCTGCCTGCAAGACGCATGCCCGCTGGTATTCCGCCAGCCAAGGCACCAACCCAACAGCCCACCCGCCAGCGCACCCACCACCTGCGACAGCGCCAGCACCACCTCCTTCTGTTCCGGGCTCAGCTTGGAGGGGTCTCCGCCGGTCAACGTATTGGTCAGCACCTTCGCGGCCAACTCGCCACCGGCCGCGGACACCGCCCCGGTTCCCGCATTGCCACCATTGGCTTCCGCCAGCAGCGCACCCAAGATCGCATGCGACAGCAATTGCAGAGTCGCATTGGGATCGCTGCCGTGGTTCGGGTCCAGCTTGCTGCCGATGAAGTAAGCGGCATAGGCCGCCAGTGCATTGGACGCGACCTGACCAGCGCCCTGTCCCGCCACACCACCCACCAGCGCCGTCGTCACTGCGTTCAGTGCACGGTTGTACTCATCGAGGCGCCCCACTTCCCCGCGCCGCTGTTTGCCTGGCTGTTTGCCGCCGCCACCTTGCTGCGCACAGGCACCCGATTCCATCGCCCTCAGTCACAAGGCCGTGTTGACCTTCAACATTCGTCCAATCCGCGGCCAGATCAACATGTAGAAGGCACCCACGGCCAACCCGATGAAAAGCATGATGCCAGCGCGCCTGGGAGCCCACCCAAACCAAAAGGAAGGACTGGTCCAGACCTTTATCCAAGCGCCAGGAGAGAAGGCACCCTCGAACGCGAGCCACGCCAACAAGGCACAGATTGGTGCAGCTACAACATGACGAGCTTTGAACCGCGGAAGAAATTTATCCACAAGCATAACCCCGGGCACACCGAAGATGAGGCCCAACACGGCGGCTATGGCGCAAACCAGCGATGTGAAAATTGCAGCCTGCGAAAAGCTGCCTATCCGAGAACTCAGCGGAATGCCTATGAATAGAGCCGCTCCAAGCACGGAACTGGCAATCACAGACACAATCTTTGCCCCCAACTCACGCTCACTCACTGGCAAACCTCCACCATCTTTCCATCAGGGCCCCGGTAGCTCATGCATTTCTGCCTTGAGGGAAAAGTACTCCAAGGCCACTGCAACTTGCCAACTTCGCTACCAATATCGCGCGTATTGGGACTCCACACTTCTCTATCGGCCCACGAATTCGAGTTGCACATTGGGCGCGAGCCCGTACCCCAGCCTCTGGTTGAGACTGAGAATCCACCGAATCCATCCGGAAGCACCTGTCGGAACACAAAGCCCGGATCCAATGCATGTGCTCCAGGCACCGTGATGTTGATCAGACTGCTGGTGCTCGGATCGACGAGGCGCGTTACGTAGCCAGTAGGGTCATCCCGTCACGCTCCGGACTATTGCAAACCCTGAAGCGCTTTTGTGCGGCGATTGCCCCATAGGAAAGATCAACCCTGTAACTCAGGAGAATGTGGACACCACTCGCTGTCAGTTCCACCTTATCAACCTTGCCTTCAAGCCTGGAGAAAACCTCCTCCGGTCCGAACCCAAGCGCGTCGCTGCAAAACCGGCATCCCAGAACTGGGCAGGGTACATCGTCAGGATGTTCTTCCTCCCATCGACATCTTGACTCCAGCAGCTTTCAGATCCTCAAGTGTTGGCCCTTCTCGGCCCACACCGTCCTGATAGTCCATCGAATACATACCGCACGTGACCTTCACTCTGTACGCACCGAACGCCTCGGCAACAGAAGCGACGCCGTTCCTCAGAACGCCCGGATAGTCCAGTGCCTTGTTGCTGCTTCCGAACCCATACAGAATGATCTCGTCCAACGCAGCCACATCCGCGTACTCGCGCCCGGGCCACCTGTACCGATGATCGACAGACCTTTCAGTCCAGTCTTGATCTCATAGCTTGCCAGCAGTTCTTCTCCACGTCGGGTACAGGGGGCAGCTCGAGACCACGGAATCCCAATGGGCACTCGATTGCCGACATCCTATCCATGACATGGAGATGCCTCTCGGCAATCGAGATGGATCTGTCAGGCCGTGCCTGGAGATGGATTGCAATGCGCTCAGTACTCACTGATTCCTGATCCTTACAGAAATCACATCGTCCATACCACTTTGTCGGATGAAGTAGTGAGCTTCGGCCGCAACCTTGATGATCGGCGTGCGCGCGTTGTGGTTGGGCGATGGCACCGAGGTGGCGAGCGGGTTGTGCTGCGCGGTGGCGGTGCAGGCCGTCAGCGCCAGCAGTGCGGTAATCAGAGGGCGGGAGCTGATCATGGGCAGATTGTAACCATGGACTGCGCGACCTGGTCAGGCCGGCGCTCGGCCGGCCGGCATGCCGCTCAGCTTCTGAAGAACGACAGGTTGTACAGAAAAAAGGCCCCAGACCGCGATCGCGATCGCGAGTGGGATCTCGTAGAACGCGGAACGGTCCCGCAATGCCATCCGGATGAACATCACCACGGTCAGCATGGGCTGCCCGAAGAAGCAGCCCCAGAAGAGCGCTTCTACACCCGGAGTGGACAACTCGTAGATTCCGAGGGAGTTGTCGGTGTTCCGATTGAAAGTGACCACACCCCAAAGGGCGAGCAGGAAAAGCCGGGCCAGTGCGCTGACGCTTGATAGAAGCAAGGTCCACCTACCTGCGCTACATTCCCGTCTCCGTTCGAGTTGACTGAACCCGTACCGATCAATGACCGATGCATACGCTGCCCGGACAGATTTCCGCGATCCACGCCTCATGCCCTCCATGCCGTTCCTTCGCGCAGCGCACATGCGCGGGCGTATCAGGGTGCTGGAGCCGCATAGCTGTCATTCAGTACTCCGGCCCAGCATCCATCTCCGGGTCGAAGCAGCCCCCGGCCTGTGTGAACCATCGGATCGCCTCTTCACCCTCGGCCTCGTACTCGATGGCAAACGGCACGGGCGGACGATGCTTCTTCTGCGGATTCATGCTTCGAAACACTGCATAGCCCTCAAGCAAAGCCAATATCTGGGGTCGCGTCAACAAGACGACGTCCTGGGAGTTCCATCGCGAATACACCAGGAAGAAATCGGCTGCCCGCAGGACGGCATGCCCCTCTCCATAGTGGACGCATGCGCTGCCCTCGTCACCCTTTGTGGGCGCAGCAAAGGCACTGCGGGTCCGCAGTTCGCTGCCGCGGCCGAGATGGCCGAAGTCTCCATCCAGCCACGCTGCGATTTCACCGACACCCCGCCCCTGCCCGTGGTGGATGACCGGCGCGTCACCGATCTTCTCTTCTCCGGAAGGAACGTGGCAATCGCCGGTCCAGTAGGGGAAAAGAACTGCATGGATAGTCATTCGAAACCCATTCCCTGGTACCGCAACGGAAACCCCTGTCCCACTTCCAGTCTACCCAACCTGATCAAAGATCACGTCAATCACGCCTGCCCGCTCAAGGCGTGACTTCACTCCCTCACTGACGATCAGTGCAGCACCGAAGTTGTCCACATGATCCACATCATCCAGCACCCATTTGCTGCCAATGCCGCTGCATGGACGGAGTCTGAAATAGTTCACGCCTGCTCCTTGCGCGCTGGTCGCCGTTCGGAATCTGGGGCGACACCCGCCCCGACAACGGGACAGGTCGTCCTGATCCAGAGCATAGCTTGAAGGAAAAGGGCACCTTCTACGAGAAGCCGTTCCGCAAAAGGCGCTTCAGGCGATGGGGAACAGAGGCCCACGACTCCAGGGCACTCCGGCATCGGAGAACAGCCGTTCGATCTCATCCTGGAATCCTGGATGAAAAGTCGTCTCACCGCTCGACTGCGAACGCAGGTAACGCGAGACCAGATCCAGGCACAGCTCCGTCGCTTCCATGTAGGTATCCAGCCACAGCACCTGCCCCTCGTCGGAAAGCTGATCCGGACGGACAACCGAGAGCTTGTGGCAGAAGGCATCGATGCTGGGAAGCCCGAGCTCCGCAGGCAGGCCGTAAGTTAGCCGCCACAGACCGGCGGAAAGGCAGCGATAGATGAGCTCCACGGCGAAGCTCCAGCGCTCTGGATCTGCTGCGCCAGCCACGCCGCCCACGAATGCATGCGGACTGTAGTCGTCCAGGGTCAGCAGGTAGACATACCATTCGATGTCTTCCATCACTGCTGCGGATGTCGCCTGGATCACACCTGCTCCGTTCTGTAGTCCATCGAAGTCGTTGGAGGCGAACACGCACGCCTGCAGACAGCCATTGAAGCAGGAACGGTAGAGCCACGCCATGCGTGGCTGAGTCGCCGGCAGTGCCAAGCAAGCTTGGCACCCAGCAGAACAGTAGAAGTGCCGACCAACGGTCGGCATCCACCATGGCGGTGGCAGGCGGCCCCGCAGGGCCGCCCGTCATGCCTCAGGCCTCGTAGGCAGACTCGCCGTGCGAGGTCACATCCAGGCCGGTGCGTTCGGCCTCTTCGGTCACGCGCAGACCGACCACGACCTTGACCACCAGCAGGATGACCGCGGTCACCACCGCCGACCACAGTACGGTCAAGCCGACACTGACCACCTGCACCCACACCTGATGGGCGATATCCAGATCGGCCTTGGTACCGCCCAGCGACTGTGCGCTGAACACGCCGGTGAGGATCGCGCCGACGATGCCGCCGACACCATGCACACCGAACACGTCGGCCGTGTCGTCCACTTTCAGTAGGCGCTTGAGGCCGGTCACGCCCCACACGCAGACCACGCCGGCGACAAAGCCGATCACGATCGCGCCAAGCGGCCCGACGGTGCCACAGGCCGGTGTGATGCCGACCAGCCCGGCCACCGCACCCGAGGCCGCACCCAGCGCCGACGGCTTGCCCTTGCCGATCGCCTCCACCAGGGTCCAACCAAGCACGGCAGCAGCGGTGGCCAGCACGGTGTTGAGGAAGGCCAGCGAGGCCACCGTATCGGCGGCGGCGGCGGAACCGGCATTGAAGCCGAACCAGCCCACCCACAGCAGCATGGCGCCGATGTAGGTAAACGGTACGTTGTGCGGCTTCAGCGCGGTCTGGCCGTAGCCCAGGCGCTTGCCGACGAACCACGCACCGACCAGGCCGGCCACGCCCGCATTGATGTGCACCACGGTGCCACCGGCGAAGTCGATCGCGCCCAGCTCACCCAGGTAGCCGCCGCCCCAGACGATGTGTGCCATCGGGATGTAGCTGAGGGTGAACCACAGTGCCGAGAACAGCAGTACAGCACGGAACTTGATGCGCTCGGCGAAGGCACCGACGATCAGCGCGGTGGTGATGCCGGCGAAGGTCGACTGGAAGGCGACGAACAGGTAATCCGGCAGGCCCTTGATCGGCGTGTTGCCCACCGACTCGGGGGTGAAGCCCTTGAGGAAGGCGAACTCGGTGAACGAACCGAAGAACGGATTGCCCGCACTGAACACCGCGCTGTAGCCGTAGGCCACCCACAGCAGCAGCACCAGCGAGAACACCACCAGGATCTGGCTGAGCACCGAGAGCACATTCTTCGAACGCACCAGCCCGCCGTAGAACAGGGCCAGGCCCGGCACCACCATCAGCAGCACCAGCAACGTGGAGGTAAGCATCCAGGCCACGTCGCCATGATCATAGGCGGCGGCCGCTTCGGCCACGGCCGGCGCAGCGGCTGCAGCTGCAGGGTCCTGCAGCGGTTCAACGGCCACGCTTTCGCTCGGCAGCGGCGACACCTGGGCCTGGGCGTGGGCGCTGCCCGGCCAGGCAGCGGCGGCCAGCGCGCTGAGCAGCATCAGCAGGCACACCAGGTGGAACCGGGCTTGCCACCCGGTGAGAAGGCGCATCTTCATGGGGGGAATCTCCGGAAGGGGGTTACAGCGCGTCGGCACCGATTTCGCCGGTGCGGATGCGGATGACCTGTTCAACGGCGGTGACGAAGATCTTGCCGTCACCGATCTTGCCGGTGCCTGCCGACGACTGGATCGCTTCGATCACCGCGTCGGCACGCTCGTCGGTGACCACCGTTTCGATCTTGATCTTGGGCAGGAAATCGACGACGTACTCGGCGCCGCGATACAGCTCGGTGTGGCCCTTCTGGCGACCGAAACCTTTCACTTCGGTCACGGTGATGCCCGACACGCCTGCATCGGACAGGGCCTCGCGGACCTCGTCGAGCTTGAACGGTCGGATGATGGCGGAGATCAGTTTCATGCGCATGTCCCGAGGGTGGATGGGGCCAGCGCGCCAGCGCGCGTTGGCATCAGGCAACCACGGGTCATCAGGGTGATGACCGTGGCTGTTGCACCGGACACGTACAGGGCCGGGACGGCCGTGCCTCTCTCCTTGCACGACCGACGCGGGAGGGAGGGCAGCCCTGGTCGCGTATCCGGTCTCTCTTGCCCCTGTTTCAGCGGACCGGCAGTCCGCTGTACTGCAGCGGGCCAGCGACCCGCTCTACAACGGCGGGCCTGCGCCCGCCTTGCGGCTCCCCAGCCGCGAGAACGGAGGCGATGGCGGCGGGTGGGAGGGGGAACCCACCGCCATCGCGCCCGGTCAGCTGGCGTAGTACAGCTGGTATTCCAGCGGGTGGGTGGCCGCGCGGAACTTGGTCACTTCCTGCATCTTCAGCGCGATGTAGCCGTCGATGAAGTCATCGCTCATCACGCCGCCGGCCTTCAGGAACTCGCGATCCTTGTCCAGTGCTTCCAGCGCCTGGTCCAGCGAGGAGCAGACCTGCGGGATCAGCTTCTCTTCTTCCGGCGGCAGGTCGTACAGGTCCTTGTCGCTCGGTGCACCCGGGTCGATCTGGTTCTTGATGCCGTCCAGACCGGCCATCATCAGCGCGGTGAAGGTCAGGTAGCCGGACTGGATCGGATCCGGGAAGCGCATTTCGATGCGGCGCGCCTTCGGGTTGGAGACCCACGGAATGCGGCACGACGCCGAACGGTTGCGGGCCGAATAGGCCAGCATCACCGGCGCCTCGAAGCCCGGCACCAGGCGCTTGTAGCTGTTGGTGCCCGAGTTGGCGAAGGCATTGATGGCCTTGGCGTGCTTGAAGATGCCGCCGATGTACCACAGCGCCAGCTGGCTCAGGCCACCGTAGCCGTCACCGGAGAACAGGTTGGTGCCGCCCTTGGACAGCGACTGGTGCACATGCATGCCGCTGCCGTTGTCGCCGACGATCGGCTTGGGCATGAAGGTAACGGTCTTGCCGTTGCGGTGCGCGACGTTCTTGATGACGTACTTCATGCGCAGCAGCTCGTCGGCCTTCTGCACCAGGGTGCTGAACTTGGTGCCGATCTCGCACTGGCCGGCGGTGGCCACTTCGTGGTGCTGCACTTCCACTTCGATGCCAACCTGTTCCAGGGTCTTGCACATTTCCGCGCGCAGGTCATGCAGGGTGTCGGTCGGCGGGACGGGGAAGTAGCCGCCCTTCACGCCCGGACGGTAGCCGCTGTTGGCGCCGTCATACTTGGCGCCGCTGTTCCACGCCGCTTCTTCCGAGTCGACCTTGAAGAAGGTGTTGCCCATTTCGTTGGCGAAACGGACCGAGTCGAAGATGAAGAACTCCGGCTCCGGGCCGAAAAACGCGGTTTCGGCGATGCCGGAGGACTTCAGGTAGGCCTCGGCACGCTTGGCGATGCCGCGCGGGCAGCGGCCATAGGCCTGCATGGTGGCCGGATCGAGGATGTCGCAGCTGATCACGATGGTCGGATCGGCGTAGAACGGATCGACGTACGCGCTGGACGGGTCCGGCAGCAGCACCATGTCCGATTCGTTGATGCCCTTCCAGCCGGCGATCGAGCTGCCGTCGAACATCTTGCCTTCTTCGAACAGCGACGGTTCGACGATGCTGACCGGGAAGGTGACGTGCTGCTCGACGCCACGCATGTCCACGAAACGCAGATCGACGAACTCGATCTGGTTGTCCTTGATCAGCTTCTCAACGTTTTCCACGGACATCGGTACGACCTCGGATGGGGATGAATGCCTGCTGAGGTACAGCAATGACCGTGCCAACTTTTTGATTCCCGCAAGTTGTTGATTTCAATATGGCTGCTCCGCGCCGGTGCAGAACGGTGCGCACCAAACCGGTGCACCCGCCATCAGACGCACCCGTTTGGTGCAGCAGGGATCGTCTATCCTCTCGACCTCCTTCCTTCCGCCGCCCGTGCCCGCACCGTCCATGTCCGACCTGCTCTCCGCCCTGCTGCTGGGCATCCTCGAAGGCTTGACCGAATTCCTGCCGATCTCCAGCACCGGCCACCTGCTCATCGCCCAGCACTGGCTGGGTGCCCGCTCGGACTTCTTCAACATCGTCATCCAGGCTGGCGCGATCGTGGCCGTGGTGCTGGTGTTCCGCCAGCGCCTGCTGCAGCTGGCCACCGGCTTGAACCAACGCGAGAACCGTGAGTACGTGTTCAAGCTGGGCGCCGCCTTCCTGGTCACCGCCGTGGTCGGCCTGGTGGTGCGCAAGGCCGGCTGGTCGCTGCCGGAGACGGTCAGCCCCGTGGCCTGGGCACTGATCATCGGTGGCGTCTGGATGCTGCTGGTGGAGGCCTACACCGCGCGCCTGCCCGACCGCGACCAGGTGACCTGGACCGTGGCGATCGGCGTCGGCCTGGCGCAGGTGGTGGCGGGCGTGTTCCCCGGTACCTCGCGCTCGGCCTCGGCGATCTTCCTGGCCATGCTGCTGGGCCTGAGCCGCCGCGCCGCTGCCGCCGAGTTCGTGTTCCTGGTCGGCATTCCCACCATGTTCGCCGCCAGCGCCTACACCTTCCTGGAACTGGCCAGGGACGGGCAGCTGGGCAGCGAGAACTGGACCGAGGTGGGCGTGGCCTTCCTTGCCGCGGCCATCACCGGCTTCGTCGTAGTGAAGTGGCTGATGGGCTACATCAAGTCGCACCGGTTCACGGCCTTCGCCCTCTACCGCATCGCGCTGGGCGCGGCGCTGCTGCTGTGGTTGCCCTCCGGCAGCTGAACAGCACTGGGGCACGGTAACCCCATGGCCGGGCCCACCCCGTTTACCCCACGGTTCCCCAAGGAGAATCACCATGAACCGCAAGCTCACCCTGCTCCTCCCGCTGGCCCTGATGGCCGCCTGCAGCCAGACCCCGGCCCCGGCCGGCAATGGCGGCGACGACGTGGCCCCGGCCGCGACCAAGGCAGCGGACCAGCAGACGCTGGCGCACCTGGATGCGCAGCGCCTGCAGAGCCAGCACTGGCTGCTGCAGCAGGCCACCGTCGCCGACGGCAAGCGCATCGACGCGCTGTTCGCCCGCGAAGACAAGCCGGTCACCCTGGACTTCGCTGATGGCCGCCTGTCGGTCAGCAACACCTGCAACCGCATGGGCGGCGGCTACACCCTGGCCGACGGCAAGCTGACGGTCAGTGCGATGGCCTCGACCATGATGGCCTGCACCGACAAGGCGCTGATGGCGCTGGACGAAGCCGTGTCGAGCCGCCTGCAGGGCGAACTGAAGGCCGAGCAGGATGCCGATGGCAAGCTGACCCTGACCAACGCCAAGGGCGACGTGCTGGTGTTCAACCCGGAACCGACCGCTGAAACCCGCTACGGCGGCGCCGGCGAAACCGTGTTCCTGGAAGTGGCCGCGAAGACCGAGAAGTGCTCGCACCCGCTGATTCCGGACTACCAGTGCCTGCAGGTGCGCGAAGTGAAGTTCGACGACAAGGGCCTGAAGCAGGGTGAGCCGGGCAAGTTCGAGAACTTCTACGGCAACATCGAGGGCTACACCCACGAAGACGGCGTGCGCAACGTAGTGCGCGTGAAGCGCTACGAAGTGAAGAACCCACCGGCCGATGCGCCGTCGCAGGCCTACGTGCTGGACATGGTGGTCGAGTCGGCCATCGAGAAGTGATGTAGAGCCGACTGTTAGTCGGCTGGCTCTTGAAGGGCGGCCGCGAGGTCGCCCTTCTTCGTGGTGGGTAGAGCCGGCCGCTGGCCGGCTGCCTTGCGGAGCACCGCCAACACGCGGATGTTGCCGGCCAACGGCCGGCACTACCCGCATGCATCAGGGAGATCGGCATGAAGCACGTCCCCGCCCTCATCATTGCCGCGCTGCTGGCCATGTCTACGGATGTGGCCGCTGCCAGCACGCCCACCACCGGGCAGCTCGAGGCACATCCGTGGCAACTCGCGCGCGCCACCGACGCGCAGGGCCGGCGCATTGATGCGTTGTTCGTGCGCGGTCGACCGCCCTACACGCTGCGCTTCCAACCCGGCTACATGAGCGAGTTGAACCTGTGCAACCAGTCAAGCAGCACCTATCACCTGCAAGGTGACCGGCTGCTTCTTGAGGGCGGCATCATCACCACAGCCGCTTGCATGCGGGCCGAGGTGGCCGAACAGGAACGTGTCGCCGGCACGCTGGTGAATGCACGCGCAGAGATGACGCTTGCGCTGGATGAGCGTGGCCGCCTGCTGCTGCGCAATGCGCATGGCGATGTGCTGGTGTTCGCGCCGGTAGCCGGTACGGACGAATGAAATACATGGAGATCGGAAGAGCGTCGTGTAGGGAAAGAGTG
>OJTH01000046.1_pt1 | contig 19306 bp, 19 predicted proteins | sample 1599661 | NCBI WGS metagenome assembly OJTH01 (sample SAMN04436666, study PRJEB24849) | human gut metagenome | biome: human gut; feature: NICU; material: stool | host: Homo sapiens | place: USA: Saint Louis, MO | collected 2010-06-02 | reverse complement strand
GGCTCGGCTCTACAAAGCGTTATGCATCCACGCATGGCGTGGGCCTACTCCAGCTGCAGGCGGGCATAACGGGCCAGTTCTCGTGCGCCAAGCAGCAATCCATCTACGACATCCGGGCTGAGCTGCTGATGGGCACCGCCCTGCTCGCGGGCGGCTTCGGCGGCGTGCAGCACCTGCATGAGTGCATTCAAGCCGGCCAGGGTGCGGCTGAGGCCGGCCATGGTGGCCGCCTGTGCCGGGCTCAGTCCCTCCGCTTCCAGCCGTCGACCGTCGGCTGCATCGCGCCCGTCCATGCGGGCCAGCAGCGCGGGCAGCAGATCCTTGGGATCATCGAGCAGGGTTTCGATGCGCTCGGCGACGTCGGCGGGCAGCAGGTCAGCGGCTTCGCCGATCAGGGCGTGCAGCTGGGGGAACAAGGGGCGTGCGGACATGATGAATCTCCTCGCAGACGGCGAGCCACCTGCGGTTGCGAGGTGGCGGACGGTGCGGGTTGGCGTACCGGAGGTCCGACATTCAGCAAAAAGACTCCAGCGGATTCTGATGAATCCCCACGCACCGCCCGCCGAAGCAAGGCACGCGGTGCATTTTCGACGACTGACCGAGGGTCAGTTGAAGATTGCTGAATGTTGGATTTTTTTCAGGACGCCAATCCCGGCCAGGGCACCTGCCCCGGCCGCCCCATCTGGCCATCACGCAGCGCTGTGATCTGTAAGGAAATTCTCAAGCCGCAGTTGGGTGCACGAATGCGTGCATGCGGACACGCGCGCGGCGTGGCGGCGATCACGGTGATGTCGTGTTGGGCTTCTGGCCCATCACGACTGCGAAGTTATTTCGATGGCACTAGCGACACAGGGCGCAACACGAACCCGCGGTAGAGCCGGGCCAATGCTCGGCTCCGGGAAGCCACCGCAGCCGAGCGCGGGCTCGGCTCTACAAACGTGGAGCACCCACCAAGGTAAAGCCCCTTACAACGGCTTCGGCGAGAATGTCAGGGTGGCGATTACGCCGCGCTCGCCACCGGGGCGCACGCTGACCTGCCAGCCATACAGATCGCACAGGCGGCTGACGATCGACAGGCCGATACCACCGCCCTGCGAATGGCCGGCGTGCGTGCCGCGATAGCCGCGCTGGAACAGCTTGGCGGCATCCTCTTCGCTCAGGCCCGGTCCGCTGTCGGTTACCGACACCGAATTGCTGCCGACAAAGACGCGCACCTCACCATCCTGCGAGTACTTCACCGCGTTGCCGATCAAGTTGCCCAGCGCCACCGACAATGCGGCTTCCGGCGCATCGATCACCAGGTTGCGCTCGCCTTCCAGTGCCAGTTCCAATGGCTTGCCGCCCAGCTGTGCGCGGTGGGCATCCAGCAGCTGTTCGGCTACGCGCGCGACGTTGCTGGTGCCCTGCCCTCGTTCGTTGCGCGACAGCAGCAGCAGCGCGCCGATCAGGTCGCTGCACTGCTGTTCGGCACGCTGGATGCGCTGCAGACGCTGCAGCACCTTCTCATCCAGGCCGGGCCGGGTCAGCAGCAGCTCGGTGGCGCCACGGATCACCGCCAGCGGCGTGCGCAACTCGTGGCTGACGTCGGCGTTGAACTCACGGTCGCGCTGCACCACTTCGGTCAGCCGCGACGAATAATCATCCAGCGCCTGCGCCAGTTGCCCCACTTCGTCATCGGGGAAACGTGGCGCCAGCGGCTCGGGCTCGCTGGTGCCGCCGCGATAGGCGCGCAACCGCGCGGCCAGGTCCGAGACCGGCTTCATCACCTTCGATGCCGACCACCAGCCCAGCACCAGCGACAGCAGGCTGAACACCAGCACCGACAGCACCAGCGCGCGGTTGAGCTGCTGCCCACCGCGCACGCTGTCGGTCATGTCGTAGGCCAGGAATGCCCAGGCGTCAGGCGTCTTGCGTACGGCCAGCTTGTAGGAATAGCGCTGGCCGCGCTCGTCCACGCCGCCCATGTTGTACAGGCCATCCTTGAACTCGTACCAGTCCGGCTCTTCCTCGCGCAGCGCCTCGAACTTGTCAGGCTTGATCAGGCGCGCACGCATCTGCTGCACGGGCAGGTCGGGGTTGCGATCCGGGCTCTCGTAGAACCGCCGCACGTACTCGTTGATGTTGCGGTTCATCACGTCTTCCACCAGCTGGTTTTCCACGCGCATGCGGGCCCAGTTGGTGGCGAACGCGAACAGTGTCGTCAGGCAGAAGCCCAACAACACGAACGAGACGATGATGCGGCTGCGCAGGCGCCGCCGATACGGCGAACGCCGGCGCTCCCCCTTGGTTGCCACGGAATCAGGCTTCCGGGGTAGCGATGCGGTATCCGATGCCATGGCGGGTCTGGATCAGCGGCACTTCAAACGGCTTGTCGACCACCGCACGCAGGCCGTGGATGTGGACACGCAGAGAATCCGAGTCGGGCAGCTCTTCGCCCCAGACGCGGGTTTCCAGCTCCTGGCGGGTGACCACGGCCGGCGCGGCTTCCATCAGGGCCTGCAGGATCTTCAGCGCGGTCGGGTTGAGCTGCAGCAGCTTGCCCTGGCGGCGCACTTCCAGCGTGTCCAGGTTGTATTCCAGATCGCCGGTTTCCAGCACGCGGGTCTGCACGCCTTTGCCCCGGCGCGACAGCGCGTTCAAGCGCACTTCCACTTCCTGCAGCGCGAACGGCTTGATCAGGTAGTCGTCGGCGCCGGAATCGAAACCGGCCAGCTTGTTGTCCAGCGAGTCGCGGGCGGTCAGCATCAGTACGGGGGTCTGCTTGCGCGCTTCGTTGCGCAGCTTGCGGCAGACTTCAATGCCGTCCATGCCCGGCAGGTTCAGGTCCAGAACGATGGCGTCGAACTCGTGGACCACCGCCAGGTGCAGGCCGGTCACGCCGTCGGCGGCGAAGTCCACGGTGTGGCCACGATCCTCAAGGTAGTCGCCAAGGTTGGCGGCGATGTCGCTGTTGTCTTCGATTACGAGAATGCGCACTGGGACCTCTGGTTCTTGAAGGGTCGTCGGGGGGCCAGGCCCACCTGCTCAGGATGCCCCTGTGCGGGTGGACGCGACGTCTACCTGCTGAACGATACAGGTTCCATTCTTAACATTTCGTACCGAAGGGACGACACCGGCAAACGCCCCCGGGGCGAGCGCTCAGCGGCTGATGCGCTGCTGGTCGGTCAGCGCCTGGCGGCTGTCTTCCTGGGCCTTGCGACGCTGGGCCACGGTCAGGCAGACGCTGGTCGGCATGTTGCTGCCGGTCAGGCGCTCGCGGCGGCAGATCATGCGGCTGTCGGCCTGGGCGCGGGTCATGATGGTGTTGACGATCTCCTGCTCGTTGAACAGGTCGTTGCGCTCCTGCGGGGCCAGCTCATCCACCTTCTCGCGGCCATTCATCTTGATCCGGATCCGGTTCAGCGCCTGCTGCACGCGGCTCTTGTCCTCCAGCCCGATCTCGCTGTAGTCCTCGCTGCCCATGGCCGTTTCAACCCGGCGGATCTGTTCGGATACCGGGGTGAAGGAATCCATCTGCACGGTGTCCTTCTGCGCCTTGGCCTGCACGGTGGCCACCAGGCCGAGCGACAGCATCAGAGCGAGCATAGTGGTGCGGTACATGACGAGCTCCATGTTCGTCCATGAATAGGGTCTCGACTTTACGGTTCCGCCGATGCGTCCACAAGGGACGCACGGCAGGGTGACCGATGGCGGCCTGCGACCGGTCCAACCACGGTTACGGCTTGTAGTTGTTGAAGCGCTGGTTGTCGTTGAGGGCCTTGCGGCTGTCTTCCTGCGCCTTGCGGCGCTGGGCCACGGTCAGGCAGACGCTCTGCGGCATGTTGCTGCCGGTGGTGCGCTCGCGGCGGCAGACCATGCGGCTGTCGGCATGGGCGCGGGTCATGATCGTGTTGATCACTTCCTGGTCGTTGAAGATCTCGGTGCGGTCCTGCGGGCTCAACTGCTCCACCCGTTCGTGGTCGCCCATCTTGATCTTGATGCGGCCCAGCGCCTGCTGTACGCGGCTTTTGTCTTCCAGCCCGATCTCGCTGTAGTCCTCGGTGTTGATCGCCGTCTCAACGTTGCGGATCTGTTCGGCCACCGGCGCGTTGGCGTCGAACTTCACCTGCCCTTTATCGGGCTTGGCGTGCGCAGTGGTGGCCAGTGCCAGGCCCAGCATCAGGGCGAAGGGGGTCATGCGCTGCATCGTTACCTCCAGGTTCTTCCATGAGTGGAACATCGACCCTGCGGTGCCACCGATACGCCGTTACGGCACCCCGGTGGACCGAAAGGCGGTGCGGTCAACGCCCAGCGGGCGGTGGGCTGAGCGTGTTGTAGCTGCGCTGGTCGTTGATCAGCGCCTTGCCTTTCTCTTCGATCCGGCGCCGTTCGGCCACGGTCAGGCAGCGGCTCCTGGGCATGTTGCTGCCGGTGGTGCGTTGGTACCTGCAGATCTGCCGGCTGTCGTCATGGCCACGCGCCATCAGGGTGTTGATGCGTTCCTGCTCGTTGAAGACCTCGGCCTGCAACTGCGGCGGCAGCTCCTGCACGGTCTGGCGTTCGCCCATGTGCTGGCGGATACGCGACAGCGCCTGCTGCACCTGGCCGCGATCCTCGGCAGACAGTTCGGCATAGTCGGGGGCAGCCAGCGCGGTTTCCACCTGGCGCATCTGCTCGGCGACCGACCCCTGCCGGTCCATCTGTACAGCGACTTTCTCCGGCTTGGCGGCAACAGCGCCAGACAGGCCCAGCAGCAACGCGATCGTCATGATGCGGTACATCGCCAACCTCCCGATCCATCCCGGAACGAAGGGCCAACTCTACGACCGTCACGCGGCCTCCACAAGAGACCTTGGGCACAGAGCCGACAGGCATAAAAAAGGCCCAGGCGGTGCACCCGCCTGGGCCTGAAGTCGTATCCCGATACCGATCCTGCTGAGAGGCAGAGCTGCGGTTCGCTGAAGCCTACGCCGACGCCGATTAAAGCCTCGTTAAAGCCTTGGCTCATTTACCCATGAGAATCTCAACCCCATGAATAATCAGGGTTTTTTGACCTTCTCTACGTGTTCGATGATGCGTGTGGCCACGTCCACACCGCAGGCCGCTTCGATGCCCTCCAGCCCCGGCGTGGAGTTGACCTCCAGCACCAGCGGGCCGCGCGCGGAGCGGATCAGGTCCACGCCGCACACCGACAGGCCCAGCGCCTTGGCCGAACGCACCGCCACCTGCTGCTCGGCGCGACTGGCCTTGGCCGCAACGGCGGTGCCGCCGGCGTGCAGGTTGGAGCGGAAGTCGCCCTCCGGCGCCTGCCGCTGCATCGACGCCACCACCTGGTCGCCCACCACGAAGCAGCGCAGGTCGGCGCCCTTGGCCTCGCCGATGAATTCCTGCATCAGGAAGTTGGCGTACAGGCCGCGCAGCGCTTCGACAATGCCGCGCGAGGCACTGGCCTTTTCGGTCAGGATCACGCCGCGACCCTGGGTGCCTTCATTGAGCTTCACCACATGCGGCGGCGGGCCGAGCATGGACAGCAGATCGACGGTGTCATCGGGGTTGTCGCCGAACACGGTGACCGGCATGTCGATGCCCTTGGCCGCCAGCAGCTGGTGCGCGCGCAGCTTGTCGCGCGAACGCAGGATGGCATCGGACGGATTGGGCGTGCGTGCGCCCATCAGTTCGAACTGGCGCAGCACGGCGGTGCCGTAGCGGGTGATCGAGGCACCGATGCGCGGAATGACCATGTCCACGCCGGTCATCGGCCGGCCTTTGTAGTGCATGGAAAAGCCATCGGCGGCGATGCGCATGTAACAGCGCAACGGGTCGAGGATGCGCACGGTATGGCCGCGCGCGCGCGCCGCCTCGACCAGCCGACGGGTGGAATACAGGGAGCTGTTGCGGGACAGGATGGCGAGCTTCATCGCGGAGGGATCGGTCGGCAGGCGCGCAGCATAGCGCGGGCGTGTGGCGGGCGGATGATGCCCGTCGCCGACGATCTCGAGCGTTGTGGATGAAGCTTCAGCTGTCCCGTTCAGCACTGGCCTGGAAGCCACGGGCCGCTTCGCCCAGCGCCGCCACGCAGGCCATCTGCAGGGCAGAATTGCTGAACGCCTGCTGGTAGATCTGCTCGAGCAGTTTCGCGGCCTTGGGACCACCAGCACGCCCGAGCGCGCGCACGGCCTCAAGCTGCTTGTTCGAGCCGACGCCGGCTGAAAGAAAGATCCGATGGATGCGCTCGACGACGTCGTTCCGGCAATTCATGGAAGGCAGCTCCTGATCAGTATCCGCTCACGCTAGCTGCTCAGTGCCGGCCTGCCCATGGGAAAAGTTTGAAGCGTTACGCGCCCCTCCGCAGCGCCTCTAGGAGTTCTACGAAAATGTCGCTTTCGGCTGGAAGCAGGCGAGCGTGCCGATCACCATGGAAGCTCCTCCCAAAGCGGAAATCCCGATGTCGAAAATGGAGCAACTTGCACAGAAGCTGCAGCAATCCGCACACGCGGAGCAGGCCAGGGCCGCCGCCATCGAAAAGCAGTACCAGGACTGGATCCAATCGCTGCATGTGCTGTTCGACACCCTCGAACTGTGGCTGCAACCATTGGTGCAGGCGCAGGTGGCCACGCTGCGTCGGGACACGGTCACCATCACCGAGAATCCGTCATCCGGGGAACTGAAAACCTACGCGGCCCCCGCACTGACCCTGAACGTCAATGGCAAGGCCGCCGCGATCAAGCCTCTGGCCCGCTTCTGCTTCGGCTGCCAGGGACGGGTGGATATTCTGGCCCGGGAAAACCAGTGGCACCTGACACGGCACTTGGAGCCGAAAGAGGTCTGGTACCTGCACACGCATGATCGCACCCAGGGACGCGTGCTGGACGCGGACGCGTTGGCCGCGGTGTTCGCGGCGTACTGAGGCGGTCTGAAGGAACCTGCGCGGCGGAAACGCGACGCGGTCTTGAAGGATGGAGCGGGCGATGGGAACAGAATCCTCCCACGCCAACCGATTGATTTCCCTAGCTTATCCCAGCAGGAGGGTGATCCAAAATGATGCCTCGGATGATACCCCACGGCCTTCCTGATGTCTTCAGCCCATCGTCTAGCCCCCTCGGTGTTCTTGGGCAGATGGGAACGCGCTACTCTCTGGGCACTCATCAGGGGGATGCAACACCATGGGACGACGGAGCGGCCTGGAAGGATTTTTGCGGGCAGCTGGCCGGGCAGCGGCCGCAGCGCAGCGGGAGAGCAAGCGCCGAGAGCGGATGCAGGCCACGCAGCTGAGACAGTTGGAGCGCCATCAGCGTATGGCAGCCGCTCAGCAGATGCGGGAGCTGCGCGCGATGGAAAAGGAAGAAAAGGCGGCAGCCCGTTTGGCCAAGGCCGAATACCTTCAGGATCGACAGGCGGAGGCCGACGACCTCAACGCCGAGCTAAAAGACCGGCTGGAGGAGCTGGAGGGATTGCTCCTTCACACCCTCTCGGTGAATGACACCATCAGCTTCGACAGCCTGCGGCACACGGATCCTCACCCCACCTTCAAGACACCCAAGGAGTTGATGCCAGGCGTGGCCCCAGCCCCGGTTGACGTGCTCGCCCCCACCGGCCTTGCACGGTTCTGGCCGGGCGCTGGAAAGCGGCACTTGGCGGCTCAAACGGCAGCACGAGATGCCCATCAACAGGCTCTGGAGCAGTTTCAGAGTGCGGAAGCGCAAAAAAGAAAACGCCTGACCGACCTACGAACCGAACATGAGGCGGCTCGCGCCCTCTACGATGCCGATGTGGCTCGTCGGAACGCGGAGGTTGATGCCTTTCAGCAGGCTTACAACGCGCACGAGCCAGACGCCGTCGTCGCCTACAACGACATGGTGCTGACACGCTCGGAATACCCCGCCGAGGGCTTCCCGCAGTCCTTCAAGCTGGCCTACGCAGAGGAATCCAAGGAACTGGTCATAGAGTATGACCTCCCAGAGGTGTCCGTCATTCCTGCCGAATCGGACTACCGCTACGTCAAGACCCGGGATGCTATCGACGCCAAGGCGCGTAAGGCAAGCGACATCAAAGCGCTCTACCAGGACATCATCGCCTCGATCACCTTGCGCACACTGCACGAGGTGTTTGAAGCCGACCAAGCGGATGCCTTAGCGTTGGTGACCTTCAATGGCGTGGTCGATGCACACGACCCCACCACTGGGCAAGAGGTCCGCGTCCCTGTGGTCTCGGTCCGCGCGACCAAGGCCGCCTTCCTGCAACTACGGCTGGACCGAGTGGAAAAAATCCCATGCCTCCGAAACTTGGGCGCTCAGGTATCCAGCCGGCCGGATGAGCTACAAGCCATCAAGCCGATTGTTGAGTTCAACATGGTCGATAAGCGCTTCATTGCCCAGACAGACGTGCTCTCGGGCCTAGAGTCGCGGCCCAATCTGCTGGAGCTGACCCCTGGTGAGTTCGAAGCGCTGGTATCGAATCTCTTTAGTCAAATGGGGTTGGATACGAAGCTGACACGCAGCTCCCGCGACGGCGGCGTGGATGCGGTGGCCTTCGACACCCGGCCGGTGCTGGGTGGAAAGGTCGTCATTCAAGCCAAGCGCTATAAGGACACAGTGGGCGTCAGCGCGGTTCGGGACCTCTACGGAACCATGCTCAACGAAGGTGCCAGCAAAGGCATCCTAGTTTGCACCAGCGGCTACGGCACTGCGGCGTTCGAGTTCGCAAAGGATAAGCCCATCGAGTTGATCGATGGAGGCGGCCTGCTCTACCTCTTAAGGGAGCATGCAGGCCTTGATGCACGTATCGCAGCGTAAGGACCAACAAAATGGCAAACGGATCCGCCGCTCACGATAGTAAAGTGGCTGTGTTGGTCGATTGTGACAATGTAAATCCTGAGATCGTTGACCATGCCCTACTGATGGGAGCTCAGTTCGGACGGGTGGTGGTTCGGAGGGGTTACGGCAACCACTCCACGCTGACCAAGCGTTGGCAGGAAACACTCGTCCGGCAAGCGTTTACCCCATGCCTGCAATACCAATACGCCGCTGGCAAGAACACGGCGGACATCGCGTTGGCGCTGGACGCCTTAGAAGCCATGTTCGACCAGCGCGCAGACACCTTCTGTTTGGTCACCAGTGACTCTGACTTCGCTTACCTGTGTCGTAAGCTTCGAGAGCGAGGCGCCACGGTTTGCATCGTGGGTGAAGCTAAGACGCCAGAGGCGTTGCGTAACGCCTGCGACCAGTTTTTTGAGTGGCAACCAACGGAGTCGAATGCGACCTGCGAAGAGTCGCCTGCCCCGACCGCTAAAGTCGCCCCCAGCAAAGCCGAAGTGGCCAAGCCGGTTCCCAAACGCCGCCCTCGCTTCCTTGTCGACGCGGTTGCCTTACTGGCCGATGGGACGACGGACGGGGAAGTGGTGCTAGGGACACTCGGCCACTATCTGAAGCGGACTGACCCATCCTTCTCGCCGAAGGCCTACGGCCACTCCGGCCTCCTGGACATGATCCAGACATATGACCTGCTGACAGCCACACAAGCGCCCGGCGGGCATTGGCTAGTCAGACTGGCACCACAACCCGAATCGACAGCTGCATGACTTTGTTACCGGCAGGCTTCTGTCATCCCTAGGCATTGAGAGTCAACTTCAATATTTGTGAACCAGCGCAGATTCCGTCTCTTGCCAAACTGGGACGAAGTGCTTCGATGTGAAGACCCTTCATACTGAGAGCTTCAGAGATCCAATGCCTGCCAACGTAGAACTTCGCATCGCCAGCCGCCTTCTGCCCGCCCTCATGGCGCAAAGCGGGACCAGAGACGTCGCCGAACGCGAAGCCGATATTCAACACGCTCTGGATGTAGCCGCCGCTCTGATGCGCCGGTTCGCAGCATCACCTGCCGGACAAGCGCAGCAAGCCTATGTGCCCAGCGCCGGGGCGCGACCTGCCCCACGGGCGGCGACTGTAAGCCGAGATCAGGTGCCGCCAACGTTCATTTCGCCCGACGAATGGCGCAAGGCACGCGGGCTGGCTCCCGCGCCGGCTCCTCGAAAGCCTTCTGGACCGACGATTCACTGAAAGGCAAAGCCCCGCATCTGCGGGGCTCTTTCGTTCAATGGAGGGTGGGCGGCCGTGGCTTCAAAACTGGCACCGGGGAGTCGGCGACAACCGGAGCCATGGTCTGGCACTCAAGGACGAACTGTGACGGCGAAGGCATGGCCTCCAGTTCGGTCGCTCTACGAAGAACATCCGCATCGACCTCCGCCAATGCCTCGGCGGAGCCCCGCGACCGCGCCTTCTCCAGCTCCTTGGTCCGTTGCTCCAGCGCAGACAGGCGGCGCTCCCGGCGCTGCGTCCATTCTGGGCGCGAGTAGCCGTTGGTTCCCATGGGGTAGTCGGTGTTGAAGCGCTCCCATTCGTGCTGAGCCAGGTGATGTAGGCGTTCAGCCCTGCCCAGCGACACCAATCGCAAGGCACGCCCCAGGATTGCCGCTCGCAGTGCCCGGACCTGGAGAACCGCCTTGGTGATCCACTGCCGTAACGGGACGGTCTCCCCAGCCCGCCCAAGTTCGGCTTGAGCCCATTCGAGACCAGCACGGATGCGCTGGGTCGCCAGGTCTGCCCTGGCGCGCGCGATGTCCTGAAGGTCTCGCAGGGCCTGAGCCACGCGCTCGGCGAGGCTGATGGGCCGCTGATCTTCGTTCGCTTCGTGCTGGCGGCCCAAGACCTGAGGAAGCCGCATTCCGGACACGCCTCGAATCTCCAAGCCAGGAGCCAAGCCCCGCATGGAGGACGGCCGGCCACCTTGGCCATGACCGACTGACGGATGCATGGGCACGGCCCTGCCCTCACGCCCAGCTTGAATGGTGAAATGGTCCAGATGTTCGGCGTTGCCGGCCTCAATGGCGTCATTCTCTGCTACCAGCCGGCTGTCCATGCCCTTTCGGGACAGCGCGGCAGCCGCCTTGCCCAGGTGCTTGGTCGGCTCTCGAGACAATGCCACCGCCTGGAGTTCGTCTCCCCGGTCCGACGCCGCCCGAGCCTGCTCTGCCAAGCTGCGGTGGTCAATCGTGACCGTCAGGCCAGCGGCTTCAAGATGTGCGTTGGTCGTTTCAGCGACCATTTCCCGGACCCATTGAACCTGCACTTTCCCCGACACGCCCCCATCGAGCTCGCGCGTTTTCTGTCCAAACCCATCCGGACCAATGCGCCTGGTGCTGGCAAGCAGGTGCACGTGATGGTTGAGCCCGTCCGGGGTTCCAGGGGAGTGAATGCTGGCTTGAATGGCGAACTGGTAGCGGTCTACCAACGCCTCGGCAATGGAAAACGCCAAGTGTGCGCGCTGTTCGTCCGAAAGCTCATGGGGCAACGACAGCTCGAACTCGCGAGCCACCGTAGCGTCCTTACGGCGCTCGGCGGCTTCGGCCACGGCCCAAAGCTCGCCGGGCACCAGCGCCCAGTCGGGTGCATCTGGCGGCGCGAGGCAAAAGGTTTCGACAACGCCGCTCCTACGGCGGTAGTCGTGCTGTTGCCCGGTCGCGAAATCGGACAGCAGTAGACCGCCCCGATAGGCGGCTGCGGCGACGGCGGACTGGCCCTTGCCTCGGCTGAAGGTTTTGACTGATGTGTGGAAGATGGCCATAAAGACTCCTGTGAAAACAGGTTCTTTATGGATCAGCTTTTGCCGTTGGCAAGCCTCGCAGAGGCTTGGGGTCCCAGGGGCGAAGCCCTTGGCGCGCGCATCCGCCAGGATGCCTAAGTGCGCTCTTCCAACCTTGGACAGCCTCTACAAATCTCAAGAAGAATCCGTCTCTCATCTTGCTATGATGCAGGCATTGACGAACAATCCAGTATCTGACAAGGAGATCGCGGATGAACAAGGCTACGGAAGAACGTGCGAAAAAGCTCCTCGCGCAGGTCAGCGCTGAACTTAAAGGGTTCGAGGACGCCGACGCAGATACTACGATTCGCATTCCAATCTCGATTCTGGATGAAATGGAGGATCTTCTTACTTCAACCCTCCAGCGTGGAAGGATTGGTCGCGCAGTTAGGAAGCCGGGTGGCTCAAAACTTTAGATCCTGAGCATTCGAAGATACCGGCCCAATCGGGCATGTCGCGCACCGAATGGTAGGTAACAGTAAATGAGTTGGCCTCAGGTCATAAGTAAAGGAAAGAAATATGATCTTTCCCACTTGGAAGATTTCTCTAGAGACATCATCATTGAAGGCGCGCGAATAACGCTTTCGATATCTTTTGGCCCCCATGTCTTCTGCGACGAGAAGGCAAACGGCGATCAGATCCCATTTTTGGCGGCTGAGCGCTATTTCTGCATTGCGCGATACGAAGAGAGCTTTAACGTAGTTCACCACATGGCCAATCGCTTCGAAGCTGGCCATGTCAGGGTCTTCAAGAAAAGCAAGAAAATCAACGGCGACTGGGTATCCGAGGAACAGATGTATCAGACGGAACTCGAAGGCGTTGCCATTTTCATGATAATCCGCCACCCCGACCCGGGCGTGCTTCATCTGAAAGTAATATCCTCCTATCCGCTCAAAAGCATCCACACCCTGCCGAAAGGCAAGCTCTACACGGTGATGGTCGCACTCAAGCGTAAGCTGGCAGACTTGCCCCTCATCTGATCGCTCAGCTTTTGCAATAGTGAGTTTTTTTACAGCTCCCAAGCAGCGCGCTTGCTATTTAGCAGGATCTGGGGCTTTGGTTAGCGCCCAGCGGCCAACTAACCGGACCCATTGCACGCTCCGTCAGCCGACCCTCGGAACAATATAAAAAAAAGCGCCCCATTGCTGGGGCGCTTTTCGAAGCTTATACTCGGATTTCTCTTTCCGGCTTTACCGAAACCCCGCTCCAGGCTAGGAATGGACGAATCCATCGAGACACCTACACCTTCTTACAAATCTTTACGCAAGAAGGACTTCCGGTTTGTCGGTGTAGACGTATACTCTCCCATTCACGCCAAGTCGTCCACACCATAACCGGAACACATTGTTTCATACGTGGAACAGATCGAGGCCAAGGTCGTCATTGATGCCGGTGACCTGCGGAGAAGGACCTTTCATCCCTTTAACGTTCATCTTGCATGCTATCAGCGCGCAAGGCGTCAAAGATGATTGAAGCCATGCCTCAGCCCAGCTTCATCCAACGCTTAGCGTCTTCCACAACAGCCTGATCATCGGTCATATCAAGAGGCGAGTTCACGACTCGCCAGCCCGCAGACACGCGTGCGCGCTTTCGGCCGGCATTGTTAAATCGGAGATTTCGCCACACCAGCCCTTCTCTGGCAGGATGATTCCTGTCTGCCAGGATTTTCTCCAAATCACCGTTGGGGAGATGCCCTACCTTGGGTGTGGCGATGCTTCGGGCGGCAATCGCAGCCACATTCTTCCTGAAGAGCACCGCGGACGGGGCATCAGCGTAGTGGGCCACGTCAAGGGGCTCGCAATACTGTCGTAGACGCCAAACGAGCAAATCTAGGCCACCCAACTCGCTATCCTCCACTTGGTAGGAGCGAACCAGATAGCGATCAAAGTCCCAGCGGACGAGGTTGTCCAACGTCTCCTGCTCCACCTCTGTCAGCTCTAAATCAAGTGACAGCTTAGTTCGAACGTCGTCGAACGCGTCCGCCAGTCTGTGGCCAAGGCGCTTTGTGTCGCAGCGATTCAGCATAAGGATGCATTTTAGATACTTCTCGACCGCCTGCTCGGCTGCCGCCAGATACTGCGGATACAGCCTCGCTCTCATCGCCAATCGCGCAGCAATGTAGTCCCCGTCTCCTGTGTCCCGAAAACATCGAATAGCGAAGAGATTGACCCTCGCGTGAAGCGTTGGCGGTCGATAGGCAGCTCGCGCGGCCGCGATCTCCGCTCCAATGTCTCGGTTTTTCATCTTCAACCGCGCCTCCCGCACCACATATCCGTGTAGATGTGAGCGCAAGCCAGCTTCCAGCAGCTCGACGATGATCCGACCAACGTAGGGTGGAGAGCAGCAATGTAACCATCGGTCATGATAAAAAATCCTGGTAGTCTCCACGGTCCCAAGATCGGTAGCGCCAAGGAAGGACTTCCTCCAATGCCGTAACCCGTGGCTCTGGCATAAGTGATAGCGCAGCTGTGCCCAAACGCAAGCGCTCCAAGCGATCGTTAGGCACGAACAGCCACGGCCGAACCGTCCAATCGGCTGGGATACCGCAATCCCTGGCTAGGGCTGTCCGCAGGCGTTCCCAGTGTTCATCCCAGCTCCTCAACCGATTCAGCAGGGTTGGTAGGCGGGCCGCATAGGAGATTTCGCACAGATAGGCAGCCCGGTCCCGGACGTTCACAGCGACCGCGTCGCAATACCAGTGGGGCCCGCTGGTGTCCGGATTACTGCCCGGATTCAACTGGATGCAGCACTGAGGATTGACGAAAAGCCTGCGGTCAGCCCGCAGGAAGTCTAGAACTACCCCCTCGAAATGATCCACGTTGCCCTACCTCTGATGCTTACTGCCACTTGGACCTAGCCACCCTACAAGAATTCGTTTACGTCGAGCCCGTCGTCGAGACTATCAGCCCATTGGTTGAACCGCCCGTCCTCCGAACGAGGCAGCGGGTCCGCAGTCGGAGCCCGGATCAGGGTAGCCATCTGTAGGCTGCCACCAAAGGCCAAGGCGTTCTGACGAGCTAGACCAGCAATGCGCCGGACCTCCCGTTTGTCCGCCCACTCACTAGCAGACTGAATGGCCGAAAGGTCCTTCTCCGACGACAGCCGGAAGGACACCCAGGTGTTGCACTGCGAAAGCACGGTTGGAGAGATCTCCGATGGGCGCTGGGTGCTCAACCAGAGCGCCAGTCCGAACTTGCGCCCCTCTTTGGCTAGGCGCTCATATGCCAAGGCGTTGTTCACGGCCTCGTCGCCGGTTCCCATCTGGCGTAGGTAGTGGTGCGCCTCCTCCAGCACCAACAGGGTCTCCCGCTTGTTCTCTTGGCCACGGCTAAACAGCTCGAAAGCATAGAGCTCCAAAACAGCACCCAGGACAAAGGGGGTCAGGTCATGAGATACACGTCGGAGGTCAACGATGTGCACCCGCCAGTCGACCTCATCACCGCCAAATAGTCGTTCCACGACCGCCTTTGACTCGTTGCGCCAGCTGAGTGGGCCGCCGCAGCCCGCGCCTCCCGCGACGTCAACGACATCTTTGAACATGTCATCGTCAGTGAAGCGGGCAATGCGTGTGATGAGGGGAGAGATGTTGCCGTAGTTCCAGGCATTGCGCTCCAATCCTTTGTTGCTTGGCGAAATGGCGTGGCTATCTGCTATTAGCGGCCCCATCGCCTGCATGGGCGGCCATGCTGAGGCGACGGGAGCCGTTCCTGCTCTTAGGCCTTGAATAATGGCTTGAGCATCCAACACCCTGTCGCCTCTACAGTCATCAAAGAGCGAAGCCTGTGTGTCGCTCTCGAGGCCTGCACCCTTAGAAGACGCAAACCACTTAATCTTGTTCAAATGGTCCAAGGCAAAGGTCAGGGCGGGCCGTTGAGTCTTGTCACTTGGCAACAAAAGACGTTGCAGGCCAAGGCGACCCAATGCGTAGTAGGGGATGCGGTAGCTGTCCGAATCCGACCCACCGATCCGAGTGACCTTGATGGCATTCGCAGGGTAGTTGCTGGCGGGGAAGGCGTCTTCGTATTCACCGTTGATATCGAAGATGACGACGCGCGCCTTAGGCATCTTCGCGATCTGCTGGAGCACCGCAGCCGTAAAGCAGCTCTTGCCTTGCCCTGAGCTGCCGAGCACCGCCACATGCCTGGACACTAAACTCTGTAGATCAATGGTCAGACGGCCGCCGCCTCGGAGGTCATCCCCCAAGTGGATGTCCGCCGGCGTGGCTGCGTCACCACCCAGGATCGATGAGAGCTCGTCGTCTGTTAGCGGGAAGGCCTCCGCACCCAGCGCCGGCGAGGAAAGCGAATCCGATACGAACGTTAGTCGTTCAGAATCGCGGCGCAGTCGACCAACCACCAAGCCCGTAAGGTGACGCAAGGGTTCGGAGGAAGCCGAAGTCCCCGAAAGTCCGACCCGATGAACCTCTTTGGGCTCAGCGAACGACAGGGATTGAACCTTCATCACCAGCAGCCGCCCACCGGATTCAATCCCTAGAAGGCTGCCAACTTCAGTGACGACCGAGACGCCATGGACGTGAGCAGCCAACTGGCCCCGATGGACATCCATCAGGTTCAGAGTGATATCCACGCCATCGATTTGGACAACATAGCCTATGGCTTGGCGGCTCCTCATGGCTCGTCGTCCTCGGTCCCATCTGGCTTCTCAGGCATCAGTCGCCTGCGCAGATCTGCCAGCTCCTGATCGTAGACCGTTGGGTCTGGAAGATCATTTGCTAAGGCGCTGGTGAAGGCCCTACTTCCCCCACCAACGATGGTCAGGCGTGGCGTCTGAAGAGCAAGGAGTCTTCGCACGGTTTGCGGAAGGTCCGTCGCTGAGGGGTCTCCCTTGAACTCAGGCAAATACACGACTACCTGGAGAGTGGGATTGAGCAGGGCGGAGCGGATGAGACGGTTGATGTGCTCGTCGCCGAAGCCATAGCCATTTATCAGCAGAGCCGTCTGCGGGCGGGCCATGAACTCCGCGAATCGTCGCAGCAGTTCGCCCATTACATAGCCGACGGTCTGAAGATACTTGGCAGCGCGGGGGAGGACCAAGTAGCTCAGCTTGTCCGCGAACCCTGTCAAGAACTCATCGATATCGCGCCAAGCTTCAGACGCCGGCACCTCATACAAGCTGTGGTCAACCTCTTTCCAGGTCAGCGAGCCGTGGAGCTTGGCCAAGTAGACGTTGTAGACGCCGAAACGGGCTTCGCCCTTGGCTTGGGCATTGCGGAACCCGAGGTCGAAGCTCTGGGGTGAGAAGCGGCGGCTGTGCACGCCCAGGAACCCATTAATGACCTGAAGGTCGACCGATTCGGCTGCCCATTCAATGGCTAAGTCGTAGTTGGTTGTGAAGATCCAAGGAGCCGGTTGACCAGGCTGACGAGCAGCAGTGAGCTTCTGAAGTATGGAGCGATGTGCTCCCAGCTCTTCGGCTAGATCAGCACCTAACGGAGACGTCCACCAATCTTCCTTCAGCTTCGCGGCACCAACTACAGATCTGAAAAGCGCTGCCCTAGCGGCTTGGGCTCGGGTGATTTCCGAGCTCTCTTGGCGCTCCCACTCAAGGATGGCTATCTCCAGCCTGTCCAGCAGCACTTCAAAGTTGGGCAAGCTGGCAGTGAGCCCTGTGATAAACGGATTTGTCGATGCCGTGGTAGCTCCCGCAGACAGAGCCGGAAGTGGCGGAAGCGGCAATCTCCGCTCATCCTCGGTGATGAACTTCTGGGACAGAAGCCATTCCGCATCGGCAGGACTGTCCCTCAGGAAGGATGTCCACAGCGTCCTCATCGTCTGCCCGCCCGCGGAGCACGATGCCCCTGCCCCCAACAGCAGGCCTACGTTCTCCAGTCGCAAAAGAGATGCGAGGTAAGCCTGCAGCTCAAGCTCGTCCGTGATCGGCTTTCCGCCGCGATACGCAGTAATACCCATAAAGCCCCCTGTTTCCGTGTCGCTGCCCTCCCCTGCGCACAGGCCGGACCGCAGCGTTCAAGCGCAGCTGTAGGAAGCACCCTAGGCCCCTGCTGCCGAAACTACTTTGAAGTCTGTGACCAGCCACCCGTAGGCGTCTGATAGAGCGCCCGGCAGGGAAGCCCTATCAACACAGGCGATCTCGACTTCGGACGGAAGCATCACCGACGCGCCATCCACGTCCCAAATGATGTCGTATACCCGAAAGATGGTCATCTGCTCCCCCAGCCACGGTCTCTCCTGAACTCAAAAAGCCACTCCCCTCCTTGGAGGCGCGCCCTCGCTTTCCTAACCACACAAGAAGGAGGGAGGGCGTAAGCCCTCCCCCCATCCGTCACTTCTCTTCGAAGTGATGGTTGTTCTGACTGGGCGGGAAACGTTCGCCCTTTTCGACGCGGCGATCGCTCGAGCTGCCCGCATACGTTCCCGTTGCATCGTTGTACTGCCCATAGGTCGCAGTCTTCGGGCACTCCTGCCCGGACCAATACTTACCACCAGCCATCGCAAACTCCTTCTGTCGAATGTGGGAAAACTCGTCAGGTCCCTCCTGACGCATCGATTCTGAGATCGCCATCACAGAATGTAAAGCGTCCGATACCTAGACACGGCGACGAACCACTGCCAGTCCTCGATAGGTGTCACCAACTGATTAACTGCACTTAACAAACTAACAAAATCGAAAGTCGTTTATCTTGCGTTCATGTTGAATCGCACCCTTTGTTAGCTTATGCCAGTTAAACAGTACGGTAATGACTCCGAAAATGGGCTGACCTGACCAGTGCAAGTTATTGATTCTAATGTAAACGCCACCGTGTTTTAGGGCGGTACGATTGGCTAGTCAGACGTGCAAAATGGCACCTCTCAGACGATGCCTAAGGCCGTGAATAAAAAGCCGATTTTTCGTTGACGATTTTTAGGCCCGCAGTATCTGTACTTCCATCCTTCAGATGGAAGCAACGCAGTGACCTCCCCCACCTCGAAACACCTCAACTCCTACCTCGCAGACCCGACGGGCACTCTCAAACTGACAAACGTGCGCATTGGCCGCGTCCGCATCGGTGAAATGATCGTCACTGGCCGAGAAGCAGCCATCCATGCTCAAGAGATCATCAACGACGCCTGCGAGCGGACCCGTCGAGCGCTCCTTGGAAAGAATGGCACGCGCCACCCTGAGCCTCTCCCCGTCGCCGCACCCGCCCGATTGCTGTCTATCGAGATCCGGGACTACCTGGCTGACCGCGAGCGCATGGGCCTGACACGCAACACCATCGAGGCCACGGCGCGGTCACTGAAGATGCTCCTTATGGCCTGTGGGGATATTCCCGTGTCGCGGGTCGACCATGTGCATATCTACCGACTCTGGGAACTGATGCGTTGGGCTCCACCTCTTCTCCAGTCGGACCCTCAGTATCGGAACTTCACGTATGAGCAGGCGGTGGCTCAGGGGAAGGCGCTCCGCGTCCAGCCGCCCGCACCGGCCACCGTAGAAAAGCATCGACGGTTCCTGGTCACCTTCTTTGGCCGGCTGGACAAGGCAAAAGCCATTGTGGGCTCCCCCATGCACTTTTTCCCAGAGGCGAAGAAGGACCTGGTCATTGACCCCGACAAGGCCGAGCGTTTGTTTGACGAAGAAGATCTGTGTCGCATCTTTGCCCCCAACACATTCATCCCCTGGGCCATGAAAGCGCCCCACCGGTGGTGGGTGCCGATGATTGGACTCC
>OJTH01000043.1_pt1 | contig 20100 bp, 21 predicted proteins | sample 1599661 | NCBI WGS metagenome assembly OJTH01 (sample SAMN04436666, study PRJEB24849) | human gut metagenome | biome: human gut; feature: NICU; material: stool | host: Homo sapiens | place: USA: Saint Louis, MO | collected 2010-06-02 | reverse complement strand
GGCACGCTGCGGCAGGTTCGGGTCCAGTTCGAAGCTGGCCAGCACCGAGCCGGTCGGGATGATGTCGCCGGCGCCGCCGGACAGCTTCAGCACCTTGCCGGAGAACGGCGAGGGCACTTCCACCACGGCCTTGGCGGTCTCCATCGACACCAGCGGCTCGTCCAGCTTGATCACATCGCCTTCCTTGACGAACCACTCGACGATGGTCGCGTCCGGCAGGCCTTCGCCCAGGTCGGGCAGGTTGAAGTTCTTGGTCTGGCTCATTTGCAGTTCTCTTCCAGCAGTTCCAGTTCGCGGGCCGGCAGCCAACCCGTCGCGCCATTGGCGCGCTCGGACCACCACCACCCGCCGTGTTCGTGATGAAGCTTCACCATCTCGCCGCTTTCCACATCCAGCTCGCGGGCGTCGTAGTCGCACAGGGCTTCGGCGCGACCCTCGTCCAGCAGCTGCAACCAGGCGATGGGCGCCCATCCAGCGCGCCCATCGTTGGTGCGTACCCAGGCAAACGCCGGCCATTCCTCGTCACGTACACCTACTTCGACGATCTGGCCGGTGTGGAACCGGAGCGGGTTGGGATACTGGCTGCGGTAAGCCCCCAGAAGGCGGGCCCGCATGTCAGCCGGCCGCCACCGCGCGCTTGGCCGCCGCCACGATCCGCTCAACGCTCGGCAGGTACTTCATTTCCAGGCGGAACAGCGGAATGTGGGTGTCGTAGCCAGTGACGCGCTCGACCGGGGCCAGCAGGTCGTAGATCGATTCCTCGGCCAGGCGCGCGGCGATCTCGGCGCCGAAGCCCGCGGTCTTCGGGGCCTCCTGCACGATCACGCAGCGGCCGGTCTTGGCCACCGATTCGGCGATGGTGGCGAAGTCCAGCGGGCGCAGCGTGGCCACGTCGATGACTTCGGCACTGATGCCTTCCCCGGCCAGCTTGTCGGCCGCTTCCAGGGCTTCCTTCACCTGCGCGCCCCAGGTCACCAGGGTCACGTCGGTGCCGTCGCGCAGCACGAAGCAGACGTCCAGCGGCAACGCTTCGCCGTCGTTGACGACCACTTCCTTGTACTGGCGATAGATGCGCTTGGGCTCCATGTAGATCACCGGATCCGGCTCGCGGATCGCAGCCAGCAGCAGGCCGTAGGCACGCTGCGGCGACGACGGCAGCACCACGCGCAGGCCCGGCACGTTGGTGAAGATCGCCTCGTTGGCTTCGCTGTGGTGTTCCGGCGCGCGGATGCCACCGCCCCACGGCACGCGCAGCACCATCGGGCAGTGCAGGCGGCCTCGCGTGCGGTAACGCAGGCGTGCGGCGTGGCAGACGATATGGTCGACCATCGGGTACATGAAGCCATCGAACTGGGCTTCGGCCACCGGCTTCATGCCCTGTGCGGCCAGGCCGATGGTCAGGCCGGCGATGGTGGTTTCGTCCAGCGGGGTGTCGAGGATGCGGTCCGAGCCGAAGCGCTGCTGCAGGCCGGCAGTGGCGCGGAACACGCCGCCGTTGACGCCCACGTCCTCGCCCAGCACCAGCACCGACGGATCGTGTTCCAGTTCCCAGGCCAGCGCCTGGGTGATGGCTTCGATGAGGGTGATCGGGGTGGTGGTCATGCTGTCATCTCCGCGCGCGACCGCAGCGCTGTCGGCGGCGTTGGTGTGCGCGCCGGGCGCGCCGTTCTTGATCTCATCCATGGCGCTTCTCCAGGGCGATCGCCTGGGCACGCTGGGCCAGCAGGTCCGGCGGCGGATCGGCATACAGGAAGTCGAACATCGCCTCGACCGGCTGCACCGGCGTGTTGAGGTACAGGTTCACTTCCTCGTCCACGCGCGTGCCGCACTCGGCGACCCAGGCGGTTTCCTCTTCTTCGCTCCAAACGCCGGCGTTGATCAGGTACTTGCGCAGGCGCAGCATCGGCTCGCGCTGCCAGGCATCCTTCACTTCGGCGTCGTCGCGGTAGCGGCGCGCGTCATCGGCGGTGGTGTGGTCGGACAGGCGGTAGGTCATCAGTTCCAGCACGGTGCCACCGTCGCCGGCCAGCGCACGTTCGCGCGCCTGTTCCATTGCCGCCAGCACCGCGATCAGGTCGTTGCCGTCCACCTGCAGGCAGTGCAGGCCGCCCGCCAGGCCCTTCTGCGCCAGCGTTTCGGCACCGGTCTGGGCCGAGCGCGGCACCGAGATGGCCCAGCCGTTGTTGACGATGCACAGGATCAGCGGCAGCTTGTAGGCGCCGGCCGAGTTCAGTGCCGCGTAGAAGTCGGTCTTGGAGCTGCCGCCGTCGCCGCACACCGCCACGGCGATCTGCGGTTCCTTGTTGAGCTTGAACTTCAGCGCAGCACCTGCCGCATGCAGGCACTGGGTGGAAATCGGCACGCAGAACGGGAAGTCCCTGGCCGCGTTGCCGCCGTAATCGTTGCCGCGTTCGTCGCCGCCCCAGTACATCAGCACGTCGTGCGGGCGCACGCCACGCATGAACATCGCGCCATACTCGCGGTACGAAGGCGCGAACACGTCGTCCTTCTGCATCGCCGCGCCGATACCCACGTGCGCGGCTTCATGGCCCAGGCAGGCGGCATACGTGCCGAGCTTGCCGGTGCGCTGCAGCGCGATGGATTTGCTGTCGAACGTACGTACGAACAGCATCTGCTTGAACAGCGGTACCAGCACCTTGGGGTCGCGCAGCGACGCGGGCAGGTCGTCACGGACGAGCGTGCCGTCCGTGTCCAGGTACTGCAGGTATTCGATCTTGAATTCAGCGGCAACCGTCATTGCGTACTGCACCTTCGACAGAGAAGTTACAAATGATATGAATCGCCATGTTAAGGAACGCGTACGGAATAGCCTTCCTGCGCCGCAACACGGAGATTCCCCGTTTTACCCCTGCCGGCGGGTGGGGGGCCAATAACAACAACGTATTCAGTCGTTGCTGCAAAGCATCAGAATACGCCTCTGGCTGACCGCCCGTACAACGGCGCAGACGGTTCCACGCGCAGGCCCGGCATCGGCCGATGCTCCACGGCCAGCCGCACGCCCCGGTATGGACCGGGCGGCTGCCAGCGCGGCGGCAACGCGCTACCCTTGCCGCCCCCGATCTGGTCCCGCCCATGTCCGTCGACAACAACCAACGCGATCTCGAAGCCGGCATCCACACCGACCTGCAGGGACGCCTGACCTACGGCGGCTACCTGCGGCTGGACCAGCTGCTCAGCGCGCAGCAGCCGCTGTCCAGCCCGCCGCACCATGACGAGATGCTCTTCATCATCCAGCACCAGACCTCGGAGCTGTGGCTGAAGCTGCTGGGCCATGAGCTGCGTGCCGCAATCGGCTTCCTGCAGCGCGATGAAGTCTGGCAGTGCCGCAAGGTGCTGGCGCGCAGCAAGCAGGTGCTGCGCCAGCTGACCGAGCAATGGTCGGTGCTGGAAACGCTGACCCCGTCCGAGTACATGGGCTTCCGCGACGTGCTGGGCCCGTCGTCGGGCTTCCAGTCGCTGCAGTACCGCTACATCGAATTCCTGCTGGGCAACAAGAACGCGCAGATGCTGCAGGTGTTCGAGCATGACCCGGCCGGGCAGGCGCAGCTGCGCACCGTGCTGGAGGCGCCCAGCCTGTACGAGGAATTCCTGAAGTACCTGGCCCGCTTCGGCCATGCCGTGCCGGCGGTCTACGAGGCCCACGACTGGACCCAGCCACACGTGGCCGACGACGCATTGCAGCCGGTCTTCGAGCGCATCTACCAGGACACCGACCGCTACTGGCGCGAGTATGCGCTGTGCGAGGACCTGGTGGATCTGGAGACGGCCTTCCAGCTGTGGCGATTCCGACACATGCGCACCGTGATGCGGGTGATCGGCTTCAAGCGTGGCACCGGCGGTTCGTCCGGCGTGGGCTTCCTGGCCAAGGCGCTGGAACTGACCTTCTTCCCCGAGCTGTTCCAGGTGCGCACCAGCCTGCAGGCCGCGCCCCCGGCAGCGCTGGGCTGATCCCCATTCAGCTTGGTTCCCGGCCCGCGGCTGGATCGTTTCAGATGCAAGTTCAGGGAGCAGGCTGCCACCTGCCTCAAACGGCGTGTATTTGACGTGAACGCCAGAAGTCGGTGATCCTCGCGCGTTGCTCCAACTGCACAGCGGACGTGCTCGTCATCCACCGAACCAGGAAATCCGCATGAGCGTAAACGCCACTGCGAACACCCCAGAGCCGGCACTGCCGGACTTCAAGACCACGCTGGGCCACCCGCGCCCGTTGTGGATGCTGTTCATGACCGAGTTCTGGGAACGCTTTGCGTTCTACGGCATCCGCTGGGCGTTGGTGCTCTACATCGTTGCCCAGTTCTACAACGGCAGCGCTGCCGGTGAAGGCGACGCCAGCCGCATCTATGGCGCCTACCTGGCCCTGGTGTACGCCGCGGCCATCTTCGGCGGCTACGTGGCCGACCGGGTACTGGGCTACCAGCGCTCGATCCTGACCGGCGCGATCATCATGGCCGCCGGCCTGTTCATGATCTCGCTGCCGCAGGAGCACATCTTCAAGCTCGGCCTGGCCACGATCATCGTCGGCAACGGCCTGTTCAAGCCCAACATCTCGACCATGGTCGGCAAGCTGTACGGCCTGAAGGACGAGCGCCGCGATTCGGGCTTCACCATCTTCTACATGGGCATCAACATCGGCGCGATGATCGCCCCGGTGCTGACCGAGTACCTGGCCCGCAAGGTGTTCGGTACCGATGCGATGCCGTCCTACAAGGTCGTGTTCATCGCCTCGGGCGTGGGCATGCTGATCTCGCTGGTGTGGTTCTACATCGGTCGTGCCGGCCTGAAGGGCATCGGCGCACCGCCGGCCGGCGCTGAAGGCTTCGGCCGCATCATCATGGTGCTGGCCGGTGCCGTGGTCGCCATCCCGGTCGCGTACTTCCTGCTGGCCACCGGCGCCACCGCGCTGGCCTGGATCCTGGGCGCGATGTTCACGGCCCTGGCCGTGCTGCTGCTGGTCGAGGGCATCCGCGAGGGCAAGGTGCAGCGCGACCGCGTGATCGCGATGCTGATCATCTTCGCCTTCAACGTGATGTTCTGGATGTTCTTCGAACAGGCCGGCAGCTCGTTCACCTTCCTGGCCGAGAACATCGTCAACCGCCAGTTCGGCGACTGGACCTTCCCGACCGCGTGGTTCCAGTCGGTCAACTCGGTGGCCATCATCACCCTGGCCCCGGTCATCGCCTGGATCTGGGTGGCGATGGGCCGCGCCAATCCGTCCATTCCGCGCAAGTTCGGCCTGGGCCTGCTGTTCAACGGCGCCGCCTTCGCGCTGCTGATGTTCGCCCTGTCGCAGATGGTCGTGGACGGCAAGATCCCGTTCTGGACCCTGTTCATGGTCTACGTCATCCAGTCCGTGGGTGAGCTGTGCCTGTCGCCGATCGGCCTGTCGATGGTGACCAAGCTGGCCCCGGTGCGCCTGGTCGGCTTCGGCATGGGTGGCTGGTTCCTGTCCACCGGCATCGGCAACAACCTGTCGGGCATCTTCGCTGGCGTGGTCAGTGGTGAAGGCGGCATGACGGTCGAGTCGGCCCTGAAGGGGTATACCTTCGGGTTCTGGGCCCTGATCGGCTCCGGCGTGGTGCTGTTCCTGATCGCCCCGCTGATCAACAAGCTGATGCACGGCGTCAAGTAATGATGAGAGGGTAGAAGGCATGCGTAGCAAGCTCGGTGGTGCAATGGTGGTGGTCTGTGCGGCGCTGATCGGCGCCTGTTCCCAACCGCAACCGCCTGCCACCGCCGAGCCCACGCAGCCGCTGGATACCCGACCCACCGAGCCACCGGTCGCTGACCCCAGCGAACCGGTGGCCTCGGGCAACACCCCGGTGGCGGCAGATATCGCCGCCATCGCCGGGCTCGGTGCGCAGTTCGACCCGGCCCGCAACCCCGCCGATGACCTGGCCACCGCCAAGGTGGAAGCCCAGCGCGGCAAGAAGCGCATCCTGCTCGAGATCGGCAACGCCGCCTGTGAGCGCTGCCGGGCGCTGGATGATGTGGTGGAAGGCAACGGCGACCTGCGCCGCTTCCGCGACGCCCACTACGTGTGGGTGAAGGTCAACGCCAGCGACGAACAGCCCAACACCGCCTTCTTCGCCCAGTTCCCGGTGATGGAGCGCGACTACCCGCACCTGCTGGTACTGGACGCCGATGGCAGCCTGCTGGTCTCGCAGGCCACTGCTGAGCTGCGCAAGGGCCCGGTAGTGCCGGCCGCTGGCCGGCTGGGGGGGGAGGGGCCGGCCGCTGGCCGGCACTGATGCCGGGTCGCATCCACGCATGGCGTGGCTCTACTGCGCGCGCCGTCACACTCCCTGAATCGGCATCTCAACTTCGCAACGCGCTCGCCGTTACCGGCAAGGACCTCAGTCGACATCCCGTCGATGCTACCTACCGGAACGCCCATGCACAGCGACCACGCCGAACGATTGCCCGAACCTGCCAGCCACCTGGCCGAGGGTGGGGCAGGCGAGGGCGTGACTTTGCCGGCGCAGGAAACCCTGTTGGACGACGCCGGCACCGGCGAGGACACCGTCGAACTGGCCCCGCCGCGCCATCGCCTGCCGCAGATCGCGCTGCCCGATAACGTGGTGCTGAAGGGTGCGGTGCAGAAACTGGTCGAGCAGAAGGCGCGGCTTGATGCGCTGGCCGCCGAAGGCCAGCTGGCCGGGCTGCTGCCGCCGGAATGGCAGGGCCATGGCGCGCGCGCGATCGAGCTGTCCACCTTCATCCAGGGCGTGCTGCCGTTCCTGCAGACCGGGGAGCGTGGCGAAACCGCGCCTGCCCGTCTGCCGGTGCGGCACGTGCTGGGGGATGACAGCCGATGGGGCCTGGAGGATGTCACCGAGCCGAAGTCGTTGGCGTGGTACCTGGCCAGTGACGAGCGCGCCACGGCGGGCAGCAAGGACGTGGCGGAGGCGTACCTGGTGGGTGCGCTGGGCCTGGCGTGGATGCAGGAAGGGCGCAGCCGCCCGGGCTTCCTGCGTGCGATGGGCCAGGACAGTCTGGCGGCGCGGGTGACCATGCTGGGTTATCCGCCCGCCAACGAACTGGCGCTTTACAACGTCACCGCGCAGGGACAGCCGCAGATGGTGCGGGCATGGCCGCCGCCGCATGCGCCCGCTGGGGGCGCCGTGGCTGAGCGTGCCGCTGCTGACCGCTTACGGCGTGCCGGCCCCGGTGGCGTGGCCGTCCAGCTTCCCACCGGTGGAGGCCGTGGCCGAACTGCTGGCGACCGCCCGCCTGGGGCGCGCGCTGCCGGAAGTGGATCTGGGCAAGGTGGTGGCGAAGATCGCCGAGGATGCCGCGTCCGACGCCTGGCAACCGGTCAGCCTGCTGCAGCTCAATACCTGGTCACCGCGCTGGCATTTCTTCCTGGGCACCTTCGTCGGCCTGCCGTCGCTGCTGCTGGTGGCTGCGGCGCTGGCGCTGCCCGGGGCCGTCGAAGCCGCCACGGTTGCCGCCTCGCTGGGCTTCGCCGGCGGCGCCATCGCAGCACTGGCCGTGCCGTGGATCCACGCACGGCGCAAGCACTTGAGCTGAAAAAAGGGGACGGAGGGGATTAAGTCGTTTCAGGCACACCTGTGCTCATTACGACTTAATCACCTCCGTCCCCTTTTTCGTTCACACCCCTTCGCCCATCCGCTCCAGACCTTCGCCGGCCAGGCGCAGGATCAGCTTTTCCAGCAGTTGCTCTTCCTCGTCGCTCAGGACCGACATCAGCTTGCGGGTGATCTCGATCACCATCGGCGCGATGGTCTCGTACACTTCGAAACCGGCGGCCGACAGCGCCAATACCGAGCGGCGGCGGTCGTCGCCATGCGTCTCGCGCTTGATGAAGCCGCGCTCCAGCAGGCGGGCCACGGCGCGGCTGACCGCCACCTTGTCCATCGCCGTGCGGTCGGAGACCTCGCTGGCCGAGGAGCCCGGGTACAGCGCCAGGATGGTGATCACCCGCCACTCGGGGATCGCCAGACCGTAACGATCGCCGTATAGCTTGGCGATGTTGCCGCTGACCCGGTTGGACAGCACGCTCAGCCGGTACGGCAGGAACTGTTCCAGGTCGAGCAGGACGTGCGAGGCACGCAGGCGGGTCGAGGCAGGATCGGCGGGGCTCATGTTGCGGTGCACCTTGCTGGTGGTTTCAAGTGTAACTATAAGGGGTGGGTCCAGACCCTGCATTCTCGCCGGGTCCCTACCTGCCCGCACCTGGTTTGTACCGATGCGGTACCGATTCGGAGCCACGCCATGAATACCGCAGTCCCGACCGCCTCGCATCCCAACCCCGGCATGCAGGTCACCACCTTCGAGAACCCGATGGGCATCGACGGCTTCGAGTTCGTCGAATTCGCCGCCCCGGCCGGCCGTGGCCAGGAGCTGCACGAGTACTTCCGGAAGATGGGCTTCAGCGCGGTGCTCAAGCACAAGCAGCGTCCGATTACCGTCTATCGCCAGGGCGACGTCAACTTCCTGGTCAATGAAGACCCCGCTTCGTTCGCCGCCGACTTCGCCGAAAAGCACGGTCCGTGCGCCTGCGGCTTCGCCATCCGCTTCAAGAAGCCGGGCCAGGAGGTCTACCAGGCCGCGCTGGGCAACGGCGCCGAAGCCATCGCCTTCAAGCCGGACAGCAAGGCGGTCAGCGCGCCGGTCATCAAGGGGATCGGCGATTGCATGCTGTACCTGGTCGATCGCTACGGCGCGGCCGGCAGCATCTACGACGGCGACTACGAGCCGATCGCCGGTGCCGACCTGCACCCGGTGGGCTTCGGCCTGACTTTCATCGACCACCTGACCCACAACCTGTACTTCGGCAACATGCAGCAGTGGTCGGACTACTACGAGCGCCTGTTCAACTTCCGCGAGATCCGCTACTTCGACATCAAGGGCCTGAAGACCGGCCTGGTGTCCAAGGCGATGACCGCGCCGGACGGCATCGTGCGCATCCCGCTGAACGAATCGTCCGACCCGAAGAGCCAGATCAACGAGTACCTGGACGCATACAAGGGCGAGGGCATCCAGCACATCGCCTGCTTCACCGAGAACATCTACGACACGGTCGAAGCGATGCGCGCGCAGGGCGTGGACTTCCTCGACACGCCGGAGACCTACTTCGACGTGATCGACCAGCGCGTGCCAAACCACGGTGAAGACGTGCCGCGCCTGGCCAGGAACAAGATCCTGATCGATGCCGATCCGGAAACCCACCAGCGCAAGCTGCTGCAGATCTTCACCCAGAACTGCATCGGCCCGATCTTCTTCGAGATCATCCAGCGCAAGGGCAACGAGGGCTTCGGCGAAGGCAACTTCACCGCGCTGTTCGAGAGCATCGAGCGCGACCAGATCCGCCGCGGCGTGCTGTAAGGTCCTGGGCAGCGCCGGGTCACGCCCGGCGCCTGCTTGCCTGTAGAGCCGAGCCATGCTCGGCTGCTTTCCGTTCCGGTCTTGCCGTTTTTCAGGAGCCCCCATGTCCCCCGCCCTCACCGCCCGCGGCTACCAGTCCGGCTTCGGCAACGAATTCGCCACCGAGGCCGTCGCCGGCGCGCTGCCGGTCGGGCAGAACTCGCCGCAGAAGGTGGCCCACGGCCTGTACGCCGAACAGTTGACCGGCACCGCCTTCACCGCGCCGCGCGGCAGCAACCGCCGCAGCTGGCTGTACCGGATCCGTCCGGCGGTGACCCATGGCGAGTTCACCCCGTTCGCGCAGTCGCAGCTGCAATGTGATTTCGGCGCACAACCGGCCTCGCCGAACCAGCTGCGCTGGAGTCCGCTGCCGCTGCCGGAGCTGCCGACCGACTTCGTCGAAGGCCTGTACACGATGGGGGGCAACGGTTCGCCCGATGCGCATGCTGGCGTGGGCATCCACCTCTACGCTGCCAACCGCGACATGGTCGGCCGCTACTTCTACGATGCCGACGGTGAGCTGCTGATCGTGCCGCAGCTGGGCGCGCTGCGCCTGCTGACCGAGCTGGGCGTGATCGAGATCGAGCCGCAGCAGATCGCGGTGATCCCGCGCGGCGTGCGGTTCCGCGTTGAACTGCCCGATGGCCCGAGCCGCGGCTACATCTGCGAGAACTACGGTGCGCTGCTGAAGCTGCCCGACCTTGGCCCGATCGGTTCCAACGGCCTGGCCAATCCGCGCGACTTCGAAACCCCGCACGCGGCGTTCGAGGATGTCGATGGCGATTTCGAGCTGATCGCCAAATTCGAGGGCCGCCTGTGGCGTGCGCCGATCGACCATTCGCCGCTGGACGTGGTGGCCTGGCACGGCAACTACGCGCCGTACCGCTACGACCTGCGCCGCTTCAACACCATTGGCTCGATCAGCTACGACCACCCGGATCCGTCGATCTTCCTGGTGCTGCATTCGCCCAGCGACACGCCGGGAACCAGCAACATGGATTTTGCGATCTTCCCGCCGCGCTGGCTGGTGGCGCAGAACACGTTCCGCCCGCCGTGGTTCCACCGCAACATCGCCAGCGAATTCATGGGCCTGGTGCACGGTGCCTACGATGCCAAGGCCGAAGGCTTCGTGCCGGGCGGCGCATCGCTGCACAACTGCATGAGCGGCCACGGCCCGGACGCACCGACCTTCGACAAGGCGTCCAATGCCGATCTGTCCAAGGCGGACGTGATCAAGGACACGATGGCCTTCATGTTCGAGACCCGCGCGGTGATCCGCCCGACCGCACAGGCCCTGGCCGCCGGCCACCGTCAGGGCGACTACCAGCAGTGCTGGAACGGCCTGCGCAACAACTTCCGCTGACCCGAAAAAGGGGACGGAGGGGATTAAGTCGTTTCAAGCACACGTGTGCTGATTGCGACTTAATCCCCTCCGTCCCCTTTTTCTTCAGGCCACCTCGGCGAACGCGTCGCAGTGCTCCAACGGCAGCGCCTCCAGCAGGCGTTGGCGTACACGCTGGCAATAGCCCACCGAAGTCAGGCCGGGCAGCATCTGCATCGCCGAGTGCAGCACCTGCAGTACGTCGCTTTCCGCGCGGGCCTGCTGCAGGTCGCGGAACAAGGCCGCCGCCTGCGGGTGGCGTTGCATTTCCAGGATGCCCAGCACGTAGATGCGCGCAGCCACCAGCGAGCGGCGGCGTTCGACTGCTGTGGCCGCGGCTGCGGCAGGTGTTGCGGGCTGCGGCGCTACCGTGGCTGCCGGCGGCGGTGGCGGGGCTGCGGCACCGGTACCGGTGCTCAGGTAGCCGGCCTGCACCAGCTGGATGACCATCGCGGGCGCATCCTGGCCGAGCAGGCCGGTCAGGTCGGTGATGCTGCGTTGGCCGTCGCACAGGATCAGCAACCGGCGCTGGCGCATGTCCAGCGGCGCGCGATGGGCCTGCAGCGCGGTTCGGGCGAGTTCGGTCTTGCGCGGTTGCATGGAAGGGACAGCCAGGTCGGTGCACGCCGAGCCTGAACGAGGGCGATGAAACCGCGATGACAATGCAGCGTCTGCACGCGCGCTGCGCTAGCGTGCAGCTACCTTCGTGCCAGGGAACCGCACCGATGAAGCACCTCCCGATTGCTGGTCTGTTGCTCCTTTCGCTCGCCGCCTGCAGTGGCGGCCCCGACAAGCAGGGCGCCGCCGGCAGCGGCAGCGATACCCCGGCGGAAACCGCCTCGGCGACCGGTCCGGCCCAATCGACGGATCCTGATCTGGCGGCCCGCCCGGCGAACGACCTCCGCAAGGACAGCCCGGCGCGCCTGGATGGCTTCGGCGGCGTCACGCTGGGCGCCAGCATCGCCGAGGTCCGCAGCGGCTTCGGCACGCCGCTGCAGGGGCTGGGCACCGATGCCGCCGGCAAGCCGCTGCCCGCGGACGACGGCACCGCCGGCTGCTACTTCCTGCGCCCGCAGGATGCCGAGGACCCGCGGTTGATGATCGAAGGCCGCAAGCTGGTGCGCTACGACGTGCGCAGCGCCGCCATCACTGCACCGGGCGGCGGCAAGGTCGGCATGACCCTGGGCGAGCTGCAGGTGCTGTATCCCGAGCGCGCTGACGTCGGTCCCGACAAGTACGACGAGAAGGCCCAGCACCTGCGCGTGCGGCCGGTGCAGGAGGGCGGGGCAGTGATCGACTTCGCGCTCGGTGCCGATGGCCGGGTGGGGGCCTGGCGGGTCGGGCAGACCCCGCAGGTCGACTATGCGGAAGGCTGTGGCTGATCCTTGATCCACCGCCCAGCCATGCGCTCGGGCCAAGCGTAGAATCGCGCCACCACTGCTGGGAAGTGCTCGATGATCGCCATTGCCATTGCCTGGTTCCTGCTCGGCCTGCTGCTGCTGGCACTGGGCGGGGACTCCATCGTCAAGGCCGTCTCTGGCCTGGCCCAGCGCTTCGGGGCCAGCCCGTTCACTGCCGGGTTGCTGCTGCTCGGCGTGACCACCTCGTTGCCGGAACTGGCGGTCAACGCACGTGCGCTGGCGGTCGGCCAACCGGAGCTGGCGCTGGGCAATGCAGTGGGCAGCAGCATCGTCAATCTGGGCTTGACCCTGGCGGTGGCCGCCATCGCCGCCCCCCTGCTGCTGCGCGCGCGCCTGCAGGCGGTGCTGTGGTGGTCGCTGCTGGCGGCCGGCGTGCTGCTGATCCTGTTCGGCCTGGATGGTCGCCTGGTGCGCTGGGAAGGCGGCGTGCTGGTGGCGGGCTGCATCGTCATGCAGGTGCTGCTGCTGCGCCGCGGCCGCGTCGAGAGCGCCGAGGTGCAGGCAGCCATCGCCGAATCCGCGCTGAGCCGCACCAGCCTGCCGTTGAACGTGCTGCGCGTGCTGATCGCCGCACTAACCCTGTACTGGGGCGCGCGCCTGGTGGTGGGTGCTGCGGCCGACTTCGGTGCCGCACTGGGCTGGACGCCGTTGCTGGTCGGCCTGTTGCCGGTGGCGATCGGCACCGCACTGCCCGAGGTGGCCACCGCCATTGCCGCCTCGCGTCGCGGGCATGGTGACATGGTGCTCGGCCACGTACTGGGTTCCAGCGTGGTCAACCTGCTGCTGGTGATCGGTGCGATGGCGGTGTTGCAGCCGTTGGCCTTGCCGGCCTCGTTCGTGCGCCTGGAACTGCCGGCGCTGTTGGCGTTTGCGCTGGTGCTGTACCCGATGCTGCGCGGCGACCTGAAGATCAGTCGTGGAGAAGGCGGGATCCTGCTGGTCGCGTTCGTAGGCTGGTTCGTGCTGGAGCTGCTGCTGGTCGGCGCACCGGCGCTGTAGAGCCGAGCCCAGGCGCGGCTGCTGTTCGTGCCGACCAGCGGTCGGCACCTACCGGGCGTCACATTGCCGGCCAGCGGCCGGCACTACCGGTTCTGCGTGGTTTCTTCTTCCCGCACCGGTTCCGGCGGCGGCAGCTGCTCCTCGGCGGCCGGCTCGTTGCCCGGCAGGCTGGGGCGGGTCTCCATCAGCAGCGACAACGCCGCCTTGGCCATCATGTGCGCGCTGATCGGTGCGGTGATGAACAGGAACACGGTGATCAGCAGCTCGCGTGGCTGCGGGTCCTGGCCGAGGAAGATGTGGTAGCACACCGAGCACACCAGCACGCAGCCCACGCCCAGCGTGCTGGCCTTGGTCGGTGCGTGCAGGCGCTTGAAGAAGGTGGACAGCTTCACCAGGCCCAGTGCGCCGACCAGGATGAAGAAGCAGCCGAACAGCAGCAGGATCGACAGGACGATCTGGATCGCGGTGATCATTCGACGATGTCCCGGCGCAGCACGAACTTGCTCAGCACCACGGTGCTGCCGAAGCCGAGCATGGCGATGATCAGCGCCGCCTCGAAGTAGATCGGTGAGTTGAGGTACATGCCGAACAGCATCAGCTCAGCGATCGCGGTCACCGACAGCGTGTCCAGCGCGAGGATGCGGTCGGGCACGGTCGGCCCGCGCAACAGCCGCCAGGTGGCCAGCAGCATCGCCAGGCCGACCACGTGCATGCACACCACCAGGGTGGTCTGGATGACTTCAAAACCGGTCATGGGAAGATCTCCATCAACGGCGCCTCGTAACGGCGCTTGATCGTATCGATCAGGTCCTGCGGGTCCTCCAGGTGCAGCACGTGCACCAGCAGGTACTTGCGGTCGTCGCTGAGCGCGGCCGAGACCGTGCCCGGGGTCAGCGTGATCATGCTGGTCAGCGCAGCGATGCCATGGATGTTGGCGATGTCCAGCGGCAGCCAGATGAAACCGGGGTGGATGTTCTTCTCCGGCCCCAGTACCTGCAGGGCGACACGGATGTTGGACATCAGGATGTCCCACAGGGTCACGCACAGCAGTTTCGGCAACGGGCGCAGGGTGCCGATGCGGGCGAACTCGCGGTCCAGGCGTGCGGCGAACAGCGGCACCACCACGCCCAGCAGCAGGCCCAGCACGATCTGGCCGAGGGTGAAGCTGTCGGACATCAGCAGCCAGAACGCCACCACCATGATGCTCAGCATCGGCGACGGAATCAGGCGACGGAACAGGGAGCGCTGGGCGGTCATGGCTGGCGGATCTCCGGTGCAGTCGCACGCAGCTGCTGCACGTACTCGCTGGGGTGCAGCAGCTGCGCGGCGGTGGCGTCGGTGTAGCGCATCAGCGGTGCTGCGGCCAGGGTCATGCCGATGCCGTAGGCCAGCAGGATGCAGGCCGCGTACAGCTCGACCCGGCGCAGCCGCGCCTTGCGCGGTACCGGCGCTTCCGGATCGACCGGCGGCACGCGCCAGAACAGGCGGATGCCCCCCCGGGTCAGGCCCATGATCACCAGCAGGCTGCTGACCAGCACAGCGGTCCAGACCGGGGCGGTGTACTGCACCGGCATGCCGGCCAGCAGCGCAGCCTTGGCCAGGAAGCCGGACAGCGGCGGCAGGCCGGCCACCGACACCGCGCCGATCAGGAACAACACGGCGGGCGTCTCCTTGCCCGGCATCGGCGCGACCACTTCCTTGCGGTCGCTGGCGCTACCGCGACGGCGGCGGATCAGATCGGCAACCAGGAACAGCGCGGCAGCGACGAAGCTGCTGTGCGGCAGGTAGTACAGGCCAGCCGAGAGCACCTGGGGCGTGCCCACCGAGAAGGCGATGAACAGCGTGGCCGCCGACACGATCACCAGGTAGGAGATCAGCACGCGCAGGCGGGTGGCGGCCAGTGCGCCGAGGCCGCCCAGCACCAGCGTCGCGACGCCCGCCCACAACATCCAGTCGCGGCCATAGCCGGCCATCGCGCCGGCATCGTCGCCGAACCACAGCATCTGGATGCGCAGCACCGAGTACAGGCCGACCTTGGTCATGATCGCGAACAGCGCAGCCACGGCCGCCGGTGCGCGCGAATAGGCTTCCGGCAGCCACAGGTACAGCGGCATCAGCGCGGCCTTGGCGCAGAACACCAGCAGCAACAGGCCCATGGTCGCCTTCACCAGGGTCAGCTGTGCCGGCGGTACCTCGGCGATGCGCTGCGACAGCTCGGCCATGTTCAATGAGCCCAGCGAGGCATACAGCAGGCCCAGCGCGACCAGGAACAGGGTCGAGGCGGTGACGTTGAACACCACGTAGTGCAGGCCGATGCGCATGCGCAGGCCGCGGCCGCCACTGAGCAGCAGGCCGTAGGAGGCGATCAGCATCACCTCGAAGAACACAAACAGGTTGAAGATGTCGCCGGTCAGGAACGCGCCGTTGAGGCCGACCAGCTGGAACTGGAACAGCGCATGGAAGTGCGGCGCGCGGCGGTCCCAGCCCGAGCAGGCGTGCAGCAGGCAGGGAATGGCCAGCAGCAGGGTGGTCAGCAGCATCCACGCCGACAGCCGGTCGGCCACCAGTGCGATGCCCAGCCGCGACGGCCAGTCGCCAAGCAGGTAGACGTTGATTTCACCACTGGCCGTGGTGGCAAACAGCAGCCCGACCGCCAGCGCCAGCGCCGACAGCGCGGTCCAGGCCACCGCCCGCTGCACCCTGGGGCCATAGCGGCGGTGTTCGACGAACAGCGACAGCGCCGCACCCAGCAGCGGAATCAGGATCGGCAGGATCACCAGGTGGTTCATGCGCGGTCCTCGCCCCGGCGCGGCGGCACGCGCTCATCCTGCAGGTCGTCATCCGGCTCGTGGGCATCCACGTGGTCGCTGTGGTTGTCGCTGCGGCTGCGCATGGCCAGCACAATGCTCACCGCGGTCATCGCAAAGGCGATCACGATAGCGGTCAGCACCAGCGCCTGTGGCAGCGGGTCGGTGTAGTTGCCCAGGTGGCTGTCCACGCCTTCCTGCAGCACCGGCGCCTTGCCCAGTACCACGCGGCCGCCGGCGAAGATCAGCAGGTTGGTGGCGTAGGACAGGAAGGTCATGCCGAGGATCACATCGAAGCTGCGCGCACGCAGCAGCAGGTAGATGCCGATGGCGGTCAGCACGCCGATCGCGGTAGCCAGGGCCAGTTCCATCAGTGCATCTCCCCGGTGCGTGCCGAGCGGCGTTGCAGGTCGATCTCACCCTTGCGGGCGGTGCGGGTTCGCGACGGCTTGATCGTGCCCATCATCGACAGCATCAGCATGGCACCGCCGAACACCACCAGATAGACGCCGATGTCAAAGCCGATCGCGCTGGCCAGCGGTACGTCGCCGATCAGCGGCAGGTGCAGGTCGAGATGGCCGCTGGTCAGGAACGGCACGCCGAACAGCATCGAGGCGCTGCCGCTGAGCAGGGCGATCAGCAGGCCCATGCCGATGCAGCGGATGTAGTCGAAGCCGAAGCGCGACTCCACCGATGCAGTGCCCTGGATCACGTACTGGATCAGCAGCGGCACTGCCAATACCAGGCCGGCGATGAAGCCGCCACCCGGTGCGTTGTGCCCGCGCAGGAACAGGAAGATCGACACGGTCAGGGTCAGCGGGAACATGATCTGCGCCAGGTCGGCCGGCACCGGCAGCTTGATCGGCGGGCCGGGCATGATCTGCTCCGGTGCCATCCGCGTACGCCGCAGCAGCGCATGCACCACCAGCGCGGCGATGCCGAACACGGTGATCTCGCCGAAGGTATCGAAGCCGCGGAAGTCGACCAGGATCACGTTGACCACGTTCTGGCCGTAGGCCTCGGGCAACGCGCGGGCGAGCAGCTCGCCGGCCATGGTGTTCGGCGGCAGGGTCATCGCCGAATAGGCCAGCGCGCCAAGCCCGGCACCGGCGATGATCGCGATCACCGCGTCGCGGCGCTTGCGCCAGCGCGGCCGCTCAGGCCCGGACTGCGCGGGCAGGTAATTCATGCCCAGCAGCATCAGCACCAGCGTCACCATCTCCACCAGCAGCTGGGTGAGGGCCAGGTCGGGCGCGGACAGGAACACGAAGGTCAGCGCCACCATCAGGCCGACGCCGCCGACCAGCAGCACCGCCAGCAGGCGCTGCTTGTAGATGCGCAGGGTGGCGACCGCGCAGGCCATCATCACCAGCCACAGGACCCAGCCCAGCAGCGGAATCGGCTGCGGCGCGGTCCAGTTCGGCGAGGCTGGGTTGGCCACGAACGGCGCAGCGGCAACCACGATCGCCACCAGCACCAGGCCCAGCAGCATGCGCTGCAGGCTGCCATTGGCGATGCCGCTGGTCAGGCGCATGGCCAGCGCGGACACGGCGTCCAGCTGGGCGTGGAACACATTGCGGCCCGTGCTGACATTGGTCACGGCATGCAGGTTGATCAGCCTGCGCAGGCCGAAGTACAGCGCCACGCCACCGACCACGCCGATCGCGCTCATCGCCAGCGGCAGGTTGAAGCCGTGCCACACCGCCAGGCTGTATTCGGGCATGGCGGTGCCGAGGATCGAGGCCGCAGCGGCGTGCAGCACCGGCGCGACGGTCAGTGCGGGTGCCACGCCCACCGCCACACAGATCACCACCAGCAGCTCCACCGGCACCTTCATCCAGCGCGGCGGCTCGTGGGGCACGCGGTCCAGGTCGTGCGGGCCAGTGCCGAAGAAGGTGTCGTGCACGAAGCGCAGGCTGTACGCCACGCCGAACACGCCTGCCAGCAACGCAGCGATCGACACCGCCGTGCGCATGATGCCCGGGCCGCCGGCCGTAATCGCTTCGGCGAACAGCATTTCCTTGGACAGGAAGCCGTTGAGCAGCGGGATCCCGGCCATCGCCAGCGAGGCGATGATCGCCAGCGCGCTGGTGAACGGCATCAGCCTGCGCAGCCCCCCCAGTTTGCGCATGTCGCGGGTGCCGGTTTCGTGGTCGATGATGCCGGCGGCCATGAACAGCGAGGCCTTGAAGGTGGCGTGGTTGAGGATGTGGAACACGCCGGCGACCACCGCCATCGGCGTGGACAGGCCGAACAGCAGGGTGATCAGGCCCAGGTGGGAAATGGTCGAGTACGCCAGCAGGCCTTTCAGGTCGTGCTGGAAGATCGCGTTCCAGGCACCGATCAGCAGGGTCAGCGCGCCGATGCCGCTGACCGTATAGAAGAACAGGTCGCTGCCGGCCAGCGCCGGATGCAGCCGCGCCAGCAGGAACACGCCGGCCTTCACCATGGTGGCCGAGTGCAGGTAGGCCGAGACCGGGGTCGGCGCTGCCATCGCGTGCGGCAGCCAGAAGTGGAACGGGAACTGCGCGCTCTTGGTGAAGATGCCGGCCAGCACCAGGAACAGGGCGTACGGATACAGCGTGCTGGCGCGGATCTGCTCGCCGGCGGCCAGCACCACATCCAGGTCGAAACTGCCGACGATACGGCCGATCAACAGCACGCCACCGAGCAGGGCCAGGCCGCCGCCGCCGGTGATCACCAGCGCCATGCGCGCGCCTTCGCGTGCGTCCTGGCGGTGCGACCAGAAGCCGATCAGCAGGAACGAGCTGATGCTGGTCATTTCCCAGAAGATCATCAGCAACAGCAGGTTGCCCGACAGCACCATCCCCAGCATCGCGCCCATGAACAGCAGCAGGTAGCAGTAGAAGCGGTGCGCGTTGTCCTGCTGGCTCAGGTAGTAGCGCGCATACAGCACCACCAGGGCGCCGATGCCCAGCACCAGCCCGGCGAACATCCAGGCCAGCCCGTCCAGGCGCAGGGTGAAGTCCAGGCCGATCTGTGGAAGCCAGGGGACCAGGGTGCGGACCACCTGGCCATCGAGCACCGCCGGGGTCAGCCAGCCGAGGATGGCCAGCCCGCCCAACGGCGCCAGTGCCGCCAGCCAGGCAGCAGCCGAGCGCGAACTACGGGGGAAGGCCGCAACAGCCGCTGCCATCAGGAACGGCAGGGCCAGCAGCAGGGGCAGGCTGGAGAGCATGCAGGGAATCCATGATTCACGAGCAGGTCAGGGAGAATAACAGGCTGCGAAATGTCGCCGAAACCCATCAAACAGCGATCAATTGCATGTAACGTTCGCTGATTCATTTTTTCCGCGGCGCAACATCACGTTCCTGCGGTCCCTCCCGGTTGCCCTCGGGGGACACCCTACGCCCACGCAGGGAGACCGCAGGCCCTGTCGCACAGGGGCTGCCGTCAACGGACGGGAAGCGGGGAGCGAGTCACCGGCGCAGGCTGGCAGGGCCGCCGTGGAGTGTGGGTGATGGAATTCGCCCGTTCAGGAAACGACAGCCGCTGTCGGCCGCCGGCGATCAGTAGCGCCAGTCGAGCTTGCGATAGAACTTGGCCATCACCCAGGCCGGGCCGATCAGCAGGTAGGTCAGGTCGGTCAGGAAGCTGGGCTTGCGGCCCTCGAACGTGTGGCCGATGAACTGCGCGATCCAGGCCACCACGAACACCCCTACCGCCAGCCAGCGCAGCCCCTGCAGGCCGATCTCGGCCTCCAGCAGGCGGCACAGGCAGCCGAATACGAAGAACTGGACGAGCATGCCGATGCCCAGGGGGCGCGACAGCTTGTTGTAGAAGCACCAGGCGCTGAACATCGCGAACGCCGACCAGATGCCGTACTGGAACCAGGTGATCAGCGGCGGCAGGCACCACAGCAGGGCCACCACCGACCACAGGATCGCCGGCACCGCCACCACGTGGATGCGCTGGTTGATCACGTTGCGGTGGTCGTCGGAGTAGCTGGCGAAATAGCGGTCGATCGGCCGCGCAAGCTCGGTGGATGTCTGCATGCTGCGTCGCTTCCTCGGACAACGGTAGTGCCGGCCGCTGGCCGGCAAACCAGAGCATAGCCGAGTTC
>OJTH01000037.1_pt1 | contig 21713 bp, 16 predicted proteins | sample 1599661 | NCBI WGS metagenome assembly OJTH01 (sample SAMN04436666, study PRJEB24849) | human gut metagenome | biome: human gut; feature: NICU; material: stool | host: Homo sapiens | place: USA: Saint Louis, MO | collected 2010-06-02 | reverse complement strand
ACCATCAATGACACCTCGGCCAAGGTCGCGATGTCCACCCAGGAAACCCAGGCCACCGCCATGCAGCTGGCAGAGGCCGCAGGGCACCAGGCCAACCAGATCACCTCGGCTTCGGACCGCATCGGGGAGATCGCGGCGAGCATCGAGCAGGTGTCGCGCAACTCGGCCGAGTCGGCCGACGTGGCACAGCGCTCGGTGGTGATCGCTGCCGAAGGTGCCGGCGTGGTGCGCGAGACCATCCAGGGCATGGACCAGATCCGTGACCAGATCCAGGAAACCTCCAAGCGCATCAAGCGCCTGGGCGAGTCGTCGCAGGAAATCGGCTCGATCGTGGAACTGATCAACGACATCTCCGAGCAGACCAACATCCTGGCGTTGAACGCGGCGGTGCAGGCCGCGTCGGCCGGTGAAGCGGGCCGCGGTTTCGCGGTCGTGGCCGACGAAGTGCAGCGCCTGGCAGAACGCACCTCGGGTGCGACCCGACGCATCGAAAACCTGGTCCAGGCCATTCAGGCCGACACCAATGAAGCGGTCACCTCGATGGAGCAGACCACGGCCGAAGTGGTGTCTGGTGCGCGCCTGGCCGAGGACGCCGGTACCGCGCTGACCGAGATCGAACGCGTGTCAAACGCGCTGAACACCCTCATCAAGAACATCTCCATCGCCGCCCAGCAGCAGTCGGCCGCCGCCTCGGACATCACCCGCACCATGGGCGTGATCCGGCAGATCACCGGGCAGACCTCGCAGGGTGCCGGACAGACCGCCGAGTCGATCGGCCACCTCGCGCAGCTGGCGGCGGACCTGCGCCGTTCGGTCGCCGACTTCAAGCTGCCGGCGTGACGCGGGCAGGGCGGCGAGCAAGGAACCAGTCGATGAAGCATTTCCATTCCCCACGCCAGAACTCGCGCGGCCACCGCGCGGCGGCGAACGGAGCGCGTCCATGAGCAGTCTGCGCGATGCGATGAGCCACGCAGCGCTGGGCTGGGTCAAGCCCGAGCTGGACGAGACCCTGCGCCAGGTGCGCAACGAGGTCGAGTACTACGCCGAAGACCCGACCGATGCCAGCCGCATGCGCATCTGCGCCGGCTACCTGCACCAGGTGCAGGGCACCCTGCGCATGGTCGAGCTGTATGCCCCGGCGATGGTGGCCGAAGAACTGGAGCAGCTGGCCAATGCCATCGGCGCCGGTCGCGTGGCCGACCGTGATGAAGCCTGCGCAACCCTGATGCGTGGCAGCGTGCTGCTGCCCGACTATCTGGAACGCCTGCAGAACGGCCATCGCGACATTCCGATCGTGCTGATGCCGCTGCTCAACGAGATCCGTGCGTCGCGCGGCGAAGAAGGCGTCACTGACAGTGTGCTGCTGGCCTTTGCGCCGGAGAGCGTCACCGCCACCGAGGCCGAGCTGGACCATGCCCGTGGCAGCCTGAGCGGACGCAACCGTGAGCTGCTCGACACGGTCGGCAGCGCGGTGAAGGAAGAACTGCTGCGCATCAAGGATGCGCTTGACCTGCACCTGCGCACCGGTGGTGCGCCGGAACAGCTGCAGACCCAGGCCAACGAGCTCGGCGCCGTGGCCGATACGCTGGGCATGATGGGCCTGGGCGTGGCCCGCGGCGTGGTCGTGCAGCAGCGCGATGCGCTGCGCGGCGTGGTCGAAGGTCGCCAGCAGATCGACGAGAACCTGCTGCTGGATATTGCCGGTGCACTGCTGTACGTCGATGCCTCGCTGGACGACCAGGTTGCCCATCTGGGCGCCGGCGGCAGTGGCGAGGACGACCCGAGCGCGGTCGAGAACCGGCGCACGGTGGAGGTGCTGGCGCATGAAGCCATCGCCAACTTCGCCGCTGCCCGCGAGCATTTCGTCGCCTTCATCGAAACCAGCTGGAACCATGCCGAGCTGCAGGATGTGCCACGCCTGCTGGGCGATGTGTCCGGCGCGCTGCGCATGCTCGACCTGGGTACCGCCGCCGATTACCTGCGCGGCGTGCAGCAGTACATCGAGGCCGAACTGATCGGCCGCCAGCGCGTGCCCAGTGGCCGCCAGCTGGACACCCTGGCCGATGCCATGGCCAGCCTGGAGTACTACCTGGAAGCCCTGCGCGACCGCCGCCCGGGCCGCGAGGACATCCTCGAAATCACCCGCAGCAGCCTCGAGGCTCTGCGCTACTGGCCGCTGCCGGAGCACAATGCCGTCGCGCCGGACGCGCCGGCACTGCTGCCGGTCGAACGTGAGCCGGTTGCGTTGCAGGCCGAGCCCCTGCAGCCGGAGCGCGTCGAGGTTCCGGTGCAGCCTGCGGCGCCCGCTGCCGGCGACGTGCCGGTGCCACTGCCGGACTTCACCTTCGATCCGCCGCCGGCCTCGCCGGCGCCGATGGTGTCCGACAACCGCCTGATGTTCGGCGCACTGGGCACCGTGGCCGCCGTGGCCGCCAGCAAGGCTGATATCGATGCTTCGCCGTCGCCGACGCACGACGATGCGGGGGCATCGCTGGTCTTCGCGGCGTCCAGCGCACCTGCGCCGGATGTCCCGCAGTGGGAGCTGGCGCCGTTCCATCCGGAGGCCGACGCCATCGTGCCTGCCGATGACGAGCGCAGCCCGACCTTCGCCAGTTTCGATCCGGTCAGCTTCGAACTGGCTGACAGCGGCCCCCCCGGTGCACCGCAGTGGTCGCTGTCCGAGGCGCCGCAGATGCTTGAGGACACCGCAGCGCCTGTGATCGATGAGATGACGGACGCGGTGGATTCCTCCGCGACCGCTTTCGATGCTGCACCGGTATTCGACCCGGTGGCGGCCGAACAGGATGCGGCTGCCGTGGCCGACGACGTGGTGTTCCGCTTCGATGCCGACGCGCTGGACAACGCTGACGACGTGCTGTCGCTGCATGCGATGGAAACGCTGTCGCTGGACGATGACGCCGCGTTGCATCCTTCGCTGGAGATCGTCGATGCCGTCGCCCCGCCGCTGGCCGATGTATCGCCCGCAGTGCTGGCCGAGGTGGATGAGGCCCCGGATGACCTGCCGGCAACGTTGATCACGCCGCCGTCGATCGAAGCGCCCGTCCCGGCAGCGGAAACCTCGGCGCCGGCCGTGTCGGTGATCGATATCGACACCATCGCGCCGATCGATTTCAGCGAGGCCGACGCCCAGTTCTTCGCCGAGTTGAGTGCGGCCGCTGCCGGCTTCAATCCACAGGCGATGGCCGCTGCGGCAGCGCCGGAGGCGGTGGATTCGGCCGTTGCCGGGACCGATGCCGACACCAATGCGGGCTTCGACGCTGGTTTCGACGACGATGCCGAGAACATCGACGAGGACATCCGCGAGGTGTTCCTGGAAGAGTTCGACGATGAGCTGGCCAATCTCGGCACGCTACTGCCGGCATGGCGGATGCAGCCGGACAACATGGACCGGCTGCGCCCGATCCGCCGCATCTTCCATACCCTCAAGGGCAGTGGCCGCCTGGTCGGCGCACGCACCCTGGGTGAGTTCGCGTGGAAGATCGAAGGCATGCTCAACCGCGTGCTGGATGGCAGCCGCGCTGCATCCCCCGCCGTGCTGGCGATGGTCGACAACGCGCATGCGGCGCTGCCCCAGCTGAACGCGGCGCTGCGCCATGGCCAGCGCATCAGCGTCGACCTGCAGGCCATGCAGGCCATCGCCGATCGTGTCGGTGCAGGCGAGGAAACCTACTACGTCCCCCTGCCTGGGGCCACTGCACCGGTTGCACCGGTGGCCGAAGCCGAGGGCGAAGACGAGATCAGCCGCATTCTCGACGCGGAGATTGCCGCTTCGGCGCTGGCCGATACCGCCGAGGAGGCCGAAACCACCGGCACGCCGGCCAACATCGACAGCGTGTTGCGCGAGATTCTCGAGGCCGAGGTGGAAGTCCACCAGGCCACCCTGCAGGACTGGCTGCGTTCGGCGCAGCAGGCACCGCAGTCGGTCAGCGACGCACTCCTGCGCGCAGTGCACACCATGAACGGCGCCTTCGCGATGACCGAAGTGCCCGAGATCACGGCTGTAACCGGCGGTGCCGAGTCCTACATCAAGCGTGCGCTGGCCGCCGAGGTGGTGCCGAATGATGAAGGCGTGGCCGCGCTGGATGCGACCGCGCAGGCGATCACCGCCACCATGGAAGCGCTGCAGGCCGAACAGCCGCGCATCGCACCGCAACAGGTACTGGCACAGCGCCTGCAGGCGCTGGCCAGCGAGTTGCCGGAAGCGCGCTGGCCGATGGTGGGCCTGGAGGACGACGAAGCCGAGCTGGCGCTGGATGACAAACCGACGGCGGAATTGGATGCGGACGCCTCGGCAGCCATCGCGCCTGAAACCGATGCGGTACCGCCTTCGTCCGTCGCGCCGGAGCAGGAACCGCAGGCAGTTGCCGATGTCGCCGAAGCCCCGGTCGAGGATGCGGCGATCGAGGGCGAGGGCGGGCTGGAGGTCGGTGAGCTGACCGCCAGCGACGATCTTTCGCGCTACTTCGATGCCGGATGGCCGTCGGTACCGGGTGAGGGAGCGGCGTCGCTACCGGTGGTCGAATCGATCCAGGTGGCCGACGATGTTCCGGGCGTTGAGGTAGACGGTGTCGAGACGGAGGCCGAAAGCGCGCCGCTGTTGGCCGACGATGCCGGTTTGACCGTCGTGGACGATCTGTCGCCGTACCTGGATGCCAGTGCGCTGCCGGTCGACGACCGCGATGCCGAAGAGATTCCGGATGCTGTCGAAGCCGTCGCATCTGACCTGAATGCGTCCTCGTTCGATCACGTGCACGTCGCTGACCCTGAGGCATTCGAGACGCCTGCTGCACTGCCACTCGACAGCGAGCTGTCGAGCCTGCAGGATGAAATGGCTGCGCCGGGGTTTGCAGAACCGGTCTCGCTGGACGCCGCGCTCGAGGCCGGCCTGCACGTGATCGACGAAGAGCAGCCCCTGGCCGACGACGGGCAATGGTCCGTGCTCGGCCTGCAGGCCAGCGAACTCGCGCCGGGCGAGGCGGAAGCCTTTGCCGAGGATGCGGACGTCGGCGGGGAGGCGGCGATCGGTGAAGGAGAGAGCGCCGATCAGCCGTCCCCGGCGACGGTGAATGAGGAGATCGCGGAGGCCGCGGCGCCGGCAACCGCCGAGCCGGTGCGGTTCTTCGAACTGGAAGACGCGCCGGGCCAGGTGGAAGTCCACGCCGAAGCTGCCGATGCCGAGGCCGATACCGCGTCGGATGCCCCGGCCGTTGGCGTGCCTGACGCCGACGTGGCTGAAACCGTGGCACCCGACGTCCTTGACATCCCGGTGCCGGAAGACAGCGCCGATACGCTCGACTTCAGCGTCTACGATCGCGAGCTGGTCGACATCTTCGTCGAGGAAGGCAAGGACCTGCTCGACCACTGCGATGGCCTGATCAGCGAGCTGCGCGATGCGCCGCAGGACCGCGAGGTGCTGGCCGGCCTGCAGCGTGACCTGCATACCCTGAAGGGTGGCGCACGCATGGCCGGCATCAACGCCATCGGCGATCTTGGCCACAGCATCGAATCGTTGCTGGAAGCCGTCGCCGCTGGTCGCACCGAGATCGAACGCCGCGATGTGCAGTTGCTGGAGCGCGGATTCGATCGCCTGCACCAGCTGCTCACCCGCACCGGTGACCATCGAGTGGTGGAACCGGCGCAGGACCTGGTCGATGCGTTCGAAGTGCGTACGACCACCGATCTCGCTGCGGCAGCGGCGGCTGCCGTAGCTGTAGCCAACGTGCCGAGCGTCGCAGAAGCCACTTCTGCACCGGTTGCCAGCCCGGCGCCGGCACTGCTCGACGCGCCGCTGTCGGCACCGCTGCCGGCCGAAGGCGTGGTCGATGAAGATCCGCTGGCACGCCCGCAGCAGGAACAGGTGCGCGTGCGCGCGGATCTGCTCGACCGCCTGGTCAACCATGCCGGTGAAGTGGCGATCTACCGCTCGCGCCTTGAGCAGCAGCTCGGCGCGTTCCGTGGTGCGATGGGCGAGCTGGAGCGCACCAACGCGCGACTGCGCGACCAGCTGCGCCGGCTCGACCTGGAAACCGAAGCGCAGATCGTCGCCCGCTACCAGCGTGAGCAGGACCAGGCAGACCAGAAGTTCGATCCGCTGGAGCTGGACCGCTTCTCCACGCTGCAACAGCTCAGCCGTGCGCTGAACGAATCGGCGGCCGACCTTGGCGGGCTGCAAGGGGTGCTGGACGATCTGTCGCGCCAGTACGATTCGCTGCTGCAACAGCAGTCGCGCGTCAGCTCCGAGCTGCAGGACGGCCTGATGCGCGCGCGCATGGTGCCGTTCGATGGCCTGGTGCCGCGCCTGCGCCGCGTGGTCCGCCAGTCCGGCATGGATACCGGCAAGCAGGTGCACCTGACCCTGGAAGGCACCCACGGCGAACTGGACCGCAATGTTCTCGACCGCATGGTCGCGCCGCTCGAACACATGCTGCGCAACTCGGTGGCCCATGGCCTGGAAGCGCCGGAACAGCGCCGCGCCGCCGGCAAGCCGGAAGAGGGCGAAGTTGCCATCCGCCTGCACCGTGAAGGCTCGGAAATCGTGCTGGAAGTGGCCGATGACGGTGCCGGCCTCGATCGCGAAGCGATCCGCCGCCGCGCCATCGACCGTGGCCTGCTGGCCGCCGACGCGCAGCCGAACGATCAGGAACTGGACAACCTGATTTTCGCCTCCGGTTTCTCCACCGCCGACCAGGTCAGCCAGCTGGCCGGTCGCGGCGTGGGCATGGACGTGGTGCGCAACGAAGTGCGCCAGCTGGGCGGCTCGGTCGACATCCAGTCGGTGCGCGGCCAGGGCGTGCGCTTCACCCTGCGCCTGCCGCAGACGCTGGCCGTCACCCAGGCGGTGTTCGTGCAGATCGGCGAGACCACCTTCGCCGTGCCGGTGGCCTCGGTCAGCGGTATCGGCCGCCTGTCGCGCGAACGTTTCGAGGCCGCCGACAGCAGCTACCGCTACAGCGGCGAAGACTATCCGTTGTATGACCTCGGCAGCCTGGTCGGGCAGGCCCCGGCGCGTGCCGATGGCCAGGACCAGGTGCCGCTGTTGCTGGTCCGTGCCGGTGACCTGCGTGCAGCCGTGGCGATCGACCAGGTGCTGGGCAACCGCGAAATCGTGGTCAAGCCGGTCGGCCTGCAGATCGCATCGGTACCGGGCATCTACGGTGCCACCATCACCGGCGATGGCCGCGTGGTGGTGATCCTGGACGTCGCGCCGCTGGTGCGCCGCTTCCTGGCCAATCCGACGGCACCGGTGCTGGCCAATGCACCGCGCGACGAACGCCAGGTGCCGCTGGTGATGGTGGTCGATGACTCGCTGACCATGCGCAAGGTGACCGGCCGCATCCTCGAGCGCCACAACTTCGAAGTCAGTGTCGCCCGCGATGGCGTGGAAGCACTGGAGCGGTTGGAAGAGCGCGTGCCGGACCTGATGTTGCTGGACATCGAGATGCCGCGCATGGACGGCTACGAGCTGGCCACTGTGATGCGTGCCGATCCGCGCTACAGGGATGTGCCGATCGTGATGATCACCTCGCGCAGCGGCGACAAGCACCGCCAGCGTGCCTTCGAGATCGGTGTCCAGCGTTATCTGGGCAAGCCGTACCAGGAACTGGACCTGATGCGTAACGTGTACGACCTGCTGGGGATCGCCCGTGTCCGTGAGTGAAACCCATCCGGCCCCGGCCGTCGCCCTGCTGGCCCGTCCCGGTGCGGCGCGTGAACGCCTGCGCGAGGCGCTGGCGCATGCCGATGTACAGCTGGTCCTGGAAGATGATCCGAACGACCTGGAGCCGCAGGTCCTGCAGGCCGCGGATCCGCAGTTCGTGGTGATCGCGCTGGAAGCGGCCGTCGAGGACGCACTGGAACGGTTGGAATCCGCGCTCTCGGCACCGGGGCTGACCCTGGTGTTCGATGAGGCTGAGCTGGCCGCCCGCCGCGACGGCTGGGAGGCGCAACGTTGGGGGCGCCACCTGGCCGCCAAGCTGCACGGCCACCAGCAGGTGTTGCCGCCGGGCGCCGAACAAGAGCCCAGCCTGCAGCTGGAGCCTGGTCATCCGGCGCCCGCGCCGGCGCCGCAGGAAGAAGCCCTGCAGCCACACCTGGAACAGGCGCTGAGCTGGGCCGATGACGTTCCGGCCGACGGCCTGTATTCGCCACCGGCAGACCTGCACGAACCGATCGCGCTGGAGCAGGCCCTGGCGGCGCTGCAGCCGATCGTGCCCGAGCCTCTGGATCCGCCTTCGGCGCCGCAGGCACTGGCCGAACCGGCGGCGCCCGCGACACCGCCGGTCTCCTTCGATCACACCGCCTGGTCGCTGGTCGAGGAATCGATCGAAGCACCCGTATCGGCAGAAGCCGTGGCGCCGGTCGTCGCGCCGCAGCCCTCGTTCGATACCGATCATTTGAGCCTGGTCGATCTGGATGCCGCCGCCCCGGCCGGTGCGCGTGCCGCATCGCTGCTGGTGCTGGCCGGCATCGGTGGCCCGGATGCGTTGCGTCGCCTGCTCGGCGCACTGCCCGCGTCGTTGAGCGTGCCGGTCCTGGTGCACATGCGTCTGGATGGTGGGCTACGGCAACCTGGTCAAGCAGATGTCCCGCGTTTCGCCGTTGCCGGTGCAGCTGGCCGAGGCCGGCCAGCACGCGGTGCCGGGCGAGGTGCACGTGCTGGCCGATGATATCGGCGTGCGCGCGGCCAGCGATGGCCTGCATTTCCAGAGCGATGCCAACGGTATTTCGCTCGCTTCGCTGCCGGCCGAACACACCGCACTGGTGCTGCTCAGCGGTGCCGACCTGGCCCACGTAGGCCCGGCGCTGGACCTGGCGGCCGCCGGTGCGTGGGTGGCCGGGCAGGTGGGCGAGGGCTGCTATGACCCGGCGGCGGCCACCGCCGTGGTGGCTGCCGGCATGGTGGCCGGTGAACCGCAGGAACTGGCGCAGGCAATTGCCGCGCGCTGGGGTGAGCAGGACGACAACGGAGACGCACCATGAGCTACGCCAGCAATGACGAAATCCGCGGCGTCCTGATCCAGGCCGGCAACGAGCGCGTGCTGCTGCCCAATGCCACCGTGGCCGAAATGATGTCGCGCGTGCCGGTGCAGCCGGTCTCCGATGCGCCGCGCTGGCTGGTAGGCGAGATCGGCTGGCACGGCTGGCAGGTGCCGCTGGTGTCGTTCGCGCGCCTTTCGGGGCTGGGCGAAGAGACCGTGGCCGGCCACAACAAGGTGGTGGTGCTGAAGTCCCTCAGCGGCAACGCGCAGCGCCCGTACTACGCGCTGCTGACGCAGAACTTCCCGCAGCTGATCTCGGTGCCCCGCGATGGCCTGCTGGCCGACGCCTCCGAAGAAACCCTGCCGCAGACCGTGCACATGCGCGTGCTGCTGGGTGAGCAGAGTGCGCTGCTGCCGAACCTGGACGCGTTGGAAGCGGCGCTGGATTCGCTCGCCGCCTGATCCACCAGGCCGGCACTACCACGAACCTGTCTTATCCCAGGTCGCCCAACCGCGCCTGCAACGCCGCGACCGCGGCCAGCCCGGCCGTTTCCGTGCGCAGGATCCGCGGGCCCAGCTGCAGTCCCTGGAACCCTGCCGCCGCCAGCTGGTCGCGGTCGCGCGGCGACCAGCCCCCTTCCGGGCCGATCGCGAGCACGACGCCCCCTGCCGGAGCGGCCGTCAGCGTCGACAGGCGATGTGCGCCCCGCGGATCCAGGGTCAGCCGCAGCGTATCGGCCGGCAGCGCCGCCGCGGCCTGCGCCAGCGACAGCGGAGGCCCCACCTGCGGAATGCGCGCACGCCCGGACTGGCCGCAGGCCGACGTCACCACGTTGTTCCAGTGCGCCACGCGCTTCTCGGCGCGCGCGGCATCGAGCTTCACCTCGGTGCGCTCGGCGTTGACCGGAATGATCGCCGCCACGCCCAGTTCGGTGGCCTTCTGCAGGATCAGGTCCATCTTCTCGCCACGGGCGATGCCCTGCAGCAGGGTGATCGCCAGCGGTGATTCATTATCGATGGCCTGCACAGCATCGATGCGCACCTGCACTTCGCGCTTGCCGGCCATGGTCAGCGTGGCGCTGTAGTCATGGCCGTCGCCGTTGAACAGCACGCAGGTGTCTCCCTCGCGCAGGCGCATCACCCGCACCAGGTGGTTGGCCGTCTCTTCCGGCAGGGTCACGGTCTGGCCGCTGTGCAGCGCCAGGTCGATGGGGCAGCGGGTCACGCGCATGCAATCGCCTCGTCGATGGCCGCCAGCGTGGTGTGTGCCAGCAGCTCCAGTTGTTCGTCATCCACGCAATAGGGTGGCATCCAGTACAGCACGTCGCCCAGCGGGCGCAGCACCACGCCGCGCTTGAGGGCGGCCTTGTAAGCGTGTAGGCCCAGCCGCAGGCCCGGGTCGAACGGCGTGCGCCTGTTGCCGTCGCGCGACAGCTCGAACGCCACCACCATGCCGGCCTGGCGCACGTCGGCCACGTGCGGATGGTCGGAAAATGGCGCCGCCAGCGTGCCCATCACCGACGCGATGCCCCGGTTGCGGGCGATCACATCGTCGTCGCGGAAGATGTCCAGCGTCGCCAGTGCCGCCGCGCAGGCCAGCGGATTGCCGGTGTAGCTGTGCGAATGCAGGAAGGCGCGCTCGCGCGAGTCGTCGAGGAAGGCGTCGTACAGCGCCTGCGTGGCCAGCACGGCGGCCAGCGGCAGGAAGCCGCCGGTCAGGCCCTTGGAAAGGCACATCAGGTCCGGCATCACCCCTGCCTGCTCGCAGGCGAACAGGGTGCCGGTGCGGCCGAAGCCGGTGGCGATCTCGTCGGCGATCATGAACGCGCCATGGGCATCGCACAGTTCGCGCACGCGCTGCAGATAGACCGGGTCATGCATGCGCATGCCGCCGGCACACTGCAGGCGTGGTTCCAGGATCACCGCGCAGATCTCGCCCGGATGCTGGTCGAACAGCGTGGCCAGGCCGTCGGCAGCCTGCCGTGCGCGGTCGGCCGCGCTCTGGCCGGGTTCGGCCAGGTAGGCATCGGGCGACGGCGCGAACAGCGCTTCGGCCAGCAGCGGTGCATAGACGCGGCGATACAGCGGGATGTCACCCAGCGCCAGCGCGCCCAGGGTCTCGCCGTGGTAGCCGTTTTCCAGTGCAATGAAACGCGTGCGCCGCGGCTCCCCACGGTTCTGGAAATACTGGAAGGTCATCTTCAGCGCCACTTCCACGCCGGCCGAGCCGTTGTCGGCGTAGAACACCTTGGCCAGCGGCTCGCGGCCGGGCTGGCGTGGTGCCAATGCCAGCAGGCGTTCGGCCAGGGTGATGGCCGGCTCATGGCTGAAGCCGGCCAGCATCACCTGTTCCAGCTGCGTGGCCTGGGTGGCAATGGCACCGCCGATGCGCGGTTCGGCATGACCGAACAGGTTGGTCCACCAGCTGCTGACGGCGTCCAGGTAGCGGTGGCCGTCGTGGTCGATCAGCCACGCGCCTTCGCCACGGGCGATCGGCACCAGCGGCAGGGTGTCCGGATGCTCACGCATCTGCGTGCACGGGTGCCACAGCACCTGCAGGTCGCGCTGCCGCCAGTGGCGGGCCAGCGGGGAGGGGGTCGGGTCTGCTAGCATTTCGGGCTCATGAACATGTTGCTGCCTGCACATTCTATCGGCGCCGGCGCAGCCGCCGGTCGCCGCGGAGATTCCGCATGAACGATGACCGTGCCGGCCGTCGCTTGCCGATCATCCATCGGATCACCGATGAGGAGAACGGCCCCTTCCAGCGCCAGCATCTGGACCTGGAGTTCTCCAACGGTGAACGTCGCCGTTTCGAGCGCCTGGTCAGCCGTGGTCACGGTGCGGTGGTGGTGGTGCCGATGCTCGACGATGAAACCGTGCTGCTGGTGCGTGAATACGCCGCCGGCATGCATCGTTACGAACTGGGGCTGGTGAAGGGCAGGATCGACGCCGGCGAGACCCCCGAGCAGGCTGCCGACCGCGAACTGAAGGAAGAGGCTGGTTATGGTGCGCGCCGGGTCGACGTGCTGCGCGCGATGACACTGGCCCCGACCTACATGAGCCACCAGTCGTGGCTGGTGGTGGCGCGCGACCTGTACCCGGAAAAACTGGCCGGCGACGAGCCGGAAGAACTGGAAGTGGTGCCGTGGAAGCTGGCCGAACTGGACCAGCTGATGTTGCGCGAGGACTTCTCCGAGGGACGCTCGCTGGCGGCGCTGTTCATTGCCCGCCAGTGGCTGCAGGGAACGCGATGATCAAGCTGACGACGGACCTGCGCGAGACCGCCATCGCCATCGCCCAGCAGGCCGGCCAAGCCATCATGCAGGTGTATGCCGATGGCTTCGAGGTCCAGATCAAGGACGACAACAGCCCGGTCACCGCGGCCGACCTGGCGGCCAACCAGGTCATTGAGCTGGGCCTGCAGCAGCTGACACCGGACCTGCCGATCCTGTCCGAGGAATCGGCGCAGGCGGGCTGGGAGCATCGCCGCCATTGGGGCGCTTACTGGCTGGTGGATCCGCTCGACGGTACCCGCGAGTTCGTCAAGCGCAACGGCGAATTCAGCGTCAACATCGCCTTGATCTACCAGGGCGCGCCGGCATTCGGCGTGGTGCTGGCGCCGGTCACCGGCATTGTCTGGCATGCCATGCGCGGCGAACTGGCCTATCGGCGGCAGGGCCTGCATGACACCGTGCTGCGCACCCGCACACCGGCCACGGCTCCACTGCGCGTTGCCGCCAGCCGCTCGCACCGTTCGCCGGAAACCGAGGCGCTGCTGGCGCGCATGGGCCGCATCGAGACCATCGCGCAGGGCTCGTCGCTGAAATTCTGCCGGATCGCCGAAGGCGGCCTGGATGTCTATCCGCGGCTGGGCCCGACCTCCGAATGGGATACGGCCGCCGGCCAGTGCGTGCTGCATGCCGCCGGCGGCGCGGTGCTGTCGGCGGCGACCGGCAAGCCGTTCCGCTACAACCGCCGCGAGACCCTGTTGAACGGCGATTTCATTGCCCTTGGTGATACCAGCCTGCCGTGGCGCGACTGGTTGTCCGACTGATCCTGGAGGCCGCATGAGCGCGCACGACACCCCCACCACTGGCAGCGCCGCAAGCAACGAACTGGAGCGCCTGCTGGCGATCATGGCGCGGCTGCGCGACCCGCAGGGAGGCTGCCCGTGGGATCTGGAGCAGAACTTCGCGACCATCGCCCCCTACACCATCGAAGAAGCCTACGAGGTCGCCGATGCGATCGACCGCGGCGACCTGGACGATCTCTGCGACGAGCTTGGCGACCTGCTGCTGCAGGTGGTGTTCCACGCACGCATGGCCGAGGAGCAGGGGGCGTTTGCCTTCGCCGAGGTCGCCCGTGCGAGCAGCGACAAGATGCAGCGCCGTCACCCGCACGTGTTCGCCGATGTCAGCGTGGACGATGCCGACGGGGTGACGCGCAACTGGGAGGCGATCAAGCGCGCCGAGCGTGCCGCTAAGGGCGAGCAGGACACCTCCGCACTGGCCGGTATCTCGCGCGGCCTGCCGGAATGGCAGCGGGCGGTGAAGCTGCAGTCGCGCGCAGCCAAGGTCGGTTTCGACTGGCCGGGTCCGCTGCCGGTGCTGGACAAGGCCGCCGAGGAGCTGCAGGAGCTGCGCGAGGAGTTCGAACGCGGCGATGTCGCGGGCAACAAGGCGCGCCTGCAGGAAGAACTGGGCGACCTGCTGTTCGTCTGCGCGAACCTGGCGCGTCATGCCGATATCGATCTGGGCGCTGCACTGCGCGGTGCCAACCACAAGTTCGAGCGTCGCTTCCGCGCGATGGAAGCGCAGGCCGACGCACAGGGTGAGGCGTTGGCCGAACTGGACCTGGATGCGCAGGAAGCACTGTGGCAGCAGGCCAAGGCAGCAGAGAAGGCGTGAAAACGCTTGGCCTGTTCCTGCTGACCGCGCTGGCCGAGATCGTTGGCTGCTACCTGCCATGGTTGTGGCTGCGCAAGGGAGGCAGCGTCTGGCTGCTGCTGCCGGCGGCGGCCAGCCTGGCCCTGTTCGCCTGGCTGCTGACCCTGCACCCGACTGCCAGTGGACGGGTCTATGCCGCCTACGGTGGCGTCTACATCGGCACCGCGCTGTTCTGGCTGTGGCTGGTCGATGGCATTCGTCCCAGCCGCTGGGACCTGCTGGGCGCAGCGCTGTGCCTGGCCGGCATGGCGGTGATCATGTTCGGGCCGCGCACCTCATCGGTGTAGAGCCGAGCCATGCTCGGCTGCTCTCCTTCCGACCGCGCTGGCGCGCGCAAGCCGAGCATGGCTCGGCTCTACAAGGTCAGCGATGGCGCATGATGTGGGCGACCCTGGTTCCCCGAGCCTGCTCATGTCCCGCTTCGCCAGCTTCCGCGAGTTCTATCCGTTCTATCTCAGCGAACACCGCCACCCGGTATCGCGGCGGCTGCACTTCATCGGCAGTTGCGGGGTCCTGCTGCTGGTCGCCACTGCCTTGCTGCGCGGCCAGCCGCTGTTCCTGCTCGGCGCCCTGTTCTGCGGCTACGGGTTCGCCTGGGTCGGCCATTTTTTCTTCGAGAAGAACAGACCGGCGACGTTCCGCCATCCGCTGTACTCGTTCATGGGTGACTGGGTGATGTTCCTCGACATCCTGCGTGGGCGGGTGCGCCTGTAGCGGGCGGCTGCGGCGCTTTGCGGGCATTGCCTCGCCGGCAGAGGAAAGGGTGGGGCGGGTTGCACTTCCGCTTGCATGAACCGCTGCGCTGCGGCACGCCTGCGGGCGACCGATCTGGGATAATGGCGTTTCCTGTTTCCTCTGCTGCCGGACCCGGTCATGACCCAGAAGACGCTGCTCAACGATACCCACCGCGCCCTTGGCGCCAAGATGGTCGATTTCGGGGGTTGGGACATGCCCATCCACTACGGCTCGCAGCTGGACGAGCACCATCTGGTGCGCCGTGAGTCCGGCGTGTTCGACGTCAGCCACATGACGGTGGTCGACCTGCGCGGTGACCAGGTCAAGCCGTTCCTGCGCCGCCTGCTGGCCAACTCGGTCGACAAGCTGAAGGTGACCGGCAAGGCACTGTACTCGTGCATGCTGAATCCGCGCGGCGGCGTCATCGACGACCTGATCGTCTACTACCTGGGCGACGACTTCTTCCGCATGGTGGTCAATGCCTCTACCCGCGAGAAGGACCTGGCCTGGCTGCGCGAGCAGGCTGCGCCGTTCGGCGTCGCCGTCGAGCAGCGCCCGGACCTGGCCATCCTCGCCGTGCAGGGCCCGCAGGCGCGCGACATCGTGATCGGCCTGGCCCGCGAAGCCGACCGCGCAGCGTTGACCAAGCTGGGCCGCTTCGCCGCCCTGCAGGTGCAGTCCGATGACGGTGTCGAGCTGTTCGTCGCCCGCACCGGCTACACCGGTGAAGATGGTTTCGAGATCCTGCTTCCGCAGGACGCCGTGGTCGCCTTCTGGAACCGCCTGCTGGCGGCGGGTGTGAAGCCGGCCGGCCTTGGTGCGCGCGACACCCTGCGCCTGGAAGCTGGCATGAACCTGTACGGCCAGGACATGGACGAAGAGATCAGCCCCTACGAAGCGGCGCTGGCCTGGACCGTGTCGCTGGACGAAGGCCGCGACTTCATCGGCCGCGACGTGCTGGAGGCGCAGAAGAGCGCCGGCACCGCGCGCCAGATGATCGGCCTGGTGATGGACGAGAAGGGCGTGCTGCGCCATGGCCAGACGGTCACCACGGCCAGCGGCCAGGGCGAGATCCTGTCCGGCACCTTCTCGCCGACGCTGGCCAAGGGCATCGCCTTCGCCCGCGTGCCGGCTGGTGAACTCGGCGAGGTCACCGTCGACATCCGCGGCCGTCAGGTGCCGGTGCGGGTGGTCAAGTTCCCGTTCGTTCGGGAAGGCCAGGCGCAGCCCGGCGTGCTCGCCGACGCCTGATCCGTACGTGCCGGTCGTCACTGACAGCAGTGGCGGCCGGTTGGTTACACTAGCCCCGTTTTTTCCACCCCTGCATATCTCTGGAGCAGTCCCATGAGCGAGATCCCCGGCGACCTCAAGTTCCTCAAGTCCCATGAGTGGGCCCGTGTCGAAGGCAATGGCCGCGTCACCGTCGGTATTTCCGACCACGCCCAGGGCCTGCTGGGTGACCTGGTCTACGTCGAACTGCCGGAAGTCGGCGCCGACGCCAAGGCCGGCGAGCAGATCGCCGTCGTCGAGTCGGTGAAGGCCGCCTCGGACGTCTACAGCCCGATCAGCGGCAAGGTCGTCGAGGTCAACTCGGCCCTGTCCGACAAGCCGGAAACCATCAACGAAGATGCCTACGGCGAAGGCTGGATGTTCGTGGTCGAACTGACCAACGCCGATGAGGTCAACGAGCTGCTGGACCCGGACGCGTACGCCGAAGCCCTGGAGAACGAAGACCACTGAGTCGTCGTTTCCGGATTCTGGAACGGCCACCTTCGGGTGGCCGTTTTTGTTTTGGCGACTGCACCGGACTCATGACGCGGGGTTCGCTGCGCACCCTCGGCGTGGCATCAGCCGACAGGCGAACGGTGCCGATGGGCGTGCGCAGTTTTGCGCAAATCCGCGTTTCAGCCCCGCGCCGACGCACTCGGATGTGAAAACTTTTCGCCCCCTGTTGCGGCGCCGTTGTGCTGGCGTTGGTGGCGGCGCCGGTGACCATCGACGTCGCACGCGCGATGCCGTTGCGAGTCTGTGTCTAAATGCGCGGAGTGCTTATTTCAAGTGTTTTTTGTTCAACGTATGCATCGATGCCGGTGCATGCAGCACGCTTGCGCGATGCTTCAACCGCCATCGCGGGCCGCGTAGAGCAGTGGCGCCGACGGCGCTCGGAAAGGCGCGGATGTGAAAATTTTTCGCGGGGGTTGTTGACAGTAAAAAAAACCGTGATTAGGTTTCGCCTCAGCAGACCTTGCCTGCCCAACCGAGTGCGCAGAATCAATCGTCCGATGCGAAGCAGCCCCTTCAAGACCACCGCGACCCTGATGACGGTGGACACGGCCCCGCTTCCCCCGGAGAAATGCAAGGCACCTCCCGTTCCGATGTCCGCTCCGCCGATCGAGGCGGGCATCGCCGCATCCGTAACGGCGCGCCTGACGCGCCGGCGGTCCCCGCACGCAGCATCCGCGGGTTTGATCCAACTGGGCGTTTCAACTCCCTATCACTGACGAGGAGCCATCCCATGGCAACCAAGAAAGCTGCGAAGAAGAAGCCCGCCGCCAAGAAAGCGGTGAAGAAGGTCGCGAAGAAGGCCGCTGCCAAGAAGGCAGTGAAGAAGGTCGCGAAGAAGGCGACTGCCAAGAAGGCAGTGAAGAAGGCGGCGAAGAAGGTCGCCAAGAAGACCACTGCGAAGAAGGCAGTGAAGAAGGCGGCGAAGAAGGTCGCCAAGAAGTCCACTGCCAAGAAGGCCGTCAAGAAGACCGCGAAGAAGGCGGCCAAGAAGGCCACCAAGAAGACTGCCAAGAAGGCTACGGCCCGCAAGCCGGCCAAGAAGGTCGCAAAGAAGGCGACTGCCAAGAAGGCCGTCAAGAAGACCGCCAAGAAGGCAGTAAAGAAGACCGCGAAGAAGGCTACCAAGAAGGCTGCCCCGAAGAAGGCAGCGAAGAAGGTTGCAAAGCGCAAGCCGGCCGCCCGCAAGAAGAAGGCCGCTCCGGTCGCTCTGCCGGCAACCCCGGCGCCGCTGATCTAAGTACTTCCCGATAGCCGCATCCTGAAACCCCCTTCCCTGGCTGCCCAGCGGGGAGGGGGTTTTTTTATGGGCGGCTTCGATCGCCTGGTGGGGTGACTACCGGCGGGAATCGTTCCACCAGGAAGTCGAGGAAGCTGCGCAGGCGGGTGGAGTGGTAACGGTCGTGCGCATAGACCACGTGCATCGGCCGACCGGCCTGGCCGTGCCCTGGGAGCAGCTGCACAAGTCGTCCAGCCTCGACATCGGCTGCCAGCAGCAGCGTCGACTGCAGGACGATGCCCAGGCCATGCAGCGCCGCCGAACGCAGCGCTTCGCCATTGTTGATCTGCAGTCGGCCGTCGGGCACGTGGTCGAGCTCGCCAGCGTCGTCCTGCAGCCACTGCGCAAGTGCACTCGGTTCGAACGACAGGCATTGATGGCCGGCAAGTGCATGCACGCTGTGTGGCGTGCCATGCCTGGCCAGATACGCCGGCGAGGCGCACATCATCAGGCGATAAGGGGCCAGGGCTCGTGCCACCAGCCCGCTGCTGTCGGCCAGCGTGCCGCTCCGCAGCGCCGCTTCGAAGCCCTCTTCGGCAAGGTCGACCACGCGATCGGTCAGCGTCGCTTCGACCCGGACATCCGGATGGCGCGCCATGTACTCGGCCAGTGCCGGTACCAGCGCATGCGTACCGAAGATCACTGGTGCACTGATGCGCAGCGTGCCCGCCGGTGCCAGGTGCTGGTGCTGCGCCTGCGCATCGGTTTCGTCCACCAGGCGCAGGATCTCCCGGCAGCGCGTGTAGTAATCCTGGCCGAACGGGGTCGTGTGCTGGCGCCGGGTGGTTCGGCTCAACAGCTGCATGCCCAGCCGTGCTTCCAATGCACGCAGATGCTTGCCGGCCATCGTCGCGGAGATGTTCATCGCCGCAGCTGCCGCACTGAGGCTGCCCTTGTCCACGATCAGCACGTAGACCCGCATGCTTTCCAGCAGGTTCATCTGACACCCCGGGTGTTGAATGCTGAAACCTGCGCGGAGTTTATCAATCAGGGGTGATCAAACAGCATGTCGTGCAAGGGCTGGATTGGCCGGCCATGCGGACAGGAGAACACCATGGACTTGAATCTTGCAGGCCGTACCGCCTTGGTGACGGGCGCGGCCAGCGGCATCGGTGCCGCCGTCGCCAGGCAGCTGGCGGCCCAGGGCGTGCGCGTTGCCATCACGTCACGGCAGCGGGCACCCCTGCAGGCGCTGGCGGCGCGGATCGAAGCCGAAGGCGGCGTGGCACCGGTCATCGTGGCCGGCGATGTCACCGTGGCCGGTGACGTCCGGTACATCGCGCAGGCATCCCGGGACGCATTGCAACGCGTCGACATCCTGGTCAACGCCGCAGGTGGCTCCCGGCCGACCACCGTCGATGCCGATGATGATGTCTGGGAGGAAGCGATCGCCCTGAACTTTTCCGCTGCGCGGCGGATGACCCAGGCGCTGTTGCCTGGCATGCAGGCGCAGGCATGGGGGCGGGTGATCAACTTCAGCGGTTCGATGGAACCGCGTGCGGTGAACGCGGCCACTGCGGCGAAGGCGGCGCTGCATCTGTGGAGCAAGGGGCTGTCGTCGGAGGTGGCCGGGCAGGGCATTACGGTGAATGCGATTGCACCGGGGCGCATCAACAGCGCGCAGATCCTGGAACGCCTGCATCCCACCGAGGAAAGCCGGCGTGCGTTCATCGCCAGCAATATCCCGATCGGACGCTTCGGTGAACCCGAGGAAGTGGCGCCACTGGTGGCCTTCCTGTCCTCGCCGCTGGCCGGCTACATCACAGGCGCGGTGATTCCGGTGGACGGCGGCATGCACTACTTCGCGCACTAGCGCCGCGGAACTGCTCTTTGCATCTGTAGAGTCGAGCCAACAAAAAGGGCGACCCGCAGGCCGCCCTTCGCACACACGATCGAGCCCGCCTGATCAGCGCGGCGACGCCACCGCACGATTGCCTGAGGCGCCCTTGCCCTTGCGCTTGTCCTGCTGCGCCGGGCTGGCGCCCTCGGCCATCAGGTTGTCGCTGCCGAAGTCGGTGTCCACGTCCAGCCAGCGCTGCGCCGGCAGGCCGAGCGCGGAGTCGAGCACGGTCGGCAGCAGGCCGCGTTCGCCATTCCACATGATGGCGATGCCCAGATCGCGTTCCGGCACCAGCGCGACCAGGCCGCGATAGCCCTGCACGGCACCGGCATGGAACACCACGTCGTGGCCGGCGTAGTCGAAGGTGCGCCAGCCCAGGGCGTAGCCGGCCGAGTGCAGGCGCTCGCGGCGCCAGCCCGAACGCATCTCGCCGGGGGTGCTGATCAGGCTCGAATGCAGGGTGGCCAGCAGCGGTGCCGGCAGCACGTCGGGGCGGTGGCCGGTGTGGGCGAGCAGCCACTGCGCCATGTCGCTGGCGCTGGCATTGACGCCGGCCGCCGGGGCGACCCGGTAGTAGGTCGGCTTCGGCGTCAGCGAGACCCAGCCGTTGCGGCTGCGCACGTGAGGACGCGCCCAGCGCGAGCTGGCCTGGATGCCGGCCAGGCCGAGGCTCGCATCGTTCATGCCCAGCGGCTTGAAGATGCGGCGCTCGACCGACTGCTCGTAGAAACTGCCGGAGGCCGCGTAGACGACATCGCCGATCAGGCTGAAGGCCACGTTCTGGTAGGCATAGCAGTCGCCCGGCAGGCACTTCAGGCTGGTGTTGGCCAGTTTCTGGGTCAGCGCGTAGTACTCGGCGTTGCCCTCGATGTCGCGGTCGTAGGCGTTGTACGGCAGGCCGACGCGATGGCTGAGCACGTCGGCCACGGTCAGGCGGTCGGTGGCTTCGGGCGAATTGAGGCGGAAGCCCGGCACGTAGTCGGTGACCTTGCTGTCCCAGCGCAGCGTGCCGTCGTTGACCAGCAGGCCGGCCATGGTGCCGGCGAAGGCCTTGGACAGCGAAGCCAGGCGGAACACGGTGTGCGCATCGACCGGCAGCGGATTGTTGACGTCGGTGACGCCATAGCCGCGCGCGCTGAGGATACGGCCGCCCTGCACGATCGCCACGGCCATGCCCGGCACGCGTTCGCCATAGGTGAGCTGCTGCGCCATCGATTCGATGTTGGCGACGTTGAAGCCGGGCGCCGGGGCCTGCACGCGCGGCACCAGGCCGGTGCGGTAGGCCGCCGGCTGGGTGTGGGCGACAGTGGGACCGGCAGCGGATTCGATGTTGGTCGGCATCGGCGGCAATGCCGGCGGTGTCTGCGCGGTGGTGGACAAGGCAACGGGCATCAGCATGCCCAGCAAACCGGTGGCCGCCGAACGGATCGGGCGACGCAGGCTGTTCTTTTTCATCGGTTGGACCCGTGCGCGACTGCTGATGGCGATTCTAGCGCCGCTTTTCCCTTGTGCACAAACAAAGCGAAGATGAATGCGCATCTCGTTGAAAAATTTGGAATTTGAGGTGCTGAAAGCATGTATCGGAACGTGTCATCCGGGGCCGATCAGCGGAGCCGATCCGCCCGCAGGAAGGCGCGTCGCGCTGGCGATGTTGCGGTGCATTGGCTAACGTACGCGTTTCATCGCCCCGGAGCCTGCCATGCCGCTGTCCAACCGCCGTCTTCAGGCGAGGGACACCGCGTGAGTGCGGTACGGAAGAAGGGGTCGCTGCAGGGCTTGGCGTCGGCACTGCGCGAGTCGCCAGCGCTGTGGTGGTCGTTCCTGTACTTCTTCTGCCTGCTCAGCGGCTACTACGTGCTGCGCCCGGTGCGTGAGGCCATGGCCGCCTCGGCAGACCTGGAAACGGTGTTCCCACCCGTGCTGATCGCCTGGTTCGCCAGCCACGGCATTGCGTTGAAGGACTTCGTGCTGCAGTTCCTGTTCTCCTGCGTGTTCGTGATCATGCTGGTGCTGCAGCCGGTGTACGGCTGGCTGGTCAGCCGCTTCCCGCGACGGGTGTTCCTGCCGGCGGTGTATGGGTTCTTCATCGTGACCCTGCTGGGCTTCTACATGATGTTCGACAGCGGCGTGCC
>OJTH01000035.1_pt1 | contig 22342 bp, 17 predicted proteins | sample 1599661 | NCBI WGS metagenome assembly OJTH01 (sample SAMN04436666, study PRJEB24849) | human gut metagenome | biome: human gut; feature: NICU; material: stool | host: Homo sapiens | place: USA: Saint Louis, MO | collected 2010-06-02 | reverse complement strand
CCATGCCGCTCCTGCAGTGTCTCCACCCACGCTGTTGGCGGCGGTGAGCGCGCCGTGTCCACGATGTGCACGGCATTCATTCCGCCACCACGTCTGACGTCGCACCCTGCACGCAATCACACAAGGAGTGCCTCCATGAAACATGCCATCGCCACCGCCGCCGCCTGCTTTGCCCTTGCCGCCTGCAGCAGCACACCGATGGCCCAGGTGCAGCCGATCGACGGCGTGATTTCCGGCCAGTGCCACAGCGACAGGGTGCGCGGCGCGGTGGGCCTGGCCGCCTCGGACGCCACCGTGGCCCGCGCACGCGTGGACAGCGACAGCCTGCACGTACGGGTCCTGCGCCATGACGGTCCGCGGGTGCCGCCGGCCAGCGAAGGCGGCGACCGCCTGACCATCGAGAAGGGCCGGACCAACAACATCGTTGCGATCTACTGCGGCTGACGACTGCGACTGAGCCGCCGCGCCCGGCGCAGCACTTTCAGGGTGGCCTGCTCCCACTGCCGCGGGCCTCGCAGGCCGGCCAGCGAGGCCAGCTCACCGCGCTCCCAGCCGGCAAACACGCACGGGTCGATGTAGGCCTTGCGGCACACGGCCGGCGTGTTGCCCAGCCGTGCCGCCACGTGGCAGACCACTTCGCGCTGCGCCTTGGCCAGCGCGCGCTGGCTGGCCGGTTCCGGCAGTTCGGTGGCGGCCAATGCCTGTACCGCCGCCAGCGTGCCGCCCCAGGTGCGGAAGTCCTTGGCGGTGAAGTCTTCGCCCATCACCTCGCGCAGGTAGTCGTTCACCGCGCCGGAATCCACCGGCTGCAGCGCGCCTTCGTCGTCGCGGTACTGGAACAGCGCCTGTCCGGGCAGCTGCTGGATGCCGCGCACCAGCGTGCCCAGCCGCCGATCGCCCACCACCACCTCGTGCAACTGCCCGGATTTGCCCCGGAAGCGCATGCGCACGCGGCCACCGCGCAGCAGGTCCAGGTGGCGGTTGCGCAGCGTTGTCAGCCCGTAGGATTTGTTTTCCTGTGCATAGCTTTCGTTGCCCACCCGCACCAGGGTGTCGGCCAGCAGGGCCACCACCACCGCAAGCACCTTGTCGCGCGGGAAGCCGGGCTGCTTCAGATCGCGCGACAGCCGCCGCCGCAACGTGGGCAACGCCTCGCCAAAGGCGATGATGCGATCGAACTTGCCGGCATCGCGCTCCTTCGCCCAATCGGCATGGTAGCGATACTGCTTGCGTCCACGCGCATCGCGGCCGGTGGCCTGCAGGTGGCCATTGGCGTGGGCGCAGATCCACACAGCGGTATACGCAGGTGGAATCGCCAGCGCACGGATGCGCTGCAGGGTGGCGGCATCGCGAACCGGGTGGCCATCGGCATCGCGGTAACTGAAGCCCTTGCCGGCGCGGCGCCGGCTGATGCCTGGCTGGGTGTCATCGACATAGCGCAGGCCGGCCGCGCGCGCGGCCTGTCGTTCGGGGGTAGAGGAGGTTGACATGACCGCAGTGTCGCCGTCGCGATGCCGCGAACCTGTCGATAACAGAAGACAAACACGTGAGGGTCGGTTCGCCGCTATGCTCGGGCTTTCACAATCCCTTCCGGAGTCATGATGTCGTTCCCGATTCGCGCCCGTTCGCTCTCCGCCCTGCTGCTGCCGGCCGTGCTGGCCCTGACCGCCTGCCAGGCTCCGGCGCTGGATGAACAGGATTCGGCCACTGCCCATGCCCAGCAGGCGGCCGAAGCCGCCAAGGCGCCGGCCGACGAAACCGGCAAGGCCACCGAGGCACCGCCGGTCGGCACCTGCGATGCCAGCCAGGTGCAGAGCCTGGTCGGCCAGGCCTACGCCGACGCGCTGGGCAAGCAGGCGCAGGAAGATGCCGGTGCCCACCAGCTGCGCGTCATGAAGCCCAATGACGTCGCCACCATGGAGTTCCTCGGCGACCGCCTGAACATCGAAGTGGACGACAAGGGCCTGGTCAGCGGCGTGCGCTGCGGCTGAGTTCGACCGCGCGCCGGCACGGGGTTGCCGGCGCGTTCTGTTGCACCTGCAACCGTGTATTGCGGCGCTGCAGCAACCTGTGATCTAGTCGAGGCATCCGGTGGCCTCACGATGCGCTCCAGGGAATGAGCGGGGACGAGTGTCGCCGCCAACCCTATACGCATCGAGGTAGAGATGGCCCCCCGCAACCGCCAAGGGCTTTACGACCCGCGCTCCGAGCGCGATGCCTGTGGATTTGGCATGGTCGCCCAGCTCGACGATCAACCTTCGCGCCTGTTGGTTGATACCGCCATCGCCGCGCTTTCGCGCATGACCCACCGCGGCGGCGTCGCCGCCGATGGCCTGACCGGCGATGGCTGCGGCCTGCTGCTGCGCCGCCCCGATGCGTTCCTGAAACTGCTGGCCAGTGAAGCCGGCATCGCCGTCGCCGCACGCTTCGCTGCCGGCCTGGTGTTCCTGCCACACGATGCCGAGGCTGCACACGCCTGCCGCACGCAGCTGCAGGCGCAGCTCGAAGCGGTCGGCTGCAAGGTCGCCGGCTGGCGCGAGGTACCCACCGACGACAGCGTCTGCGGCCAGCTGGCGCGCGACACCCTGCCACGCATCGAGCAGGTGTTCGTCGATGCCGGCGTCGGCCAGGATGATGCCGGCTTCGCGCTGGCGCTGTTCCTGGCCCGTCGCCGCAGCGAACAGCAGCTGCGCGACCATGCCGACTTCTACGTCACCACCCTCACCCCGGATGCGATCAGCTACAAGGGCATGGTGCTGCCGGACAAGCTCAGCCGCTTCTTCCCCGACCTGCAGCGCCGCGAACTGGCCTCCAGCGCGATCGTGTTCCACCAGCGCTTCTCCACCAACACGCTGCCGCTCTGGCCGCTGGCGCACCCGTTCCGGATGCTCGCCCACAACGGCGAGATCAACACCATCGAAGGCAACCGTCGCTGGGCGCAGGCGCGCAGCAAGGTGTGGAAGACGCCGCGCTTCGACATCGCCGAGTTCGATCCGGTGATCTCCATGCACGGTTCGGACTCGCAGAGCCTGGACAACATGCTGGAGCTGATGGTCGCCGGTGGCATGGAACTGATCCAGGCGCTGCGCATCCTGGTGCCGCCGGCCACCCAGTCGCTGGAGTTCAAGGACCCCGACCTGGCCGCGTTCTACGAGTTCCACGGCCTGAACAGCGAGCCGTGGGACGGCCCGGCCGGCATCGTCGCCTGCGACAGCCGCTACGCGGTGTGCACGCTGGACCGCAACGGCCTGCGCCCGGCGCGCTGGATGCTCACCGCCGACCGCCACTTCCTGGTCGCCTCCGAAGCCGGCGTGTGGGAAGTGCCGACCGAGCGCGTGGTGCGCAAGGGCAAGCTCGGCCCCGGCGAAATGGTGGCCATCGACCTCAAGCGCGGCGACCTGCTCGATTCGGACGCGGTGGACCGCATCAACCGCGGCCGCGCGCCGTACAAGCAGTGGCTGCAGCAGGGCGTGACCTACCTGCAGACCGAACTGATCGACCCGTCGCTGGTGGAAGAGCCGTTCGACGAAGCCACCCTGCGCAGCTACCACAAGCTCTACCAGCTCAGCAGCGAGGAAGTGGAACAGGTGCTGCGGCCGCTGGCCGAGACCGAGCAGGAAGCCACCGGCTCGATGGGCGACGACACACCGATGGCCGTGCTGAGCCAGCGCAGCCGTCCGCTGTACGACTATTTCCGCCAGGCCTTCGCGCAGGTCACCAACCCGCCGATCGATCCGCTGCGCGAAGACTGCGCGATGTCCCTGTCCACCCAGCTCGGCAAGGAGACCAACATCTTCCATGCCGGCCCGGAGACGGTGAACCACGTCATCCTCAACTCGCCGGTGCTGAGCCAGCGCAAGCTGCGCCAGCTGCTGAAGATGGACCAGTACGTGCAGGCCAACCGCCTGCTCGACCTGTCCTACAGCGAAGACGAGGGCCTGCGTGCCGGCATCGAGCGCATCTGTGCCGAGGCCGAGCAGGCCGCGCGCGAGGGCATGGTGATGCTGCTGCTGTCCGACCGCTACCCGGTGGCCGGTCGGCCGATGGTGCATGCGCTGCTGGCCACCAGCGCCATCCACCACCACCTCTCGCGGCTGGGGCTGCGCTGCGACGTCAATCTGATCGTCGAAACCGGCACCGCGCGCGACCCGCACCACATGGCCTGCCTGCTCGGCTTCGGTGCCACCGCGGTGTATCCGTACCTGGCCTACCAGACCCTGTTCGACCTGGGCCGACGCGGCATCCTCAAGCTCAGCAAGGGCGGCGAGCAGTCGCAGATCGGCCGCCGCTACCGCAAGGGCATCTACAAGGGCCTGTCGAAGATCATCTCGAAGATGGGCATCTGTACGGTGGCCAGCTATCGCGGCGCACAGCTGTTCGAGATCATCGGCCTGGAACCCGAGGTTGTGGACATGTGCTTCCCGGACACCGCCTCGCGCATCGGCGGCGCCGGCTTCGCACGCCTGGATGCCGACGCGCGCGAGCTGTGCGCGCAGGCCTGGGATGCGCAGCAGGGCGTGGACGTGGGCGGCCTGCTGAAGTACGTGCACGGCGGCGAGTACCACATGTACAACCCCGACGTGGTCACCACCCTGCAGCGCGCCGCGCGCAGCGGTGACCCGCGTGCGTGGCAGCAGTACTGCGATGCGGTGCACGCGCGCCCGCCATCGGCGCTGCGCGACCTGCTGGAACTGGTGCCGGCCGCAATGCCGGTGCCGCTGGACGAGGTCGCCCCGGCCAGCGCCCTGTTCCCGCGCTTCGATACTGCAGCGATCAGCCTCGGCGCCCTGTCGCCGGAAGCGCACGAGGCACTGGCCATCGCCATGAACCGCCTCGGCGGCCGCAGCAATTCCGGCGAAGGCGGCGAGGATCCCGCACGCTATGGCACCGCGAAGCGCAGCAAGATCAAGCAGGTGGCCTCGGGCCGCTTCGGCGTCACCGCCGAATACCTGGTCAATGCCGAGGTGCTGCAGATCAAGGTCGCGCAGGGCGCCAAGCCCGGCGAGGGCGGCCAGCTGCCGGGGCACAAGGTCAACGAACTGATCGCACGCCTGCGCTATGCGCGCCCGGGCATCGGCCTGATCTCGCCGCCACCGCACCACGACATCTATTCGATCGAAGACCTGGCGCAGCTGATCTACGACCTCAAGCAGGTCAACCCGACCGCGCTGGTGTCGGTGAAGCTGGTCAGCCATGCCGGCGTCGGCACGATTGCCGCAGGCGTGGTCAAGGCCGGTGCGGACCTGATCACCATCTCCGGCCATGACGGCGGCACCGGTGCGTCGCCGGTCAGCTCGATCCGCTATGCCGGCGTGCCATGGGAACTGGGCGTGGCCGAAGCGCACCAGGCGCTGCTGGCCAACGACCTGCGCGGGCGCACCCTGCTGCAGACCGATGGCGGCCTGAAGACCGGCCTGGATGTGGTCAAGGCCGCGCTGCTGGGAGCGGACAGCTTCGGCTTCGGCACCGCGCCGATGATCGTGCTGGGCTGCAAGTACCTGCGCATCTGCCACCTCAACAACTGCGCCACCGGCGTCGCCACCCAGGACGAGCGCCTGCGCGAGAACCACTTCACCGGCCAGCCCGAACGCGTGGAGAACTTCTTCCGCCTGCTGGCCGAGGAAGTGCGCGGCTGGCTGTCGTACCTGGGCGTGCGTTCGCTGGAAGAGATCGTCGGCCGCACCGACCTGCTGCGGCAGATCGACGCGGCACCGCGCGAGGGCGTGCGCGTGGACCTGTCGCGCCTGCTGGCCGATGCCCGCTACGAAGGCAGCCACTGCGCCGCCCAGCGCCTGTACGAATCGCCGGACAGCCTGGCCACGCAGATGGATGGGCTGCTGGCCCCGGCCATCGAGCACAAGCGCGGTGGCGAGCACCGCTTCCTGATCCACAACACCGACCGCAGCATCGGCACCCGCCTGGCCGGCGCGGTTGCGCGCGCGCACGGCAACCAGGGCATGGCCGAGGCACCGCTGGAACTGCGCTTCCGTGGCAGCGCCGGGCAGAGCTTCGGTGCCTTCAACGTCGGTGGCCTGCACCTGGAAGTGGAAGGCGAAGCCAACGACTACGTCGGCAAGGGCATGGCCGGCGGCCGGCTGGTGGTGCGTCCGCCGCGTGGCGCCCGCTTCGAGGCACGCAGCACCGCCATCATTGGCAACACCTGCCTGTATGGCGCTACCGGTGGCGAGCTGTTCGCCGCCGGTCGTGCCGGCGAACGCTTCGCGGTGCGCAATTCGGGCGCGCTGGCGGTGGTGGAAGGTGCCGGTGACCACTGCTGCGAGTACATGACCGACGGCGTGGTGCTGGTGCTGGGCAAGGTCGGGCTGAACTTCGGCGCCGGCTTCACCGGTGGCCTGGCTTACGTGCTGGACGTGGACCGCGATTTTGTCGACCGCTACAACCACGAGCTGATCGACATCCATCGCGTCTCCGCCGAAGGCTTCGAGAACTACCGCCAGCACCTGCACCGCCTGATCGGCCGCCACCGCGAGCTGACCGGCAGCATCTGGGCACAGCAGATCCTGGACGAGTTCCGCGATTACATCGGCAAGTTCTGGCTGGTCAAACCGAAGGCCGCCAGCATCGAGTCGCTGACCGAAACCCTGCGACGCGCCGCCTGACGGTAGTGCCGGCCGCTGGCCGGCAACCCAGGATCACGTAGTGCCGGCCGCTGGCCGGCATCCGTAAAACACCACAGAGTCCGCCATGAGCCGCAAGCACGCCTTCCAGTTCCTCGACCTGCCCCGCACCATGCCGCAGCGCATCCCGGTGGAACTGCGCACGTCCGGCGACTGGGGCGAGCTGTACGGCAAGTTCGGCAAGGAAGACGCCCAGTACCAGGCGGGCCGCTGCCTGGACTGCGGCAACCCGTACTGCAGCTGGAAGTGCCCGGTGCACAACGCCATTCCGCAGTGGCTGCAGCTGGTGCAGGAAAACCGCATCCACGAGGCCGCCACGCTGTGCCACAGCACCAATCCGCTGCCGGAAGTGTGCGGCCGGGTCTGCCCGCAGGATCGGCTGTGCGAAGGCAGCTGCACGCTGGAGGAATTCGGCGCGGTCACCATCGGCGCGGTGGAGAAGTACATCGTCGATACCGCACTGGCCAGTGGCTGGCGCCCGGACCTTGGCGCGGTGCAGCCGACCGGCCACAGTGTGGCGGTGATTGGTGCCGGCCCGGCCGGGCTGGCCTGTGCCGACCGCCTGGCACGCGCCGGCATTGCCGCCGTGGTCTACGACCGCTACGAGCAGATCGGTGGCCTGCTGCAGTTCGGCATTCCCAGCTTCAAGCTGGACAAGGACGTGATCCATCGCCGCCGTGAAGTACTGGAAGGCATGGGCGTGCAGTTCCGCCTCGGTGTGGAGATCGGCCGTGATGTCAGCGTGCAGCAGTTGCTGGACAGCCACGATGCGGTGTTCATCGGCACCGGCGCCTACCGCTATACCGAGGGTGGCCTGGTCGGCCAGGACCTGAAGGGCGTGCTGCCGGCGCTGCCGTTCCTGGTGCAGAACAGCCGCATCGTCGGCGGCGATGATCCGAAGGGCCGGCCGATCGCCGGCTGGGAAGACACCATCGCCCTGCCCGACCTCAACGGCAAGCGCGTGGTGGTTCTGGGCGGTGGCGATACCGGCATGGACTGCGTGCGCAGTGCGGTGCGGCTGGGCGCGGCCAAGGTCACCTGCGCCTATCGCCGCGACGAAGCCAACATGCCCGGCAGCGCGCGCGAAGTCGCCAATGCACGCGAGGAAGGGGTGCGCTTCCTGTTCAACCGGCAGCCGCTGTCGATCGAAGCCGGCGCCGACGACGAGGTGATCGGCGTGACCGTGGTCGAGACCCGGCTGGGCGAGCCCGATGCCAATGGCCGCCAGAACGCGGTGCCGATCGAAGGCAGTGAGTCGCTGCTGGAGGCAGACGTGGTGATCATCGCCTTCGGCTTCTCGCCGAGCGTGCCGGCGTGGCTGGCGGAACTGGGGGTGGAAGGCCAGCCCAATGGCCGCATCCTCGCCGGTGGCAAGGACCGCCTGCCGTTCCAGACCGCGCATCCACGCCTGTTCGCCGGTGGTGACGCGGTGCGTGGTGCCGATCTCGTGGTAACCGCGGTGGCCGAAGGCCGCGACGCTGCTGCCAGCATCGTCCGCCTACTGGCGCACTGAGTCCGGCAGCAGCAGCACTTCCAGCAGCGCGCGCAGTTCGTGCACCTCCAGCGGCTTGGCCAGGAAATGGTCGATGCCCGCATCACGGCAGGCCTCACGGGTGCGCTCCAGCACGCTGGCAGTCAGCGCAATGATCGGGACCCGCGCACGGGTGGCGCAGGCGTCGCTCCGGATCGCCCGGGCCAGCGCGAAGCCATCCATGTGCGGCATGTGGCAGTCGGTGATGACCAGGTCGAACGGTTGCGCCTGCCAGGCCTCCCATGCCTGCAGGCCGTCGCTACAGGCGTGCACCTGCAGTCCCAGCTCGCACAGGCGTTGTGCCAGCAACTGCAGGTTGGTCGGATGATCCTCGGCCACCAGCACCCGCGCCGGCGGCAACGGTCGTTGCGCGGGCCGTGCCGTCGCCGGTCCCGCAGCGGGGGCCGCACAGGCCGCCAGGTCCAGCTCCAGCCACACAGTGGTGCCCTTGCCGGGCACGCTGCGCAGGTGCAGACGCCCGCCCATCGACGTCGCCAGCTCGCGGCAGATCGACAGCCCCAGGCCACTGCCGCCGAAACGGCGCGTGGTCGCCGCCTCGGCCTGCTCGTAGGCGGCAAACACCGCCTGTTGCCGCTCCACGCTGATGCCCACGCCGGTGTCGGTCACCTGCAGGCGCAGTCGCTGGCCGCCGTCGCGCTGCTGCAGCACGCGGACCTGCAACACCACGCTTCCCTGCAGGGTGAACTTGAGCGCATTGCCGGCCAGGTTGAACAGGACCTGCCGCAGGCGCAGCCCGTCAGCCAGCGACCAGGGCTGCAACGTCGGGTCGATCTCGCTGCACAGGTGCAGCCCGCGGCTGGCCGCGACGGGCATCAACAGCTGCTGCACCGCGCGCACCAGCGCCGCCAGATCGGTCGGACGCAGCTGCAGGGGCGCCGGCTGCAGGCGCTGGCTGTGCAGCACATCGTCGAGGATCTGCCGCAGCATCTGCGCAGCGTCACCGACGGTGGTCAGCACCTGCCGCTGGCCCGCATCCAGGTCCGTGCCAGCCAGCCGCTCCAGCATGCCCAGCAGGGTGCTCATCGGCGTGCGGATCTCGTGGCTCATGGTCGCCAGGAAATGGCCCTTGGCCAGCGCCGCCTGCTCGGCCGCGCGGCGCGCCTCGGCCAACGCCGTTGCGCGCGCCTGGGCTTCGCTGACGTCCATCCAGTAGCCGCTCCACTCCACGCTGCTGTCATCGCACGGCAACGGTCGTCCCTGTGATCGGACCCAGCGCCAGCCCTGCGCCGACCGGGTGCGGAAGGTAACGTCGATCGGACCGCGCACGAGCGCGGCCGCTTCGATGCTCGCCATCACCCGGCTGCGGTCACCGGCATGCACGGCCGCCAGCAGCTGCAGATGGTCGATCTGCTCAGTCTCCACGGCTACGCCGAACAGCGCCTGCACGTCGCCGGCGATCTGCGCCAGGCTGTAGTGGCCGGTTGCCGAACGGCGCGCCTGGTAGACCACCGCCGGCAGGTTCGCGGTGACTTCATGCAAGCGCTGCTCCAGCACCCGGCGACGCACGCTCTCGCGATGCACGCGCCAGTAGCCGAAGGCATGCAGCAGTATGAGCGCGAGCAGGATCAGCGACACCGGCACCAGCCAGCGCAGTGCCGAACCGGCGGGCCGCGCACGTGGCAGTTCCGGCAGCCAGGCACTGCGAACCGACGCCCGACGCGCATCGCCCTCCCGCTGCAGCTCCCGGTCGAAGGCAGCGACCACCGCGGCACAGGCCGGTACGGCGGCCAGCACCAGTGCATCGCCGAAGCCCGCGGGTGCTGCGATCACCAGAGGGTCACCCGGCACGGCGCGAAGCGCGGCTTCGACTTCAGCGAGATTGGCCACCACGGCATCGACCAGCCCGGCGCGCAGCAGTGACAGCGCGTGGTCCAGCGGCGCCGGTGCCAGCAGCTGCGCACCCGGGGCCTGTTCGGCCAGCAATGCGTCCAGCGGCAGCCGGTCCGGGCTGGCCACGCTGCGGCCACGCAGTCCCTCCAACCCCAGCACTGGCGCTGCACCCTCGCGCCGCACGATCACCTGTGGCACTTCCAGGTAGGGGCTGCTGGCCACCCAGCCGGTCGGCAGCTGTGCGCGCGGCCAGCCCAGCAGCACCTGGGTGCCAGCCGGCAGCGGGTCATCGGTGAGCACCGCTGCGGGCAACGGCTGCGCATGCTGCACTGCCTGCGGGCCCAGCAGCGGCAGGTAATCTGCAGCCAACCCCGCAAGGTCGCCCTGCGCGTTGTATGACAGCGGCGGCCGATCGGAACGCCATGCCAGCTGCAGTGGACTCGAACAGCCGGACGCAGCAGCGATGCCGGGCAGCAACAGCGATGCCATGACAGCGGCGACGGCGCGGCGGCCGGCGACATTCACGGTAGACATCCTCATTTCGCGGGCAGGAACCACGGCCGCGCAGCGGTACCGCTGCCAGCCACGCTAGCGAGGCGCGCTTCCGCGACAATGAGAAAAATTCGAAAAACATCCCTATCGGCGAATGCCGACATACACTGCCGCTTCTACCCGTCCCTACGGAGCGCTCGATGCGTATCGGCCTGGCCGCCAACCGTCTCCATCACCACGATGCGCGCGCCGCGCTGTTCCGCTGGCTGCGTGCCAGCGAGGCCGGGCTGCGTGAACTGGGGGTATCGCTGCACGCGGTCGGGCGCACCCACGATGCGATCGAACGGCAGGGCTTCCTGGCCGGCTACGGCGGCCTGCACCGCTACCCCTACGGCCGCGAGGGTGGCCTGATGAAGCTGGTGGCCGAAGTGGTTGGCATGGGGCCGGACCGCACCCTGGACGGTGCGATCTACCTGATCGACCCGGTCGATCCTTCCTCGGTGTTTCCGGAGGCAACCGCGCTCAAGCGGCAGTGCGTGATCCACGGCAAGCCGTTCATTTCAACCGTGGCCACTGCGCGTGACTGGATCGAGGTGGAACGCATCCACGCCGGGCTGGCTGCCGATGCCGGTGCCGATGATCTGCATGCCTTCCAGCACCAGACGCTGGCGCTGATCGCGCACGACGCGATGAAGCCGGCGATGCTGGCCTTCGCTGACGAGCACTTCGATGTGCTGGCACGGTTCGGCGAGCGCGTGGCGACCGGCACCACCGGCCAGCGCTTGAACGAACTGGCCTGGAGCCGCGGCTGGCCCAGCGATACGCCGTGGGTGACGCGCTACCAGAGTGGCCCGATGGGCGGCGATGCGCAGATTGCCGACCGTGTGCTGGAGGGGCGCTGCCAGCGCGCGATCTTCTTCGAGGACCCGCATGTGGCACGCCAGCATGAGGCCGATATCCAGCTGTTGGAACGCGCGGTGACAACGGTGACCGACCAGGCGGTGTGCATCACCGCGCCGCGGGTGGCGGCGCGGTGGGCGACCGCGGCGGCATTGCGGGCGGGGTGAGGGTTTCGGCCAACGGCTGCGCCCCTCGTGGTCGGTCGTTCAAACCAGAAGCCGTGCTCGGCCAGGCGGGGTGGATTGCGCAGGGGGCGCTGCAAGTACGTCCCTGTAAGCTCGGTCGCCGCATCCATGCGGCTCACGCCCCTGCGCAACCCACCCCGCCCGGCCACGGACAGATTCCGGTGTGCCCACCACGGAAGAAAGAAAGAAGAGCAGGATCGGGTCGCGTGCTGCGCGCGCTTGTGTAGAGCCGAGCCCATGCTCGGCTGCATTCAACGGCAGCCGAGCGTGGGCTCGGCTCTACAGTTACAGCAGCTGGCGTAGCATGGCTTTCAGGCGCCGACCTTCCAGCTGGAAGTAGTCGCGCTGTTCGCGCCAGGCAGGGAAACGTTGTTCGACTTCATGCCAGAACGCGGGCGAATGATTCGGCTGGATCAGGTGGCAGAGTTCGTGCACCAGCACGTACTCGAACGCTTCCGGACGACCGAGCACCAAGGCCAGGTCCAGGGCCATGCTGCCATCGGGGGCCAGCGAGCCCCACTGCGAGGACATCACCTTCAGGCGCAGGCGGCTGGGGGCACGCGGCAGGGTGGGCAGGTACTTCGGCAGCCAGCGGCCGACGTCGGCGCGGGTCTGCGCTTCATAGAACTCGCGCAGCAGGCGACGCAGCGTGGCGTCACCACCACGGGTCGGCCACTGCACGCAGGCACCGTGCGCGTCGATCTCCAGCCGCGCGTAGCGGCCTTCCTGCCAGCGCAGCGGCAACAGTTCACCGCGCAATGGCAGCACGCCGTCTTCGCCGGGCTGCAGCGGTGCCGGCAGGCCCTGCCCCTGGTACTGGCGCAGCTGCAGCGCCAGCCAGTCGCGGTGCTGTTCCAGGAAGCGCTCGCCCATCACCAGGCTTGCGCGCGGGGGTAACGTCAACCGCGCGCCACGCTCGTCCACGCTCAGCTTGATGCGGCGCGCGCGCGGATCGCGCACGCGCAGCACCTCGATCTCGGCATCCTCCAGGCGCAGGCGAACGGTGTCGCGCTGTACGGTGGCGGGCGGGGTCGGAGTGATCAGGCGGCGCAGCAGACGGCTCATGCGCCCAGCATAGCGCTGGTTCGGGCCGCCGGATGACCGGCGACCGTCGGGCTGCCTGTTCAGTCAGCCTTGCTGAGCTTGAACGCTTCTTCCAGCAACAGGAACAGGCGGCGGATCTCGGCGCTCTGCAGGGCGAAGCGGGCATCGAACTCGGCACGGCGGCCGTCTTCGTCGGCATGCTCCAGCTGGTCCAGGGCGCCGTCGAGGAACTTCAGCTTGCGCACGATCAGGTCGTCGCCGATCACGAACGACAGGTTGTCCTCGAAGATCAGCGCCAGCTTGGTCACCTGCTTGCCGGCGTCCAGGTGCTTGTCGATCTCGTCGCAGCGCAGTTCCTGGTGCTGGCACTTGACCACCGCGCCGCCTTCGACCGGATCCTTCATCTCGCACTCTTCGCCCAGGCTCAGCCCGGTCGGCAGCGGCTCGCCGGCGATCCAGCCGGTCAGGATCGAGCGCGGCGCGACTTCGGCGTTCAGCGGCATCGCCGGGAAGCTGCCGAGCAGCCCGCGGATGTCGGACATGAAGTACTCGCCGGTCTTGCGGCTGGAGGTATCCACCGCCACGTAGCCGTGCTGCAGGTCGATGAAGGCGTCGTTGCGCGAGGACTTCACGAAGGCGCGCGGCAGAAGTTCATGCAGCAGGTCGTCCTTCATGCGCTTGCGCTCGCGGCCACCCGGGCGCCGCCCTTCCTTCTCCTCGATCTCCTCCAGCTTGCGCTCGAGCAGGTCGTTGACCACCGCCGCCGGCAGGATCTTGTCCTCGCCACCCACGGTCAGCCACAGGTGTTCGGCGATGCGGTGGGACAGCAGTTCCTTCTCCTCGCGGCCGAACGGCGAAATGAAGCCGCGCGAATTCATTTCCAGCGCGCCGACAGGCTTGAGCACGGCGTGCGGCAGCAGGGTATCGACTTCGGAAAAATCGGTGGTGGTCGGGAAACGGAAGAACGTCAGGTTGCGAAAGAACATGGAATTCCGGATGGCGAAGAGGAAGGGCGACCGACCTTAAACGGTGGGCGTCTCGGGATCTGCGTCGGCGTCGGCCGGGGAGCCGGCCAGCCAGGCATGGGCGTCGGGCAGCGGCGTGTCGTCGCGACGGCCCAGCGCCATGAAGTCGAACAGGGTGGTGTCGGCCAGCTGCGAGGGCCGGACTTCACCCATGGCGCGCGCGATCTGCTCGATGCGGCCCGGATGGTCCTTTTCCCACTGCTTGAGCATCAGGCCGACCTGGCGGCGCTGCAGGTTCTCCTGGCTGCCGCACAGGTTGCAGGGAATGATCGGGAACTGGCGTGCCTGCGCGTAGTCGACGATGTCGCGCTCGCGCACGTAGGCCAGCGGCCGGATCACCACGTGCCTGCCGTCGTCGCTGCGCAGCTTCGGCGGCATGCCCGCCAGCTTGGCGTGGTGGAACAGGTTCATGAAGAACGTGGCCACCATGTCGTCGCGGTGGTGGCCCAACGCGATCTTGGTGAAACCGTGGGTCTCGGCGTAGTTGTACAGCGCGCCACGACGCAGGCGCGAGCACAGCGAACACATCGTCTTGCCCTCCGGGATGACCCGGCTGACCACCGAATAGGTGTCCTGCTCGATGATGTGGTACGGCACGCCCAGCCCGGCCAGGTACTCCGGCAGGATGTGCTCGGGGAAGCCCGGCTGCTTCTGGTCCAGGTTCACCGCCACCAGCTCGAACGGCACCGGCGCCTTCTTCTGCAGCTGCAGCAGCACGTCCAGCAGGGTGTAACTGTCCTTGCCGCCGGACAGGCAGACCATGACCTTGTCGCCGGCCTCGATCATGCCGAAGTCGGCAATCGCCTCGCCGACCTGGCGGCGCAGGCGCTTGGCCAGCTTGTGCTGCTCGCGCTCGGCCACGCGTGGATCGCGGGCGGCGCGCGGCTGGGGATCGGGAAGGGAAATCACGGCACTCATGGGTTCCATTCTAACGGCTCGGAGCCGCCCCGGCCGGGGGTCGGGTTTCCCCTCTCCCGGCAGTCATCAACGCTGTGTATGCTCGGAGGCTGTGGATACCTACAGCCCCGCCGAGATCGTCGAGCACCTCGCCGCCCTGCGCGCCGAGCACCGCCTGCTGGATGAACAGATCACCCGCATGGCGGCCAACGGCGAGGACGAACTGGAAGCCAAGCGCCTGAAGCGGCGCAAGCTGCAGTTGAAGGACTGCATCGCCAGGCTGGAAAGCCTGCAGATTCCTGACGAGCCGGCCTAAAGACCGTCCTGGTGGATGCCAACCTTGGTTGGCACTGCTGGAAGGTGTGGACCAGGTCCACACCCACCGCAGGAGCCGGCGCTGCCTTCAATCCTGCGGCGCAGGCTCGTCCGGGCGAGCTGCTTCCGGGCTGACCCGCTCGATGGTGTGGCGCAGCTCGCGCCCCAGGATGAACTTGGCGTCCTTGGCCCAGGCATCCAGGCGTTCATCGAACAGCAGCTTGCTGTTCTCGTCCGGCCACACCAGGCGCAGTTCGCGCAGCTTCTGGATGAAGCCGCGGAACAGGGCCTTGTCGAAGAACTCGGGAGCGGCCGGCGCATAGAGCAGGCTCAGGCGCTGCGCGGCCTGCTGGCACAGGCTTTCCAGCTCGGCCGCACCGAGCACGCCCGGGCCGTTCTTCACCAGCACCGAGATGGCGATGTAGTAGCGCTCGAACGCCTGCTGCAGCGAATGGCCGATCGCCCGCAGGCGGAACACCTCGTCGGTCTGCCCGGTGTTGCGTGCCAGGATGCCGCCGTCGTCATCGTTGACGTTCTGCAGCAGGCCTTCGCGCACGAACACATCAATGGTGCGGTCAATGCGCTGCGCGAACTCGTCCTCGCTCCACGGCAGGAACAGCTCGGCCTGCAGGAACGGGTACACCGTGCGGCCCAGCTGGACCAGGCCGGTACGGCTCATGCGGCGGTTGTTCTGGAAGCAGCAGGCCACCCACGACGAGGCGGTGAACAGGTGCACCACGTTGTTGCGGAAGTAGCTGAGCAGCACCGCGGTGTCGCCGCTGACGCTGAGCACATCGCCGAGCGGGTGCTTGATGCGGGTGAGGACGTTGATTTCCTCGGCATGGGCGATGATCCGCTCCGGCGAGTGCGGGGTCACCGTCACCCGGTCCGAGTACGGCATCTCGACCAGCAGCGTCTTGCACAGCTCGATCTGCGCGATCAGGTCGGCCTCGCCCATCGCGTGCTTCGGCGTGGACAGCAGGGCCAGCGCCAGCAGATTGATGGGGTTGACGTCGGCAGCGCCGTTGATGCGCACCTGGATGCGTTCGGCCAGCGTATCCACCGTGGTCGACAGCCAGGCTGGCTTCTCGTCCTCGGACACCGCCTCGCCCTTCCACTCCGGGGCCTTCTCGGCCAGCACGTCGTTCAGCGCGATCGGCTCGCCGAAGTTCACCACCACCTGGCCGTAGTTCTGCTTGAGCACCTTGGGGATGCCCCACAGCAGCGACCAGATCGACTCCTTTTCCTTCGGCCGGCCGGACAGTTCGTCCAGGTAGCTGCCGCCCTCCATCAGCTTCTCGTAGCCGATGTAGATGGGCTGGAACAGGACCGGCTTGCGCGGCTGGCGCAGGAATGCACGCAGCGTCATCGAGATCATGCCGCCCTTGGGCTGCAGCAGGCGCCCGGTACGCGAGCGGCCGCCTTCGACGAAGTACTCCAGCGAATAGCCACCGGCCACCAGCTGCGCGACGTACTCACTGAGCACTGCAGAGTACAGCGCATTGCCACGGATCGAACGGCGGATGAAGAACGCACCGCCCTTGCGCAGCAGGGTGCCGACCACCGGCAGGTTCAGGTTGATGCCGGCCACGATGTGCGGCGGCACGATGCCACGGTCGTACAGCAGGTAGGACAGCAGCAGGTAGTCCATGTGGCTGCGGTGGCTGGGCACGTAGACCACTTCGTGGCCCGGCGCGGCGGCCTTGAACTTGTCCAGGTGGTGCACCAGCACGCCCGCGTAGATGCGGTTCCACACGTGGCTGAGCATGAAGCTGGCCGAGCGCACCACCGGGCTGGAATAGTCCGCAGCGATTTCCCAGGCGTAGGCGTGTGCCTTCTTCCAGGCATCGGCCGGCTTCGAGTTGTCGCGCTTGGCCTGTGCGGCGATCGCTTCGCGGACCGGCTCGGCGGCCAGCACCTGGTCCACCAGCAGGCGCCGGGTCGACAGGTCCGGGCCGATGACCGATTCACGGATGCGGCGGAAATGGGTGCGCAGCACGCGCTGCAGCTTGCGGACCGTGCGCTCCGGCTCCAGGCCTTCGTCGACGGTGCTGCGCAGCGAGATCGGCGGGGCGAAGCGCACGATGGTATTGCGCCCGTTCAGCAGCAACCCCAGCAGGCGGCGGAAGCGGCCCACCAGCGCCCAGTTTTCCGAGAACAGCACCGCGAACCAGCCGCTCTGCTTGTCCGGCGCGCGGCCGACGAAGATCGACACCGGCACCAGGTGCACATCCAGGTCATCGCGCACGCGGTGCGCCTGCAGGACCTTGGCCAGCGAATCAGAGTGGGTCTTGGCGCCGCGCTGCTCGGGAATCAGCGAGTTGCTGGAGCTGCGCCGCGACAGCGCCAGATAGGCGCGCTTGCGGCCGGTCGGATCACCGGCCAGCGGCACCAGCGGCGACGGCAGGCCGGCCTGGCGGCAGGCCTTGTCCAGGATCAGCGCGTTGGACAGGCCGTAGTCTTCCAGCACGTACATGACCGGGCGGCCATCGTTGTACTGGCCCGGGTCTTCCGGTTCGATCTTCAGCGACAGCCACGGCTCGACCAGGCGACCGAGCAGTCGGGCCCACAGTGGACGGCGGCCGGCCGGACGCGCGTGCGCGGGCGGCGGTACCGGGTTCGGGCCGGTACCGGTCGAGGGGGACGCCGGCACCGTATCGGCGGGCGTCGACTGGGATTCTTCGCCGGGGAACGGCAGCGGGTTCTGTTTCGACATCGGCGCCATTATGGCTTAGCCGGCGGTGTTGCCGCTTCCCCACCCTCGGCGGGGGCTTCAGCCGGTGCTGGCGACGCAGCCGCGCGGGCCGCATCGGCCTTGCGCAGCAGCGCGTCGGCGTCGGCCAGGGTGCGGGTCAGGTACCAGTGGCCCTCGCGCCGGCTCAGTGGCAGCTGCAGGGTCATCTCGCGACCGGCCAGGTCGTAGTGCAGGCGCACCAGCGCATTGTCACCTTCCACCGACAGCAGTTCGCCGCGCACGCTGCGCAGCGCGTCGTCCACGCCGAGTCCGTAGCTGCCCAGCACCGCCTTGAGGGTGTGGATGAACGGTGCCAGCTGCTGCAGGCTGCCTTCCATGCCGGCCGCCTGCAGGCCGGCTTCATCATCGAAGCCGACCTTGCTGGCGGCGCCGACCAGCGCGGCGATGGTGCTGCGGGCACGTGCGCGGTCGCTGATCGGGGCAGCCTGCGCCCACCCCGCCAGGGTCTCGACCAGGGCGATGTAGTGGGCCTGCTGGCTGGGCGTGTAGCCCTTCTGGTGGCGCAGGTACTGCACGCCGAAGTTGCCCATCGACTGTGCGGCCTGGCGCACGGCGCCGGCCTGGCCAGCCAGCTGACGATCGAAGCTGCGCTGCAGTTCGGCGCTGGCACCGGGCTTGCGCAGTGCGGCCAGCATCGGCAGCAGCTGGTCGCCCAGTGGCAGCTCGGTCAGCGGCCACTGGCTGTGGCCTTCCACCCACGCCTGCTGCAGGCGCTGGTACTGGCCCGGCGGCACCGACAGCTTTGCGTAGCCGACCAGATCATCTTCGGCCAGGCGCAACGCCATCGCCTGTACTGCAGCCACCGGCTCGGCCGCCGGCCTGGCCGGATCGTTGGCAGACTCGCGGCACCCCGCCACGGCCAGCAGCAGCATGGCCGCCAGCCCCCATCCACGCGCAGACTTTCCTCGCACCGCCACGCTCATGCACTCGGACTCCCCGGACCGGCCCGCATCTTGCGGCCTGCGACGTGACAGCGGCAAGCCGGGACGTCACGGTTTCCAGCCAAGGGGGGCAGATCTCCTCTGCTGCGGGCAGAAGGGATCGCCCCGCCACCGGGATAAAAAAAGAGCCCGGATCACGGGGATCACAGGCTCTTCAAGCCGGCGCGGGGCCGGAGGACAGTGTTGTGGCACATGTCCGGCCCGAGGACCGGATGGCGGCGATCCTACGCTGCCGTTCAAGTTAAGGCAACACTTCACGTAATGCCACGTATGTATTTGATTTTATTGTATCAATCGCGTTGCCAAACCGCTTCGATGAAATCTACGGCGTGTTTTTCGGCGATTCGGGCATAAATCCCCGGATAGCCGGCCAGCGCACAGCCCTCGCCCCAGCTGACGACACCGAACTGGGTCCAGCCTTCACGCAGGCGCAGCAGCAGGGGGCCTCCGGAATCCCCCTGGCAGCTGTCGATGCCCTCGCGGCCGGCGCAGATGACCTTTCCACGTGACAGTTCACCGCCGTAGGCCTGCTGGCATTCGGTGAAGGAAACGAACGGCACCTGCGCGGTCTGCAGCTGAGTCGGATAGACCCGGCCATCGCCGATGTCGGTGTCTCCCCAGCCGATCACCGTGAATTCACGGCCCGGCTTGAGATAGCTGGCGTCGGGCCGCAGCCGCAGTGCCACCGGCTGTGCGCCGTCCAGCGGTGCGCTGAGCTGGATCAGGGCGACGTCGTGCTCCAGCGAATTGCCGCTGTTGAATGCCGGATGGACGTGGATCGCCTTGACGTTGGACGGTCGTGGCGCGGCGTCGGTGGACAGGGTCGTGACCTTGCCGACAACGGCGATGCCACCAGGCGCTTCGCCCTGCATGCAGTGCGCGGCCGTCAGCACCCACGAGGGCGAGATGAGGGTGCCCCCGCAGAAGTGGCGGTCGTGGTCCGAATCGCCGTCGAAGATGCCCTGGATGCTGACCATGAACGGGTACTCGTCGGCCGGCGCCGCTTCGCCGCCGATGATGCGCGGCGCATCGCGCAGCTGCGGCGCAGCGATGGCGGGTACGGCAGACGCGGCCAACAGCAGGCCGATGAACAAAGAGGTGCTGCGATACATTTCCCTGTACTCCTCTGTCGATGGTTGGAACCGGTGCGGCCGCGGTCCGTACCGGTGCATCGATTGGGGAGCAGTGGAGAGGCCCGCAGCGCGAACGTGCGCACAGTTCTCGTGGCTGGCGCTGCGTGCGACAGATGCAGCCCCACAAATGCGAACGCCATCCCGCATGGATCGGGATGGCGTTCGTGGTGCCAGCGTGACCGGCGTCGGTGGTGGGCTCAGCGTGCAGCCAGAGCCGACGCGATTTCCTGCTGGATCGCCCGCGCTGCGGCCTGCGGATCGGCGGCCAGGCGGATCGGGCGACCGACCACGATGGCATCGGCGCCATCGGCAAAGGCCTGCGCTACGCCAACGGTACGCTTCTGGTCATCGCCGACCGGGCCACCGGGGCGGATGCCAGGGCAGACGATCGAGAATCCGCTGCCGGTGGCAGCGCGGATCGGGCCGGCTTCCTGGCCCGAAGCGATCACGCCATCGATGCCGGCGGCCTGGGCAGCCAGCGCGCGCTCGACCACCACGTCCACCGGTTCGCGGTCGATGCCCATCTGTGCGAGGTCGGGGCGCCCCATCGAGGTCAGCACGGTCACTGCCAGCAGGCGCATGTCGCCGCTGTTGGCGGCCGCGCACGCCTCCATCATGGCCGGGTGCCAACCATGGATGGTGGCGTAGCTGACCGGCCACTGCGACAGGCGCTTGATCACCGCCGCAGCGGTGGCCGGAATGTCGAAGAACTTCAGGTCGACGAACACGCGCTTGTCGCGGCGGGCCAGCTCATCGAGCACCTGGAAGTACTCGCCGGAGGCGAGCAGTTCCATGCCGATCTTGTAGAAGGCCACGCTGTCGCCAAGGCGGTCGACCCACGCCAGCGCCTGCGCGCGGTCAGGCACGTCCAGCGCGAAGATCAGGCGCTCGTCGTCGCGCAGCGGCAGTGGCGCGCGGCTCATGGGGCGTAGTCCAGGGCGGCGCGCTTGGCGTCGTGACGGGCCTGGCGCGACTGGCTGTAATCGTTGTTGAACTGCGCCGGCTCGAAGCCACCGTAGGTCGGGTTCGGCAGCATCCACCAGCGCTCGCCGAACCAGTCGTGGTACTGCTGCAGCAGGGCGTCACGGCCTTCGTTGGTGTTGGTGCTCACTTCCACGAAGTCACCCAGCTGGTCGCCGAACTGCATCAGCACGCGGTACTTCTGCCCGGCCAGGCGGCGGCGGCAGTTCTTCTCGCTGCCGCCCTGCTCGCAGCCCTCGACAACGGTGCCCAGGCCCAGGAACACGCTGTCATCGGCCACCGGCAGGCCCTGCTCGCGCAGGTTGGCCAGGGTCGCGTCCTTCAGGTGCACGGCACGGTTGGAGATGTACAGCAGGGTCACGCCCTTGGCGTTGGCGGCCTTGGCGAAATCAACCACGCCCGGAATCGCCTTGGCCTTCTTTTCGGCCACCCACTGGTCCCAGCTCAGCTCGTCGTATTCCTTGCCGTCGCGCACCAGGCGCGCCTGGTAGGGCGAGTTGTCCAGCACGGTCTCGTCCACGTCCAGCACCACGGCCGGCTTCAGGCCCTTGGCCTCGTTGCCGCGTTCTTCCGGCACCAGTGCGTCCCAGTGGGCCTCCTTCAGCGCCGCATCCAGGCGATCGGCGGCGGCCCGGTAGGTCTGCTCGGTGATCGCCCTGTACTCCTGCGCACGCTGCATCCACAGCACGGCGTTGAGGTTGTCGTTGGCGGTGGCATCACGCGCGCCATCGGCCTCGGCAGCGGCCGCCGGGGCCTCCGGCGCGGCGGCTTCGGCAGCAGGCGCATCCACGCGCTTGCAGGCGGACAGGCCCAGCGCCGCGGTGGCGAGCAGGGTCAGGGACAGGGAAACGGGACGACGCATGGATTCACCGGCAATCAGATATACCGGCGCATTTTACCGGCAAAGGCGGCCTCGGGACGGCTATGCTTGGCGGTTGACCCGTTGCCCTTCCGGAGGCCGCCATGACCGATTCCGTCCAGACCCCCGACGTCCCCCTGCTCGACGCCGTGCAGGCCCGCCTGCTGGGCTGCCTGGTGGAGAAGGAGGCAACCACACCGGACACCTACCCGCTGACGGTCAATGCGGCCCAGTCGGCCGCCAACCAGAAGACAGCCCGCGAGCCGGTGATGAACGTCGACGCCGGCAGCGTGCAGCACGCGCTGCGCCAGCTGGAAGCACTGGGCCTGGCCCGCCAGCACTTCTCCTCGCGCGCCGACCGCTACGAGCACCGCCTGCAGGCCGCGCTGGACCTGACCCGGCAGCAGACCGTGCTGCTGGCGCTGCTGTTGCTGCGCGGTCCACAGACCCTGGGCGAGCTGGTGTCGCGCAGCGAGCGTCTGTACCGGTTCGCGGATATCGACGAAGCCCGCCACGCCATCGAGCGCCTGCAGCCGCGCGCGCTGCTGGTGGTGCTGCCGCGCGCCAGCGGCCAGCGCGAAGACCGCTACATGCACCTGCTGTGCGGTGAAGTGGATGGTGCCGCGCTGGCGGCCAAGTACGCCAGCAGTGGCGGTGGCAGCAGCGATGCGGCCGATCCGGGCCTGGCCGAGCGCGTGGCCCAGCTGGAAACGGCCGTGGCCGAGCTGCAGGCGCAGCTGGCAGAACTGCGCGGTTGAGGTCCACATCCGGTAGTGCCGGCCGCTGGCCGGCAAC
>OJTH01000025.1_pt1 | contig 28337 bp, 24 predicted proteins | sample 1599661 | NCBI WGS metagenome assembly OJTH01 (sample SAMN04436666, study PRJEB24849) | human gut metagenome | biome: human gut; feature: NICU; material: stool | host: Homo sapiens | place: USA: Saint Louis, MO | collected 2010-06-02 | reverse complement strand
AGCGACGCATCGCTGCTGGACGCGCCAGCGGTCACCTCGGCGCCCGCACAGGCCGATGCTGGCGCACTGACGGTACCGCGCGACTTCCTGGAACTGGCGGCCACCTGCCTGTGCCATCGCGACGGACAACGCATGGCCCTCCTGTACCGGTTGCTGTGGCGCATCGCCCATGGCGAACGCTCGGTGCTGTCAAACCCTGCCGATGCCGACGTACTGCGGGCGATGACCATGGCACAGGCGGTCCGCCGCGACACGCACAAGATGAAGGCGTTCGTGCGCTTCCGCGAAGTGCCTGGCCAGCCTGATGCATTCATCGCCTGGTTCGAGCCACAGCACCACATCGTCGACCGGGTCGCGCCGTTCTTCGCGCGCCGCTTCACCGGCATGCGCTGGGCCATCCTCACGCCTTCGCGCAGCGTCGCCTGGGATGGGCAGGCGCTTGCCTTCGGCCCCGGTGCACGGCGCGAGGATGCCCCGGCCGAGGATGCACGCGAGTCGCTGTGGCAGACCTACTACGCCAGCATTTTCAATCCGGCCCGGCTCAACACGCGGATGATGATGCAGGAGATGCCGGCCAAGTACTGGCGCCACCTGCCTGAAGCCCGATTGCTGCCTCACCTGGTGCGCGACGCGGCCGACCGCGTGCAGGAAATGCATGACCGTCCCGCACAGGCACCGCAACGCAGGATTCCGCTGCGAGCGAACCCTCCGGCATCGGCAGCCGAAGCCAGCAGCCTGGACAATCTGCGCGGACAGGCCAGCGCCTGCCGCCAGTGCCCGTTGTGGGAGCAGGCCACGCAGACCGTATTCGGGCAGGGGCCGGCAGGGGCCGGGGTGATGCTGGTCGGAGAGCAACCCGGTGACACCGAAGATCTGCGTGGGCGGCCATTTGCAGGACCTGCCGGCCAGGTGCTGGACCGCGCATTGGCGGAACTGGGGATCGATCGTGCCACGCTGTACCTCACCAACGCGGTGAAGCACTTCCACCATGAGCGGCGCGGCAAGGTGCGGCTGCACAAGCGACCGGAGAGCCGTCACATCCAGGCCTGCCGGCCCTGGCTGATGGGTGAGATCGCGCGCGTGCGGCCCCAGGTGATCGTGTGCCTCGGCGCGACAGCGGCAGCCTCGGTGTTCGGCCATGATTTCGACCTCTCGCGTGACCGCGGGCGCTGGCACACCCTCGAGGACGGCACGCGCGGCTACGCCACGGTGCACCCGGCATGGGTGCTGCGACAGACCGACGATGCCCGCCGCGAGGAGGCCTACCGGTTGTTCCGCGATGACCTGGCCCGATTGCAACAGAAAGGGGACGGAGGGGATTAAGTCGTAAGTGCATATACGACTTAATCCCCTCCGTCCCCTTTTTTCAGGCGGCGTCGGGCTGGTGTTCCGGGCGCGCGCGGTCGAATGCCTCCAGCGCTTGGCACGCCGCTTCGATGCGGCGCAGGGTCGGGTACGGCGTCAGGTCCAGGCCGAAGCGGTGTGCGTTGTACAGCTGCGGCAGCAGGCAGATGTCGGCCAGGCCAGGACGGTCGCCGTGGCAGAAGGTGCCGGTGTCGCGGCTGTTGGCCAACAGCGCTTCCATCGCCGCAAAGCCCTCGGCGATCCAGTGCAGGGTCCACTGCGTGCGGGCATCGGCAGGCAGCTGCAGGTCGCGTTCCAGGTACTGCATGACCCGCAGGTTGTTGATCGGATGGATATCGCAGGCCACAAGCTGCGCCAGCGCCCGCACCCGCGCGCGGCCCGCAGCATCGGCCGGCAGCAGCGGCACCTGTGGGAAGCGCTCTTCCAGGTACTCGATGATCGCCAGCGACTGGGTCAGCGTGTGCCCATCATGCAGCAGGGTCGGCACCAGCTGCTGCGGATTGAGCGCGCGATAAGCCTCATGATGCTGCTCGCCACCGTCGCGCACCAGATGCACCGGCCGCGCCTCCCAGGCCAGGCCCTTCAGCTTCAGGCCGATGCGCACGCGGTAGGCGGCGCTGGATCGCCAGTAGGTGTACAGCACGATGCCGTCGTCGACCGGGATCTCCATCGCCGCCTCCATGCTCAGGGCTTGGCCGCCTGTTCGATGCGCTGCTCGATCGCACCGAAGATGCTGTTGCCGGCAGCGTCGAGCATCTCGATGCGGACCACGTCGCCGAAGGACATGAACGGCGTGCTCGGCTTGCCGTCACGCAGGGTCTCGACCACGCGCTGCTCGGCGAAGCACGAGGCACCCTTGCTGGTGTCTTCATTGGCGATGGTGCCCGAGCCGACGATGGTGCCGGCACCCAGCGGGCGGGTCTTGGCCGCATGCGCGACCAGCTGGGCGAAGTTGAACTGCATGTCCACGCCCGCCTCCGGCGCACCGAACCACTGGCCGTTGATGTGGGTCAGCAGCGGCAGGTGCACCTTGCTGTCCTGCCACGCAGCACCCAGCTCATCGGGGGTGACGAACACCGGCGACAGCGCCGAACGCGGCTTGGACTGCAGGAAGCCGAAGCCCTTGGCCAGCTCGCCCGGGATCAGGTTGCGCAGCGAGACATCGTTGACCAGGCCGACCAGCTGGATGTGGCCGGCGGCCTGTTCGGGGGTGGCCGCCATCGGCACGTCGTCGGTGATCACCACGATCTCCGCTTCCAGGTCGATGCCGTAGTCCTCGCTGACCACCTTGACCGCATCGCGCGGGCCGTAGAACCCCGCACTGGTGGCCTGGTACATCAGCGGGTCGGTGTAGAAGCTCTCCGGCACCTCGGCACCGCGGGCGCGGCGCACGCGCTCGACGTGCGGCAGGTAGGCGCTGCCGTCGACGAATTCATAGGCACGCGGCATCGGTGCGGCCAGCGCCTGCGGATCGAGGTCGAACACGCCATCGGCGTCGCCAGCGTTGAGCGATTCGTACAGGGCGTTCAGGCGCGGTGCGATGTGGCTCCAGTCCTCCAGGGCCTGCTGCAGGGTGGCGGAAATGCCGGTGGCGCGCACGCCGTGGCGCAGGTCACGCGAGACGACGATCAGGGTGCCGTCGCGGCCGCCTTCCTTCAAAGAACCAAGCTTCATGGGTGGGTGTCCGGAGTCGTGGGCAAACAAGTTTCAAGTGTAATCAAATCTGCGGCGACGCCAAGCTGCAGCGCGGCATCGGCCCACCCTACCGTAGTGGGGGTCGGCAGGGCTTGCAGGCCTGCGCCTGCGGTAGTGCCGGCCGCTGGCCGGCAACCCGATCCCCTGCACGAACCGCTCAGCCGCCAATGGCTATACTCGGGGCATGAAGATCCCCCATCGAAACGCCATCCTGATTCCGCTGGCAGCGGCCTCGCTGCTGCTCCTCGCCGCCTGCGGCAACAAGGGCCCGCTGGTACTGCCGCAGAAGCCGGTGCCGGTGGAAGAAACCGTCGAACCGGCCGCCGAGCCCGCCACCGAGGCGACCCCGGCCGAGGGCCAGGGCGCCGTTGCTCCGGCCACGACCGTCGACCCGGCTGCAACGACCCCCCAGCCGGCACCCGCGCCAGCGAAGAAGGCGGGCAGCGGGAATGAGTAAGGCCGGTTCCAAGGCCTTGCGCTTCAGCAAGATGCATGGCGCGGGCAATGATTTCGTAGTGATCGACCTGCGTGACGGTACTGCGCCGCCCACGCCTGAACTGGCCGCGTGCCTGGCCGACCGCCACACCGGCGTCGGCTGCGATCAGATCCTGACCATCGAGGCGCCGCGTGCGGAAGGCTCGGTGGCCTCGTACCGCATCTGGAACGCCGACGGTTCCAATTCCGAGCAGTGCGGCAATGGCGCGCGCTGCATCGCGGCCTGGCTGGTGCGCGAGGGCAGTGCGCAGGGCGATGCGTTCGTCATCGACAGCCCGCTGGCCAGCCATGAAGTGAAGGTGCTCGGTGATGGGCAATTCGCGGTAACCATGGGCGTGCCCGCGTTCGAGCCGGCCAACGTGCCGCTGATGGGCTTCGCCCATCCGCGCGAGGAATACCTGCTGCCGCTGCAGGGGGAGAGCGTCCGCTTTGCTGCGGTGTCGATGGGCAACCCGCATGCGGTGATCGAAGTGGGCCTGATCGATGCCGCTCCGGTTGAACGCGTCGGTGCGCTGCTGCAGCAGCACGCGTCGTTCCCGCGCTCGGTGAACGTGGGCTTCGCCCAGGTGATGGGCCCGGCGCACGCCCGCCTGCGCGTGTTCGAGCGCGGTGTCGGCGAGACCCTGGCCTGCGGCAGTGGTGCCTGCGCCGCCGCCGTGACCCTGATGCAGCGCGGCCGCCTGCAGCGCGATGCGCGCATCAGCCTGCCCGGAGGTGACCTGCGCATCCAGTGGCCGGGCGATGGCCAGCCGGTGGTGATGGCGGGCCCGACCGCATTCGTCTTCGAAGGGGAGTGGATGGCATGACCGAAACCGTCGACAAGCTCGGGGCTCATGAAGTCGCTGCCTGGTTGCGGCGACATCCCGGCTTCCTCAAGCAGTTCCCGGACCTGGCCCTGACCCTGGTGGTGCCGCGCGATGACGGCCCGACCGCATCGCTGGCCAGCTACCAGCTGGAAGTGCTGCGCGAGAAGAACCGCGAGCTGGCACGACGGTTGGCCGACCTGGGCGCCACCGCCCAGGTCAATGAACGCCTGGCAGTGCGCACGCACCAGCTGACCCTGGCACTGATGAAGCAGGACAACGCGGCCGATACCCTGCGCGCGATGGCCGCATCGCTGCAGGAAGACTTCGCCGGCGACCTGGTGCGGCTGGTGGTGCATGCGCCGGTGGCCGGGCTGGAACAGGCCGACTGGCTGCAGGTGATTGCTGCCGATGATCCGCAACTGGGCCCGTTCCGCGATTGCCTGAACGACGGCGAGCCGATCTGCGGCCGCCTGCAGCCGGAAAAGAATGCCGTCCTGTACGGCGTGCGCAGCGAGGAAGTGCAGACCACCGCGCTGCTGCCGTTGCCGGGCGTCGGCCTGATCGCAGTCGGCAGCCACGACCCGAACCGCTTCTACCCGGGCATGGGCACGCTGTTCCTGCGCATGATGGGCGACGCCCTTGCCACTGGCCTGAAGCGCTTCCACGACTGAGCAGGACCGGACGACGATGAGCGCGGTACAGGCCTTCCTGCAGCACCTGCAGGTGGAGCGGCGGATGTCGGCGCATACGCTTGACGCCTACCGCCGCGACCTGGACGCGCTAGCGGTCTGGGCCGAACCGCGTGGCGTAGCGGTGGAGGCGCTCGATGCCGATGCGTTGCGCCAGTTCGTCGCCGACGAGCATCGCCGCGGCCTGTCGGCCAAGAGCCTGCAACGCCGCCTGTCGGCCTGCCGCAGCTTCTATGCCTGGCTGCTCAAGCACGGGCGCATCGAGGTCAGTCCGGCAGCGACGCTGAAGGCACCGCGCGCGCCGCGCCGGTTGCCGCAGGTCCTTGACGCCGATGAGGCGGTGCAGCTGGTCGAACTGGAGCCGGAAGGTGAGCTCGGCCGCCGTGACCGCGCGCTGCTGGAACTGTTCTATTCCTCCGGCCTGCGCCTGAGCGAAGTCTGCGCGCTGACCTGGCGCGACCTGGATTTCGACAGCGGGCTGGTCAACGTGCTGGGCAAGGGCAACCGCCAGCGCCGGGTGCCGTTCGGGCGGCCGGCACGCGAAGCGCTGCAGGCGTGGCGCGCGGAAAGTGGCGGTGGTCCGGCATCGCCGGTGTTCCCCGGTCGCAACGGGCCAATCAGCCAGCGTGCGGTGCAGATCCGCATCCGCCAGCTGGCGCAGCGCCAGGGCCTGTTCAAGCAGGTGCACCCGCACATGCTGCGGCACAGTTTCGCCAGCCACATCCTGGAATCGTCCGGCGACCTGCGTGGTGTGCAGGAGCTGCTGGGCCATGCCGACATCGCCACCACGCAGATCTATACCCACCTCGATTTCCAGCACCTGGCCAAGGTCTACGACGCCGCGCATCCGCGCGCCAAGCGGCGACGCAGCAACGAGGGCAGCGGAGAAAGCTGAACGTTGCCCCTGCGTCAGCCGGTCGCGGGTGGCTTGAAGGGCGCAGCGCAGTCCCCACCTCTGGTTCTGTCACCCCGGAGGCATCATGGACCCCAGTCAGAACCCCAACGTTTTCCACGCCACCACCATCGTCTGCGTCCGTCGCGGCGAGCACGTGGCCATTGCCGGCGACGGCCAGGTCACGCTGGGCCACACCGTGATGAAGGGCAACGCGCGCAAGGTGCGCCGCCTTGGCCGCGACGGCCAGGTGCTGGCCGGTTTCGCCGGTGCCGCCGCCGATGCCTTCACCCTGTTCGAGCTGTTCGAGGCCAAGCTGGAAAAGCACGGCCAGCTGCAGCGCGCCGCGGTCGAGCTGGCCAAGGATTGGCGCACCGAGCGCCGCCTGGGCAAGCTCGAAGCTCTGCTGGCAGTGGCTGACAAGGAAACCTCGCTGATCATCAGCGGCACCGGCGATGTGATCGAACCGGAGGACGGCATCATCGCCATCGGCTCCGGTGGTTCCTATGCACTGTCGGCCGCGCGCGCGTTGATGGCGCACACCGAACTGGATGCACGCACCATCGCCAGCGAGGCGATCGGCATCGCCGGCGACATCTGCATCTACACCAACCGCAACGTGGTGGTCGAGGAGTTGTGACCGCTCTTCTGTAGTGCCGAGCCATGCTCGGCAGGGCTGCCCGTCAGCCGAGCATGGCTCGGCTCTACATGCATCTGAATCCGTGAGCACATCCATGTCGAAGATCGAAGTTTCCTCCGCCACCATGACCCCGCGCGAGATCGTGCAGGAACTGGACCGGCATATCGTGGGCCAGCACGACGCCAAGCGCGCGGTGGCCATTGCCCTGCGCAACCGCTGGCGCCGCATGCAGCTGGCGCCGGAGCTTCGCAATGAAGTGATGCCGAAGAACATCCTGATGATCGGTCCGACCGGCGTCGGCAAGACCGAGATCGCGCGCCGCCTGGCTACGCTGGCCAACGCGCCGTTCGTGAAGGTCGAAGCCACGCGCTTCACCGAAGTGGGCTACGTCGGCAAGGACGTCGAGCAGATCATCCGCGACCTTGCTGATACTGCGGTCAAGCTGTACCGCGAACAGGCCAAGGTGCGCGTGCGTACCCAGGCCGAGGAACGCGCCGAAGACCGTATCCTCGATGCGCTGCTGCCGCGCCGCAGCGGTGGCATCGGTTTCGATCCGGAAGCCGCCCGCAACGAGCCGTCGGCGCAGGACAACGAGACCCGCATCAAGTTCCGCAAGATGCTGCGCAACGGCGAGCTGGACGCGCGCGAGATCGAGCTCGACCTGGCCGCCAATGTCAGCATGGACATCATGACCCCGCCGGGCATGGAGGAAATGGGCCAGCAGCTGAAGTCGATGTTCGCCAATCTCGGCGGCGGCGCGAAGGCGCACAAGCGCACGCTGACCATCAAGGCTGCGCGCCCGCTGCTGATCGAGGAAGAAGCCGGCAAGCTGGTCAACGAAGACGATATCCGCACCGCGGCGATCGAGGCCTGCGAGCAGCACGGCATCGTCTTCATCGACGAGATCGACAAGGTTGCCAAGCGCGGCGACAACGTGGGCGGTGGCGATGTCTCCCGCGAAGGCGTGCAGCGCGACCTGCTGCCGCTGGTGGAAGGCTCGAACGTGTCCACCAAGTACGGCACGATCAAGACGGACCACATCCTGTTCATCGCGTCGGGCGCGTTCCACCTGGCCAAGCCCAGCGACCTGATTCCGGAGCTGCAGGGCCGTTTCCCGATCCGCGTGGAACTGGGTGCGCTGAGCAAGGGTGATTTCGTGCGTATCCTGACCGAGCCGAAGGCTGCGCTGACCAAGCAGTACGAAGCGTTGCTGGCCACCGAGGGCGTCAAGGTCAGTTTCACCGCCGATGCCATCGAGCGCCTGGCCGAGATCGCGTTCCAGGTGAACGAGCGCCAGGAAAACATCGGCGCGCGCCGCCTGCATACGGTGCTGGAGCGCCTGCTGGATTCGCTCAGCTACGAGGCACCGGACCGCGATGGCGAAACCCTGGCCATCGACAGCGCCTACGTCGATGCACACCTGGGTGAGCTGGTGCAGGACCCGGACCTGAGCCGCTACATCCTGTAACGCCCGATCCGGCCGGATCCCTCGCCACGGCGAGGGCCCTGACTCCATCCGCTGCAACAGAAAAGGCCGCCGCAGGGCGGCCTTTTGCGTTGGCGCTCAGCACGATTGCCGGGCGCGGTAGTCCTGCAGTACCTGGTCGATCACCGCGCTGGTGCGGGCAGCACTGATGCCGGTCGAGGGCGAACGGCCGCTGCCGCGCAGCTCGTCCACCAGATGCGCGATCAACGGTTGCTGGATCGACGACGGGTTGGGGATGTCGAACGTCTGCACACCGGCTTCGGTCTCCAGCACCACCGGTACATCCTCGAAGGTGGCAAAACGCAGCTGGCCGCGGTCGCCGGTGATCTCGATCTCATCCTGGCGGCGGAACGCGCAGAAGCTCCATTGCGCGATGCCATGCACGCCTGGCCCGATGCGGAAGCACATCGAGACGCTGTCCTCGGCGGCGTAAGCGCCGGCCAATGAACTGGCCAGGCCGCGCACATCGCTCAGCGGCCCCAGTAGATGATCGAGCAGGTCCAGGGTGTGCGAGCCCAGATCGACGAACAGCCCGCCGCCGGAGATCGCGGGATTGGTCCGCCAGAAGTCCGGCGATGCGGCATTCACCGAATGCGGCCGATGCAGGGTGGCGCGAACGCTGCGCGGTGTACCGATCGCGCCGCTGTCCAGCAGCTGCTTCACCTGCGCGAATCGGGGCAGGGCGCGGCGGTAGTAGGCGACGAACACGGGCACGCCACGGCGTGCACTGGCTTCCAGGATGCGCTCGCATTCGGCGAGGTCCAGGGCCATGGGTTTCTCGATATAGACCGGCTTGCCCGCCGCAATCGCCTGCAATGCGTACTGCATGTGCGTGGAGGGCGGTGTTGCAACGTACACAGCGTTCACGTCCGGATCGCCGATCAGCGCGTCGGCATCCGTGTACCAGCGTGGCACCGCGTGGCGCCGCGCATAGTCTTCGGCCAATGCGGCATTGCGGCGCATGACCGCCGCCACCCGTGAGCCGGGTGTGCTGGCCAGGGCGGGGCCGCTCTTCTTCTCGGTGACGCTGCCGCAGCCGATGAAGCCCCACACCACGTTGTCCAGGATCATGGGTCTGTCCTCACAGTGGGGCTGCGGTGGCGGCAGCGACCCCGCTCATGCCTCGGGCAGCGGCTCGGGCACGGTGCCGGGAACGAACACGCCGTCCTTCACGTAGGCGGCCAGGGTCATGTCCAGTGCGAGCATGCCATCGCGCTTGAGGTCCATCAGTTCCGGTTCGACCATCGCACCGTGCAGTACGCCGAGCACGGTGGCGTGCAGCATGCGTGCGGCGATCTTCGGGTCTGCACCCTCGCGCAGCTGGCCCAGGTCCTTTGCCCGGCGCAGGGCACGTTCCATCCGGTCCAGTCCATCGCGGAAACCGGCCTGCTGCAGTTCGGTCAGCACCCGGGTATCAGCCGACGCATCGCTGCGCAGCATGATCTCCATGGTCTTGCGCAGGCGCTCGTCCTCGGACAGTTCGATGAACGAGTGGATCATCACCGCGCGCAGGTCGTGCACCGGCGTGTCGCGCTGGTCGGTCGAGGTGCGCTCCAGCTCCTGCATGAAAGGCAGATGCACGCGCTCGACGATCGCGGCCAGCACCTCGCTCTTGTTCTTGAAGTGCCAGTAGACCGCACCGCGGGTATAGCCGGCGCGGGCACCGATCATCTCCAGCGTGGTACGGGCCACGCCGTGTTCATGGAAGCAGGCTTCGGCGGCGTCAAGGATGCCTTCCCGGGTTGCCTGGGTGTCCTCTTTGGTCTTGCGGGCCATGGATGGGTACGAGTGCGGGTGAAACGTGGCTGAATTGTACCGGTTTACAAACAAACAATCATGTGTGTATATTTCGCTCCCATCATTCCCATCGTGTGCGTGGCAGGCCGGTCCGGCTTCCACTCCCCGCTGGTGAGCGTTGCCTGCTGGCGCTTTCAGCCTGTATCAGCGCGATTTGAGATTCCTTCCCCTAAGAGCCTTTCCGTCATGTTGCTGAGCCGAATCCGACCCTTTGCACTGTCGCTGGCGATCGCCGCGACCGTGGCTGCCTGCGGCGGCCAACCCCAGGCCCCCGAGCAGGGCCCGGGTGACGTCACTGTGGTCACGCTGAAGTCCGAGACCGTGGGCCTGACCCGCGAACTGCCGGGCCGTACCAACGCCTTCCTGGTCGCCGAAGTGCGGCCGCAGGTCAGTGGCATCGTCGCCAAGCGCCTGTTCTCCGAAGGTGGCATGGTCAAGGCCGGCGAGGCGCTGTACCAGATCGAGGACGCCAGCTACCGCGCCCAGGCCAACAGTGCCCGTGCCCAGCTGGCCCGCGCCGAGGCCACCGCCAACGCCGCCCGGCTGAGCGCCAAGCGCATCACCGAGCTGGCCAAGGTCGATGCGGTCAGCCAGCAGGACCTGGAAAATGCCGTGGCCGCGCAGAAGCAGGCCGAGGCGGATGTCGGTGCCGCGAAGGCATCGCTGGACGCAGCCAACGTCACCCTGGGCTACGCCCGCATCACCGCGCCGATCAGCGGCCGCATCGGCAAGTCCAGCGTCACCCAGGGTGCGCTGGTCAGCGCCGGCCAGGCCAATGCACTGGCTACGGTGCAGCAGCTGGATCCGATCTATGTCGACCTGACCCAGTCCTCGGCCGAGCTGCTGCAGCTGCGCCGCGAACTGGCCGCCGGCCGCCTGCAGGACAACCAGACCCTGCCGGTCAGCATCCTGATGGAAGACGGCAGCACCTTCGAGCACAAGGGCACGCTGGAGTTCTCCGAAGTCAGCGTCGATCCGACCACCGGCAGCTTCGGCCTGCGCGTGAAGGTGGACAACCCGGACGGCCTGCTGATGCCGGGCATGTACGTGCGTGCGGTGATCGGCGGCGGCGTGCGCAGTGATGCCGTGCTGGTGCCGATGCAGGGCATCGCCCGCGATCCGAAGGGCGATACCACGGCGATGGTGGTCGGCAAGGACAACAAGGTCGAAGTACGCCCGGTCAAGGTCAGCCGCACGGTTGGCGACAAGTGGCTGGTCGAGGACGGCCTGAAGGCCGGTGACAAGGTCATCGTGGAAGGCCTGCAGAAGATCGGCCCCGGCATGCCGGTCAAGGCCACCGAAAAGGGCGACGTACCGGCCAAGCCGGCGGCCGCCGCCCAGCCTGCCGCCCCGGCCGGCGACGCGAAGTAAGCGGAGAACCCCATGGCACGCTTTTTCATCGATCGACCCATCTTCGCGTGGGTGATCGCCATCATCATCATGCTCGCCGGCGGCCTGGCCCTGTTCAAGCTGCCGGTCTCGATGTACCCCAACGTCGCGCCGCCAGCGGTGGAAATCAGCGCCACCTACCCGGGTGCATCGGCCAAGGTGGTCGAAGACTCGGTGACGCAGATCATCGAGCAGAACATGAAGGGCCTTGATGGCCTGATCTACTTCTCCTCCAACAGCTCGTCCAACGGCCAGGCCACCATCACCCTGACCTTCGAGAGCGGCACCAACCCGGACATCGCCCAGGTGCAGGTGCAGAACAAGCTGCAGCTGGCCATGCCGCTGCTGCCGCAGGAAGTGCAGCGGCAGGGCATCAACGTGGCCAAGTCCAGCTCGGGCTTCCTGAACGTCATCGCGTTCGTATCCGAGAACGGCAGCATGGACGCCAACGACATCGCCGACTACGTCGGTTCCAATGTCGTCGACCGCCTCAGCCGCGTGCCGGGCGTGGGCAACATCCAGGTATTCGGTGGCAAGTACGCCATGCGCATCTGGCTGGACCCGAACAAGCTGCATACCTATGGCCTGTCCGTCGCGGAAGTGACTGCGGCGATCAAGGCGCAGAATGCCCAGGTGGCGATCGGCCAGCTCGGCGGTGCGCCGTCGGTGAAGGGCCAGCAGCTCAACGCCACCATCAACGCGCAGTCGCGCCTGCAGACCCCGGAACAGTTCCGCAACATCATCGTGCGCGGCGCGCAGGACGGTGCCGAGCTGCGCCTGGGTGATGTCGCCCGCGTCGAACTGGGTGCCGAGTCCTACGACTTCGTCACCCGCTACAACGGCCAGCCGGCCAGCGGCCTGGCGGTCACCCTGGCCACCGGCGCCAATGCGCTGGATACCGCCGCCGGCGTGGATGCTGCGCTGGACGACATGAAGAGCTTCTTTCCTGCCGGATTGAAGGCCGAGATCCCGTACGACACCACCCCCTTCGTGCGCGTGTCGATCAAGGGCGTGGTGCAGACCCTGCTCGAAGCGATCGTGCTGGTGTTCGTGGTGATGTACCTGTTCCTGCAGAACTTCCGCGCCACCCTGATCCCGACCATCGCCGTGCCGGTGGTGCTGCTGGGTACCTTCGGCGTGCTGGCGATGCTGGGCTTTTCGGTGAACATGCTGACCATGTTCGCGATGGTGCTGGCGATCGGCCTGCTGGTGGACGACGCCATCGTGGTGGTGGAGAACGTCGAGCGCATCATGTCCGAGGAAGGACTGTCGCCGCTTGAAGCGACCCGCAAGTCGATGGGCCAGATCACCGGTGCGCTGGTGGGTATCGGCCTGGTGCTGTCGGCGGTGTTCGTGCCGATGGCCTTCATGAGCGGATCCACCGGCGTGATCTACCGGCAGTTCTCGGCCACGATTGTCTCTGCAATGGCGTTGTCGGTACTGGTGGCGATCGTGCTGACGCCGGCACTGTGCGCGACCATGCTCAAGCCGTTGAAGAAGGGCGAGCATCATGTTGCCCACCGCGGCCTGGCCGGTCGCTTCTTCAACGGTTTCAACCGCGGCTTCGACCGCACCAGCGAAAGTTACCAGCGTGGTGTGCGCGGCATCATCCATCGTCCGTGGCGCTTCATGGGCATCGTGGCGGCACTGTTCGTGCTGATGGGCGTGCTGTTCGTGCGCCTGCCCAGCTCGTTCCTGCCCAACGAAGACCAGGGCGTGCTGATGGCGCTGGTGCAGGCCCCGGTCGGCGCCACCCAGGAGCGCACGCTGGAATCGATCGCGGCATTGGAGAACCACTTCCTGCAGAACGAGAAGGATGCGGTGGATTCGGTGTTCTCCGTGCAGGGCTTCAGCTTCGCCGGCATGGGCCAGAACGCCGGCATGGCATTCGTCAAGCTGAAGGACTGGAGCGAGCGTGACGCCAACAATGGCGTGATGCCGATCACCGGTCGTGCGATGGCAGCCCTGGGCCAGATCAAGGATGCCTTCATCTTCGCCTTCCCGCCGCCGGCCATTCCGGAACTGGGTACCGCCTCGGGCTATACCTTCTTCCTGAAGGACAACAGCGGCCAGGGCCACGAGGCACTGGTGGCCGCACGCAACCAGCTGCTCGGCCTGGCCGCCGGCAGCAAGAAGCTGGCCAACGTGCGCCCGAACGGCCAGGAGGACACGCCGCAGTTCCGCATCGACATCGACGCGGCCAAGGCGACCTCGCTGGGGCTGTCGATCGACCAGATCAACGGCACGCTGGCCGCTGCGTGGGGCAGCTCGTACATCGACGACTTCGTCGATCGTGGCCGCGTCAAGCGCGTGTTCGTGCAGGCCGACCAGCCGTTCCGCATGGTCCCGGAGGACTTTGACCTCTGGTCCGTGAAGAACGACAAGGGCGAGATGGTGCCGTTCAGCGCGTTCGCCACCAAGCACTGGGATTACGGTTCGCCGCGCCTGGAGCGCTACAACGGTGTGTCGGCGATGGAGATCCAGGGCGAACCGGCCCCGGGTGTTGCCTCCGGCGATGCCATGGCCGAGATCGAGCAACTGGCCAAGCAGCTGCCTGCGGGCTTCGGCATCGAGTGGACGGCGATGTCCTACCAGGAACGCCAGGCGGGCTCGCAGACGCCGTTGCTGTACACGCTGTCGCTGATGATCGTGTTCCTGTGCCTGGCCGCGATGTACGAAAGCTGGAGCGTGCCGACGGCGGTGCTGCTGGCGGCCCCGCTGGGTATCCTCGGCGCAGTGCTGGCCAATACCTTCAAGGGCCTGGAGCGCGACATCTATTTCCAGGTGGCGATGCTGACCACGGTGGGCCTGACCAGCAAGAACGCGATCCTGATCGTCGAGTTCGCCAAGGAAAACCTGGAGAAGGGCGCCAGCCTGGTCGACGCGATCATGCACGCCGTGCGCGACCGCCTGCGCCCGATCGTGATGACCTCGCTGGCCTTCGGCATGGGCGTGGTACCGCTGGCGATCTCCACCGGTGCCGGCTCCGGCGCCAAGCAGGCGATCGGCACCGGCGTGCTCGGCGGCATGATCGTCGGCACCGTGCTCGGCGTGTTCTTCGTACCGCTGTTCTTCGTAGTGGTGCAGCGCGTGTTCAAGCGCAAATCCACTACGTGATCGAAACGGCTGTGCCGGCCGCTGGCCGGCACTACCTCCTGCCATCCGGCAGTACCGATGGAAGTCATTCCCATGAAAAGTGCATCCCTGTTCCTTTCCATTGCCGCCGCGCTCGCGCTGGCCGGCTGCTCCACTCTGGTGCCGAAGAACACCGCCGTCGCTCCGGCAATTCCGGCGCAGTGGCCGGCCGAGGCTGTACAGGGCCAGGTGGCTGATGTCGCCGCCGTCGGCTGGCGCGATTTCTTCACCGATGCGCGCCTGCAGCAAGTGATCGAGCAGTCGCTGCAGAACAACCGCGACCTGCGCGTGGCCGTGCTCAACGTTGAACGCGCGCGCGGCCAGTACCGCGTACAGCGTGCCGACCGCGTGCCCGGCGTGGCCGTCACCGGCCAGATGCAGCGCCAGGGCACCGACGCTGGCGTCACCGAGCAGTTCACCGCCGGTGTCGGCGTGGCCGAGTTCGAGCTGGACCTGTTCGGCCGCGTGCGCAACCTCAGCGAAGCGGCATTGCAGCAGTACTTTGCCGTAGCTGCCAATCGTCGCAACGCGCAGCTGAGCCTGGTGGCCGAGACAGCGACGGCGTGGCTGACCTACGGTGCCGATGCCCAGCGTCTGAAGATCGCCGATGCCACGCTGAAGACCTACGAGGATTCGTTGCGCTTGGCCGAGGCCCGCCACGAGCGTGGTGGCAGTTCGGCACTGGAACTGACCCAGACCCGCACGCTGGTCGAGACCGCGCGCACTGATGCCGCGCGCCTGCGTGGCCAGCTGGCCCAGGACCGCAACGCGCTGGCGCTGCTGGCCGGTGGCCAGTTGGATCCGGCGCTGCTGCCGGACGGCATCGAACCGCAGTTGCTGGCACTGGCGCCTCCGCCGGCCGGCCTGCCCAGCGATGTGCTGCTGCAGCGCCCGGACATCATGGCCGCCGAACACCAACTGCTGGCCGCCAATGCCAACATCGGCGCGGCCCGTGCCGCGTTCTTCCCGAGCATCTCGCAGACCGGCAGCATTGGCAGTGGCGCCAGCGGAATGTCCAGCCTGTTCGACAGCGGCACTCGCGTATGGAGTTTCCTGCCGAAGATCACCCTGCCGATCTTCCAGGGCGGCAAGCTGCGCGCCAACCTGGCCGTCGCCAACGCTGATCGTGATATCGCACTGGCGCAGTACGAGAAGTCGATCCAGGTGGGCTTCCGCGAAACCGCCGATGCGCTGGCGTTGAATGTCAGCCTGGATGAACAGGTGAGTTCACAGCAGCGCCTGGTGGAAGCGGCCGAACAGGCCAACCGCCTGTCGCAGGCACGTTACGACGCCGGCCTGGACAGCTTCGTGACCCTGCTGGACGCACGACGTACTGCCTACAACGCGCAGCAGACCCAGTTGCAGGCGCAGTTGGCCCAGCAGGCCAACCGCATCACCCTGTACAAGGTACTGGGCGGCGGCTGGCACGAGCGCGGCTGAGGGAAGGCCGGCCGGCGGCCGGCTCTACCTGGATGATCGATGGCAGTGCCGGCCACTGGCCGGCATTGTCATTCCGGGGCCTGCTACACCGCTTCATCGTCGCGCCGCGCCGCATGGCAGGCGCGGACGCGCGCCAGCGCATCGCCTGCTTCGCGGGCCATCTGCTCGTACTCGGCACGGATCTCTTCCAGGCGCGCTTCGTCCAGTTCTTCCAGATCCAGCAGTTCGTTGTTGGCTTCGGCCGTCGCCCGGATCAGCTCGTCCAGCTTGATCTGCATCGCGGCGGTGTCCGCGTTCTGCGTGTGCTGGATCAGGAACACCATCAGGAAGGTGATGATGGTGGTGCCGGTATTGATCACCAGCTGCCAGGTGTCGTTGAAACCGAACACCGGACCACTGATGCCCCAGATCACCACGATCCCTACCGCGGCCAGGAAGGTCCACGGTGAGCCAGTGGCTGTCGCGGCCTTCTTGGCGATCGTATTGAACAGGTTGCGCGCTTTCATCGTCGTCGTGTTCCCACTCAGGTGACGAGGATGATCGGCAGTGACCCGTGCAGGCGCCGTGCAGCGCCGGTCAGGCGCGCATGCGCTGCAGTCGTGGCGCCTGAAGGCTGCGCACCGGGCTGCTCTGGTAGACGTGTTGCCAGCAACGGTCGACGAACTCACGGGCCTGGGCCTCGCTCAGCCGCGGCATGATCTGCAAGGTATACTGGGTCTGGAACATCTCGTCACGTTCGGCCTCGCTGGCGCGCGGCTGGGTGATCAGCGAATCACAGGCGAACTTGATCCACGGCACGTACGAGCCGAACGAGTTGTGCGGCAGTGCGCCTTCGGCATGCTGGCGGCGCCAGTGGTCAAGCTCGGCGTCTACGTTGATGACCGGAGGAATGGTGGGGACTTCAGCGTGCATGACAATCCAGTTCGGTTGAGTGGAAAGGGAGTGGGGGTTCATCGGAGTGTGGCGTATGTGGCGGTGCATGCCGCGTCAGCGGGATGTGGAGCCGGCGTGGCGATTGCCGATCAATTGCGCATGCTCGACCGCACCGAGGTCCTCGGCCATGTCGGCCATCGCATTGCACAGGCGCTCCTGATCGAGCGGATGGTCGCGCACCAGTTCCAGCTGCAGGCCCTGGTAGGCGGTCCAGAACCTGGCGCCACGCTGGTGCAGCGCGTACTGCTGCTGCAGGCGCTCGCGGATGGCATCGAGGATCGGGTCGGGCGGGGGACGTACGGCGTGCGCGCACATGGCTGGCTCCGCCGGGGAAAGGGACCCCGGTAACCCCACCCTAGGCGCCTCGGCCGGATGGGGTGTTACCGCAGTGTATGCACGCAGCGCAGCTGACTGTGCACGGGTTCACGGCATCGGCCGCAAACGCTGCAGGCACTAGAACGTGCCCGCGCTGAAGCGTTCATTAAACGGGTTCAATGACACGTTGCACGGTGCTTATTCACCGATGTCTTCGTTCCAGATCTCCGGATGCTGCGCAATGAAGCCACCCAGCAGGTCAACGCATTCCTGGTTGTCGAGGTCGATCACGTTGACGCCGTTCTCGCGCAGCCAGTCGATGCCGCCCTGGAACGTGCGCGATTCGCCCACCACCACGGTGCCGATGTTGAACTGGCGCACCAGGCCCGAGCAGTACCAGCACGGCGCCAGGGTGGTGACCATGATGGTGTCCTGGTAGCGGCGCTGGCGGCCGGCCTTGCGGAAGGCGTCGGTTTCGCCGTGCACCGACGGGTCGCCTTCCTGCACGCGGCGGTTGTGGCCGCAGCCGAGCAGGCGGCCGTCGTTGTGGTACAGCGCCGCGCCGATCGGCACGCCGCCCTCGGCCAGGCCCTGGCGGGCTTCGGCGATGGCGGTCTGCAGCAGGGCCTGGTAGTCGGGCGTGGTGATCATGCGGGGGCTCCGGTCAGTCGTGGCCCGCCATCATACGGGCAGGGGGTGCCGCTCGCCCCCGGCGGTGCGATAATCGGGGCCATGAGCGAATCCCCCTACAAAGCCGGTACCACCCATTTCGGGTTCCGCGACGTCGCCGCCAAGGACAAGCAGAAGCTGGTCGGCCAGGTGTTCACCTCGGTCGCGCGCAACTACGACCTGATGAACGACCTGATGAGCCTGGGCGTGCACCGGGCGTGGAAGCGCTACTACGTCGCGACCGCGCAGGTGAAGCCGGGCGACCGCGTGCTCGATCTGGCCGGCGGCACCGGCGACATCGCCGCCCTGCTGAAGGAACGCGTCGGCGCCGAGGGCTCGGTGGTGCTGGGCGACATCAACGCCGGCATGCTGTCGGTCGGCCGGGACCGCCTGACCAACCGCGGCCTGGTGCTTGGCCTGGACTACGTGCAGTGCAACGCCGAAGCCCTGCCGTTCCCGGACAACAGCTTCGACCTGGTCACCATTGCCTTCGGCCTGCGCAACGTGACCGACAAGGACGCCGGCCTGCGCGAGATGTACCGCGTGCTGAAGGTGGGCGGCCAGGCCCGCGTGCTGGAGTTCTCCGAGGTCACTGCGGACTGGTTCAAGCCGATCTACGACTTCCACTCGTTCAAGATCCTGCCCAGGTTGGGCAAGTTGTTCGCCAACGATTCGGACAGCTACCAGTATCTGGCCGAGAGCATCCGCAAGCATCCGCCGCAGGACGAACTGAAGGCGATGATGGGGCAGGCCGGCTTCGAGCGCTGCCACTACAAGAACCTGACCGGCGGCATCGTGTCGATCCATTCCGGCTACAAGCTGTAAGCCCGGTGTTCCGGTAGTGCCGGCCCCTGGCCGGCACCTGCGCGGGCAACCGCCGGGCGACGGGGTTGCCGGCCAGCGGCCGGTACTACCGGCGCTGTGCCTGCCATTACCCCGCACCGCGCAACGCCTGCCGGGCCGGAGGGAGGTACCATTGGGGTTTGATCCCCGTAACGGTCCCGATTCATGCGTAATCCGCTGATGCTCCTTCCGCTGGCCGTGGCCCTGGCCGCCGGCTGCTCCCAGGAGGCGGCCGCGCCCGCCGCCGCCCCGACTGCCGCAAAGGCCCCTGCCGCCCCCGTGAACGCCGAGAACCGCAGCCACGACGAGAGCTCGTACGCCGAGCCGGACAAGGTCGTCATCAAGGACATCGCGCTGGATCTGAAGCTGGACTTCGACCAGAAGCAGATCGGCGGTACCGCCACCTACACCCTGGAATGGAAACAGAAGGACGCCAGGCAGCTGGTGCTCGACACCCGCGAGCTGACCGTGTCCAAGGTCGAGGCCGTTGCCGCCGACGGCGCGCGCAGCCCGCTGAAGTTCGAACTGGCCCCGGCCGACAAGGTGTTCGGCAGCAAGCTGACCATCGAGGCTGCGGAACAGCCGGCCAAGGTGGAAGTGACCTACCACACCGCACCGACCGCCTCGGGCCTGCAGTGGCTGGCGCCTTCGATGACCGAGGGCAAGAAGCTGCCCTTCATGTTCAGCCAGTCGCAGGCCATCCATGCCCGTTCCTGGATGCCGCTGCAGGACACCCCGAGCGTGCGCTTCACCTACAGCGCGCACGTGGTCTCGCGCCCGGACGTGATGGTGCTGATGAGCGCCGACAACGATCCGAAGGCCGCGCGTGATGGTGACTACACCTTCAAGATGCCGCAGCCGATTCCGTCCTATCTGCTGGCCATCGCCGCCGGCGACCTGGTGTTCGAGCCGATCTCTGGCCGCTCCGGCGTCTGGGCCGAGCCGACCATGGTCAACAAGGCCGCCAAGGAATTCGAGGACACCGAGAAGATGATCGGTGCCGCCGAGAAGCTGTACGGCGAATACCGCTGGGGCCGCTACGACATGCTGGTGCTGCCGCCGTCGTTCCCGTTCGGTGGCATGGAGAACCCGCGCCTGACCTTCGCCACCCCGACCGTGATCGTCGGCGACAAGTCGCTGGTCTCGCTGGTCGCCCACGAACTGGCGCACAGCTGGTCGGGCAACCTGGTGACCAACGCCAGCTGGAAGGACATCTGGCTCAATGAAGGCTTCACCACCTACGTCCAGGGCCGCATCACCGAAGCCCTGTACGGCAAGGAAATGGCCGAGATGGAGAAGCAGATCGACCAGACCGACCTGCTGGCCGAAGTGAAGGACATGAGCCCGGCCGACCAGGCGCTGGCGCTGCCGCCGCTGAACGAGCGTGATCCCGACGAAGCCCTCAGCCAGGTGGCCTACGTCAAGGGTGCGTGGTTCCTGGAATTCCTGGAGCAGCGCTTCGGCCGCGAGACCTTCGATCCGTTCCTGCGTGGCTGGTTCGATGACCATGCTTTCCAGAGCGCGAACACCGACCAGTTCGTCGACTACATGAAGAAGAACCTGCTGCCGAAGAATCCGTCGGCAGTGACCGAGGCCGAACTGAAGGCATGGCTGGACGAGCCGGGCATTCCGGCGTTCGCGGCCAAGGCGCAGTCGCGCAACTTCAGCAGCGTCGATACCGCGCGCATCGCCTTCGCCAGCGCCGGCACCGTGCCGAGCAGCCAGGTCATCGCCGACTGGAGCACGCAGGAATGGGTGCGCTTCATCGATGGCCTGGGCGCGACCCAGCCGCTGGACAAGCTGGCCACGCTGGACAAGGCCTTCCACTTCACCGGCACCCCGAATGGCGAGATCGCCATGCGCTGGTACCCGCTGGCAATCCGCAGCGGCTACGAGCAGGCCAATGAAGGCGCGGCGGCATTCATCGAGCGCGTCGGCCGTCGCAAGCTGATCCTGCCGATCTACGCCGAACTGGTGAAGACCCCGAAGGGGCTGGAGCTGGCCAAGCAGGCCTTCGAAAAGGCCAAGCCGGGCTACCACCCGATCACCACCGCCTCGGTCCAGGACATGCTGGCCAAGGCTGAAGCCAAGTAAGCGGTAGTGCCGGCCGCTGGCCGGCAACCGGTCACTGCTTCACCACCAACGGCGGGGAAACCCGCCGTTGGTGTATCCGCTTTTCGCTGCCGATAGAATCGGGATGCACTCGCAAAGGACCTCCGCCATGAAACGACTGATCCTGCTCACCGCCTGCACCCTGGCGCTGGCCGCCTGCAGCAACCCCGAGGAAGAACGCAAGGCGCAGGAAGCCGCCGCGGCCGCCGTGCAGGCGCAGAAGGAGGCCAAGGCCGAAGACCTGGCCAAGCAGTACGACATGGCCGTGGCCGCGCAGGACTGGGAGCGCGCGCGCCTGCACGGCGCCTCGCTGCTGGACCAGTACAAGGACACCGCCGCCGCCGAGCGCATCGCTGCAGGCTTCGACGAGGTCAAGGCCAAGGGCGATGCCGCGCGCGACCTGCGCCGCATGCAGGCGCTGTGGCAGTACAACCAGATCCCGGTGGGCAACAAGGGCAACCAGGTGTCGGCGCAGATCTACAGCAAGGAACGGGTGGACGTGGATGGCAGCGGCGCGAAGACGGTGCAGCTGGTGTTCCGCGATCATCCGGAGTGGAAGCGGCATGCCTACCTGGTGCTGCAGGCCGGCGATTTCCGTTGCCCGCAGTGCACGGTGAAAGTGACCGTGGACGACGGCAAGCCGGTGTCGATGGCGGCGTGGCGCCCGAAGACCGATGAAGCCATCGCCCTGTTCATCACCGACCAGAAGGCGCTGTGGAAGCTGGCGCGCAAGGGCAAGTCGATCAGCATCGAGTTCCCGGTCAAGGCCGGCGGCACCCGCACGGCGGTGTTCGAAACGGGTGGTGTAGACGCCAGCCGCATGCCGCAGTGGTGGCAGTGACGGGGGCGGCGGGCAGCGCAGTGCACGCGTTGTCCGCGATCCGGCACTGGGTGTTCGACATGGATGGCACGCTGACCGTCGCCGTGCATGATTTCGCCGCGATCCGCCGTACGCTGCAGATCGCCGCGGAGGAAGACATCCTCGACCATATCGCGGCGTTGCCGGATGCATCGGCGCAGGCCAAGCGTGAGTGGTTGCTGGATCACGAGCGCGCGCTGGCCGAGGACGCGCTGCCGGCGCCGGGTGCGGTGAAGCTGCTGCGCGCGCTGGCGGCGGCTGGCTGCCGGCTGGGCATCCTGACCCGCAATGATCATGCGCTGGCGAAGCTGACGTTGGACGCGATCGGGGTCGGGACGTTGTTCGACGATGCCGACATCATTGGTCGCGATGAAGCGGTGCCCAAGCCCTCGCCGGAGGGCCTGCAGCAGCATCTGCGGCGATGGGGCATCGGGCCTGCGCAGGCGGTGATGGTGGGTGACCACGCCTACGACCTGGAGTGCGGCCGCGCCGCGGGCGCCCATACCGTACTGGTCAACCTGCCGGAAAACCCATGGCCGGGCCGCGCCGACTGGCATTTCGCCGATTGCCGCGCGCTGTTGGCTGCCTGGCAGGCCGCATGACCGGCGCGCGCAAGCCGAGCATGGGCTCGGCTCTACAGAGAGCAGGCAACGTGTCGGTCGGAAGTTCCGGTAGTGCCGGCCGCTGGCCGGCAGTGTCGACCAAGGTCGACACCTACCAACAGCATTGCCAGTAGTGCATCGGGTGGAAAGCCCCCTTGTTGTTCAAGGGGGCGCGTTGAAGGCGCGGGGATAAGGTGGAATGCGCGAGCAATTTGGTTACGCGCCAAGCGCGTAGCCAAATTGCTGCTTGAACTGCTCGTTGAACTCATCGAAGGTGAAACGCTGGTTCTGCGTGCCCGGATGCTCGACCTTCAGCGCGCCCATCAGGTTGCCCATGCGGCCGATGGTCAGCCAGTCGTAGCCTTTCTGGATGCCGTAGATCAGGCCGGCGCGGAAGGCGTCGCCACAGCCGGTCGGGTCGACCACGCGGCGCTCGTGCGCCGGCGGGATGTCATAGCTCTTTTCCGGGGTGTGGATGACCGCGCCTTTCGGGCCACGGGTGGTGATGTAGGCCTTGACCCGGCTGACGATCTCCTTTTCGTCCCAGCCGGTGCGCTCCTGCAGCAGGTTCGACTCGTAGTCGTTGACCACCACGTAGTCGGCCTGCTCGATGAAGGCGCGCAGTTCCGGGCCGTTGAACAGCGGCATGGCCTGGCCCGGGTCGAAGATGAACGGGATGCCGTCTTCGTGGAATTCCTGCGCGTTCTGGATCATGCCTTCGCGGCCGTCCGGGCCGACCAGGCCCAGGGTCACGCCCGGCACCCCACGCACGTGGTTCTCGTAGGAACGCATCATCGCGCCCGGGTGGAAGGCGGTGATCTGGTTGTTGTCGTGGTCGGTGGTGATGAACGCCTGCGGGGTGAACAGCTCATCGATCACGCGCACGCGCGACAGGTCGATGCCCAGGCCTTCGAAGTATTCGCGGTACGGGCCGAAGTCCGAACCCACGGTGCCCATCGGGATCGGCTGGCCGCCCAGCAGGTGCAGGTTGTAGGCGATGTTGCCTGCGCAGCCGCCGAACTCGCGGCGCATGCGCGGCACCAGGAAGGACACGTTCAGGATGTGCACCTTGTCCGGCAGGATGTGATTCTTGAACTGGTCCGGGAACACCATGATGGTGTCGAAGGCAAGAGAACCACAGATCAGAGCGGACATCGATGTAAGCCTATGCGGTGAATTTTGGGGTGGGCCGGCCCGGTTCATCGGGCAAGCAAACGGCGCCCTTGGGCGCCCGACGGCGCAAAGGTTACCCGCTGGTGCCGCTCAGGGCCAGAACCGGGTGAGACCCGATCAGGCCGAAAGCCTGTGAAGACGCGGGTTCAGCTAGTTTTTTCCTTGCTCGGCGGCAGGCGGGTTGCTAGGCTTGTCGGCCTCGATTTCTGCCCATTTTTTCGCCATCCCGCGGCGGGCACGACACCCCTCAGGACTCCTTCCTCAGATGTTCAAGAAACTCCGTGGCATGTTCTCCAACGACCTGTCCATCGACCTGGGCACGGCCAACACCCTCATCTACGTGCGCGGGCAGGGGATCGTGCTGAACGAGCCGTCGGTCGTGGCCGTGCGCCAGGACCGTGCCATCGGTGGCACCCGCTCGGTGGCAGCCGTCGGCGCCGAAGCCAAGCAGATGCTGGGCCGTACCCCAGGCCACATCACCACCATCCGCCCGATGAAGGATGGCGTCATCGCCGACTTCACCTATACCGAGGCGATGCTCAAGCACTTCATCAAGAAGGTGCACAAGTCGCGCGTGCTGCGCCCGAGCCCGCGCGTGCTGGTCTGCGTGCCGGCCGGCTCGACCCAGGTCGAGCGCCGCGCGATCAAGGAATCGGCCGAGGAAGCCGGTGCCCGTGACGTGTTCCTGATCGAAGAACCGATGGCCGCCGCGATCGGCGCCGGCATGCCGGTCACCGAAGCCCGTGGCTCGATGGTCATCGACATCGGCGGTGGCACCACCGAAGTGGCGGTCATCTCGCTCAACGGCATCGTCTATTCGGCCTCGGTCCGCATCGGCGGCGACCGCTTCGACGAGTCCATCACCAACTACGTGCGCCGCAACCACGGCATGCTGATCGGTGAAGCCACCGCCGAGCGCATCAAGGTCGAGCTGGGCTGCGCCTACCCGCAGGCGGAAGTGATCGAGATGGAGATCTCCGGCCGCAACCTCGCCGAGGGCGTGCCGAAGATGATCAAGATCAGCTCCAACGAGGTGCTCGAGGCCCTGCACGAGCCGCTGTCGGGCATCGTCAGCGCGGTCAAGCTGGCGCTGGAGCAGACCCCGCCGGAACTGTGCGCCGACGTCGCCGAGCGCGGCATCGTGCTGACCGGTGGTGGCGCCCTGCTGCGCGACCTGGACCGCCTGATCTCCGAGGAGACCGGCCTGCACGTGCAGGTGGCCGACGATCCGCTGACCTGCGTGGCGCGCGGTGGCGGCCGTGCGCTGGAGCTGGTGGACATGCACGGCAACGAGTTCTTTGCGCCGGAATAAGCCGTCCCGGCCGTTCCTGCCCGCCGCGCCCTTCCGGGGTGCGGCCCGCCGTGATGGCGGGCCGGCACCGGCGGGGCGCCCGCGTGTTTCCCTTCCGCCTTCTGCCAGTTGAATCGTTGCCGTGCCGCCCTACGCCGGTCCTCCCGTCGCCTCCCGATCCGGTGATGCCGCCAGCCCCCTGCGGTTGCTGGCCTATCTCGCGTTGGCCATCACCCTGATCGTGCTTGATGACCAGGCCGGCTGGCTCGCACGCCTGCGCGAGCAGGCCAACAGCCTGGTACAGCCGGTATGGGCACTGGCTGGCCTGCCCGGCAAGCTCGGCAACCAGGTCAAGGACTCCGCCGCCAGCCATACCCAGCTGGTCGCCGAAAACCGTGAACTGCGCAACCAGCTGCTGCTGGCCAACGCGCGCCTGACTCGCCTGCAGACCGCCGCGCTGGACAACGCCCAGCTGCGCGAACTGCTGAACGTGGCCGAGCGCAGTGGCCTGGACGTGCAGCTGGCGCCGATCCTGGACATCGACTTGGACCCGGTGAAGCAGCGCCTGGTGCTCGACGCAGGCAGCCGCGAGGGCGTGCACGTCGGCCAGGCGGTGATCGACGCCGGCGGCCTGATGGGGCAGGTGATCAGCGTCACCGGTGGCACCTCCACCGTGCTGCTGCTGACCGATCCCGACCACGCGGTGCCGGTCACCGTGGCCCGCAACGGCGTGCGCCTGATCGTCTATGGCCGCGGCGACACGCTGGAACTGCGCGACATCCCGCTCAGCGCTGGCGTGGAAGTGGGCGATGAGATCGTCACCTCCGGCCTCGGCGGGCGCTTCCCGGCCGGTTTCCCGGTCGGCACCATCACCGGCCTGCGCCCGGACGACACCCACGCCTTCCTGGTCGGCGAACTGAAGCCGGCGGCCCAGCTCGACCGCGGCCGCGACGTGCTGCTGCTGCGCCCGGGCGCGGCGATCCGCTTGCCTGCGGCCAGCGAACCGCAGCCGACTGCACCTTCGGCGCAACCGGCCCGCGCATCTTCCCTTACCCCCCCGCCTTCGACGCGCCCCCCTCACCACGAGGGGAGCTCTCCACGCGCCGGGGCCCCGGTAGTGCCGGCCGTTGGCCGGCAACCGCAACCCGCCCAGTCCATCCAACCCGCCGCGCAGGAGCCCGCACGATGAGCCGCCTGCGCGACAACCCGTGGGTGCTGCCGGCCAGCCTGGTGGTGGCGCTGCTGCTGGGCCTGCTGCCGCTGCCGGCGCTGCTGCAGCCGCTGCGCCCATACTGGCTGGCGCTGGTGCTGGCGTACTGGGTGATCGAAGCTCCCGAACGCGTCGGCCTGGGCATCGCCTTCGCCAGCGGCGTGGTTGCCGACCTGCTGTACGGCGGCGTACTGGGCGAACAGGCACTGCGGCTGGTGATGCTGGCCTTCATCCTGCAGCGCTTCCGTGCCCGCATCCGCTTCTTCCCGATGTCCCAGCAGATGCTGGCCATCGGCGGCCTGCTGTTCAACGATCGCATCGTCAGCGCGCTGGTCCACATCGTGGTGGATGAGCCAACGCTGCCCTGGTCGTACTGGTGGGCGCCTCTGCTGGGCATGGGCCTGTGGCCGCTGGTGTTCGTGCTGCTGGACGCGGTGCGCTTCGGCAAGCGCGGGCGCTGAGCCATGATCCCGCGCCGCCAGGTCAAGAACCCGCACGCCGAAGCCGAACAGTTCCGCCGCCGCGCGGCGCTGGGTTTCCTGGGCGTGCTGGTCTGCCTGCTGGGCCTGGGCGGCTGGTACTTCAAGCTGCAGGTGCTGGACCACGACGTTTACGCCACGCGCTCGGAGGCCAACCGCATCAAGCCGCGACCGGTGGTGCCGGGGCGCGGCATGATCTACGACCGCAACGGTCGCCTGCTGGCCGAAAACGTGCCGGCCTTCCGCCTGGACGTGACCCCGGACAAGGTCAAGGACATGGATGCCACCCTGGAAGGGCTGGCGAAGATCATCAACATCAGCCCGGAAGAGCTGGAAGCATTCAACAGGTCGCGCAAGGCGCGCCGCAAGTTCCTGCCGGTCACGCTGAAGCTGCGCATGAGCGATGAGGAGATGGCGCGCTTCGCCGTCGACCGCTGGCGCTTCCCCGGTGTCGAGCTCGAACCCTACCTGACCCGGCGCTACCCGTACGGCGATCTGTTCGCGCACATCATCGGCTACGTCGGCCGCGTTGATGACAAGGATCTGGAGATCCTCGGCGAAGGCAATGCCGCGCTGACCCACATCGGCAAATCCGGCCTGGAGCGCTATTACGAGCAGCAGCTGCGCGGCAAGGTCGGCTACGAGCAGGTCGAGACCAACGTGCAGGGCCGCGCGATCCGCACCATCGGCCGCGTCGCCGCGCAGTCCGGCGCCGACCTGCGGCTGTCGATCGACGCCGACCTGCAGCGCGCGATGGTGGCCGCGTTCGGCGACCAGGAAGGTTCGGCGGTGGCGATGGATCCGCGCACTGGCGAAGTGCTGGCGATGGTCAGCCTGCCGTCCTACGACCCCAACCTGTTCGTCAACGGCATTTCCCATGCCGACTTCAAGGCCTTGAACGAAAACCCGTCGCGGCCACAGTTCAATCGCCTGGTACTCGGTGGCGTCGCTCCCGGTTCCACGCTGAAGCCGCTGATCGGCCTGGCGGGACTGGACTCCGGCGTGCGCCGCCCGGAAGACAAGGTGCTGTCCACCGGCATGTTCTACCTGCCGGGCACCTCGCGCGGCTGGGGTGACGCCCACCGTGGCGGCCACGGCTGGACGGATCTGCGCAAGTCCATCGCCGAATCGGTCAACACCTATTACTACAAGCTGGCGCTGGACCTGGGCATCGAGCGCTTCGACCATTACATGGAGTACTACGGCTTCGGCCAGCCGACCGGCATCGACCTCACCGGCGAGATCGGCGGCATCCTGCCTTCGCCGGCCTACAAACGGAAGACCCGCAAGGAAGCCTGGTATCCCGGCGATACGGTCAACATCAGCATCGGCCAGGGTGACTGGAAGGTCACCCCGCTGCAGCTGGCGCGCGGCGTCAGCGGCCTGGCCGACGGCCAGCTGCGCACCCCGCACCTGGTGATCCAGCAGCGCGACGGCTTCGACAGCGACTGGACGGCAATGCCGGCCGGCGAAAGCAAGCCGATCAGCCCCAACCCCAACAACGTGCAGGCCGTGCGTGAGGGCATGATGGCGACCATGCGGCCCGGCGGCAGCGGCTGGCGCGTCGCGGTCGGTGCGCCGTACGTGATGGCCGGCAAGACCGGTACCGCACAGGTCATCAGCCGCAAGGGCACTGCTGCAGTGAACCCGAAGAGCCTGCCGATGCACCTGCGCCACCGCGCGCTGTTCGTTGGCTTCGCGCCGGTCGAGAACCCGGTCATCGCGATTGCGGTGGCAGTGGAAGGTGGTGGCTATGGTGGTTCGGCCGCGGCGCCGATCGCGCGCAAGGTGTTCGACGCTTACCTGCTGGGCAAGATGCCCGAAGGCATGCAGCCGCTGGACAGCGAGCGCGGCACCACCGCCATCGGCGCCACCGCGTTCGACAACGAAGACGCGGGCGCACGTCAGGCCGGTGACCTCGCCGCTGCACAGGTGGGAGAGCATCCGGTGCTGATCGGTGCACCCGCACCGGAGCCGGCGCCTGCGCCTCAGCTGGGTGCGCCGGCCGCCGCGCTGCCCGCC
>OJTH01000004.1_pt1 | contig 65571 bp, 76 predicted proteins | sample 1599661 | NCBI WGS metagenome assembly OJTH01 (sample SAMN04436666, study PRJEB24849) | human gut metagenome | biome: human gut; feature: NICU; material: stool | host: Homo sapiens | place: USA: Saint Louis, MO | collected 2010-06-02 | reverse complement strand
AACAGCGTGGTGTGGTCCAGGCCTTCGCCCGGGGCGCGCAGCAGTGCCTGCACCGCCGGGTTGTCGAGATTGAGATACAGCCGCGACGGTGCGCGCGATTCGATGCGCGCGGTGAACTGGCGCGCCAGGCGCAGCGCGGCCATCGAGACGCGCTTGTCGTTCTCGTCGTCTTCCAGCCGCTGCTTCAGCTCGGCCTCGCGGTCGGGCACCACCACCACCGGCAGCGCCTCCGGGCTGAAACGCGCGGGCAGCAGCTGCTCGCCGTCGCCCAGTTGTTCGCGCAGCCACGCCAGCTGCGCCTCGTCGAGGCTGTCATCACTGCGGAACAGTGCGCGGTTGCCCTGTTCAGTACCCAGCTCGACCAGGCGCAGGCCCTTGGCCTGGGCCCAGCGCCGCAGGAACGGCACCACCGCGTAGCGATGGCCATGCGCGACCGGTACGCCCATCGCGCGGAACAGCATCTCTTCAAAGCCACCGCCGTTGTCGAGGATGACATGCACGGCACCGCGCGCCGGCAGCGCACTGGCCGGCAGGTCGCCCTGCGAAGTCGGCACCCGCACATGCTCCATCAGCAGTTCGAACAGGCGCTCATCGCACAGTGCCGCACCCAGCAGCGCCTCGTTGTGGCGGGTCAGCACGCGCCGCCAGGCTTCCGGTTGCTGCTTCGCAACGTCGGCCAGGCCGTCGATCAGCGCCTCCAGCAGTGCATGCTGCACCGCGCGGTACTGGTCATCGCGCTGCAGGTCTTCGCGGCTGGCGGTGGGCGTCAACCGCGAGGATTCGATCACCCCGCCGATGAAACCGGCCCACGGCGGCAGCAGGTCGCGCGCGTCGTCATCCAGCAGCATCCCACGCACGAACACCGACAGGTTGCGGTTGTCGCTGGTGCCATAGGTGGCGCCGTCCTGCACCCACAGCAGGCCAGTGGCATCGCTGTTGCCATCGGCACGCAACGGCACGGTCACAATCGGCTCGAAATCGTGCTCGAACCGCGCGGCGAACTGCAGCGCCTGCCGGCGGGCCTGCACCGGATGCACGGCGACCTCCCCCTGGCCGCGCCACGGCGGCGGCTCGGGATTGAGCGCCTCGCCCGCAGCACCGATGAAGATCGGCTCGGACAGCAACGCGCAGTAGCGGCCCAGCACCTCATGCAGGCGCGCCTCGTTGGCCAGCGGCAGGAAGTCCGGATGCAGCTCCAGCTCCACCTCAGTGCCCACCGCGCGTGCAGGCACTTCGCTGACGGTGTATTGCTCGGCGTTGCTGGACACGTACAGATGGCCCAGATCCGGCGTCTGGTAAGAGGTGGTGCGCACGCTGACCCGGCGGGCCAGCACGAAGGCCGACAGGAAGCCGAGGCCGAACATGCCGATCAGCCCTTCATCGTCCTCTCCGCCCTGGCGCAGGCCACGGGTGTAGCCGACGCCGACGGTGGCCAGGTAATCGTGGATCTCCTGGCGGGTCAGGCCAGCACCGGTATCAGTGATGCGCAGTACGCCGGCACCGGCATCAACCTGCACCGAAATGCGCGAAGGCACGTCAACACCGGGCTGCTCGATGCGGCGGCGGATGATCGAGTCATGCGCGTTCTGTACCAGCTCACGCAGCGCCACCACCGGGGTGGAATACAGGTGCTTGCCCAGCACCGTCATCAATCCATTGAGATCGACCCCGGCGCGACGGATCTCGGCGTTGGGGGCGGTGAGTGCGGTGTCCTGCATGTAATCGTTTACTCCTGGGCACGGAAAGACGCGAGAGGGCGTCTTCGTCGAGCGGGAAAAACTAGCACAGTGAAGCTGACCGTTACTGCATTGGACACTTGTAGAGCCGAGCCCATGCTCGGCTGCTGTTCGACCACCAGTCGAGCATGGCTCGACTCCACAGAAAGCAGCCGAGCGTGGGCTCGGCTCTACAGGGCTGGCCTCACGCCGCGTCGATGGCCTCGGACAGGCGTTCCACCGCGATCACCTCCATGCCTTTGACCGAACCGCCCTTGGGCGCATTGGCCTTGGGCACGATGGCGCGCTTGAAGCCATGGGTGGCGGCCTCGCGCAGGCGGTCTTCGCCATTGGGCACCGGGCGGATCTCGCCGGACAGGCCCACCTCGCCGAAGGCGATGGTCTTCTCCGCCAGCGGCCGATCCTGCAGCGACGACAACACCGCCAGCAGCACCGGCAGATCGGCGGCGGTCTCCTGGACGCGGATGCCACCGACCACATTGACGAACACGTCCTGGTCGCCGACCAGTACACCGCCATGGCGATGCAGCACTGCCAGCAGCATTGCCAGGCGATTCTGCTCCAGGCCGACCGCGACACGGCGCGGGTTCGACAGCGGCGATGCGTCGACCAGCGCCTGTACCTCCACCAGCAGCGGCCGCGTGCCCTCGCGGGTGACCATCACGCAGCTGCCCGGCTGATGGGTGCTGCCGCCGGACAGGAAGATCGCCGAGGGGTTGGAGACCTCCTTCAGGCCCTTGTCGCCCATCGCGAACACACCCAGCTCGTTGACCGCACCGAAGCGGTTCTTGAACGCGCGCAACAGGCGGAAGCGGCTGCCGCTCTCGCCTTCGAAGTACAGCACCGCGTCCACCATGTGTTCCAGCACGCGCGGGCCGGCGATGCCGCCTTCCTTGGTCACATGGCCGACCAGGAACACGGCGGTGCCGGTTTCCTTGGCGAACCGCACCAGCCGCGCCGCGCTCTCGCGCACCTGGCTGACCGAACCGGGCGCAGCGGTCAGGCTCTCGGTCCACAGGGTCTGCACCGAATCGGCCACGATCAGCCGCGGCCCAGCCCTGGAGGCATGCTGCAGGATCGACTCGACCCCGGTCTCGGCCAGCGCATTGACGCCGTCCAGCGGCAGCTCCAGGCGATGCGCACGGCCAGCCACCTGCGCCAGTGACTCCTCGCCGGTGACGTAGAGCACAGGCAGTTCAGCGGCCATCTTCGCCACCGCCTGCAGCAGCAGCGTCGACTTGCCGATGCCCGGGTCGCCGCCCACCAGCACCACCGCGCCTTCGACCAGGCCGCCGCCCAGCACACGGTCGAACTCGCCGATGCCGGTGGAGACCCGGCGATGCTCGGTCTGCTCCACATCCTTCAGCGCAGTGATCTTCGGCGGATCGATCTTGCCGGCCCAGCCCGCCCGGCGCGAGGCCGGCGCCTTGGCCGCCGCCGCGCTCTCCAGCACGATTTCCGACAACGAGTTCCAGGCGTTGCACTCGGTGCACTGGCCCTGCCACTTGCTGAATTCGGCGCCGCATTCATTGCAGACGTAGGCGGTGCGGGCTTTGGCCATCGGATGATTTCCAGCAACGGGAACAGGCGTGGCAGGATAGCCGAGCCGGGTCGCAGCTGCTGCGACCGCTCAAGTCCTGCCCACCCGCGCCGATAGGGGTCGCGGGCGTGCGCCTTGCGGGCGCCCCCCTTCCTCCCCCACTGGATTCAACATGACTGGCAGTTACAGTCAGAGCCTGGTCATCATCTCCCTGCTGGTGGCCATTCTTGCTTCGTACACGGCGCTGGACATGGCCGGGCGCCTGGCCACCGCCGAGGGGCGCGTGGCGCGCTGGTGGCTGGCCGGAGGCGCGGCGGCCATGGGCCTGGGCATCTGGTCCATGCACTTCATCGGCATGCTCGCCTTCGACCTTCCGATCCCGGTGGGCTATGACCTCGGCATCACCCTGTACTCGCTGGCGGTCTCGATCGGTGCCTCGGCCTATGCGCTGTGGCTGGTATCGCGCCCCAGCCTGCCGTGGCGCCGGCTGCTGGCCGGGGCCGTGCTGATGGGCCTGGGCATCGCTACCATGCACTACCTGGGCATGGCTGCGATGCGCATGCAGCCCGGCATCGACTACCACCCGGGCTGGTTTGCCGCCTCCATCGCGGTGGCCATCGGTGCCGCTGGCGCCGCCCTGTGGATCGCCTTCCGCCTGCGCGCAGAGCAGCGCCACACCCTGCGCCTGCGCGCGCTCGCATCGCTGGTGATGGGCCTGGCCATCGTGGGCATGCATTACACCGGCATGGCGGCGGCGCGCTTCCCCGAAGGCAGCCTCTGTGGCGCCGTCGGCAGTGGCGGCATCGACACGCGCTGGCTGGCGGTGCTGGTGATCGTCACCACCGTGGCCACGCTGGGCATCGCCCTGGTGGCCTCGCTGTTCGACCGGCAGATGCGCGTGCGCACCGGGCTGCTGGCCGATTCGCTGGCGCACGCCAACGACAAGCTGATCCAGGCCGCGCTGCACGATCCCTTGACCCAGCTGCCCAACCGCATGCTGCTGCAGGACCGCATCGAGCAGGCCATCGAGAAGGCGCGGCGCCGCAATCATGCGGTGGCGGTGATGTTCTGCGACCTGGATGGCTTCAAGGCGGTCAATGATGCCTATGGTCATCAGCTTGGCGACCGCCTGCTGGTGGCGGTGGCACAGCGCATCGGCGGCCTGCTGCGCCCGCAGGACACGTTCGCCCGCCTCGGCGGCGACGAGTTCGTGATCGTGCTGGCCATCGACATTCCCGACGATGCGGTCGTGGTGGCCGAGCGCATCATTGCCGCCGCCGGTGAGCCGTTCACGCTGGATGCGGCCGAACTGCAGGTCAGCGCGAGCCTGGGCATCGCCCTGTACCCGGATGATGCCAGCAACGAGCGCGAGCTGATGGCGCACGCCGATGCGGCGATGTACCACACCAAGGAAACCGGGCGGAACGGCTATACCTTCTTCACGCCCTCGATGCAGCTCAGTGCCAATCGCCAGTTGCGCCTGCTGCAGGACCTGCGCAAGGCCATCGCCCGCAACGAACTGATCCTGCATTACCAGCCCAAATTTCCGGCCGCGGGCGCACCGGCCACCGGCGCCGAGGCGCTGCTGCGCTGGCAGCACCCGGAGCTGGGGCTGCTGGCGCCGGATGTGTTCATTCCGATCGCCGAACGCAGCGGCCTGATCCTGCCGATCGGTGACTGGGTACTGGACCAGGCCTGCGCGCAACTGCGGGAATGGCACGATGCCGGGCATGCGGAATGGACAATGGCGGTGAACCTGTCGCCGCTGCAGTTCGCCTCGCCGGCACTGCTGGACAGCGTGCGCGAGGTGCTGGAGCGGCACCGGATCGAACCGGCACGGCTGACCCTGGAGATCACCGAGACCACGGCGATGAAGGACGTCGATGCCAGCTTGGCGATCCTCAGCGACCTGACCGCAATGGGCGTGCACATCGCCATCGATGATTTCGGTACCGGCTACTCCAGCCTGCTGTACCTCAAGCGGATGCCAGCCACCGAACTGAAGATCGACCGTGCGTTCGTGCACGACCTGGAACGCAATGACGAGGACGCCGCCATCGTCTCATCGATCATCGCGCTGGGCCGCACCCTGCAGCTGCAGGTGGTGGCCGAAGGCGTGGAGACCCAGGCGCAGCGCGAGTACCTGAGCGAGCTCGGCTGCGACCAGCTGCAGGGCTACCATCTGGGCCGGCCGATGGAGGCCGAAGAGTTCCTGCGCCGGGTGGGATGAGGCGAGCGTCTCCTCCACGCACGGGATGGAACCACGGGTAGAGCCGGCCGCTGGCCGGCGTCCCGCAATTGCCGGCCAGCGGCCGGCACTACCGGACAACGGAAAACCAGAAAGGCCGCCCGGGGGCGGCCTTTCTGCGTGGCAACGTCGCGAGGACGTCAGTGCATCATGTGCACGTTCATGTTGTGCATGACCCACAGGGTGCCGATCACGATGATGCCGATCACCACGACGGTGAAGGCCGCAGCGTTGACGTTCCAGCGGCTTTCCGAAGAGCGGTCCAAGTGCAGGAAGAACACCAGGTGGACCAGCATCTGCAGCACCGCGGTGACCGCGATCACCACACCGTTGACGGTGCGCGAGAAATCGCCCGACATCACCATCCAGAACGGGATGACGGTCAGCACCACCGCCAGCACGAAGCCGATCAGGTACGACTTCACGCTGCCGTGGCTTTCGCCGCCGGTGCCGTGGTCGTGTGCATGGTTGTCATGTGCCATTACAGCGCTCCATTGAGGTAGACGACGGAGAACACGCCGATCCAGATCAGGTCCAGGAAGTGCCAGAACAGGCTCAGGCACGCCATGCGGGTCTTGTTGGTCGGGGTCAGGCCGTACTTCTTCAGCTGCACGAACATCACCAGCAGCCACAACAGGCCGGCGCTGACGTGCAGGCCGTGGGTACCGACCAGGGCGAAGAACGCCGACAGGAAGGCACTGCGGTCCGGACCGTAGCCCTGATGGATCAGGTGCTGGAACTCCCACACTTCCATGCACATGAAGCCGAAGCCCAGCAGCCAGGTGATGCCCAGCCACAGGTACATCTGGCCCATCTGCTTGCGGTGCATGGCAATCATGCCCAGGCCGAAGGTCAGCGACGAGGTCAGCAGCAGCGCGGTTTCCCACGCCACGAACGGCAGCTCGAACAGGTCCTTCGCGGTGGGACCGCCATCGGTACCGCCTGCCAGCACCACGTAGGTGGCGAACAGCGAGGCGAAGATGAGGCAGTCGCTCATCAGGTACACCCAGAAACCGAAGACGGTGTTGCCGCCGGTATCGTGGTGCTCGTGGTCGTCATGGCCATGGGCCGCCGCATGCGCGGCGTGCCCGTGGCTCAGGGTCGAGGTATTGGTGCTCATGCCTTCAGCTCCGACTTCACCAGGCCCTGGGCTTCCAGGTGCTTGCGGTGTTCGTTCTCGATGCGTTCCACCTCGGCGGCCGGGACCCAGTAGTCCACGTCCTGGTCGAAGGTGCGGTAGATGAACGTGGCGATCATGCCGACGAAGCCGACGATGGCCAGCCACCAGATGTGCCAGATCATCGCGAAGCCGAACACCAGGCTGAAGGCACCGATGACAACGCCCGTGCCGGTGTTGCGCGGCATGTGGATGTCGGTGTACTTGGCCGGCTTCGGCCAGGCTTCACCCCGCTGCTTGCGCTCCCAGAAATCGTCCAGCTCGGTGACTTCCGGCAGCGTCGCGAAGTTGTAGAAGGCCGGCGGCGAGGAGGTTTCCCACTCCAGCGTACGGGCATCCCACGGGTCGCCGGTCAGGTCGACGGTCTTCTTGCGGTCGCGGATCGACACGGCCACCTGGATGATCTGGCACAGGATGCCGGCGCCGACGATGAACGCGCCGCAGGCAGCAACCAGCAGCAGCGGCTCGTAGGCCGGGTTCACCGTGCTCTGCAGGCGACGGGTCATGCCCATGAAGCCCAGCACGTACATCGGCATGAAGGTCACGTAGAAGCCGATGAACCAGCACCAGAACGCGCACTTGCCCCAGAACTCATTGAGGCGGAAGCCGAACATCTTCGGCCACCAGTAGGTGATGCCGGCGAACATGCCGAACACTACGCCGCCGATGATGACGTTGTGGAAGTGGGCGATCAGGAACAGGCTGTTGTGCAGCACGAAGTCGATGGCCGGAATCGCCAGCATCACGCCGGTCATGCCGCCGATGACGAAGGTGACCATGAAGCCGATGGTCCACAGCACCGGGGTGGTGAAGTGCACGCGGCCACGGAACATGGTGAACAGCCAGTTGAAGATCTTCACGCCGGTCGGGATCGAGATGATCATCGTCGTGATGCCGAAGAAGGCATTGACGTTGGCACCCGAACCCATGGTGAAGAAGTGGTGCAGCCACACGATGAACGACAGCACGCCGATGCAGGCGGTGGCGTAGACCATGCCCTTGTAGCCGAACAGCGCCTTGCGCGAGAAGGTCGCGATGACTTCGGAGAACACACCGAACGCCGGCAGGACCAGGATGTACACCTCCGGGTGACCCCAGATCCAGATCAGGTTGATGTACAGCATGGCGTTGCCGCCACCGTCATTGGTGAAGAAGTGCGTACCCAGGTAACGGTCCAGGGTCAGCAGCACCAGGGTGATAGTCAGCACCGGGAAGGCCGCGACGATCAGCACGTTGGTCACCAGGGCGGTCCAGGTGAACACCGGCATCTGCATCAGCTTCATGCTCGGGGTGCGCATCTTGAGGATGGTGATGAAGAAGTTGATACCACTGAGCGTGGTACCCAGGCCCGCCACCTGTAGACCCCAGATGTAGTAGTCCATGCCGACGCTTGGACTGTATTCGATGCCCGACAACGGCGGGAACGCCAGCCAGCCGGTGGCAGCGAACTCACCGATCCACAGCGACAGCATGATCAGCACCGCACCGGACACGAACAGCCAGAAGCTGAGCGAGTTGACGAACGGGAACGCGACGTCGCGCGCACCGATCTGCAGCGGCACGGCCAAGTTCATCAGGCCGGTGATCAGCGGCATCGCCACGAAGAAGATCATGATCACGCCGTGGGCGGTGAAGATCTGGTCGTAGTGGTGCGGCGGCAGGTAACCCTCGGAACCACCGACGGCGATGGCCTGCTGGGTACGCATCATGATGGCGTCGGAGAAACCGCGCAGCAGCATGACGAAGGCGACGATGAGGTACATCACGCCGATCTTCTTGTGATCCACCGAAGTGAACCACTCCTTCCACAGATAGCCCCACAGCTTGAACTTGGTGATCAGGGCGACGACGCCCAGGCCACCAAGAACCGCGCCGACCAGGGTGGTCAGCACGATCGGATCGTGGGGGATCGACTCAAGAGAGAGTTTTCCCAACATGTTCATTCTCCCGAACCCGCGTGGCCGGCATGGCCTGCGTGTTCGTGTTCGGTGGCATCCAGGTTTTCACCCGATTCCTTGGAATCATGCGCGTCACTCGGGGCGTGGCCCTCGTGCGCTTCATGGGTGGCGGCATCGGCAGCGGCGGCACCGGCATGCGAGTGCTTCATGCCGTAATGCTTGTTGTCGCCCATGTGCTTGGCGATGACCCAGTCGAACAGGCCTTCTTCGGTCTTGCCGAAGTAAGTGACCGGATACCACTCGGCGTTGCGTGCTTCACCCAGGGCCTTGAACGAGGCCTTGTCCAGGGTCTGCTCGCCGGCGCGGACCTGGTCCAGCCACTGGCGGTACTCGGCATCGGTGACCGAGTAGGCGGTGAAGTGCATCTTGGCGAAGCCCGCGCCGCTGTAGTGCGAGGACATGCCCGGGAATTCACCGGTCTCGTTGGCGATCAGGTGGAGCTTGGTCTCCATCGCAGCCATCGAGTAGATCATGCTGCCCAGGTGCGGGATGAAGAATGCATTCATCACCGAATCGGACGTGATCTTGAAGTTCAGCGGCGTGTTGACCGGGAACTTGATTTCGTTGACGACCGCCACCTTCTCTTCCGGATAGATGAACAGCCACTTCCAGTCCAGCGAGATCGCCTCGATGGTGACCGGCTTGACGTCCGAATCCAGCGGACGGTACGGGTCCAGTGCGTGCGACGAACGCCAGGTCAGGACCGCCAGCACCAGCACGATCATGCAGGGAATGGACCACACCACCACCTCGATCGCCGTCGAGTGGGACCACTTCGGCTCGTAACGGGCCTTGGTGTTGGAGGCGCGATACTTCCACGCGAACGTCAGGGTCATGATGATGACCGGGATGACGACCAGCAGCATGAGCACGGTGGCCGTGATCAGCAGGGTCTTCTCATCCTGGCCGATCTGGCCCTTCGGACTGAGGATGGCCACGGCATCGCAGCCGGTGAGCATCACCAGCAACGACAGCAGCAGGCCCGGGCGCAACCAGCGCCCAAGGGTTTTCAACGGAATCATCGGTCGATCCAATTGCGAGGGAATGCCGTTCCCCGTCCCTGCCTGTTCCAGCCAAAGCCGGTCCCACCGGTCCGGAAGACAGGCAGGGAGGTGGGGGCGAGTCAGCCTTTCAATTTTAGGCCGTCACCCACCATTTAAGAAAGGCATTGACAATGATCGAGCGCAGTAAAGGCCCGATTCTGGCTGCGACACGTTGTCGCACCGCGCAGGCGCGGCGGGCAAAACAGCCGGGGGCGGCATCCTAGCATCGAGTGGTGGCCGGCGCTCCGCCCTCGTTCGGCAAAGTCATCTGAACCTGTTCAGGCGTGCTGGCAGGTGCCTGGCGTGGGATGCTCGGCGCAGGAGGAAGGCCCGTGGACAAGATCGACTTCAGGAAGCGCGACCGGGCGCTCTATCAGGCCCCGATGGGCCGGTTCGTGACCGTGGACGTACCGCCCCTGCCCTACGTGATGGTCGATGGTCGCGGCGACCCGAACACGGCCCCCGCCTACCTGCAGGCCGTGCAGTGGCTGTATTCGGTGAGCTATGCACTGAAGTTCGCGCTGAAGGCCGAAGGGCGCGACTACGTGGTGCCACCGCTGGAAGCGCTGTGGAGCGCCGAGGACCCGGCCAGCTTCGCCGCGCGGCGCAAGGATGAGTGGGCCTGGACCGTAATGATCCGCACGCCCGAGGGCATCGGCCCTGCACAGTGGCAGTCCGCGATCAGCAAGGCGCGCACGAAGCTGGGAGAGGCTCCGCCCAGCCTTCGCCATGAACTCCTTGCCGAGGGCCCCAGCCTGCAGACCTTGCACGTGGGCGCCTACGACGACGAAGGCCCCATCCTGGCGCAGCTGCATGACGAAGTGATGCCCGCACTGGGATACACCTTTGCCGGGCCCCATCATGAGATCTACCTCAGCGACCCACGCAGGACCGCGGCGGCGCGGTTGAAAACCGTGCTGCGGCAGCCGGTGCGGCCGATCGGGCCTGATGAGGATTCCCGCAGATGACACAAGGCACAAGGAATGCCATGCGCCTGATCAGCCGACTGCTGCACTGGACCACCGTGCCCGCCGGGCGCCGCCTGATGGCCGTGCTGGGTGCTGCGCTGGTGATCGTGCTGGCCTGCAATCCGGATCTGCTGCCGTTGCTGCCGGTGGTGGATGCGCTGGGGCTGGACGTGCTGATGCTGTTGCTGGGTGCGCAGGTGGTGGCGGTACTGCCTCGGGTGGCCGCACGGGTGCACGGAGCCTGCGGCGACCACCTGGCGGCCGTGGCTCTTGAACTCCACGCCCGGGTAGTCCTCCAGGCTGTCCAGGAGCTGCACGTCGGTCGGCTTGGTGAACCAGTAGTGGTGTCCGCCCGAGCCCGTGACCGTGTGCGGGGCCTGCGACAGGTCGAGGCTCAGGTCCCGCACCAGCTCGGCCAGCGGGTCGCGGCCCTCGGGAAAGTTGCGGGGGTCCACGTCGAGCACCAGCCACCCCGGCGACAGGCGCACGCCGACGTTCGTCCCGTCTCGGGCCGCCCGCTCGACTACGGCGCGGGAGTCGTAGTCCTTCGCCTGCCAGGCGCCGTCGCGCGGGGACTTCCCGCGCTGCCTGCCCCTCGCGTCGGTGGCGTCGTGCCTGTGCAGCGGGATCAGCGTCAAGCCAGAGCGGATGTACGGTCCGACGTTGTACTCGAACGATGGCTTATCGGCGGGGCGACGGGCGGCATCATTGATCCCGTGAGCTTCGGCAAGCTCCATCTCCTGGTCAGTTGTAACCTTGCGCCCGCCTTGCACGCGGGCGTTTTCTTTTGCGGCCATCGGTCAGCCCTCCGCGTTGGCGGTGCGGGCGGCGAGCATCGCCGTCGCGGCGCGCCGGACGCCGTCGCCCATCGGCTGGCCCTTTGCGTAGTTGCGCAGGTCGCCCAGCTTGTAGCGGATCAGCTTCGGCCCGACGCGGGTGAACGCCGGGCCACCGCCTTGGCAGCGATACCACGCTAGCGTGCCGTACTTCAGGCGCAGGAAGGCCGCCGCCTCCTGGGCGGTGAGCAGCGAGTCGTCGGGGAGTGCGTGGAGCTCGGCGAGCTCCACGGGGGAGAACTTCTTCGGTTCGTAGGCCATCTTCTGGACTCCGTGCAGGTGCGATCCCCACGCGGCGACGTGCCGTGCGGGGACTGCCTGCTGTGCGTCGCAGAGATGAACCCGTTTGCTCCCCTCAGTCGGCGGGGCGGGCCTCGGTCTTATAGGCCACCGAAAGCCTGGCGTCGGCGGCTGGTGGCGCCGACGAATCAAATAATGCCCGAGGTGTTCTCGCGCTGATACCAACATTGCGCCCGGACTCCCCGGTGAGTCCATGTCGTCCGATTCGGTCCGGGCTGCTCGGTATCAGGCCGCGCAGCCTCGGACGCGGCACGGGCTACCTGGTGAGGCCGTGCGGTCGCCTGAAATACATAAATGCATACTGAACACGAGTTCGCTAACAGCATGACTCCGTCATGCAGTTCTGGCAGTCTGTAACTGTCGTGACGGGGATCATCCTTGCACGTTGTGGGCCGAAAGGCTCGAGGGGCGAAAGCCCCACAGGCTCCTGCGGCGACGTCGGTCCGAGGTCGATGGTCCAAGGGTCGAGGGTCGTGGGATTCAGGTGGCGTCGGCAAGGTGCGACGCCAGTGGGCTACTGGAGGGCAAAAACTGACGCTTCCCCGTCTCAGGTGTCGTAAGGGGTGCAATTAGGCACCACACCGAGATAAGACCATGCGTAAGAAGAACGGTCGGAAGCACGACAGGCGTCAGCAGTTGATTGGCCGCTTTAAGGATCTTTTGAGGCAGCCTTGGTTCATGCGTTTGGTAATCGGCGTGATCTGGAAGTTGATGGATCGCGATTAGTGATTTTCGGCCGACTACCAGCAAGCACGATACGACAAAATCAACACCCTCCCTTAGAACAACACAGACACCCCTTCGCTATCTGGAATAACCATGTTGAATAAGGCCCTAAGGATTGTCCGGGAAGTGCACCGGATGAAACAGGGCGAATTAGCTGACGCACTAGGAATATCGAAATCCTATTTGTCAGAACTTGAGAGAGGCGAAAAGAAAGTAAGCCTCGACGTCTTAAATAAATACGCGAATACATTTGATGTACCAGCCTCTACTTTCCTCAGCTTCATGGAGGCACTAGAAGGCGAGTCGGATGCACGGCGCGCTCGCGCCCGCAAACTGCTGAGCGTTCTCTCATGGACTGTCGGGAATGAACACACCGAGGACGAAGAAGACGACATCCACGCGAAAGCGAACTGAGCGCTACGCGATCGATTCGTCCCCGCTGTACGGAATGACGAGCCATACCCGGCTCGCCGCGATTTTGCGGTGGGCCGGGACAACCGGCCAGCTGAGAGAGTTCTGCCGCAGACCCACCAACTTCAGCCGTTACATCGACAGGTCGAAGCCTGGCAAGGAGCGGCTGATCGAAGCTCCTGCGAAAAGTGCCAAGGCGTTCCAGACTCGCTTCCTGGAGCTCCTCCGTCGCATTGAGCTTCCGGACTACCTGCATTCCGCGCGATCTGGCCGTTCCTACCTGAGCAACTCTGCGACTCATTGCGAGGCGGATGGATGCACGATCACGATGGACATCGACTCGTTCTATCAGTCGGCGACCCGCGAGCGCGTCATCCATTTCTTCGAGGTCCACTTGAAGCAGCCGAGGGACGTAGCTGAGACGTTGGCCAGCCTACTCTGCTGCGATGGGCACCTAGCCACTGGCAGCCCCGCAAGTCCTCTCGTGTCCTTCTGGGCGTACCGCAAGGTATTCGACACCATTGATGAGCGCGTCCGCTCTCGCGACGGGGTGTTTACGCTCTACATCGACGACATGGGTATAACCGGGAAAGGATTCGGGCATACCGACGTCCGCTGGATTAGTCGACTATTGCGCAAAGCGGGTCTGACCGTGAAGGAAACCAAGACCCGCGTGTTCCATGCAGATGCACCCAAGCTCGTGACAGGCAGGGCGTGCAGGAATGGAGTGAGCCGCGCCCCGAACAAGCAGCACCGAAAGATGCGGGCTGCGCAGACGCAGCTTGAGCTGAATCCCCACGACCCCAGCCTCAGGGCCAGCGTCGCGGGGCAAAAGCGCCATCTCGCACTGTTGGACGACGCGAAGCGTGACAGGCACCGCGCCGAAGCCGCGCGGTTGTCGAAAGGGAACTAGAGACACGCCTCCGCCCAAGCATCGGCGACATTGTCCCGTCCTTCAAGGATCACTCGTCCATCGCCGAACACGAAGCGCCGGAAGCCGGTGTATCCGCCGAGTTCGTTCTTGGCGTTGACCCGGCCGCAGGCGACCACGCCGAAATCCTCGGTGTAGTTGGCGCGCACGTCCTTGAACTGCGCGGCGTCCGGGTCCTTCAGTGCGCCCCTCACCGCGCGCTGGGCAGCTACGATCGTCTCGGCGCCGAACCACTTCTCCTGCTGCGCCTTCTTCTCCGCGGCCGTCATGGGTCGTTCCGGCTCGGGCTTCGTTGCCTCGGGCTGCTGGACCTGCGGTGCTTCGGCCACTGTTGCGGGCACGGCGGCGACAGCTGGTTCGCTGCGCGGCACCAGCTTCGACCCGATCCAGGCCAGACCCACCAAGACGACCAGAAGAATCCCTATCCGCTTCATGCAATCCCCTGAGCAACGTAAGTTAATAGTCTATTTTGGACTATTCCAATACGGACTCTAGCGTGCGGTGACCAGCCTGTCACCGCGCGATGACCCAATCGACTCACAACCCCGACTACAAGCTACTGCTGACCGTCCTGAAGGCGGCCCGCAAGCGGGCTGGCGTGTCGCAGGTCGATCTGGCCGAGCGGCTTGGGAACACGCAGACCTTTGTGTCGAAGTGCGAGCGCGGGGAGCGGCGCATCGACGCTGTGGAGCTCGTCGAGTTCGCCGAGGCGCTTGGTGTGCCGCCGCTCGGACTGTTGACGGAGTACCTGGAGCGGCGCGGAAGCATATCGGCAACCAAGGCGCGCAAAGGCAAGAAGTCGCACGGGAACTGAGCATTCGTGCTCAAACCGTGTTCGCGCACATCCCTGAAAAGCACTTAGGCCGCCCAAAGGCGGCCTAAGTGCTTGATGTACATGGTGCCGGAAACAGGAGTCGAACCTGCGACCTACGCATTACGAATGCGAGAACACTTGTTTGCCATCAATCACTTAGATAGGCTTGGGACATCTCTGGGACACGACCCGCCAAACGGGCTTTCTGAAAATGAACACTGGCACAACAAAGCGAGAGAAGACGCAAACCAAGTCGCCGGGTGTCTATGAGCGAGGCATTGGAAGCAGCAGCCCTTATTTCCAAGTCAAGCTGCGGTCTAAGGGTCAGAGCGAGACGTTCCGCTTTCCTTACGTCCCAGGCCTTCCGGCAATTCATGAGAAGAGCCGTCTGAAAGCACTGAAAGATGCCAAGGCTTGCAAGGCCCGTTTCGAGTCGCTGTCTCATTTTTACGACAAGCCGGTGGGTGAAATATACAGCGAACACCGGCTCAGAGATTGGATTGAAGCCTGGATTCGCGAATCCTGTGAGCGCATTGGCTTAGACGGTCACCCCCTTCCAGGAATGATTGAACGGAAGGGGGCGAAAGAAGATTCCAAGCAAATCCGGCGATTGGTCTTTATTGCTGATGCCTACGCGGAAGAGCACGGAACGGCGTCGATCATGGAGAAGTCCATTCGTTCCTTGAAGAAATCCGACTTCGTGGGAAAAGAGGGCTTGCTCAGCATGCTGACCGGGCGAGCACCGAAAAGGGCCAATCCCAAAGTTCCGGAAAAGAAGCCCGAAGCCTCTGCTGCCACAAAGCGCCGAGCCTTAGCGCTCCTGGGAATGGTCTGGAAACACGCTAACGATTTCTGGAAGGCAGACGATGCTCCTGATTACCCGAAGCCCTGGGCGGGCTTTGAAATCGTGTCCAGTCACCATGCGAACAACACTCGCGCTCTGTCCGTTCAAGAGTTCCATCGGGTCGAAGAAGCGATGAAAGCGCTTCACCCGACCACCTTGGCGGCTATCCACTTCTTGCGCTGGACTGCAGCGCGTGCCGGTGAAATGAAAAAGCTCGAATGGCAACACGTGTTCTTGCCGACGCGCCCAGGCGAACTGGGGGAAGTTCTTTTCGTGGGAACCAAGACCCCTAGGCGCGGAGCTTACCGCGAACGCCGTATTCCGCTCCCCGAAGGCGCAGAGGACGCATTGCGGACCCTCTTTACGGGAACGAAGCCGGAAAAAGGATTGGTTTTCCAATCGCCGACTGACCCGACCAAGAGCATTTCCCGCGATTCTGTCTACCAAGCATTTGTCAGGGCGGTGAACCGCGCGGGAGTGCCGCATGCTCGTCTGCACGACTTGCGTCACACACGAACCACCGAACTCTCCAAATCCATTCAGCCCGCCCAGGCAATGGCGGTGACGGGTCATTCTGACCCGCGAACCTTCATGCGCTATACGCACGTGTCTAGCGAAGTCGCGAAGCAGATTTCCGCAGCCGACAGGCAACGCCAGAAGATTGGTGGCCCCAAAGCTGAGGCCCCAGATTCGCTGGAATCGCAGCTGAAATCGCTTTCACCCAAAGAGCGGAAGAAATTGGCACTGCAAATGCTCTCGGATGATCTTGACAACGACTGAAAGTCGATCAACGATCCAAAAATATCCACACGAAAAAGGGGGGCGACATGTATTACATCGCAAAGCCGAAGTCGTTCGCATTGACGATGCTGACGGCTCTTGTCTCCTTCTCCATTTTGCCAATTGTGGGAGCAATGATTTCGCTTTCGATTCTGTTCGTCTACTTCTTCTTCTCGAACCCGCGCCATATGCGTGAAGTTCCGCCGCACGCGAAGTTCTTGCGTAAGCAGCACTGGAAGACGGTCGGCATTTGGTCGGCGATTCTGTTCGCCGTTTTCTACGTCTTCCTGCTCGGCATTCCGCAGATGCTTTTGATTCACGGCTGGCCACCCTTCTTCTAATCCCTTTGCATCATCGCCCTGATGTCCTTGCCCTGCCCTCCGGCGGGGCTTTTTTATGCCTAATGATCTTGCGCAATTCGCATTTTGCGTTACTCCTTAAAAGATGCTTTTAAACTTTTAAAGGAGAACACGAATGCAGAAAAAGAAATGGGGCCGCAGCCAAAAATACCACAAGCGCACTCGCTATCTTTACGCGCTCTTCTTCGACCAAGAAAGAGCCGTCTACATTGGGCAGTCAGTCGATTTAAAGAAGCGCTGGCAACAGCATCGTTCTGCCGCAGGGAAATGGAACCGGCCCTTTCGACCGGTTGAACTGGCTTCATATGAGATGACTCAGCACGAAGCCGAACGCATGGAAGAATTGTGGCGCTGTAAAGCGCACAGCCAGGGCTGGCGGGTCTATGGCCTGCCTCCGGGCATCGTTATCAACCCTTACCGCAGAGCGGGTCTGTGGAAGCGCTGGAAGGCCAGGAAGCTGGAATGGAAGACAGGGATGACGCCAATGGCCCCTGCCCGCTTTCCATGGAAGGGATTGGGGATGAGCGTTGGGGTGCTGCTGTTCTTCACGACGGTCCTTCCCTGGACCATGGCACTCCTCCTTAGCGGCTGAATGACCGCGTTTGGGATTGACGACTATGGGTGAGCTGCGGTTGCTCTCTCTCGCCTTCCAATACGGGCATCGCCTCCTCCCTCGCCTTTTCGCGCATTAAACGAGCCTTCTCTTTTAGCTCGAAGAAAGGCGACATGGCCTTTGCTTGCTCACTTTCCGCTTGAAGCAACCCTGTCTCAAAGACGTTCTCTTTCAAGCGCTCATTGGCGAACCGCTGAGAGAGCGATGACAATTCGTTTGCAGTCACGTAGATTTTGTAGGTTCCGGAAGTCATTCGCGTGAAAGAGACAAGCGTGCTGTGATTGTCGAACATCCCAACGTCGGCTCGCTGATAGATTTCCTGCTTTCCCATTCCTTGGCTCTTATGCACAGTGACTGCATAAGAGTGGTCAATATCTCGATAGAACTTTTGGTTGAAGTTGAGCACTTCGCCGTCTTCTGTTCTGACCTTGAACTGAATGCTTCCATCGGTCCTGGACTCCGACATCTTCTCAATCACACCCTCGGTTCCGTTGTTCACTCCCATTTTTCTATTGTTTTTTTTGAACATGATGCGATCACCGACTGCAAAGATGCGCTCTTCGATCCGACCGCTGTTCACGATTTCAATGGCTCGGCCCTTAGTCTTGATCACGCCTTCTTTCGTCAGATGGTTTCTGGCTTCTTCGTTGAGCGACTGAATGACATCACGCTTGCTCGCCAACATCAATTTCTCATTCGCCACGGTCTTGCTTTTAGCGTAGTCCCTGGTCATCGCATCAATGCATTGTTCAGCAGTCTCGTAAATCTCGAAGCAATTCCTACCTAACAATCCCTCGAATATTTCAGCGCCCTTTCTTCGTGTTTCAGCGTTAGAACGCATGCCGATTTCCAGACGTTGCTTGCCATTTTTCTCGTAAAACGAGTAAGCGATTTCACGATCCTTGTCATGCTTCTGCCGCCGAATCTCAGTCAGCTTGCGGGACCCTATCACCTCTCTCATCAGCTGCATTCCTGATCCGGCAGCGATAGGTTGAATCTGTTCCGCGTCCCCTTGCGCGAGAAGTTTGGCTCCGCTCGTCTCAGCGATCTGCATCAATTTGAGCATGTCGCGTGTGCTAACCATGCCCGCTTCATCAACCAGGATCACGTCTTTGTCAGTGAAAGCGACAGTCCCTTTCTCGTAGTCATAGATCAGCTTCGTGATCGACGTGCACTTGATGCCACACTCATCTCCCAGTTTCTTTGCTGCTTTGTTAGAGAACGCGACACCAAACAGTTGCTTACCCTCGCGGTCCAGAACATCCCGAATAATTTGGGTCGTCGTGGTCTTTCCTGTGCCTGCCAAACCTTCTAGAAGCGCCATGCCTTTTTCGTTAAGCATGTGACGAACCGCTTCGCGTTGCTCTTCTGATGGCTTAAAGCCGCGCTTTTCTTCAAATTCCTTTTCAGCCAGTCGAATATTGGAGAGCGACGCGGCATGATGAGTCTCTTTCGCGCGACGCTGAGCGCCTTCCAAAACCCTTACTTCTTCTGCCGCCATTGATTTGGACGTATACCTGGTCTCAGTGTATCGAATCGACAAGGAATTTCCTTTATCCGCCTTTGCAAGTCTCTTCACCCCAACGTCAAGTATTTCAGGGTTCGATAGAAAGCTAGACACCTCCTCTTCCATTTCAGCGACAGACTTCAATCCGCAATACTCCATAAAGACTTCCCGCTCCACGTCTTTTCGCGTAAATACGGATGTGCTTTGATGCAGCCGCTCCACGATTTCCTCAAAGCTTTTGGCTTGGACCATATCTTGTTGCGGGACTGCTTTGAGTTCAGCCGCCGTTCGCAACATTGACCCTTCTCTGTTGTCGATCCACTTTTCCCAACGGTCGAACAGCTCATCAATGCTTGGCTCTTCTTTTTTGTTACGCGTTGCAAAGTTGGCTTCTTGCGCTGTCACGCCGTTTTCTTTTTGATACGCGAGTATCTGCTTACGTCGCTCGCTGCTTTCATCAACAAGATCTTGCTCAACTCCTGCGATGCGCGTAATGACTTTTCCGGTCTTTGTCCCAAGGGCATTGACCTCTTCTATGCGTTCGAGTGCGTAACCCTCGGCTTGCATCTTCTCGTAGATCGTTGCTTTGTAGAACTCGTCTGCGGTTCGCGCATTTGCGAACAGATTGTTATTATCCCATGTGCTCCATTTGTCATCACATCCCTTGGTGATGCCAGGAATAAAAATGTGGTTGTGCATGTTGGGATCGATCCACATGATTTTTTCGCCGGACGGCAGAATTTTCTCAGTAGGGCGAGAGGTGAAGTGAAGGAACGAAGCATAGACACACCCTTGGGTTTCAATGACATCGATGCCTGCATCTCCGCGCCGCGCTTCTATGAAAGGCTCGTAGAACCGTCGCATCGTCTCGGCGCACGCTTCGTTCTGAATTTCAATGATTCGCTGACGCTCTTCGAGTGTTCGAGCCATGACCATTGCCAAAGTCACATCTTTCGGAGCAGACATGGTGATCTCGGTTCCCATCACATGACCGCCAACCGCGATGTCAATTTGCTTTCCGTTTTTGTCGAGAATTGGGTTTCCTGCCGAATCCTTTTTGATCTCCTTCTTGGGTTTTTTCCCGGCATTCATGCACAACGCTTCACCTGTCGCAGGAGAGTATCCTTCCGCGAGTGCCGTCAGCGCTTCGGCGGTAACCTCTTTGTCTTTGAGCTGCATCATCTCGTCTTCCATCAGATTTCCACCCCAGCGAGAGAGCTTCAAGCCATCGAGGATTTGCATTTGGTTGTCGTGGTAATAGTTGACGACAGCGGAGACCTGGCTGTTCTCCTGCATCAAATAGTTGATGAGATCCTGAGCGCCATTTGCCGTCATTTTCAAAACGTTGATGTTCTGCATGCGTCACTCCTATTTTTTAATTTGCACATCAAATAGAAGTAGCACGAGTTGGAAAAAACGCAATCAATCGAACCCGAATGGATTCTCGTCCCCGACTGGTGGCTTATCAATCTTGACTCGCACAACGTCTCTCGCGCCGTTCCTTTTTAAGTGTTTTTCAAGAATAGAAGCCACTGAGAACGGTGGCCCTTCTTGCGGGGTATCTGCTTCTTTTATCGTCTCGACGCTATACCCTTCACCGTTGTCCCCGGCTATCACTTCGATCTTGGGTGCTGGAACGTTTGGCTTCGCGACTTCTCGCATCCACTTTGCTTCCACTTGCCCTTCTCGACGTTTCGGGTATTTGCGGCCAGGAAAGAGAAGTAGCATCGGGTCCCAGCCTGAAATCGAGACAATAGCTCTGACGCCAAACCCATCGGGCTTGATCTTCTTGTTCTTCACCGGCCCGAGTTCTGCGGTCAGTTCATGGGGAGACACGACGTTTCGGCTCTCTTCGTGCACGACAGCCTTATCTTGATGGCTATACCAAGAGACCTTCTTCTTCCCGAATCGTTGCGATATCAAATCCCGCGTTTCAGACGGCTGAATTTGGCAAGCGATGTGGGTTCCGATCATCGATTGCAACGTTGCCGCTTCTTTGTCGCCGTAAACGCGCTGAACTTGCATGAAGTCTTGGAAGCCGATGTAGGCAACCACGCCTTTCGACCGGCCCATCTCGAACAGGCCGTCGATGTTGAGACGCGCAATGGAGGTCAGCTCATCGAAGAAGAACCCTAAAAAGCGCCCCTCTTCGTTGTCAGGGAGGCTGGGAGAGAGAATTTCAGGGACTGCGCAGTTGATGAGCGCGCCGATATACGCTGCCGTAAGCCCCGCGTCCGGGCCAGCTTGCACGATGACTTGCTTACGTCCTTGGTAGTCGTCTTTGACCCATTCCGACATCGCAAAACGGCGCTTGCCCACGGTTGGCCAAGCGGTTGCCAAGTCGTTGATCATGCGGCTGAGCCCCGCTAAGGTGGCTTGGATGGATTGGACGGTCTCTCCGCCTCCGGCAACCAGATTCGTCGCTTGCTTGTGCCACGTCATCATCGTCACCACCCATTCCTCTTGGCTTCGATTGATCGATGCGGCGAGGTCTGCAAAGCCCCAGCCTAAGGGCTTTGTGGCTTGCAGCTCTTTAATTGCGCCAACCAGCAGCGAGCGTGCCGCAAGAATCCAGAAGTTGCCCTTGTCGCTCCCTGGATCGTTGATGATCGAGGCAGCAAATACCTCGGCTTTGATCGGCGTATCCACATCTTTCGCCACGTCCCAAACGTATGACCTTGCATCAAACGGACAGACGATGATCGGCTGCCGGAAGATTGCCGTGTAAGTGCCTTTTACATCGTAAATAAAGCACTTTTCGTTCTTCTTGATCGCGTGCCGAATGGTCTGACTCATGATGACCGACTTGCCGGAGCCTGGGCTTCCGACGACCAGCACGTGGCGGCTGGCTTGCTTCTTCGAGATGACCAGCTCTGGGTGAATCAGCACCGAGTGTGGGTCTGCCTGCTGTTCTTTGAGAGACAGACAGCGATAGTGCATCTCGCTGACGGCTTCCTTATCTTTCAGCAGTCTGGGCCCTGAAATGTCGCGCTCGTTGTTGCGAGGCTTGAACGCAGAGCGAGACGCAAACCAGCTCAGAGAGAGCGCTAATGTCCATGCCAAACTGATTTGGAGATAGATGAGCGCGGGATAGACTGTCTCGGTTCGGACTACTCGCAGAAATTCAGACAAGGCAGGGCTTTGGTAGCCGCCCAAAGCAAACACGTCAAATGTGGCAAGGAGGCTTCCAGGAAGAAGCATGCCAAAAGGCAAAGGACTGGGGTTCGGAATGAACTGGGTTGCGAAGAGCGATAAGGGGTAGGCAGCGCAAAGGATGGCGAGGAAGACCAGGAGGCCTTCGTTCCAATAGCGAACAGGCGTAGATGGTTCAACTGTGCCCGGGACCGAGCCCCAAAAGTGTTGATAGACTCTTCTTTTATTTCTTGCCATAAAAAATACCCCTTTTCTAATTCGCTAGAAAAAGGGTATTTCAGAATCGGCATTCGTCAATTGTTCGCGAACCATTTCTGCTGATTAGAAGAAGAACTTGAAGGCCATTTCAGGTTATTGACCAAGCACCTGTTTTCTTTGACGCGTCGATTCCAAATCAGAGGCAAGGGGTTGCCGGTGGAACACGTCTCCACTGCTTTTCCGCCGTCAATCCAGAGAACCGCATCAGAGAGGCCCTGCTTTTCCAGGCTTACGAGAACTTCGTTTCTGACCGCTGGACAGCCTTCGGAGCGCCCTACTTTGCCGGGGCGAACGTAAGTCGCTGGGTGCATCACGACTGCTCTCTGCCGTGCGTTCGTGTTCCATCCCGACGTCAGGCCGTCCAAGCGACGGGACCACCCGGAGACTCCCTGGTAACGCTCTGAGATGCGATACAAGCCGAGGCTTGTCGCAAGGCTCCCCTCGACGTTGGAGAAGCGCCGAGGCACGTCTGTGCCGCTGCCAACCCCATGAGCAACATAGTCAGTGAGGATGGTTTTCCCAGTGTCCAGATCTAAGACCCGAAGGCGCGGTGAGTCCTTGGGCTTTGTCATATCTGCGATAAGCAGAAGTCTTGGGGCTAGACCAGCGCACTGGATGGCCTCCAAGGCTCTACGAGCTGGCGCATCTAAGCCCGTTGTGAGCACAGAAGCGTTGCCGGGAATCGGCAGAAGAGCGAGGGAAGTTAGTAATAGCGTCTTTTTCATTGTCATGTTCTCCTTATTTCAATAGTTGTTTATGGGTAGTCAGACTACTCATAAATTAATTGAAACAGAGAACAGAAAATGGACAAGTATTGATGAATGACTAAAACCCGTAAATGTGAAAAAGGGCCGATTTTTCAATCGACCCTTTTACTCAAACCGCGCTTCAATTTTAGGAGAACGATGGACCTTTGTCGCCGCTCCCTGGGCCGTCGTATTTCTTGTCCAATGCCTTCTGTTCTTTCTGACGCTCTTCATAACGCTCAATCTCAGCCTCCTGGAACGCGGCCCAACGATTGCTGGTAACCTGTTTCGGCGCTCTTTCATCGATTGCAATGCCCTTCCGTATGCGGCGTTCTTTCAGCTTTTGCAGAACGTCGGTCTCTACGAGATCGATTTTGCGAGGTTCAGTGCGACCGAACTCTTGTCTCATGGCTTGCTCAACTTGCTGCGGGGTTTGAAACGATGACACTTCCTTTTCATACCTCCGCTGACTTTCGACTTGCTTTGTATGCACCGACTTCAAGGCCTCCTCTTGTTTCGCCCGCTCGGAAGGAATCACGGACGGCTTCCCGCGCAACAGATTCACTTCTTGTTCGAGAAGCTGTCTCCGTCTGCCCGCTTCCTCGGCCAGAGCGTTTGCTCTATCTAAGCCATCTTGTTGTCTTTCAATGTCATCCATTAGATACCTCCAAATTCAAGTAAACAGTCTTTTAAATATTGCACAGTTTCAGGTTTTGACAAGTCGTCAATGTCTTTCGATTGCACGAAATCAGTAGTGATGTAGTCAATCGATTTGACACCAGCACGATAGAGACCCACGAACGGCTCGCCGACTCCTACATGTGCTGCAAATTGATCTTGTTTGACGATTTCCTGTTCTTTATGCTGCACACGAGCCGAGTTCTTTCTCATCAGCGCAACTTCTTCGTAGTTGATTTTGTCCGGATTTCTATCCAATTTATCCGCTGCCGAGTTTCGATTCATCAACACTTCGTATTTGCGCATCTCACGCAGATTCGAGTAATTAGGGTGATTCACGTCATTCATAATCGAAGTTGACAAATCATCGTAACTTGACGAATAGTCAACGCCTTGGACTTGATGGACAGAAGAAGTCAGCTTTGCTTTTCCGTATTTCTTTTGAATATAAGCCAGGGTCTCGGCAGACACGTTGAATGCCACGTCGCTTGTCATTTGAAGCAAAAAGGCGTCGGCGGCGTTGTTGCTACCCAAAGCGATTCTAAGTGATTCGACCCCTTGGGTTCCCGCAAAGATGGTCATTCCGAGACTTCGGCAAATCGAGAAGAACTCCGCGTCTTTGAGCCCGCAAATCAAGTGAACTTCATCAATGATGCAGACGACCTTTGTTTCCGTTTTCGACCACTGCGGCCTTTCTCCTCGTGATTTGATTAGGCGAAAAACCCGTTGTTTTACGAGTGAATTGATGATCGTTGATGCCGCTCCGTAGACAGCTTCGTTGAGGTCAATGGTGACGCTTTTTCCTCTGATCACTTCCTCCGGATGGAAGTCTCCCTTCTCATGAAGCATCCAGGGTACATTTTCAGAGCAAACAAGCTTAGTGCCCTGTGCGAGCTGATCGAACTTGTTTTGCAGCGACAATGTGAAACTCGTCTGTTGTTCCGCACTCAATTTTTGAAACTCGCTAGTGTAGTGCCCGATTGCACGAGTCAAAAGAGAACCAGGGCGAGCCAGCTCAGGATGAATGAGACCCCCTGCTTTTCTTTCTTCAAAGTCGGAAATCGACAGATTCTCGTCTTGATAGCCGATGAAGTCGAATAGTCTAACGAGGTCTGAGGAGTAGTGAGTTTTAGTAACACCATTTTTATCGGTGCTCGACTGAACCCCTGAACGTAGAATTTGATAGATAGAGATTAGACCTTGTGCCGAATCTCGATAGGGTTCTGCAAGAAGAAGTTCGGTGATTGTCTGCACTTCTTCGTGAAGATCAACAATGCGTTCGTCGTATATGCTCTCTTCTCCCTTTAAATAGGCCTGGTGAGATTTAAGCTGCAAGAACGCCAATTCTTCGTCGTGTTCAATCAGCTTGTCGCAGTAATAGTTGCGCATCTTTGATTCCATATCTCTTGACGCAGCAGACCAGATGTGAATGGCATACCTGCACAGCGTTCTTGAACCGTCATCCCAGAGTTTGGATCTTGCATCAACTTCCGAACCCCCAACGTCGAACAACCCAGCTTCGATTTGCTCGATGTCTAAACCCTCGAACATGCCGAACCGAATGCCTTTTCGAAGAACTTGATCGAAAGCATTCGCATACTCAGCGCCAAGCGCCCCTTTCCCGCATAAGACGAGAAGGCCAAGCTTCTGTCTTCCAGATTTGGTTCTAAGCAATTGACTGACGACCTTTTTCTTAATATCTCTATCGTTCTTGTTCGCCAACCCGAGTTTCAGCACTTGGCTTAGCCGCAAAGACGACTCATCGTCCGTTCCAGCAAGAGTGGTTGGTTTAAAATTTGTGCTTTCTAGTAAAGTCATTGTTCACCTCCCCTGTTATGAGAATTTGGTTTTCCTTGATGGGTTAAATCGTATGCAATATTGTTTGCAAGCACACAGTAAGTAATGTTGTTGATAACGACTGTCTTACCGGAGCCGGTCGGACCCATCGTGATAGCTCCTCTCCCTGCATCGTTGATACTGAAATTGATGCCTGCGCCGGAGGCCGGGGAATTGGCATATCCTTTTCGAGATACGATGCCTTTGCTTTGACCGATTTGAATACGCAACGACTGGTCTTCCACCGAAGCTTTCGCTTGTCGAGCTTTTTGGATTTGGAACGCCTCTCGCTCCGATCCCAACCTGCTCATTGAATTGTCGTTGCTGAAATTCGCCAAATTCACGGCACGCACGTTGGCTTGCTGCTTGCAATAGTAGAGCGCGTAGAGAGATGTTAGACCGAAGATGAAAGACGAAAGCACGGAGCCTAGAAATCCGCTGATTGCGAACGCAGAAGCCGATACCACGGCAGTCAGCGTAATCAACACACTAACGCTGACCGCCATCCAAAGTCGTCGAACTCTCAGAAAAGCCATGTCGTTCTGCTTTCCAAAAACGAACGGCAAAACACTTACAAAAACCCATGCCAAACACGCAGTCGATAAGAATCCAATCATTGAAAGAGACGCTGAGCTACCCATTGCGGATGATGCGGCAACGGAATAAGGAAGAAGCAGCAGAAGAAGGGCTGACTTCATCATTTCAACCTGCCCGTTCCAGGCTCTTTGATAGATCGTCAGCAGATATGGGGCCGACAGAAACAAAAGCGGGATACTCAGGAGAAGAGACCCGGTGACTTGGAATCCAAAGAAAGCCAGTGCTGCAATGGCAGGCAAAGCGGCATACATGAGAGGCATTGCGAGCGATGTAACGCCTGTTGATGAGTCTTGCGGAAGTCGATACGACTCCAAAGGCTTCCCGCTTCTCGTCAAGTAGTTTTTCGTGTCCTTGGGCGGTATGAGGTCCGCTTCGACTCTTGGGAACCAGCGTTTGAACGCTTGCAAATCGAGATTCTCTGGAACGACAAAACAACGAATGTCGGAATCGTAATTAGCTCCCGCCAGGATTGCGGCTTCTTCTTCTTCAAGAGGGACATCCAAGTATTTGGACTCGACAATGTGAATCGAGTTGGGGTCAATCGTTACATCTTCATATCGATCTACCGCTCTCTGCAAAATTCTTACATCTGTATTTCTTGTAAATTTTCCAACTAACATAAGCACCTCCTTTTTATTAATATCTGGACATTGGATCTGGATGCGACGGGGCTTTCTCTTGTTCCTGGGTTTTGGAAGACACCATTGCTTTTTGCACCAGGGATTGAATGAAAGACTCAGAACCTGTTGCTACGGAGACGGCTTTCTTAGTGAAAGCTCCTGCTGTCCCAAGTGCTAAGGAAAACAGGAGAACGAGAGCTACCGCTCGAATGCCAACCACGCTTCTGAACTCCTCAACAACTTGGGTAGCCAGCAATTGATCTTGCTCCCAAGTCTCAGCACTCTTTTTATCAGTGGGCAGGTAGCGGTCTTGCTGCAAGTAGTAGAACGATTGCGCCACCGACCCTTCCATATTTTTTCGTTTACCCAAAAATTCTGTTGGGCTTGCAATAAGCAGCCGCCCGTGGAGCGCAAGGAACTTCGAACCGAAGTGAATTTTCTTTTTAGACTTCTCAATCATTGATTTCTCCTGTTTCAATTAAGCATTATTTATGTATACAACGAATTCTGTGGGTGGCAACCCCTACCCACGAAAATTCAAGACTAAAACTGATAGCCTTCGAGCTTTTGAGCCGCGTCTTTCTGCCATTCGCTTTTCGCAGGCTCTTTTGCAGACTCTTCTTTCTTCTCGGTCGCTTTCGCAACTCGCTCTTTTTTTGCCGTTGGACGTGCGAGCACCGGTCCCTTCTGAGCAACGGAAGGGACTGGTGCTTCCAAGATCAATTGTTCTGCACGTGGTTCCTGCGGTCCCTGGGGAAGTGGCGGCAATGCCTTCGGTGGGGCTTCTATCGTCGGCACGACCACCTCAACAGGTTTGATCACTTGCATTGTTGCTGGCTCGTCAGTCTTTACCTGCTTCACAGTTGCGGGCTCGACTCCTTCTCTATCGGTGCTATTGGTTTTGAACAACCAGGCTGCGGTCAATGCAATGCTGAGAGTCACTGGAATACTGCACAGCATCCAAAACTTCATTCGTGTCTGACGTTGCGCACTGTTGCTTACTACTGATGACTCTCGACTGCCTTTGATTGCCAGGGGTTCAACGCTTGGCTCCTTAATCGCCTCTTGCTCTTCGCGTTTCAGTCGTCTCTTCTCTTTCTTTTCTTGAATTTTTGCTTGCGCCTTTTCTTTGAACGCCTGCAAGGATTTGATTGCACTCTTCGCACCTTTTTCTGCCAGTTGGGTTGCTGCTTTTGCTTGGGCGGCAGCCAACTCGGCATTCTTCTTGATGCGCTCTCGATTCTTTGCAGAAACGATGCGAGCTTCTTCTTCCCAATCGTGCTCCTGGGCGGGCTCAACCGGGCTTTCTTCAATTTGGGCGGGCGTAGGTTTCTCACTCAGCGTTCCTTCTTCCCGCTCTCTCATCAGTCGCTTGATGCGTTCTTCTCTTGTTTCTGTATTCATGAGATCACCGAACCATCATTCGCAATATTCCTGATAAAAATCCCTTCGGTAATCTCTTTCCTTGGTTGGTCCGTATCGCAAAAAGGCAGACTGCTATATCGCTAGTCAGGTTCAGAAGTGGTTGTTGTATCCTTTGGTCCAAGACCAATTTGGCATTGCGCAGTTGATGAGACAGCAATCACCAGACCATCGCTGGCTAGTTCTTGATCGTGAGCAGCGTTCGTCTCACACAAAGGCAGTCGGTCATAACTTTCGCGGGAAGTAACGTCTACGTCTGAGCCCAAAATAATCTGGCACTTCGCAGTTGATGAGACGGCGGCCGCAACAGGCTGAATCTGGATTTGCTCGGCATGCACAATCGCCGATGCAACCAGTAGTAGAAGGGCAATGGCTAATATTGATTTCTTCATTTCATTTCTCCTCATATATAGGGGAAGCGATCAGGACACGGCTGACCGCTTCTATGGTTCTCTTACAAGCTGGTGATTGGGCTGATGACAATCTCGTGCACTCCTGTGCAGTTCGCCGAAACGCTGGCATGAGGCATCTGTGCGTCACCGACAACGGCCCCTGGAACTGTCGCTTTTGGCGGGGTGGCGTAAGCGCCCACGTCTAATAGACCGATACCCCTGTTTCTCAAAAGCTCAGCGGGCTTCAAGCACATGGCTTTGTCTGCTCCCCTTAGCTCAACCTCTAATTTCGAGTCGGGCTTCTTGTTCTTGATCAAGCTCGCAAGCTTGTCGAAGACTGCATTCGTCTCAGCGGATGGGTTGCGAAGATCATTTGGGTCGTATTGCAAGCGAAGCTCTTTCAACTCGCTCTTCCGTTCAGTGCCTTGGACGACTTCCTCTGTCTTGACTTGCGCTTGCAAGCCTGCGCGCCGAGCGGCTTCTTCAACAGCTTTTGCTTCCTTGACCTGGGCCGAGTAGGACGCGACACCAGCGCCTACTGCGCCTCCTACGCAAGCTCTCAATGCGTTGTCACTGTTGCCAGTAAACTTCGCTAACAGAGCGCCTCCGGCGCAGCCGACGATGGAAGCTTTTGCTACACGACCCTTATCGGCTTGGAAGCCACCTGGGACGGTCGCGCATGCGCTTAACGTCAAGGCAGTAATGATGGATGTGACTAATAATTTTGATTTCATAGATGATTCTCCTGTGTTGTTAATGATGATTTGACGGGTTATTGATCAGCCAAGCTCTTTCCCGTCTGATGCTTAGGAACCGGCTGTTTCTGGATGTGAGGAGACGCCAAAAGGATCTCGCTCATCGCGTCGATGAAATGGCTCATCTGCTCTTTCATTTGGCTAATTGATTCGTCATGCGAACGTCGCATGAGTTGAACCGCGTCGTAGATTTTGATTTGGCTTTCAATCGAATCGCGCTCGATCTTCTTAGCGAGATCTGTCAGCTCTTTCTTGGTCTGGTCATCCGAAGAAGAGAGGCCTCGTTCAAAAAAGAGGCGTGCCAACGCGTTTTCTGGAATCCTCAATTGCTTGGCTCTTTCACTCATTCGACTGAGCGTTGTCGCTTCGATGTTGTATGTTTTTCGCTTCTTCAAATCGGTCTCCTTTTGATTTTTTCAAACCCATGATTTAGGTATAGATCGGATTTCAGATTCGTCAATACCATTGCACTCACCTTTTCTTTCAGACACAGCAAGGCTCTGACTGCTTTTCAGCGTCAGATTGAGTGCAATGCGTTGGATTCAGTTCTTAATGCTTACGGCTCTAAGAGTTCTGCGGAAAAATCCACGCAGAATTGAACGCAAGACGAAAACACCACGGTGCGTCTTGTGTATATATGTTGAACCCCTTAGATCCATCAAGGGGACGCCAATCAGGTTTTTCTCGTGAAGGCTGCAAACGATGGCGCAAGACTTTTGAAAAAAGTCGCCGCTAGCCGTCGCCAGCCGCTAACCTCCAAGCCATGTTCACAGGATTGGACACGGGATGTTTGGCTTTTGATTTTTGCTTCTATGCTTCTTCTCTTCGCTCTACCGCGTTTCGCCTTACCTACCTGTCAACCTCCGAATCCTGCACCCGCTTATTAAACTTTTTCCGTCCTCCTCTCCACCGCCCACGTCCTCCTTTTGCCCAACTCCACTCACCTACCCAACACCCCTCACTCCCCCACCACCGCCTCATCACCATCCACGCCCACCCTGGACAATTGTTACTCACCCAGGCTCACTTACGTCCGCCACTCCCCTACTTCCGGCCAACTTCAATGACAACCTGGGCCCACCGAAATCCACATGCCCGGCCCGCGTTTTAGTCAAGTGAGATAGCAAAGATGGATGGGGTGTGGATTGGGAAGACGGGACGGAAAAAGTTTAATAAGCGCCTGCCGGAAATCGACCACAAAAAAAGCCTCCGACGATGGGAGGCTTTCTCAGGTCAAGCAAAGCGAAGTCCGCTTTTAGTCAATCGTTGTCGTCTGGCAGTTCTTTCAACTTGTCGTCCAGCGCTGCATCAAACGCGCGACGGAAAAACTCAGAGATGTTGATCTTCTTGTCTTTGCAGTAGACCTTCACTGCGTTGACGTAAGACCCTTCCTGCTGGGCAATGAGACCGAACTGAGCGGTCACTTCATCGGCAAGGGGCAGAGCCGTTTTCGCGTAGTAGTCGAGTGAAGCGGAGAAGGCCGCGTATTCGTTTGCGCCCCTCTTCAACCACTCTTTCCGCACGCCATCGGTCAGATGCTTGGCCGACGCCTCGGGGATTGCACGAGCCAGAATCTTGATGTTCTCTTCGTCGTTCTTACTCTTGCCTGCGGTCAGAGCTGCGCAAGACAGCGGGTCAGGCTCTGCCGAATGCGCGGCCAAAGGTGCAACGACAAGCGCGGCCATCAACATCCACTTGCTCACGATTCGTTCTCCTGATTTCGACCAGCGATCACCCACTTACACGTCTTGACGATTGCCAAAATCAACAGATACGCGAAAGCGTAAGCCAATGCGTAGAGAATCATCCAACCGGGTAATTGTTCTTTGAAGACATACGCAAGATCATCGTCTTGCTGCTTCGCGTTCTCATCGAGACAGGTGCGTATCGCTTCCGAATGACTGCTTTCCCCTGAACCAATCAGCCGCTCTTTGCAGCGCTGCATGTCTGAGGTTCGGTATTCCGCAAGCTTCGACTCGGACATGAAGGCAAGAGCAACCGGCCAAGCAAAAATCGCCAGGAACGCCCCCACGATTGCGAGACGGTTCCACATGCCTAACCGCTTTTTCTTCTTGGTCTTTTCCACGTTATCCCCTGTGTATTACTGTCAAAACTTGCGCTGATAAAGGATGCGCTTCGTTTGATCGTCGGTGTAGCAAACGAGCGAAACCACCTTTCCGTAAACGCCAATTTGGTCTACATACCACTCGTTCCGATACTCCGGATACGTGTGCAGATCCATCGTCGCCTTGGCGAAATCCGGCGTAGTGAACATGACGCCATAAGCGATGGCCACCGGCCCGATTTGCCTCGCCTCCTCGACCGGGACCGGGCACTTACCCGGCAATTCATAGCTCGCGTATTGAGACGTGCGCGCGGCAAATTTGCGAACCTGGGCGACGGGCATGAGGATCGAATACTGCGTGTCGGTTCGCTTCTCGAAGAGCTGAACTTGACCGTAAACATCTCTCTTGTTCACCAGTGGCTTGCCCTCGACTTCCCTGAGGCGACACGCCAGAACGTTCTTCAGATCCGAAAATTCGTAGTCCGTGCAGAACGTCTTCTCGGAGACATACGCGCCCTGGTCGGCGTCATACTTGACGCGATTGGGAGACTCGAAGAGGTAGACCGCATCGCCGCTGATGCCTGTGGGTAGAGCCAACTCTGCCTTACGCTTCTCGTATGCAGCGGTCGTCTCGAACTCGTTCTTGCTCACCCCGTTGCGGACACTGATGATCTCTTGATAGAAGCGTTCTGGCGTGTTGAGTCGAACCTCTTTGCCGTCGAACGCCTTCCCTGCCCAAGCCTCCTGGGTGAGCACGATGGGTGGCTGAGTGGGCTTGGCTGTTGTGCCTTGCGGCGCGGAGCGCGGAGACGCCTCCTCCTGCTGACAACCAGCCAGCGCTAGTGCCAGGCCTACGGCCCCGAAGATGATAGAGCGCACGAACTTCCCCTGTTCTCACTGATGACCACTTCATTGTAAGCGTTGTGTGAAGCGAGTCACATGTCAGAAAAACCCTACTCAGCCTGCCTACTAGGGCACCCTTTTTCCTTGCACCCACCATCACCTGGGTCAATGGATTCTGAGCACAAACCTCCATTGAAGGAGGCTTACTGTCGGCCAATGTCTTTACTGGGGCTGGTGCCAGATGGTCACTATGTCATCGCTGTTTGTGCGTTTACCTGTTACGTTGAAGGCTGATGCAGAGTCAAGGGCTAGCATGCTGTTTTCGTCGCCGCACTCAGGCCATCGTTGCGATGGCATTCTGAACAACTGAAAATGCATCAGCGCTTCGTCATCGACGCCCAGGCTTGCATACTCATCAAAATTGCGAACATCCGCGTCGTCCAAAAATGATTTTCCACCACCAATAGCTATTGCGAATGCGACAGGATAGGCTTTCAGGATGAAAATGTTGGAGAGATTCTTTGAGAAGAAATCGAACACCCGATAGTCACGGACGATGGTCATTGGAGAATGGAGATAAGGCCAGTAGTAGATCTTTACGTCATCCAACAATGACTGATTAATACCTAAAACATAGCTGGATAGGTGCTCACTATATCTATCAAGACCCACCGAACACAGATGAGCGAGAACTCCAAGCGCAACACGCCTAGGCCTTACGAGTGCCGAACCATAAAACGGAATCCCCTCTCTTTTCTGACCAATTGCCTTAGCAAGCTGATTGGTCAGAGAAGCAAGTTCTCTGTCGTAAGGTTGAAGAATATTTCCGTTGCAATCGGCACACAGCGTTCGAAAAGGAACCCCATAGGACCGCTTTTCGAACTCCCCAGGCCCGTCTTGTGCAACCGAATCCAAAATACTCCAAATCCGAACCGCTCTACCTGGACTCCAAGACTTGGGCGGAACATGGTTCTCCGTCAAGTCTCGTTGCTGCCCACATATATTGCATCGACCATGAGCCGGCCCAACTGGGAAGCGGAAGGTGCGGTCAGCCATTGGTCGCGTTCAAGCTATTGAGAGTTGCTTGTCCATATAGCATGAACGCGCTGCCAGCGGCATACATCACCCACGCATAGATTGTCCGTCTGAACATCCCACTATCAATCTGCTTCGAGAAGTCCTTTGATGATGTTGTTGACGTTGGAAGCATTGTCTTTCGCCACATTGAAAAGGCTGTTGATCTTGTTATCCGCGTCTTCCGATTCATAAATCACGCGACCCCCGTTATCGAGCATCAGGAAAACATTCATGCTTGTCCAGAACCATTCGTCCACATCTGTGAAATGCTTGAATCGGCGCTCATAGACTGCAATTTTTTGCTTATCCTTATACTTACATGTGACGTAAGACGGGATAAGGAAATCAGTCCCCTCAGTAAGAACTCTTGGCGGCTCTGAGAAATGCCAATCGACCTTGCCTTCTGCGGTCTCCCAGATCATGTTGTCAATCAGCCGTTCAACATCTTTTGAAAGATTCACGTCAGTTCACCCATTTATTTTCATTTTTGATGTGTTCCAAAGTCTTGATGACACCTTGGAGTTCATCCCAGATATGTCTCGCGTATGCTCTATCAATGGGTGCGCCCGACCGTATCGATGTCAGCTTTCGTCTGAGACGCCAGACATCCACTTTCTGCCACAAACCGACCTTCCCAGATACGCTTTCCAGAGAGGAGTTGAGCTGGGACGCAATGGCTCCTACGTCTTCCAAGCTGTTCGCCTGGACGGCAGTGAGAAGCTTCTTGTCCAGGGCGGTCAAGTCTCGAAGCAGTTCAGGAATGCGGGCAATTTTTAAAAATCTTTGGTTCAGAGCACGGGTAGTGAACCAAACCTTGATGCCTATGGCGAAGCCTGCAATTCCTGCCCAGTCGGCAAGGGCGGACACATCCCAAGCGATTGCCCAGGCACCACCGTCTTGCGTCTGACAACTCCCAAGTAGTCCGATGCTGGCTACTGCTGCTATCCATGCTTTCCACCGCACGAGCGCCCCCTGTCCTAGCTCAATAGGAAGGATTGTAAACGAGAAGTGAAAGCGAGATGGTGTCAGAAAAATCTGACAGATGGGCCAGTCAAAAGTGCGAAGCGCCCAGGGCGTCGCCCAAAGAAAAAGCCTCCCAAATTGGGAGGCTTTGCTTGGAGCTAAACATGGCTGCTCCTCGTATTACATTTTACGACCCGTGGGTTTTTCGATCTTCCCTTGCGGAATAGAGAGCCTGATCCTTTCATGCTCTTCCCAAATGCGGGCTTCCTTCCAGATCTCACTTCCAATTTCCAGTGTCGCTGAGGGCGGATACTTCTTCATTATTACTCCTTACGTTTGGGTGAGACTCTATTATATATTAGCTCGACTGCAAAAGCTCTATTCCCAAACGTTTTTGTAATCTCCGTTCATAATCTGGAAAGCAAAATTGACCACCGTCTCAATCTCTTTCCGACCGAATTTTTGGCTGTAATCAGCAAACGCATCGAACGCTTCTAAGAGTTCCTCGTCGGTTACCAGGTGGTCGCCTGTATTGCGTTCGACCAGAACTGCTACTTTTGACTGGCTCGTCTGAATGACGCGCTTTGTCTCTTCATAGACCATCTCTTCAACTGCTTCGCTCACACTGTCGTATTCCTTAAAGACGACGCCTTGGTGTGGAAGATAGCTGAGAACAAAGGTCTGAGCTGAGAATTCGGGATGCGCGATGACCAGCTCTTTGACGATGCTGAGTGAGTGCCTTTTCATAAGTGACCCCTCATGCTTTCAGACGCCAGTTTTTTAAAAGCGCCTTTCTTTAACAACAGCACCACCATATCAGCCACACTCAATCTCCTATACGCCAATTGTGAATCGTATCCACTGCGTTGACCGAATTTTTTCAGTTCGTGGTTCTCCCTAGCCTGCATTGAGATGATCTCTTCAAGCTGAGCCTCCATCTCAGCGAGTTTTTCATTGTATTCGCTTCCAGGGCCGACCTTTTCCAAGTCGAAGCAGAACGAGTCAATTTCAAGGCAGTGCGGATTACCGATAATCTTTTCCACCTCATACAAGTTGTCGATGCCTTCTTGATCAGTGACCAGGAGCTTGACAGCCCCTCGCCTGCCCGCCCATCGATTCTTCTTTAAAACCATCTCAACGATAACGATTGTTTGGGATTCTGTTAATTTTTGGGATGCAATGATATTTCTCATGATGTTGTTCCTTTTTTCAGTGGATTGAACGAGACTCAATTGACACGAGACTCTTAATTAAAAGTTATTAGAAAAAGTGGAAATGGCAAGACGGAAGAAATGACTAACCATCAGAAGTGGGAATAATTCACAGATTTGAGTGAAGAAGTGCTTATTAAACTTTTCCAAACCACTTCCCTTCACCCAATAAAAAAGCCCCTAATGCGGGGCTTCTCAGTCAAGGCATTTCATGCCTTCTCCTTTCTACTGGGCTAGCCGCTGACGGATGTATCGCAGCTCCGTTTCCAGCTGACTTTGACGCTCAGACAGCAACATACACTCTTTCTTAGTCAGCCTTTTTCGCTCAAACATTCGAATGTCCGCCGCCAAATCGGGCGCAAAGATTCTGAGCTTGGAGAACATCAGGTAAAGAACAATTTCTTCAACGCCTGATACTCTTGTCTTATCGGCATAAATGGAGCACGCATCGCGAACGAAGTAGCTGCCTTCGTTCTCTTTCGCGATGACGATTGGCTCTTGCTTGATTGCGAAGCGTTCAGAGCTATCGAGTTGCACCGATTCGAGCCCAAGGCTGGAATCGAGTTGGTTGAGCGCGTCTTTGACAGCAATCTCGACTCGGTTTTGTTCTTCGTTCAGGATTCGAACGAGAGCAAGCGGCAGACAGACGGAAAGGCGGCGTTTGATTTCGGCCATGACTGGGGGTTTAGGGCGTTTGGTAATGTCTCTCATGTCATTCTCCTATTGTTGTCAAAAAATTGAGCTGCTCTCGCTCTGCTCTTTCCAACGCTTGACGGCGGCTTGCATCATCAGCCGAACCATATTGGTTCTCGAAAGATCAAGCGCATCCGCGCGCAAGCGAATTGCAGCCTGGTCTTCTTTCGAGATCCGCGTCATTTGCAACCATGCGCCAGTCTGATTCTGGTCATCTTCGTAAGACTCTTTCGATTCAGCCAAATGCAATTCAAGCCGAAGTTCTTCGTCATCGAAGTTGTTCAAATAGTGCTGAATGATTTGTCGTTGCAGCTTTGCTTTGCGGCACTCGGCTTCTGCGCTCCAATCGCGAAGATCTTCGTTGAGTTGAAAGCTGACGCGAGGATTTGGAGCCACGCGGTTTAATTTCTCATCTTTGGGTTGTATATTTCTTTCCATAACTCTCCTTGTGTTTTAGGTTGTGGCTCAAATGAGTCGTGTTCTTTGAGAGTAGATCGGATTTGAGAGTTGACAAGAGCAAAAGGACACGAGAATTCAAAAGCGGAAATAATTCACGCTTTTGAGTTCGGGTAAAAGAGTGCTAGCGATAAGCATGGGTTGGACTGAAAAAGTTTAATAAGCTCGTAAAAGCGCGAAGCCGCGCCGCAGGCGCAACGTAGCGCAAGCTCCCAGCCTTTTGCTTTTAGCCGCTTTTTCTGTCTTTTGCTCTTGTCAGAATAGACTTACGTGCTACCAATTAATTAATAGAACAGATTAATTGGAGAAGCGCGATGGCAAAGACCTGGATTAGACGAAGTTTAAGAGAGCAACAAAGAGGCTTGTGTGCGTATTGCGATGAGCCGCTTCCTGGAAGAGCGAAAAGCTCTCTGCTCATCCCTGTGCAGGTTGGCGGGTCAAAGGACGCGGGCATTGTTCTCGCGTGTAACGAGTGCCTCGGAAGCAAGAGTCAGTCAGACCTGATGGGCTGGCTCGCTACGCCCTTTCATCGAGTAGTTCCGAAGAACTTGCCTGCGTTGCTGGTGAAGCGCCTGGAAGCCGCTGAGCAAGCCCAGAACCATCAACTGCCGGTGGCTTACTCAGCGCACAGAAAGGCGGTCAGAAAGGCGCTGGAAGAGCGTTGGAAGAGCCCGCGAGTGAGAGTGAGGGTCGAAGAGGGAACCTTGATCTTCGATAGGGAACAACACGGGCGCGGAGCCACCTTGGCTGTCTTGCGAAGCCAGTTCGCAGGGGTCGTTGAGGAACGGGCTGGTGAAGTGAGGGTGCGTGTGCCGGTGCAACACCTGGAAAGAGCAAAGGGCGTGCTTGCGAGCCTGAATTGTTGGGTAGTTGGACTACCCACAAGTAGCTCCTTGGCTGGGTTGAAGCGCGCTAAGAAGAAGACGCCAATGCGGGGAATTAGCAAGCGCCAGCGGCAACAGATGCTGATGCTTAGGGATGCAGATCAGCTGACGACGCTGGGGCGGGTGGATGTAGAACTGGCGTTGCTAAGACATCGACTGAGGAGTCGGTAAGTAAACGGTTCAACACCGCCCCTTGAATTTGTGCGTTCCGCCCCAATATCAACGAAGCCGTCCGGCAAATTCAACCACCCACACGATCAACCTATAACGGGGGATTTATGTCTGATAAGGAATACGTCAAGACTTACTTGAATGCAGCAAAATCTGTCCTTTCTTCACCCAACGGGACTGCTCGTCTCGTGTCTGGATTCAGCACGTTGAAAAATGGTGCTGATGCAGGAGTGACCCCTAGCCAGATGCGCGCGATGTTTCCGGATCTGAGGAAGTATAGCGACCCGGTCATTGAGGGCTTTATCGAGATCGGTAGCGATCTGGTCGAAGGCAAAACCATCATACCGAGTGCGGTCTTTGAAGATCCCGAACCCAACGTCGCTGTTGCTCAGTGATGACACCTAAGAGAGCACCGCAAGGTGCTCTCATTCTTTTGGCGCTTTGCATGGTCTTCATAGCGTTCGCTTCCACCGCTCCACCCCGGCTTCAAAAATCATTCGTAGCATTGTTGTCTGTGGAAGGTAGAGAACCTGGGCACGCTGAATAAAAGCGCCTTTGACTTCCTTTGTCACGCTAACCTTCTGGCTCATCACCTGGTCAGTCTTGGCAGAGTGTCGAACGGGAGCATCTTCGATTTCCAATCGCATCAATTCTTCCTCCACCTGCAAGTAGTGATAGAGAATGTTGCGCATGACTTGAACCAATGGCTTCTGTTGAAGCGCTGCCAGTGCCCTCAGCTCGGCGTCCAGGTCGGCGTGTAGTCGGACACTAGGGAGCGAGCAACTCAGTCGCTGGATTGGCATTTCTTGGAAAAGAGCGGTCATGCGGCACGCTCTTCGAGGAAGTAGTGGTTGTTCAGCGCTCTTTCCTCACGCATGAGTTCTTGAAAGAACTTGTCGTGAGCAGAGTAGAAGCCATAGACCGCGTTGCTGTCTCGTGAGACGTAGAAGAATCGGTATTTACCCATTTGCAAGCCTTTGAAGATCTGCACGCCTTCCAGCTCTTGACTGTAAACGGCTTGATGCATGTCTCCGAATGCGCGGTAGTCGAAGAAGTCTGCGAAGGCTTCTGCGCTGTATACCACTGCCTTGTCTGAAACTCGTGCGCCTCCCGCTGATGAAGCGTTAAACAACACGTGCAAATCGCTGATAATTTTTCTTTCGCTGACGTAGTGCTTGGAAGATGTTTGTTGTGCAATCGCGTTCATGTGTTCTGCTCCGTGTTTTTTTTGTAAGATTGAAGGAGGAAGCGTTAAAATGACTTCCTTGTAATTAATTTAAATCAGAAGGTCGATTTGGCAATAGCGATGGCGCGACCGAATTTGACTAAAACGTAAAACCGGGAATAGTTCACAATATTCCTGCCGCAAAAAAAGCCCCAACGTGGGGCTCGCTTCTGGCGCTTCATTTCTTAGCTCTCCGCTCCTCTCCTTCTTTGTTTTGCGGCTGCTTCCAGGATGTTGCGCCATAGAGCTAGTCTTTCTACGCCTAATTCGTCTGCTCTCTGATCGAAAGAACCTTTTGCATCGGCAGTGATGTAGATAGGTGGCAATGTGGCGGCATGGGTCAATCCGCGAACTTCCACGTCTTCCAGTTCCAACATCATTTCCTAAGCATCTAAGTCGAGGTATCGAATCATGATGCGCCGCAGAAGCGTCGTGACCCTCACCCCTCTACCAATCGCCCACTCCCTTAGCTCTCTATTCAGAGCTGGGTGCACTCTGACTGAGCCCAAGATCTCGGTGAACTCTTGGGCCGACGCATCTGACCGTGAATATGCGTTCTCCTTTACTTGCTTCATAAGAAGAACCTCTCGCCTGCGTAAAAACGAGCAAGGCGGTCAAAGTCGCATAGGAATTCAGCGTGCTTAGTGACCACTAAAAACGGCCTTCGGCGGTCTGTTGCGATGTAGTGCACGCTATGGTCAGTGCCTTCGTAACGTTGTCCAGGACGAATCATGGAGGACACTTCGCGGGCTTTTAGGAAGCCCTGAGAGAGCCTCTTATGGGAGCCGTCTTTGTAGAGCACGATGAGCAGCGTGAGGGCTGAAATCGCTATAAAAGCGAACATCAGAGCGTCTGCAAAATGGGGCCAAAAGTTATCGGCAACGTTGAGTGCGAAAGTAGTGGTGTTCATAGTGTTCTCCGGTTTTTAAGGGTAGAGATGAAAATTCATCTCATACCTAGACCTTAAAACGCGAAGAAGAAGCCGCAAGAGGCACTTTTCGACTAAAAAGAAAATCCGTGAAATAGTTCCGTTATGGGTAGGTAGACTACCCACGATTAAGGCCGGAGCCGCGCCGCAGGCGCAATCGGAGCAGCGGTCCAGGCCTTTGCTCTTAGCGCTCCTTTTGATGCACAAAAAAAGCCCACCTTTCGGTGGGCTTACCATGGCTAAGCTGCTTTTCCAGCTTATGCAGCCGGCCACTTCTGCTCCGGGTTCGCTTCGCGCCACTTCTTCGCCGCGTCAGACTTTTCCCATTCTACGAATGCCGTGGGAGTGCGACCGCGCCCGCTCCAAGTCTCGCCATTCGGCAGCTTGAACTTTGCAGCCACAGGACCCTTGCTGCCCTGATTGCTGACGGACTTACGACCACGAGTGGAACCGGATACCACGTAACGCGCGATTTCAGCGCGCTGACGCGAATCGAAGAACTCAGCGAAATCTTCCAACAGGCTCACGATGTTGCTGTGGGCGCTTTCGGCCTCTGCTTGACGTTCCTTGTTTTCCTGTTCCTCGATCTTGCGCAGTTCTTCCAGAAGCTTCTGCTTCTGAGCTGCGAGATTGTCGAGATTGGTCTTCTTTTCTGCCATTTCTATTGCTCCAATTTCAGCGGTTGATGGTGTGGAATCGATCCTAAAAGGACCCGCAATTTTTAGCAAGCCCTTTTCCATAAGAATTAGATCCTTCATCAATTTCGTCCATTCCGCTTCTTCACGACTCGCCTATAAAGCTGCCTTTGGCTCTTCCTTTCGTCCTCCCAAGCCTTTACCGTCAAGCACTTGCGTTCATCCATAAGCCGTTGAGCGGCATAAGACGCAAGAGCAATGATCGAAGTTGCAATGGGCACCTCGTAGTCGAACTCAGCGCCGGTCAGCTTTCGGAACTGTTCCCTCAACTTTGGGGGCACCGTCATCATCATCCGATTGGCACGCTTGCCTTCATCTGTTCGGTAATCATGCAGAGAGGGTTTTGAGGCCAAATCCCCTGGCATCCCCAGAAGTAGATGGACCCTACGGCCCGTCTGTTTGTTCCTACGAGACAGAGCGCCCTCTTCGAACTGGAAATACGTCTCCCGCCCTGGTTCGTCCCCTGCCCCAACCTTGTCGCTAGGCAACACGTCTTCCAGGCTTTCATGAATCACTGCTTCATGTCTGCTTTGATGCACGACGTTGAGCGCGGCAGACAGGTCTTTCATTTTTTTCATAAGTTCACCTCCGATTTGATTTTTTTGACGATAGAGAGCGTGTCGAACTGAACATGCCGAACACCCCTCCCTTTGATCTGATAGATCGTTTTTCCTTCGGCATACGCGCGGGAAAACCCGGCTCTGTCCGGGATGACAACAGCGCCTTTCAACTCGGTGCTGGACAGCCGTTCCCTATGCTCTGCTCTCGCTTTGTTGACCCTGTTCGCAACGACGATGAAGCGCTTCTTTTTCCTCTTTAAGAGGTCAATCGTGCGCAAGAACACAACATAAGAGACGGCATCCAAGGCGGTGGGGACGATGTAGAGATCAGCTTCTGGGAGGACTTCGTTGTCATTGAGGCGCGGGGGTGTGTCGATGATTTCCACTGCGAAGCCTTTGCTTCGAGAGCGAGCGACAGTAAATGGCGTTTCGTCAGCCAAGGCTGACCAAGCCAAGGCGCTGCCTTGGGAATCTCGGTCGATTAGGAGAACGCGCTTCTTCTCGATTCCAGCGAAGTAACTTGAAAGAGCCAGGCTAAGGGTAGTGCGCCCTACCCCACCCTTGCCCGACAGGAGGCATAAGCGAACGGTCATGAGTCACCTCCTTTATTTTCATTCTCCTTTTTAGAGGCACTCAGAACTGAATGAAACACAAAAACGAAGAATGCTAACAACCCAAGGGCAAGACCAACCATCAAACCCATCCTTAAAACTTCCTGGTGCCAAATCAGGACGTATCGACACAGAACGACCAACACCGCCATTGAAAACATGGCAAGGGGGACGCCGATCACAAATGCGACAAAGAGAATAAGACCTATCGCAATAGATGCCGCCTGAGTGAGAATCTCGACAAGCTTTTCTTTGAATTTCATCATTGTTTATCCTTATTTTTGTTGTTGGTGAATTGAATAGAGCCGAGCAATAGCGCTGCAATGACAGCGAAGACGTAGAGGACTAAGAACATCACGCTGCCTCCTTTTGCTCTTCATTGATGCGTTTACCTGGGACCGGAACGCGCTCCGCGTCGGCTCTAATGTGTGCCTTCAATGAGGGAGGAACTTTGCCGCAGCACAGTTCAGCGATGGTCTTTCCTGAGCGTCTTTCGAACTCTTTTCGTCCGGTCCACGCGTGGTAGCGTCTGACTAGGGTCACGCCGACCTCTTGAAACGGGTTCGCTTTAAAGTCCAACAAGAACGCCGCAATGGCATCCAGTTCTTGGCGTGTCTCTGCATCCGACTCTTGGCTCCATAACAGGCTTGCAAGCGCCAGGGCGGTGATGCCTCGTGAGTCGGCGTCGTTGATGAAGTCGTGCTTGGGCTGGTGGAAAACGGCAGTTCCAATCGCTGCTTTCACCACGTCTAACTTTTTGGCCTGCACAGCAGGCAGTAGCAGATATGAGTAGTTCATTCCCATACCCCCTGCACCAGTGCATCCAAAGGGTTTTCCCTAGGCGCTTTTCGGTCATAGCGCTGCTTCAAGCTCCTACGTTCATCGCGCTTCGACTTCTGCGATTGCTTGAAGAACGCAAAAGCGTTGTCTTCGAGAGAGAATGCGGCTTCGTTTCTGTATAAATGTTCCAACTTCATAAATCGTCTCCTGTTTTAATATTTGTTTATGAGTAGTCGCACTACCCATAAATTCAGTTAAACAGACGACTGAAATCTGTCTAGCTTGAAAAACGAGAGATATTTCTCAATTTTTCTGTTTAGTCAAAACATTCTCCTTGCGCTCTTGCCTGAATCGCTTTCAATCAAAGAAAGCCAAGAGAAAAGGAGCGCGCGAATGAAAAGACAAGAAGGGTATTCACTGACGGAACTGCTCATTGCAGCAGGTATCGTTAGTGCCATGGGCGCTGTCGCATTCGTGCTCTACCAGCCGGTTAAAGCGCGCGCACAGACGCGCGCGGAGAGCGAGCGACTCAACAATCTGTCTAGCGAAATCCAGCAAGCCTTTGGCGTTATTGGAAGCTACGAAGGCGTTAGCAGCGAGCGTCTAATAGAAGAGCGCTTCATCAAGTCGGAGCAAATCCAGGACGGCAAAATCAGAAATGCGTGGGGAGGCGTGGTTGATGCACAGCCTTTCGGCATCCGCCATTTCGGAGACGCTTTTACCCTCGACTACACGAGCGTCAGCGCTGCGAGCTGCTCAGATTTCGTCTCTGCCAACGCGAGCAATACTTACGATGTCGTGATCGACGGCACAAGCATCGTCAAGAACAACAACGATCGGTTGGATGTTCCTGCATTGACGAAAGCATGTGCGAGCGCTCGCGTTGTGAGCTTTGTCTATCACAATGAGAATATCGGGCAGTTCATCGCATCGCCGCTCAATCTTCCGCAAGCTGATCAGACAGAGAAGAACCCACCTCAGGGCCCCGGCCTCGCTGCTCCTGGGGCAACGGCGGGTGGACAGGAAGCCACACCGGTTCACCCTTACGTTCCAAGCTGCGGCCCCAAGCCAGCCCTGCCGTCGTGCCCAGGCGTTAGCAACCAAGTCTGGGAAGCCACTGTCTTTCCCCAATGTTGGTCTCTGATTGGCTCTTGCGCCCTACCCGTCGCTCCAAGCCCGACTCCGGTTGTGCCAACACTTCCCATAGTGGTTCCTCTTCCCGACGTTCCTCCTGCGCCCCCAGCGCTTTGCAGCGCTTCGTTTGAGTCTCAGTCAGCGGCCTGCCTTAGTGGCAGCTATGGAAAGGCAACCGCTACGCGTCAGAAAACCTGTCCCGAGGCATGGGGCCAACCCGTGTGGACCAGCTGGGAAGCGGACAGAAGCAGCTGTCAAAGCTGCCCAGGAAGCGCCCAGGAAGAGTCATATCAGACGGTGAACAGAAGCGGCTCATGCCCGCCCGGCATGACCGGTTCGATGACGTATCAGACGCGGCTGAAAGGAACACGGAACGTCTCCTATGACTGCCCAGCAGGCCAGACCACTCTACCCTCGCCTTCCTACACCGAGTGGGTTTGGGTCGAGACCGGCGAAGTGCTCTCAAAAGATGAGAGCGCGTGCCGCGCGGAAGGCCTGACCGTTGCCAACGGCAAGCTCTTCATTTCGAACACAAACACGACTCGAACCATCCAGGAAGGCTTGGTTTTGGCTCAGAACGCGGATTGGACAACGCTGGCGAGTGTGTCGAGCGACTGGCCCCAAAGCTATGGTCCCGTGCGTGCATGGGCAAACGTGAGCTTCACTTTCAACGGGGTCACCCAGGGCTTCTACCAAGCCGCAAACGGGAATACGCCGAGCCCAGGCAACTCCATCAACTATTCGGAAATCCGAACGCTGAACTTCAACGGAAAACTGGTGGACATCGATTTCCGAACCTTCGGAACCTCAGACGGCACTGTGATCAACGGCGGAATTCGCCTTCTTTACCGTGTTCGCTGATCGGTGCGCAGCACGCCAAACCGCCCTTTAATCACTTACCGCCAAACCGGCTTTGAGTGCTCTTGCCAAATTGGAATTCAGTGCTAGAAATAAAGAATGTCCATCAAAAAACAGGAGCAATCAATGAAAAACAAATTAGCGTTGTCTGGCATCGCTTTGGCGATCCTTTTGTCCATGTCTGCGGCGAACGCAGCAGAGCCCATCGAAATTGGTGAAGACGTGCGAGCGTGCCAGGACGGTATCTCTATCGGAACAAATGCCAAGAGCGATATCATTTGCGCGCAGAATGGCGGTATAGCCATCGGAAAAAACGTCAAGTCGAATAATGGCGTCGTTATTGGGACGAATTCTAGCCAGAGCTACGGCAGTAATGGCAACATCATCGGAACACAATCTGTTGGTCTAGCAGATAACGTCAACATTCTTGGAAACGAGAACAATGCGACGGGGGCAAACGTGCTCGGCAATCGAAACAGGGATGTGCGGGGAAATATCGTCGGTAACGACAATAAGACGATCATGACGAATAGCTTGATGGATGATCCAAATATTTACGGAAATCGCAACGTCATCACATCCGACAATGATGGAGCAGCCACAAGCGTTTCAACCGCAATGCTAGGCAACGACAACAGCGTCAAGGGAAGCAACAACGTTGTGGTGGGCAACAAGAATATAATCGATGCCAACGGCGTTTCTGCGTCGGATTCCGTCTTCGTCGGAAGCAGCATTTACACGAACAATGCGAGCGGTCAGATCAAAAACGGCGTCGCCATTGGCTACAACGCTGGCATTCAAGGGAACCGCAGTATAGCGTTGGGTTCAGGCGCAACCGCTACTGCTGACGACTGCACTGCCATCGGTTCCGGTGCGATGTGCGTGGAGTCGAAGACCACCGCGTTTGGCGACACTCGACTGACGAACATTGCGAACGGCATCAGAGACACCGACGCCGCAGCCATGGGTCAGCTCACGGGGGTGGCGCGAATCATTGGTGGCGGAACACGCTTTGAGAACGGAAACCTGGTCACACCCACGTGGTATTTCAGAGACAACAGCACACACACAACGATCAGCAGTGCACTGGACAACCTGGACGAACGAATCGAGAGAGCAGGTAACGGTGGTGCCGGACAAGACGGCTACTCAGCGTATGAGCTTGCGCAGCAATACGGCTATGAAGGCACCGAACGCGAATGGCTCGCCAGCTTAAAGGGTGACAAAGGAGACAAGGGAGATCCTGGCGTTGCCGGTGCTGCTGGTGAGAACGGTCAACCAGGAAAAGACGGTCAAGACGGCATGAGCGGTGGTGCCGGAAGCAAGGTGACTGCCGGAAACAACGTTGAAGTCACTGAGAGCGAAGACGGAACTCAGTCTGTCGCACTGACTGACAACGTGGAGCTGTCGGAACAAGGCAGCGTAAAAGTGGGCGCTACCACCGTTTCCAACGGCGGTGTGACGGTTAAAGATGGTCCATCGTTGACAGCTAACGGCATCGATGCGGGCAATCAACGAGTGTCAAACGTGGCGGCTGGCCGCATCGAACAAGGTTCGCAAGATGCAGTCAACGGCGGACAGATCTACGATCTCAGAAACGAACTGAACGACAAATGGGAAGCGACGAATCGCCGCTTTGACGGCATCGAAAAGAGGTTGAACGGCTTGGGTGCTCAGACTGCCGCAATGAGCATGATGGCTGCTTCTGGTGCAGGCTTGCCGGTCGGCAAGGTAGCCATCCAAGCCGGAGTGGGCTTTAACGGTGGAGCGTCGGCGATGGCGGTAGGCTACCGCGTTCGCACAAGCGAAAAAGTGAGCTTCTCAGCGGGGCTTAGCTTCGGCGGCAACGGAACCAAGCCTATGGGTGGGGTGGGCATGAGCATCATTCTTGACTGAGGAAATGGCATGGAAATGCAACCCAAAGGGAGCTTCGGCTCCCTTTTTTGTGGCTTGCTATCCCGAAGCCCCTGGTGTGAAATGCGTTCTATCTAACGGCATCGTAATGGACTACACAGTGAAAAGACTCTCCCCACTCTTTCTGGCTCTCGCTCTCTGTGCGTGCAATCAGCAGAACGAAACAACCACTGATGCTTCGCAGCAACCTCAGCCGACTCCGGTTAAAGAGCTTCCTTCGAAGCAAATTGGCGGCATCGAGCTTGGACAAGCTGCGAACCTTCAAGAGTGCGAGAAAGAGCGAGCGTTTGGTTCGATTCGATACAAGTATGAGCCGACCAACACCCCGTGCTGGCAAGCCAGCATCTTCGACCAGGGCGGCAAGTTGAAGCTTGACCTTGGCGAGATGCCGCAAAACACGTCGGTTGAGGTCAATTTCGGCCGGAAAGCCATTCCGGACGGCATCTACCACGTGGGCAAAGTCACAACGATGGTTGGTAAGATCGAAGACGTGACGCTTGAAACGCAGGGCGTTGACCGTCAGCAAGAGATCTATGAACTGTTGGCTGCGAAGTGGGGTCAGCCCACGTCTACCAACGTTGAGAGGTTGCAGAACGGGTTTGGCGCTCGCTACGACAGTGTTGAAGCATTTTGGGCGCTTCAAGGCATCTCGATCCAATACGTCGGCATGCTCAACCATGAGCAAGGACTGATCATCTTCCGCTCTGACGCGTCAAACGCTCAGATGCGCGAGCGGGACAAGAAGTTGAGAGGAGCGGAATCGTTCTGATCAGGAAGGGGCTTCGGCCCCTTTTTCATTGCGTCTCGTATGCTCTGCCCGAAATCATGGCTTCGTAGAAGTCTTCGCCCGCATCGGCAGCAGCTTTGACTCTTTTGTAGGAAGTGGGCGACCTGACTTGTTGACCAGTGATCTCAGCGATGCTGATCGCTATCGTGTCGAGTGCCTGGAAGGCTCGGTCTTTGAACGCAAGTTTGGGATGATAGAGAACGAATAAAAGAGTGGCGCAGCACGCGGCTGCGCGAATTAAACTGAACATGAGTGACTCCTTTTGTGTGGGATGGAAGAAGGAAGCGGAAAATTCGCTTCCTTCTTTGAACTTAAAACAGAAAGGACGGGCGTCAACCCGTCTTTCTGCAAAAGTGTGAAATTATTCCGCTTTAAAGAACGCGGGTGAGCTTGGAGATCTCTTGGTGAACTCGCGAAGCGCTTTGCTCCAATGAAACATTCAAGAGTGATGCGATGAGTTGAATGGCTCTCACATCGATGACGGAGCTTTGATAGCGCAGCGCGCAGTGATGAATCGACAAGCAAGAGTAAAAATAGGCCTTAGGGGTGTCGAGCGTGGGAGCCGTGAGCGACAATCGTTCCTCTTCACTCATTTCAGCCGAGTCTGGAATCCATATACCTTCTTCGTTGATCTCGCCTTTCGGGCGGTCGTCAGGGTATTCCTCTGGCTTCTGTCTTGCTTCGAACAACACGGCTGCACGAATCGATGGCAGACGGTCTTCTTTCTCGATCAAGTCCCAAGCCCTGATCGCAGCGGATTTCGTCTTGAATTCCGAGATTCGGGATTTGTCCAACAAGGGCGGAGCGGTCTTTCGATGTTCTTTTTGGGTAGTCGCACTACTCATAAATGCCTCCATATTTTAAAGGTTGAACTTTAAATATAGATCGGAAGTGCAATCACGCAACCCAGGCGCTCATTAAACTTTTTCGAGACGACAAAGCAGGCCACCTCCTTTTTAGGGGCGTGCTACCATGCAACAGGGAAGGCCGAACTCCGGCCTATTGCTATGGGGAACCAGCGTGAGCATAAAAATCAGCCGAGCCGCCTTTCATGCGGCGATTATGACGTGCCTCTTGACCACCGCGCCGACTCATGTCACTGCGCAGCCTGCTCCGGTCCGCCTGCCAGCTTTGATGTTCTGGACGACGATGATGAAGGCCGATAGCAACATCAGCAATCAAGTTCATCATTACGCAGAACAAAACGGATTGAAGTCCCTTCCGGCAAGTTACGCCCTGCTTCTTTCAAAACAGACAACGATAGGCAGCAATCCTGTCTATACGGCTAGTCCGGACGACGTTCTTTGCGGGGCTCCGGCTGGGGCAGTCGCCATGGTTAGCGTCTACGTTTTTGGCCAGGAGGATGATCTCGAAGCGCTTCCTGAGTTCTCCGCACACATGGCGCGATTGGAGGGCTTGAAGAGGAACGCGCAAGGCGTGGCAGCACATTCCACACAACAACAAGAAAAGCTTCTGAGGGATAGCCAAGGCGGGCACGTTGATGAAGCACAGAAAAAGCTGATTCGCGCGTATCAGAGACAGCTGACTGCATCGATATCGCAGAGCGAGCTTCAAAAATCTTCGGCACCGCTCATTGCTCAATACGCTGCGACAGTGAACACCGGCTTTTCAAAAATGACGACGCAAGAACGTTGCGTGTGGGCAATGGGTGCATTCATAGCGAAGAATGCCAAACAGTTGGAAGCAAGCTTGGCTTCGGCGCAGCGTCGCGATGCTGCTCAGAAGCAGTCCAGCGCGCTGGGGTTCGGTCCCACTGGCACCGCACCGTCCGGCGCTGGATTTGACATGGATATCGCGGTCAACACTGCGAAATCTGCCAAAGAGTTGGAGCACAAGGCCTTCCAGCTGGGCTTGAAGTCTCAATAGGTAAAGGGTTGAAGAGAGGCAAACAAATCTGTCTCTGTTCAACTACATCGCCATTCCCCGACTCTTCCGCTTCACTGCCTTGGGTGCAGGGAACTCAATCACGTTGCTCTTCTCTTCGACCTGAAACGCCTCTCGCTTCGCCACGGCTTGCTCAACGCCCAGGAATTTACAGATGCGCTCGGCGTCGGCACACGCTTTGAAGATCGCTCGCGGGTCGTCTTGAACGACCTTGATCCACGACTTGACGTAGCCCGCATGGCGCTCCGGTTCGTGCGGAAGGTCAAGCCGCTGACTGGACATGTAGGAAAAGATCTCCGCTCGCAATTCCTCCTGGGCGTATCGCTCATCGCCAAACGTGCCGAAGGTTCGATTGAGCCTCGAAGGATGCCCGGTCCAGTGCCCTAGTTCGTGCAGCGCTGTCGCGTAGTAAAGGTCAGCGCTTTTGAACTGCTGGATCTGCGGCAAATGGATGGAGTCTGTCATCGGTCGATAGAACGCCTGATTCCCACCGTCATGCTTGATCGAGGCCCCGGATTCGCGCAGCACGCGTTCTGCTTCTTCATGCCTCCATTGCTCAGGCATCACCGCAGGCGGGGCGTAGAAGCGCTCTGGAAGGCCGGAGATTTGGGAGGCGTTGAACACGTTCGCGTAGAACACGCGAGGGCCTTTGCGGCCTTGGGTAGCTTCTTCCTCCGCGTCCCCTTCTTGCTCGTTCTTCTTGTCGGGCCAGTCCCAGAACTCAACCTGTGTGGCTTTCTGTCCTTTGTTGACCTTCCCGCCCAGGTCGGAAGCTTGCTTAAACGTCATCCAGGCATTCGACTCGTAGCCCTGGAAGAGCTGTTGCATGTGCAGGTAGAGCGCGTTGACGCCATGGTAGTTCCGGCCCGAAGTGCCGTTGACCGGCGCGAGGTTCGCAGTGTGACGGGGCTGTCCAGGCGACCAGGGGCGTTGGAACGGGGCCAAGTCTTTCTGCATCAACTCGATGAAGAGCTGGGCGACTTTCTCTGTGTGATCGGTCATCTGGCTCATCGAATGTCTCCTTCTCTCAGCAAGATGATCTGTTGGCCGGAGCGGAGATGGGACAGTAAAAGTTTAATGAACTCTTCTTCTTCTAGCTCCGCAACCATTTGTTCTTGGTTCCAGAAGTGGGAAAAGTCACCATTGAGGAAATGCACTCCGTCACGTTCCATTTTTGCGATGTATGATCTTCCAACCTCCAATGATTCCAATGCGTCTTCCAAGGACATTGCGCGCTCTTCAAACGCGCCGTTCTTTTCGTTAAACATAAAGCACCTCAAAAAAATGTGGACAGTGCTTAACAACTAACAGAAGAACAGGGTTTGGCAAGCAGGCATGAAAAAAGCCCCTTGTTTAGAGGGGCTTTTCTATTGGCTGCTCATCGCTGAATTCTCAATTGGTTAGAACGGGACGTTATTGGGATCATCGTCATTCGACGAAAACTCCACTTCCTCAACATATTCTTTCGTGCACCATTTCACGTTCGCAACGTAAGTTGGCCTACTTACACCACCTACCTTCATCCGAACTCGCTTCTGCTCAAAGCCTGGGATGTAGCTACTGATGTTGCGCCAGAATATTGAGGTATCCAGCGGCTCAGACTGGAAGAGTCGGCAGAAATTGAGGTAGCGCTGATAGATCATCGCTTTATCTTCAAATCCCTCGCTCTTCTCAACCTTTTCCTCTTGCATCCACATCTTGATGTTGTTCGCAACGACTTTGACCTCATCTTTCATCGCCCTTGCTTCCTCCGGCCATTCTTTTTCAGGCAGGAATCGCCCTCTTTTGATCAGTCGCTGCGCGCCCTCCAAAATCCAGGACAGGATTGCATCTCCTTCTTCTCTGAAAAGTTCTTCATGGTAGTCGAGTTTCTTCTTACTATCGTCAACGACGTTGCTCCACTTCACTACGCTCATTCGACGCCAAACACCGTTGCTCTTATCAACGACAAAAGGCGCGTCGTTGGAGCAGATGAGCCACTTCGCGCGATTCTTATAGGCACCGATGATGCTGACGCCCTTTCGTTCAACACTCACAGCGCCTTGCGTCACGATTTTTTTCCACGTTTCCTCGCACCATTTGCCACTCGACACTTCGTCGGTCATCAGCAACGATGCACCTAAAATAACTTCTAGTCCAAAACGCTGATCAAGGTTGTGCAGAATCGGTCTAACAGGATTAGATTGATAGAGACACATCAATTCAGCTAACGTCGATTTACCCGTTCCACCCTCACCCCACCACCACACGGCGAGCTGATAGTTGTGCGGAAGCAAAAGCATCGCGCACTGCTCTTGAATGAAGTCGCGCATCGCAGAAGATGTGACTGCACCATCTAAGAATGCTTTGAACTTGGAATTCTGTGGCAAAGGTCTGTGCTGATACGGTTGTCCGGGTTCTCCAAAAGTGATGTTGAGCGAATGAGTCAAACCGAATGCAGGGTCTGGTGCTCGCACTGTGATTTCACCTTGGTCGTCTAGGTGAATGTAAGCATTTCGACAAGGGATGATGACGTTCTTCGGATCAGGCGTAGCAATCGGAGCACGCCAACGAAGATGGCTTTCCAAGAATTTCCAGGTGTGTTCCTCCGCTCTTCGAGTCGCCGATTCTGGCACGTGTAAAGACAACCATCGATTGACCATCATCATGCCGTCTTCCGCAGGCACGAAGGAGAAGTGGCTTCCGTTCCATTTGTGAATCAGTGTGCCGCCCTCTTCCACGCGCCCGCCCCATAATTCGTTTTTCTGGGAAAGAATGTGGTTGGCGAAACGAAGTGAAACACTGTCCGGCTTATCTTTTTTGGATTTCTTCGGAGCCTTTCCTGTGGACTGCGCCAGTGTCTTCGCGTCATCAGCGCTAGTCTTCTCTTCGACAGACACAGAGACAGCATTTTCTTCGGCAGACATAGAGACAGTGAGCGCAACCTCTGCTCTCGCAGCACTCGCCTCTGTGGCGAGACGCTCTGACTCATACTGCTCGTAAAGCGGATCTCCTACATTGAAGAAGTTGACATTATTAAAATCGATGCTACTTTTATTCTGTAAGTTCATAGTTTTTCCTTTTCAATACGTGGTATTTAGACCCCCTTTGCAGAGGGGGTTTTTTATGCTTGCGATTTGGCTGCGCGCTCTTCAAGAAGCTGCCGCGCCAGTTCGGAGAGAGTGATGTTTTCACGCCTGGCTTGCTCATTGAAACGCTCCAAATCGTTCAGCGATAAACGGAACTGAAAGGTGACCCTCTTTAAATCTGATTGCTCATTCATTATTTAACCCCATTATTTGTTAGCCATGTATTGACAATACAATTTTAAATTAATAAGTCAACTCCATTATCATCAGTCTCCTGCGCCTTATGCTGTATTTGAGAAGTACCTCTCACTTATATCACCGAACCTCAATTGATTAGGCAATAAATAATTCGGGTGATCCGGGTGATCCGGGTTAAATTAGAGATACCCAGATCGGGGCAAAGCCTTATGATGCAAGGCTCTTTAAAGAAGTGATCTGGGTGATCCGGGTCAAATACTAATTATCGAATATAAATTGCCATATTAAAACCCGAAGCAAAGGGCCAAATACTGCATTATTGTTATAGAGAAAGGTGAAATGCTTTCTTCACCCAGATCACCCAGATCAAGACACCGAAGATGCCTGCCTGGCAAAGCTTGCGGGTTGTTCTGGGGGCTTGTTTTTCATCCCAGATCACCGGGATCACCCAGATCACTCCGTCCTTAAACGGCTTCATTGCCTGAAACTGCCTGGCATGGGAGAATCCTCTAAACCCACGGAAGGCATCTCCAATGTTCGGATGGTTCAAGAAGAAAGACCCGTTCCAAATCAACGATTCGAGAGCGGGAGATGTTGCGAAGGATGCAGCAACGCTGCTCTACATGCCTCTCATGATGTGTAAGAGCTACGACAACTTTCATGAGCGCCTGCAAGATCCAGAGGTAAGAGGGTATATGGTTGGCTTCTTTGACGCCGCCTCCCAGGCAACTCAGCTTCAATTGCCGGATGACTCGCAGTTCATCACGTTCATTGCTCTGTGCCACCGAATTCTGCTGGAAGGTCTAGTCACTGACCCAGGCTCTTACGCTTTGGACTCTGCCATGCTTCAAGGAACCCCTGCTTTTGAGAGGGGTCAGAAGCTCGGCGGTAGCGAATATTTCGAGTTCATCCGATCCAGACGGCCTCAAATGGGCCTTGGACGACTGATTGGTCAACACGACCAGGAATAAAAAAAGCCCCGATTTGGGGGCTTTGTCTTTTTTAAAACGCATAGTCCATCACCTCAGGGGAGTCACCCGCATCTGATTACCTCTTCCTGAAACAAAGACATGATCCCCTGGTCGAATCACTTGGTCATCGTCTTGGACGACTGAAAAGATATCGCTCTTCCCTTCTAAGCGAATGTAGATTTCCACGGCTCTGCGCTTCGTCACTTGTCGCTGCACCGCAGTGCCTATGGCACCTCCTGCAAGCCCAGCTATCGTCCTCTCGGTCCCACTGCGGTTCTTGCTGAGCAAATAACCCGTGGACGCCCCTACCGCAGAGCCGGTGTTGAGGCGGTAGCTCTGGTCTTGAATGCGAACTTCTTGAACGTGGAGAACCTCTCCCAGCCTGACGTTCTGCTGCGAGAGCGCTTGTTGCTTCCCGTAGACCCGAGCGGACGTGTTGGAAGCCTGGGCGAAGCTGGGACCGGTTAAAGCAAGGGCTAAGAATAGTGCGCTGATTGATTTCATTGATATACAACCTCCAATCTTAAAGTGGGTTATTCCACTCTTTAAAGCTATTTCAGACCAGGGATTTGTCAACGAACAGGCAATAAAAAAGCCCCAATGAAGGGGCTTTTAGGAACGCGCAAGTGCAGGTGTCTCATCTCAAATGAATCACACGATCCTGCGGCGTGGCAGTTCTAAGCAAAGCGAACTGGGTGAGTGTAATTGTGCGGTTGACCTGATCGAACTCACAGACTTCCGGAAGCGCTGACAGCGCAAGCACGGGGGACAGCCGGTGCCACGCCAGGAAATTCTGCGTCAGCCACCCTCTGACCGCTAGGAACAGCACTCGGGAATGAGGAGCATGGAGCTTTCCGGAACTATCGACCGCGATTCCTGTGAGGCAGAAGCGCACCACGTTCGCCACCCCCATCCCAGCTAGTCCTCCATCGACTTGAAGCATGTCGAAGAGGCGGCGGCGAACCCGTTGCAGAACCGTCTTACCTGCCCAACTGTCAAATTGAGGAGAGGTAAACGTGCGTTGAGTGACGATCTGTGTCAAATCCAAAGCTGTCCAGTAATCGACTCGAAGCGCCGCCACGTTTAACACCTGGACGACGATCAGGTTCACCCAATCGTCCAGCATGTCTAGCGACGCGGCCGCATCGGTTTCCGACACACCGTGCCAGCGAAGTGCTGCAACGCCGCTCTCCACAAATTGCATGACGACCCGTAGTTTTTCAACGCTCTCATGGCTAAGAACATCATCGCTTCCTGTGACAGATATCAGGCCCTCGGCTGCATCACCCATGATAGAGAAGACAGGGGCGAGGGCGGTAGGGCGCTCGTTCAACCTCATCATCGAGAACCCGTTGTAAGCAGTGATAGCCAGCGCTGCATACAATCGCAGTTCTTTTGAAGACCAAGTTCTCGTAGCTTCAAAATCGACACGAAGGAGATCGGGCTGCGCTTTCAGAAGTGAGTAATCGCTGAGCATCGTTCGAATGATTGAACGCTCGAACACGATAAAACCTCCTGCCCTGGTGCGATTTTCCGTGTAGAAAACGGATTCTTTGTCTGCAATTCCTTCTTCTATCAAGCAACGCCCAAGTGTTCCAATGGGAACCTGATAGCGCCACGTTGATCTCACCGCTTCAAACAGATCGACGGCTGCGCCAGGGCAACTTCTCACGATGACTCTACACAGCCGTCGATCAGAAAGGATGCCGTAAATGTCGTTGGCGCTCGATTCCAGCTGAGGCAAGCGGCGTCGTTCTTCTGGCGTTCTCGCAAAGTAAGCCTCGTCTAGTCTTGTGGCCTGCTGAGCGAGCGTTTTCGCATACCTCCGAACTTCGTCGGCCACAATCGCGAGTTCTTGGGGTGAGCCGTTTGAGATCGTTTCAAAGAGTTGGTGGTGAATCTTCTTTCCCGTTCGAGAAGTGAGCGCTGGTGGCGAAATGACCGCATACCAGACCCATACGAAGAAGCTCAGAAGGAACAATGCCGCGAGCACAAATTGCCAGGAAGAGGCCGTTAAAGGTCCGCCACCTGGGACCAACCAACCTTCTGCTCTCCATAGATCAGTGAGAAGTGCCAGGACTGAGACGCTGAGCACAACTACCGATGAAAGACGAACGACAGGAATCGGCGCTGTGGCAATGCGGAACTTGAAGCGGAAGTCGGCAATTGTCCAAGCGACGACGATCAGAGCCAGGCCCGCCAACAGTTCTGCAAATCCGAAGATCTTCGGTGAAGCCGGGTCCAGGTGGAAGAAGCACACCGGCCCCATGCAATGTTCAAGCGCCATCCCTTGCACCCCCGAGTTTTTAGAAGCGTTCCGTTTTTACAGGGCTCTGCGAGCTTGTCGCCGAGATCTTGGTGATGGTGGAATCGAGGTGCTGAGACAACGCGAACTGCTCTCTCAACTGAGACAGCACATCATACTTCTCCCATACCTTCCCCCAGACTTCTTGGGACTGCAATGCAAGAATCCCTGGGCGATGCCCAATGCGGCCTCTCGAACGTCCTTGTTTCAAATGAGTCCCCGAACGCATGGGAATGAAGACAGGACCTTGATTGTTCCTGCCCTCTTCTATGACTGATACCGGCTTTTCCAGCGCTTCCAAGCTCGCGACAAGCGAAGCCACAGGGATAAGCCAGCGCCCTCCGCTCTTCTTCAACCCCGGCAACAGACTGCCTTTATCCAAACGCTCTCGGACGCGCTGTGCGCCGCTCTTGTCGCCGATACCGAAGAGCACCAGGGCGACCTCTGCGGGCGTCAAAGTGGCGCGACCAGGGAACGTCGTTTGGACGATCTCGGCAGTGGAGAGAGCAAGGATCTGGAAGTTCATCATGCACCTGGCTTTACAAGCGCGTCGCCGACTTCGGACTGAATGCGGTTAGCAATCACGTAAACGTCAATTGACAGCTTTCCAATCGCTTTCTGCGTGACTGCATGCTCGCCTCCACCGACGATACGTCCGCTGCGGTGAACAATATCGTGCCGAATCTTCAAAGCATCATCCAGAATGCTGGCGTCCGGCATTTTAAACGAGAACGCTTTTTCATACAGCTCTGCAACCTTATCTCGCTGATGCCAGATCACGCGCTGCAAGTAAGACTTGATTAGGAGACGACCGGCTTCCATTGGGTCTGAAACATCCAAGAGCTTATGATAGGGCATCGCCGCACTTTTAAAGTCTGGATGTCGAGACAGGAGACGCTGCACTGTGCGCGAGTCGTTGTTTACCCAGAACAACAGCGTTTCCCACAAAAATGATTCGTAAGCGGAGATGATGGAAGCGTAGACCAAATTGCGCGCCGCAATTTCGGTTACGCCGTCCCCTTTCATCTGCGCAATTTTCTGCAAACGCCCTACTCGTCTGTCTAGAACAGACAACATGTCTGCTTCCATACCCACCTCCGCATCATTTTCAGCGATGTAGAGCGCCAGCGGTGTCTTCACCCATAGCACACCCCAATCGTCAGTGATGTCCTCGGCAACACTATCGATGAGAACAGAGTCTACTAAACCATCAAAACGCTCACGAAGAACTTTGTGAGCGTCCTGCGGACCTCCGTCCGGGACAACGGCACCCTTTCCGTCAGTCGATTCGATTCCAGCCTGAGCGGGGAGACGGAAGCGGGCCATGAACCATCGGTCCATGGCGTTCTTTCGGTGAGCGTCCGTCGTGCTGCTGTCCTTCAGCCAGTCATCGTCCACTTCATGGGTGTCCAAGCTGACGAACGCTTCATCGGGAGCAACTCGAAGCTGTCTCTCTGCTTCAATCTGCGCCATCACTTCTTTGAAGTATTTCTGAGAGCTTGTGACCATGCGAAACTTCCTTGTGCAGTTGATTCAATACTATCGGCTACAATCGGCCAAAAAAAAGCCCCAGGCTTTCGCCTGAGGCTACACACATTTTCTTGGTGCCGGTGATAGGAATTGAACCTACGGCCTATCCCTTACGAGGGGATTGCTCTACCAGCTGAGCTACACCGGCCAAGCGCCTAGTGTAGTCCAAGGCGGCCTTTGCTGCAAGGGGGACAATGCCCGGTGACTGGAACTGGCTTCGCGGCGTGTCGAGCGTTACAGAGCCTTCTAGGCTGTTAGCTTATTTCAGGATTTGTCGAAGTAACGCCCTCAACGCAGCTAAACTTGGCGGACAACTGTTCCGCGAGTTCATCAGCAAAGGACGCATCGATGACTATGCAAGTGCTGGACACTTTGATCTTGAACGGTCAGCCCAAGGGCATGTTGACCTCTCCACCGCTCCCCTTCGACAGACCCCATGCTTTGGAAGAGGTTGCAGCAGACGCCGTTGAGGAAGGCATCTGGAACAGCACCGCCTGTTGGAGAGGCTACGTCGCAACCTGGGAGCTGGACGGCGACGAACTCTACTTGAAGCACGTCCAAGGCAAGTATCGTGCAGTTGGGCCAGGGTTGATCCTAGCCCACTGGTTCACGGGCACAGTCGTTGTCAACGATGGTGAGGTGCTTCGAAACGCGGGCTTTGCGATGGTCTACGAGCGAGAGATTCACCTGTCTTTCGAGCAAGGCTTCTTGATAGACACACGAATTGTGGACAATCGAGAGAAGAATCAGCTTCCTCTCGGTCAGCCTATCGCTGCTGAGCCTCCCTCAACGACACGCCCTGGTTGGCAGTGGGCGGCAGGGACAGCAACCGTGATGCTTCTGGGTCCGGCATTGTTCTTTGCCTGGATGCCCTGGACGTGGTGGGGAATCGCTCTTAAAGCCGTAGCAGCAATCTTTTGGCTCTCAGCCTGCGCCAATATGCTCCGTTCAACACCCACAAAGTTCCGGATTTATGGCAACTCGGGGCCTGGATTCGTTCTCACATCCTTTTTTACCTGCGTCGCGTTCTCCGTGGGGAGCGGGGCTTGGCGAACGTCTCTTCTTGTTGCTGCTGGCTTTCTGTATCTGTCTGCTCTAATGCTGATTCGAAAGCCTGAGCCTATTGACAATCACTGAACCTGATCTAGATTGAAAGAGTCAACGGTTTTTTATCTCCTATTTTCCCGTTGACGCCGCCCCATTCGTGGGGATGTGGTCTTTTAAAGAGGAACCACAACTGCCCCCGACAAGGGGGCTTTTTTATGGGCGACAGAAAAACCATTGACAAAAACGGATTCGCGTTCAATGTGAAAAGAGGCAATCCGCCTTTTCTTGAAACGGAGAACAAACGATGAGTAAAAGTATAGACAGCTTCTTTAACGATGAAGAGAATTCAGCGTCAGCGAAAGAACGCGCCGTCGCACTGGGCAATTTAAGGTTGAACTCCTCAGCCGGTGAAATAAGCCTCGACGACAAGATGAAAAGCTTTGAAGTGCTTGAAAGACAGCTTCGACAGCAGCATATGGATTCTGGAAATCCCTTACCCCTCGACCGCTCGGCTTACTCGCCGGAAATGAACGACCTACGCAACAGCATCATTGAGCGTCAGATCAAAGCACTTCATGTTGACAGAGACTTTCTCACCCACATGATTGCCGCCAAATCAATCGATCCCAATGGCGAGAACGGCGAATACCTACGAGATGCAGAAGTCAATCCTGACGCTCGAAAAATCTTGATCGAATTTGGGGCTGACGCAGAGAGAGCTAAAAGACTCGATCAGAATCATCTGACGTATCAGCTCAACAATCACGTTCAAGAAGTCAATGATCTAAGAGAAAGCGGAAAGGCGGCTGATTACAATGTGAAGCTTATCGACTCGCTCATCAGAAGAGGAGCCGACGTGAACGGCAAATACCATCTTGACGGCGACTACATTCACGACTATGACAACCTTTATGATATCAATTATAGATTGCTGGAAAAAGAGCGCAGATATCCAATCGCCTGCCAAATCCAGGATCGAGATGTGTTTGAGCACTTGATCGAAAACCATGTGACTGACTTGGACTTTGAAAACGAGCAATCACCGCTGGTCCAAGCTGTCGCGCACAATGACCTTTCAAAAGTTCAATATTTGATCGATCAAGGAAGCAGTATCGATTCAGGCCCTCAGTTCCACGGGCGCGGATTGGATTTCTGGTGCAGCAGTTCGGAAATGACAGAGTTGTTGGGAGAGCACGGGTTCGACTTCAATCACAGCACAGGAGAGTTCAGTGCCCCTCCCCTTGTAACAGTCGTGGAAAGAATTGAGCGCAACTTAAAAGAAGACAACCATGAAAAGGCAAATACAAATATTGCGATTGCTGAAAAGATGATTGAGTTTGGCGCTGATATCAACGCCACCAACCGCCATCATCACGAATCGCCCGCTCAGATGATTGAAAAGCTAGGCTTGAATGATCACTTCAAAGAACATCTTAAAGCGCCAACTCTTGAAGCGGCCAGTCCTCAAAGAAAGCAAGAATTCAAGCGAGGCTTTGCCTTATAAATCTGCAACATCGGAAAAGAAAAAGGCCCCAGCGATGGGGCCTTTTTAGTTAAACTGGCTCATCGCCAATTCCTTGTTTTCAGTAAAGCGTTAAAGATCCAAGTCAAGTCGCATCTGACTCATTCGGTTGAGGGACAAGAAATGCCCGTCAATGTCGCCATTGAGCCAGGCCTTTTTCAATCGCTTCTCCGCCTCTTTTCCGTATGCAATAAAAACGGAACCAGCGGGAGAGGCTTGCCCTTCAATTCCCTTCGAATTGCAGAACTTCAAACGGCCTTCCGTAAAAAGGACGGCTCGGCACTTCCAATGGTTGAAGACAAAGCGGTGCATCCATTGGGTGTCAGTGCGGGCGAAGACCAGGGTGATGTTGTTGCCATGGGTGGACGCCTTTTCCATCCAGGCTTCCTGGCCCCTTCCGTAAGGCGGGTTGTGCCAGATGAACTTATCCTTCGGCCAGGGCGTTTCCAGACCGTCTTCTACCGGCGTCCACATCTCTTCTGCCGTCGCCCAGGGCATCCCTTCTGCGGGAGTGCAGGGATCAAGATCAAAAGGCCCCAGAGCATCAATGATGCGCTTAGGGGTCAACCAAGTCGTGGTCGTTTCAATTGCATTTGCATAATTCGCTTTATTCATAAGTCTCCTCGTTTTGCGCAACCGAAATTGATTGCGGTGAGGAAATTAAAAGCGAATCACAGAGAGCGGTCCACCGGAACTTGCGCCAGGAAGGCTGGGACAAAGCTGGGACAATCTTTGCCGTTTTTTTGCCGTTTTGCCCCGTCCCAGGAAAGGTCGCTGGAACAAAGAATCAAGGACTTAGGCCGTATTTTGCTGAATCGATGGTGAACAAAACAGGTCGTCTTGTCATTACGAATGCGCCGCTCTACCAACTGAGCTATTCCGGCGGAGCACGCGATTTTACGGGCTGCGCGCCCCGACGGTCAATCCATCTGGCTCAGCCCGCCTCCACTCGGTTCGCACACACCCGCCCCTCGGCGAAATCCCGCAGGTTCCCCAGCGTGATTGCCGATATCTCCTGCAGCGCCTCTACGGTGAAGAAGCCCTGGTGGCCGGTCACCAGCACGTTGGGGAAGGTCATCAGGCGCTGGAAGACTTCGTCGTCGATGATCTCGCCGGAGAGGTCCTGGAAGAACAGCGCGCTTTCCTGCTCGTAGACGTCGATGGCCAGGTGACCCAGCCGCCGCGACTTCAGCGCGCGGATCACCGCATGGGTATCGACCAGCCCGCCGCGCGAGGTGTTGACCAGCATCGCGCCGGTCTTCATCCGCGCCAGCGAGGCGTCGTTGATCAGGTGCTGGGTATCGGGCGTCAGCGGGCAATGCAGCGACACGATATCGGCGCGCGCCAGCAGTTCATCCAGCCCAACCATGTCGCCCACGCCGGCGAAGGCCGGCGATGGATACGGGTCATGCCCCAGCACGGTGCAGCCCATGCCGCGGAAGATGCGCGCGGTAGCCAGGCCGATCTTGCCGGTGCCGACGATGCCGACCGTGCGCCCATGCAGGGTGCGGCCGAGCAGGCCATCGAGCATGAAGTTGCCCTCGCGCACGCGATTGTAGGCGCGATGGGTCTGCCGGTTGAGCGTCATCACCAGCGCCAGCGCGTGCTCGGCCACGGCTTCGGGGGAATAGGCCGGCACCCGCGCGACGAACAGGCCCAGCGCTTTGGCAGCTGCCAGGTCCACATTGTTGAAGCCGGCGCAGCGCAGCAGCACGGCGCGCACGCCCAAGGCATGCAGCGCGTGCAGTACCGGCGCGTCGAGGCGGTCATTGACGAACACGCATACCGCGGCGCAGTCCTGTGCCAACGCAGCGGTATGCACGTCCAGCGCGGCATCGAAGTACACGAATGCAAAGCCCTGCCCGGCCGCATCGCGCTGGTTGGCCTCATCGAGGAAACGACGATCGTAGGGGCGGGCACTGAAAACGGCGATCTGCATGGGCGGGCCTGGCGGGAATTCCCTGCCGACCATACCGCAGCACCTGCCCTGATGGGATGGCCCCGGCGATACGGATATCGCCGGGGCCGAGTGCCCTTTAGAACCGGTAGCCCAGGCCCAGCATCACGCCGTTCTGGATCTGCCCATCGCGGCGTTCGCCCACGTAGTCGGCCATGATCGACAGGCGCTCGCTGGCACGGCTGGTCACGCCCAGGTTCCAGGCCAGCACCTGCTCGCCCACGGCTTGGCTGCTGGCACCGAACAGCAGGTCCGGAGCTGCGGCGAAGCCGGTGCTGTAGCGGGCCTGGGTGTCACCCAGTTCCTTCTGCCAGACCACGCGCGCGCGCGGGGTGATGCGCTCGCCGTTGTTGCCTTCGAAGGTCTTGAACAGCTGCAGGCCCGCACCCACGCGAATGCTCTCCAGGCTGCCACTGCGGCCGACCAGCGCACCGGCGCCCTGCCCTTCATTGAAACGGGTGGCCGAGGTCCTTGCGTAGTCCACCACCGGCAGCAGCGGCTGGATCACCAGTCCCTTGCCGGCGGTGAAGGAGAACGCGTGTTCGACTCGCGCCGAGATCGCATCGTTGCTGTATCGGGCGCGCAGCGGCTGTTGCAGGCCATCGATGGCCGAAAGGCTGCGGCGGGTGTCATGCCGCAGATCGGTGTAGCGCACGGCCGCCGACAGATAGCCGCGCGCGTACGTGGCATCCAGGTAACCGCCCACGTCCAGCGCGCGCACATCACCGGTGAAACCGGAGCCATCGCTGGCCTTGGTCGACATGTCGGCCGCTGCCACGCTGACGCCAAGGGTGACGCGGTCATCGGCCACGCGGGTGTCGGCACCGACCACGATGCCACCGATGTTGTGGCTCAGGCCGGCCACGCCGCCGTCGGCATCGATGCGGCCATGGCTGGCGAAACCGCGCGCCCACAGGCCACGGCTGCGACCCGCTACGCCGCTGTCGCCGGCACCCTCGCCCGCCGGCTCGACCAGATGCATGGCCAGCTGGTTGAACAGGCTGCCATGGCGCATGCCCGGCTGCGCCGACACCGACTGCGCCGCCTGCGAAGCCAACCCGTCTGCATCCCCGCCACTGCGCATCGCTGCCTGGTGCTGCTGCACGACGTTGCCGATGCTGCCGATCAGTGCATTGTCGGCCAGGCGCAGGCTGGCGTGCGCGTCACCGCGCAGGGCGCCAGCCTGCTGTGCGATCACATCACGGTCAGCGAACTGCAGCGCGCCGAGCAACGACTTCAGGCCGCTGTCCTGGCGGGCCGATGCAGCGGCCAGCGCGCGCCCCAGGCCGTCGCCGGAGGTGCCATTGGTGAACAGGCCCAGCTGATCGAAGCCTGGATTGGCGGTCAACCACAGGCCATCGGCGGTCTGGTTGACGTTGAAGCTGAGCAGCGAATTGTGGCGCGGGCGGAACACTTCACCGGCCGTGATGCTGGCGCTGTAACCGGCATCGCCCAGCCGCACGGCATCCTGGAAGCCCCCCTGGTAGATCGGTCCTTCCACCAGGTCGCGACGGTAGGTGCCGGCATAGAAGCCCTGGGCGACGTTCAACGCCAGGTGTGCGCCCTGCGCGATCACCAGCGCGCCCTCCTCGGAGCCGCCATCGTAGAAGCTGCCCACGCGCAGGCGGCCACTGCCGGTACCACCGGTTTCGGTAACGTCGAACAGCACCTGCCCGCCGGGCATGATGTTGACGTAGCCGTGGGGCACCAGATCACCACCACGCGGCATCAGCGTGCCGAACACGCGCAGGCGGTTGAAGCCGTCTTCGCGGTAGGACGGGCCGGTGCCATCCAGCAACGCATCGCTGTCGGTGCCGACCGATGCGATATCACCGTGGCCGACCACGATGCTGCCCGGCATCACCCGCAGTTCGGGGGTGCGCAGCGCACCACCCTCCAGTGCGATGGTGCCGTTGTCCACCAGAATGAAATCGGCGCCGGTGGTTTCGGCGGTGCGCCAGGTGGCGCCGTTGCTGACACGGATCACGCCCGCCGAACTGCCCAGGGTGGACGCATCCAGATCGGCCAGCCGCAACTGGCCGCGCAGCTCTTCCTGGAGGTCGGGATCGGCGAGCAGCTGCTGCAGCGACTGCGTGCCGATGCCGTTCGGCCCCCGCGTGGAGACGTTGTACAGGCTCACCGCGTAGTTGATGTAGGTGCTGGCCCAGTCGGTGTTCCAGCGCGCGAAATCGTCGTCGACGAAGGCCTGCAGCTGGCGCGCGGTGCGCAGGTAGCCCGGGTTGATGTCGCCGCTGACGTTGCTGGTGACATGCAGGGTGTCGCCCGGATCGCGATAGCCTGCCGTGTTGATGATGTTGTTGCCGCGGATGTCCTGGCCCGGGAACGACTCCAGCTTGCTGCCGCTGCCATCCGGATCGAAGGTGACCGACGTACCCGTGGTGCGCGCCGGGTCGCGGAATACCAGCAGGCCATTGGGTTGAACCACTTCATACAGCGCCTTGTGCAACAGGCCCGCATCCATCCCGCCGCCGTAGTTGCCTGTGTAGATCTGGGTCATGCGCGCTGACGGCGCATAGGTGATCTTGCCGCCACTGCTGGCGGCATGGATCTGCACCGAGTCGACCAGTGGCAGATCGCCGCCGAGGTAACGGTTGACGCCACCGGACTGCATGATCGAGCAGGACGAGATGCAGTGGCCGGACACGATGGTGTCCAGGCCCTGGGTGCGGATCACCGCCTGCAGCCACTCGCCGGCGATCAGCGCGCCACCATTGGATGTGCGCAGCACGACCTCGCGGATCGGACGGCCTTCAGCCTGTGCCTTGGCCAGCAGCGCGGGCAGCGCCACCACATCGGCAACGGTGACGCCGCCGCTGAGGAAGACGCGATCGTCCCGCACGTGATAATTCATTGCCATGACGTCATCAACCGCCGCCATGGCGGTGATGCCCATCAGCCCGGCCAAGGCCAGGCTCAACTTCGAATGCTTCATGTGTTCTCTCTCCACCCGCAACACACGGGTCAGGAGTTCAACGTCCGGGCGGCGCAAACTCCCCCAGCGCACCAGGCCCCGAAACATGAATGCATTCACAATGGAATCAGGGGCCATGCACACTCTTCCCCATCCGGTCATCGTCGCGTAAAACTCGAAGACGCACCCGCCACCGACGCCCGAGGCCAGCCCTGTCCGCCCCCTCTCCTCTGATCCATCGCGCGCCGGACCTGTCCGTGCCGGCGGACGCGTTCATTGCGTTCGTACGGGAAGAGCGCGCGCCGTTGTGCGCTTTCCTGCGCACGCGCGGCGTTGGGCCGGAGGATGCCGAGGACATCGCGCAGGACTGCATGGAGCGGCTGATCCGCTATCGCGCGCACAGTGCCGACGAGCTGCGGTTGCTGCTGTATCGTATCGCCCGCAACCGCCTGGCAGACCGCGGCCGCTCGTCGCAGTCGCGGCCACACCTGTCCCTCGCCGAACACGATGGCGGCGACGAGCCCTCCAGCATGTCGCCCGATCCATTGCGCCAGGCCGAGTCCGGGCAGATGCTGTCCCTGCTGCGGCAGGCCCTGTTCAAGCTGCCCGAGCGCGCGCGCGAGGTGTACCTGCTCAACCGGATCACCGGCATGAGCTATACGCAGATCGCGCGGCACTGTGGAATCACCGCCAAGACCGTGGAAAAACATATCGCCCGCGCCCTGCAGGGCCTGCGCCAGGAACTCGGATCGGATCCGCTGCACAACGACAGGGACAACGGATGAGTCACGCCAGACCCAGGGAAGACACCCTGCTGTTTGAACGCGCCAGCGCCTGGGCGGCGCGGCTGGAGGCTCCGGACTGCACGGCGGGCGAGCGCGAGGCGTTCGAGGACTGGCTGGCCGAGGACCCGGCCCATGTCAGCGCCTGGATCCAGGCCGAGACCCTGTTCCAGCGGGGCGAAGAACTGGCCGCCGACCCGTGGCTGCGCACCGCCGCAGCACGTGCGGCACGGCCGGCGCAGCGTCGCTGG